>ERZ832522.86-NODE-86-length-111205-cov-17.186010_pt1 | contig 111205 bp, 117 predicted proteins | sample MGYA00519951_ERZ832522 | MGnify/ENA primary metagenome ERZ832522 (study PRJEB31850, sample SAMEA3708728) | human gut metagenome | biome: human gut; feature: human-associated habitat; material: faeces | place: China | collected 2014 ... | reverse complement strand
AAATTGTAGTTCTTAGTGTAGTTGTACCTGTAACCGTCACTCATACGCAACTTCCACGCATAGTAGTTGTCGTACTCAGTAGAGGACCAGCAATATTCGTTCCCCAACGTGGTTGCATTCACTTTGGTTAACGCAGCATTTACCGCAGCTTTGTTGGCATATAAAGTGTTCAGCTCTTTCACGCTCGGCAAGAACCATGCTCCTGCCGCATACCAAGTTTCATCCTGATAGACGGTACTCGGTTTATAAGCAACGCAATATTCCGCAGCCGGATAACTTACACTGTTCGCTTTGCCATAATTAATAATCGCTTCGGTATTCTGTTTGCCGTTCGTTGAACAGGTCAGGCCGTCCGAACAATTCCCCAAAGCAGGAATATCCTTACCGTATCCGCCCCAAGTCAGTTGTGTTTGGTCAAGCGAAACAGCCAAGTGATTGGCTTCGTCAAAAACAACACCTATCGGCGTTTTGCTTTTAATCAGTTCGGTTGAAAAAGTTTTATCGGAATAGAGAATGTCCCCGACATGACCGACGGCATTGCCGTCTATTTCTTCCTGAGTCAGGCAGAACATTTTGCTTTGGTCAAGCGGGCATTTCAAAAACTTGACCGCATCACCGCATTGGTCCGCCGTCATGGTATATCCCAGAGTGTCACAAGACGGCGGCTGGATACAAGTTTGTGCCCGGGATGTACTGACGGAGAAAGCTGTCATGAACAGCATTGCTCCTATCCATATCTTACACTTCTTGTTCATCGTCTTTCTCCTTAGTCTGTTGTTCTTTAAATTTTGCCGTTTTATTTAAACCAGCACCGTAAGGCACCGTTGCACCAGTAATTGTCCAAGTCTTTATAATCAACGGCGCAGCCGACAGCGCAATATTTGCCGGAACATTCTTCCTGAGTGCAGCTAACTCCCGCCGGACAGCTGTCCAGCGTGCATTTGTTTTCGCAGGTTTTGCAATTGTTGTAGTATTTGATGCCGTTCATCAGACAATAGTCGCTCGGCGTAACCGGACCGATGTCCGTGCAGGTCATACTGTAGCCGGCTTTACACTGGCAGGAGGTATATTTTACCGTTCCGTTGTCGTTGCAGCCTTCGCCGACGCCCTGCTGGTTTTGTCCGTCACAGGTTTGGTTATAGTTGCTCGGGCAGACGCAGCCGGAATAATATCTTTTGCCTTCTTCCGTGCAGCTGTCATTGGTTGTCACTTTCGGCGAAGCGCAGCTTTCTACCGGATATAAGCTGCGGTCACAGTAGCACATAAAACGGCCGCCGCAGCTGTCTCCGCTGATGGTATTGGGATAAGTGCAGGCGCTTTTTTCATATTTATAGCGGCTGTCACAGCATTTGTCGAAATAGGTACGGCTGTAAGGGCAATAAGTTCCCGGATTTTGCCCTGACGGGCAGGAGGTTTGGGTATAGCCTTCTTTTTTGCATAGTTCTATTGTCGGATCTTCAAAATCTATATTGCCGAAATCAAGCTGTTTGCCTCCGGCTATAAAGCTGACCGACGCAACTTTAACACCGCGGGAAACTGAGACAGTCCGCTCCGCAAGCAGAGCGGACTGAGACAACGATTCAAAGGTTTGGCTTTGATTGGTTTCTATGAGGTGCGTGTATTGATGAGAGAGCTCTGCGGCTCCCGGGGTTAAGCTCGAATAACCTGCCCCTGCAAAACTGCAGACGACAAGCCCCGATAATCCTATCGCGACTACCTTTCTCATAATACACCTCGTTATAACTGAACCTTGTCTGTTCTTAACTTAGCATATTACGCGCTATAAGTCAATACCGCATCAGGGGTGTTTTTTCTTTTTTCCACCTAGCATAGACGTTTCGGATAGCCGGACGCCCGGGCAGCGTACCCCTTCCCCTATTTATCCGAATCATAAAGTATTTGCGCCGTTTCGCAGTTCACGGATGTGTCTGCGGCGACAAAATCGGCTTCACCGTCACGGGAACGTTTATAAAAATGGATAAAAGTAACCGGTTTGATGCCGGTGGCATTGAATATCCGCTTCCTGATCTTTGCGGCAATATATTCCTTCACCGCCTGAGCGCGGTAAGAAACCTTGACCGCTTCCGCCGGAATCGCTTTCAGCATATCGGCCTTGATTTCATCGGCCAAAGCGGCAAAATCGTTTTCTTCAAGGATGTCGATGGAGGTTATCTGCAAATCTTCAACCGACCAGTCTTCAGCGAGCACCGCGGTAATGAACAGGCTGCAATTGTAGGCTATGCGGCGGCGGTTTTTAACCAGCTGAGAACCCAGGCTGATGACCTTTTTGCGGTCAACCCCCAATTCATCGGTGGGAACTTCGCCGACAATTTCGGCATGGGACGATTTAACATTGACGACATCACCGTCACGAACCACCAACACCTGCCTGACGCCGCAGTCCAGCTCTTCGGTAAAGCGTTTCTGCTGGCGGATGGCACGTTTGTCTCCGTGTACGGGGATGACGATTTTCGGCTTAATCATTTCAAACATACGGCGAATGTCATCTTTGCAGCCATGGCCGGACGTGTGGACCAGATATTCCTCGGAAGAAATAACCTCCACCCCGGCATCGCGCAGTTTTTCCTGCATACGTTCGATTTTTTCCTCGTTGCCGGGAATAATCTGCGACGAAAAGATAATGGCATCGCCTTTGCCGAGTTTAATGTCCTTGTTTTCGCCGTTGACAATCCGGGTCAGCCCGCTGCGGTAGTTTCCCTGCGAACCGGCGCAGATGTACAGCATTTTATCAAGAGGGATATCTATGGCCTGTTTGGCTTCAACATAATGCGGAACATCTTTCAGAATGCCGCATTCTTTGGCTATATTCATATTCTGAATCAGGCTCATGCCGGCTATAACCGGCGTGCGTCCGGCAGCATGCGCGGCAATCAGCAGGCTTTCCATCCGGGCAACATTAGAGGCAAAACAAGTGGCAACCAGCGTATTCTTAAACTTCGGCAACAGCTCAATCAGGCTTTCGCGGATTACCATTTCGGAAGGCTGCTCCACCGGGTGAGCCATATGAATCGAATCGCCGACATAGAGGTCAACCCCCTGCTCGCCCACCTGTTTCAGGCGGTCATAAGAGGTTTTCATAAAATCAATATGGCAATCGTCAAAGCGCCAGTCCGTGGCGTGAAAAACCGTGCCGTATTTGGTTTTGATGCGCAACGCCGAATTCTCGGGCAGCGAATGGACGACCGGAACATACTCGACTTCAAAATCAGGCAGTTTTACAACCGGGTTCTGATTTACGGAAATCAGTTCGACCTCGTTTTCCAGCTTATATTCGCGCAGGCGCGGCAAAATATGGCCGATGGTGAAATCAGTCGCATAGACGGGGCAGCGCAGGCGCGGCCAGATGTGGGCGATGGCGCCGAAGTGGTCTTCATGCGAATGGGTTATAAACATTGCGTCAATGCAGTCGCGATAGCTTTCCAACCAGGCCGGATCAGCCAGCCCCAGTTCCATGCCGGGGAAGTCGTCATTCAAAAAATCATAGCCGGCATCGACCACGATTATCCGGCCGTCGGATATGTAGGCATACATGTTCATGCCGACTTTTTCGGCACCGCCCAATGCGACAAAATAAAAACCTTCCTGTCTTAAAAAAGGCGGCAGGGCTGACGGCTCTTTCTGAGCCGGGTTCGGGGCGGCAAAGTCAAACTCCGCCTGCCCCGTCTTCTCAATTTCATTCATTTACAATCTGTTTCCTTTGCGGGTAAAATACATCACCGGCGTAAATCCTGCGGATGCGGCCGGACGTTTCCAATAACAATGAGCCGTGTTCGTCCACGCCTCTGAAAATTCCTTCAAGTTCCTCGTCTTCAAGACGGACGAGAATTTCTTCGTCAAGGCTTTTGACATGTGCCAGCCATTCGCGGCGAATCGGTTCAAAGCCTTCGGTTTTCCATAAATTAAAATAGTTGTCAAATTCAGCAATAAAAGAGCGCAGAAAATCAAGCCGTTCAACATTAATTCCCGCTTCGGCAAGGCTGACAGCCGGATAAAGCGTATTAACCAGCAGCGGCGCAACCTTAAGATTGACACCGATGCCGATGACCCAATAGTCGCCGGCTCCCTTTTCCAGCAGCATGCCGCTGATTTTTTTATCATTGACCAGTACATCGTTCGGCCATTTCAATTTGACATTCAGCAGCGGGTCCAAGTTTCTGACAGTTTGCCACAGGCTGAGCGAAGCGATAAAAACCAGCGCACCGAGATTTTTCAGCTCATTTTCCACGCCGAGCGAAAAAAACAGGTTGCCGTCCAGGCTCACCCAGCCGCGGCCGCGACGTCCCCGACCGTTGGTCTGGCTGCGGGCGCTGATGACCACTTTCTGGCCGCGGATATTTGCACTCAATTTTTTCACTTCATCGTTGGTACTGCCGGTTTCCGCCATGTCATGCAGCATCCAATCGCCGATATATTCCATTTGTTATCCTTATAAAATCGTGCTTAAGATGTTTTCGGCGTCATGCATCAGATAGCGGGGATTTAAGATTGAAATCAATACCAGAATCAGGTTTACCATCAGGCAGATGTAAACCCCTTTATCCGCCCGGTCAAACGTATTGCCGCCGCGCGCGTCAAAATAAATTGTCTTAATCACATTCAAAAATGCATAGGCCAAAAGCAACAAAGCTGCCAAAATTAACCCTATAAAAGCATAACTCCCCTCAATAATCAAGTAATTTATTGCCGAAAGTTTGCCTAAAAAGCCCAACATCGGCGGCGTTCCCAGCAGCGAGACCATAAATATCAGCATGGCCGCGGCAATATAAGGCCGCACTTCCGCAAGGCCGGCAAGGTCTGCCGTTTCCGTCAGATAGTCGCCTTTACGCTTGAATGCGTAAAAAACCGTATAGACGCCGAACTGTGCCAGCAGCCAGACCAGAAGGCAGACAAAACCGCTGAGAAGGCCGTTGTCGTTCAGCTCGGAAAAACACATCAGGACAATGCCCAGATTAAACAGCGCAACATAGGCAAAAAGCTTGCGGAGATTGGTTTCACTGTTGGCACCCACTGCCCCCAGAATCACCGACAGAGCCGCACAGCCCGTCAAAAACAGGCGGAGCTGCCCGTAAAGCGGAAAAAATACGTTGCTGAGCAGATTAACCAGCACGGCCAGATAAGCCAGCGGCGGGATAAAGGTCAGATAAGTGCCTGCCGGCAAAACAGAACCGCCGAGCACATCGGCATACCAGAAATGAAACGGAGCTATTCCCAGCATATACAACAGCGAAACAATCAGCAGCACCGCAGCCAGATAATGCAATCCGCCGGGGCGGTGCAGATGTTCCAGATATGTGCAGGCACCGGCATAATCATAAGGAATGCCCAAGCGGCGAAACAGCAGCAGGCTTGCGGTCAAGAGCAGAACAACCGCCAGGCAGCCCCAAAGATAGCGGCGCAGGACCGGGCGGGAAACCTCGTCAAAAGGATGCAGTCGGATAAAACAGGCGTTCAGGACAAAAGCGGCAGTCAGGCAGGCAGACAAAACGAGAAGATTCTGCGCCGAAACCGCCAGCGTCAGCAAAAGCAGCGAGAACAGCGCTGTGAGATAGAAGCTCAGGCTGGAACGGTTTTTGTTCAGAAACCATTTGCATCCCAAATAAAAAGATGCCAGCGCGGCAATATAAATCAGCGTTTTAAAAAGCGTGGTGTAAGAATCGTTGATAAGCCAGCCGGGCATAAAACTTTGGTTATAAAAGACAACCGTTCCCAACAGTGCCGCGGCTACGGCTATTTTGCTGACGGTAAAATAGGTTTTCGGCGTGGTGTTCTGCCGGAATCTGGCCGCAAGCAGCAGAACAAACATGCCGCAAAGAAGCAAAAATTCGGGAAGCATACTGATATGGTCGGCAAACATCATTTAAACTCCCATAAACCAAAGCGGATTGACAAAGGTGACGACCAGCAGGCCGGAAACCAGAGCCAGTCCGACAAACATACGTTTGGACAGGTCCATAATGCAGGCGGTATCCGGCGTTATGCCGCTGTTGTCCTTAAAGACATAGAGCTCCTGAAGCAGCGTTCCGGCCACCAGAACAATTGACAGCATTATCAATATGCCGGAGCGGATATTATAACTGAACAAATGCGACAGGATGACAAAGTTGTTGAGAAACATTGAGGACAAGGGCATACCCACGGCGGCCAGCACCAGAAAAGAATAAAGCAGCGAAAGCCTCGGTACCCGGCAGAGGATGCCGTGCGCGGAGACGGACTTGTCATCCTGCTCCCCGTCAATATAAGTCGTCAGAACTTCAAGGGCGGCAATAATGATAATAAAGGCAAAGAGAGAAAAACCGATATTGAGCAATATCTTGTCAATCGGCAGCAGCGCCCCGAGCAAAAACAAAATATAATAAACCGTCGCATAAGAAAAAATCTTATATTGGATGTCTTTGTTAATCAGGCCGATCAGCGCAATAAAGAGCATGCTGATGATGGCGATGATTTCCAGCAGGCTCAGATAATAGCCCACTGATTCCGGAACGCTTTGCGGACAGAAACGGATAAAGCCGTAAACGCCGGTCAGCGGAATAAGGTTGGCAATGACGAAGACCAGCGGATTGCGGGCGGCAGAATTAATCGCCGAAATCCAGTAATGAAACGGCCAAATCGGAATACGGGAGAGAAAAGAAACAAAAATTGCTCCCCAAATGCAGAGTTCAAGGTGCCGGTTAAGCTGCAGCCGGCTGACCGCGTCCAGAGCAAGGTTATGCCCTTCATGGTGATAGAGCACAGCCGTCGCAATGAACAAAAACAAAGCGCCGAGAAAGTTATAAATGAAGAAGCGCAGAATAACCGGCTGGCGGCGGATTTCTCCGAACATGCCGATTAACAGCCACAAAGGCAGCAACAACGCCTCAAAGAAGATATAAAAGGAATAAATGTCGGCCGCAACGAACAAGCCATTAAACATTCCCAGAAAAAGCAGTGTCATCAAATGCATTGACTTTCGGACATATCCCTGGTGCCGGGCTCCGACCAATCCGATGATGACGGCAAAATGAACGGCGGCAATGACCAGTACGGAAAAGATGTCGATGCCGAAGACGATGTCGATATGGGGATTTTGCAGCCAATGGAACGTTTCTTTAAGCTGCAGCCCCTCCTGCCCGCCTTTAAGGTTGACGGCAATGCGCCACAGCAAAAAGAGGCTGGATACCAGCGTCAAAATCGTTACGCTGAAGACATTGCGCCCGTTTGTCGTTTCATCGTCTTTGGCCGTGAGGGCAAAGAAAAAGCCGATAAAGGGAACCGCAATCAGCGTTGAAAGGATTGTCAGCGTATTTTCCATCAGTTATTCCCCTGCGAGAGATAATACGAACCGTAAGCCAGGCCGGTGCCGAGCAGAACGAAAAGCGGCCAGGCGATACGGCTGTCAGCGTGAATACGGCGGAAGACGTTAATCAGCACCGCCACCAGACGGTACAGCGAGTTAATAATCGTCCGTTCAATCAGCAGAAAATCAATTGTCAGCCACAAAACACGTCCTAGAATTTTAACCGGGCCGATGATAAAAACACGGTAAAAATCAGAAAACAGGTCAGCCGTCTGGATAAACTCGTGCTCATAAGCCCCGGCCAAGAAACGCAGCGGCCCGGCCGCCAGCAATACCAGAAAAATTCCCCAGGCGGCCATTGCCTCCGGCGGCAAAATGCGGTTTTGCATCGCAACTGCCGCCGTAAGGGCAAAAATCGTTCCGTTATAGACAATATTCGGATTCTTCAGCAGTGCCATGACCCGCTCATCGGCACGTGACTGTCCGAAATAAATCTGTCGCAGGACACAGGAACCGCTCAAAGCCAAAGCCGCAGCGTAAGCCAGCGTCCAATACGGGCTTCCGCCGGCGAGCGCCAGCGTTTGGAACAGTCCGAGAAATGCCAGCAGCGTTACGGCCAACGTCAGTTTCAGACTCCGGGCAAAGCCGCCCATGGCCGAAACATAAACTTCATTTGAACTGCCGACGGAAACAAGCATCCAACAGGCATTAAGCAGAAAGCCGCCCACCCAGAGCCGGGCAAATGCCGGGCCGGCGATATGGAAACCGCCGGAGAATATGCCGTATAAAAAACCGAAGAGCATCATATTAAAGTATATGCTTTTCTGCCGCAGGTCGTCTTTCAGCAAAGCCCCCTGCAATCCCCAGGCGATGGACAGAGCGGCAAAAAGGTGCAGCATCGGATAGGAGTATTCAGACAGAGGCAGCAACATCGACGTCTTGCACAAAATGATAAAACCGACGACAGGAGTGGAAAGATAGGCCAGTGCGGCTATCCGGTTCATGTCAAGGACAGCCCAGTCCATCAGCGGCGCCTGAAACATAAACAGGCCGGACTTGATGAAAAGGCACAGCAACAGCAGAATGCAAAGCAAATCCTTATGAGCGCCCATGCGGTCATATTCAACGAAATCGGCCAGACGGATTGAACCGATATAGCCCCAGATGAGGGCAAAAAGCATAAACAGCCCCATATCCGCCAGCAAATTGTAAAAGATATAACGCCGGCGCGCCGAGCTGTCGTTAATCATATAGAAACCGAAGATATCAATCAGGCAGGCGCTGACCAAAAGCTGAATGGCGTTTTCGCTGCAAATCAGCAAAATCAGGGCGGCAAGATTCAGGCATATCTGTCCGTTAAAGCGGAAACGATCTTCCTCCTGCGGGTAGCTTACATTAAACAGCATAACCGCCACCGCAATCACGAAAAAAGGAAAAATCTGCATATAATGCAACGGAGAGGAAAACAGACTGATTTTAACCGGATAGTAAGCCGAAGACACCCAGTCATAAGTGAAACCGTCGGTATAGCCGAGCTGCCAGTTCTGATAAAAATTAAGCAGCAGAACCGCCCCGGCAGCTGCCAGAAAAAAAGCCAGCAGCCGCGACAGTCTCTTTCCCCGAAACAAAATCGAAACGCCGCCAAGTGCGGCCAAAATGAGAAATATCTCAAATATCATAACGGGAAAGACCTCATCTATCAGATTAAACCGAAAGCTAATATAACAAAAAAAACATTTTTTTAAAGTCATAATGCCGACTAATCACCAGCCCGCGTCTTGACAACCGAAGAAAGGATTTTATGATGTCTGCCGAAGGAGAGAAAAATGGAAAGCAAAACAAATGTCATGCGGATTCTGGACAAACTGAAGGTTCCCTACGCCCATTACTGCTATGAGGGCAGCGGTGCCGTCAGCGGAACGGAAGTGGCCGCCGTTTTGGGGCAAAATCCCGCTCAGGTGTTCAAAACACTGGTTACGGTTGCCAAATCCAAACAACATTATGTTTTCATGCTGCCGGCGGGAAAAGAGCTTGATTTGAAAAAAGCCGCCGCCAGCGTTCATGAAAAATCGGTTGAAATGATAAAAAGCAAAGAGCTGCTGCCGACAACCGGCTATATTCACGGCGGCTGTTCGCCGATTGGTATGAAAAAAGCGTTTCCCACGGTTATTGACATCAGCGCTTCGGCTTTTGAAACAATTATTTTCAGTGCCGGAAAAATCGGCTATCAGGTCGAAGTTTCGCTGGCCGGGCTTGCCAAAGCCGTTAAATTTACACTGGCGGATATTACCGAGCCAGCTGATTTTCAATCCAGTGCAGGATAATATCAACAACATAGCGCTGCTGTTCGGCCGTTAATTCTTTTCCCGGGGCTATTCGGTGCCATTTTTGCAGGCATTGCCGACAGCAGGTTCCGGTAGCATGCTGGGCAACAAAGACCGGGTGGCTGCGCATCGGTGTCTGCCTGCCGTCATTGGGAATATCGGCCGGAGCCAGCCGACGGGCAACGAAATCTTCGGCATGGCGGCGAATCGTCTCCACCCCTTTTTCTCTGACATAGTCTTTATCGGCGGGCAACAGCTTAAAGCGGCTGCGGAAAGCTGATCTGTTCAGTCTGGCGAATATATCTTCATTCATCGGTTTGCTCTTTAATGCGAAATCTTTTTTTTGACGATAGCCTTTTCATAAAAATTTATCAAGCTGATAAAAAAGTGCTTGACCTAGAGTAAGCTCTAAAGATTATGCTGATTACAGAATCGTTCAAGCAGGGAGAAAACATATGAAACATGCTTTGAAAACTCTGGCGGTATTCTCCGCCCTTTTAACGGCAACTTATTCAATCTCAGGAAAGGCAGCAGAAATGAAGAAAGCTTCGATTGACACGATTTTTGAACAGGGAGAACCCAATCCTTACGGCCGTTTTTTTACCGGACAGACTTATCTGACCCGTCTCAGTGCGAACGACACGACCTGGAATTCTTCCCTGGCCAATGTTACCTTTGAGCCGGGAGCCAGAACCAACTGGCACAAGCACAGCGGCGGCCAGATTCTGCTGGTGCTGGGCGGCGAAGGACGTTATCAGGAGAGGAACGGCGAAATCCGCGTTTTGAAAAAAGGCGACGTCGTCCGCATTCCGCTGAACGTCGAACACTGGCACGGCGCGGCCCCGAACAGCTGGTTTACCCACATTTCAGTCGAAACCAACCTACCGAATAACCAGACGACCTGGTTAGAACCGGTTTCTGACGCCGAGTATAAATAATGAAAAAATATTTTATCACCGCGGCAATCATTCTGGCCGTTTTAGGCTGCGGATTTATTGCCTTGCAAAGAAAGGACAACAAAATGGACAATTTAGCGGTTACCGATCCGGATTTGGCCTTAATCAGAAAAAACTTCATTGAACAAGAGGTTCTTCCGCACGGGAAGCTTCCCGCCAAAACCCGTTATCTGGTTTTGCTGGCGTCACATGTTGCCACACAGTCGCCGAAAGAATTTGAACTGACGCTTAATGAGGCGCTGGATAACGGCATTTCGCCGACGGAAGCCAAAGAGACGGTTTATCAGACGGTTCCTTACGCCGGCCTGGCCAAGGCAGATGATTTTATTCTGCTCGCCAACCGTATTCTGACCGAGCGAGGCGTCAGGCTGCCGCTGGAAAGCCAAAGCACGACCAATGCTGGCAATCGTCTGGAAAAAGGTATTGAGGTTCAAAGCCTGATTTTCGGAGCAGAGCACATCAGCGGCATGCGGGCGACAGCGCCGCAGGGACTGAAACATATTCAGGATTATCTTTCCGCAAATTGTTTCGGTGATTATTATACCCGCGGGGGCCTTGACGTGCAAACCCGAGAATTGCTGACTTTTGCAACTCTGGTCTCGCTCGGCGGCGCCGACGCTCAGGTCAGAGCCCATGTTCAGGGCAACCTGAATGTCGGCAATGACCGCCGGGTTTTACTGGACACCGTTTCCCAGATGCTTCCGTATATCGGCTATCCGCGTTCTTTAAACGGCATTGCAGCCATTAACGACATTACAAAGGACAAAACAAATGACTAAAAAAATATTGGTTTTATCTTCCAGCTTCCGCAAAGGCGGAAATTCCGACACACTCTGCGACCAGTTTGTCAAAGGCGCCGTTGAGGCCGGGCATCAGGTTGAAAAGATTTTCATTAACGACAAGAAAATCGGCTATTGCCATGGCTGCGGCGTTTGCAATACGACGCATAAATGCGTTCTTCTCGACGATATGGCCGAAATTCTGGACAAGATGGTACAGGCTGACGTTATCGTTATGGCAACCCCGGTTTATTTTTACAGCATGAACGGTCAGATGAAGACGCTGATTGACCGTACGGTTCCCAGATATGAAGAAATCGCGGGCAAAGACTTTTACTTTATTGTTGCCGCGGCAGACAGCAACCGTGCGAATATGGAAAAGACGCTGGAAACCTTCCGCGGCTTTACCGAAGACTGCCTGCCCGATGCGCATGAAAAAGGCGTGATTTACGGTACCGGAGCCTGGCAAATCGGCGACATCAAATCAAGCCCGGCAATGGAAGAGGCTTATCAAGCCGGGCGGAATGCTTAAGTTTTCCGATAAAAGAAATCCCGCCATTGACGGGATTTCTTTTTATTCTGCGGCCATCACCAGCCGGCTTTCCATCAGGCGGGCGGCATCTCGTCCGGAGGCCAAAGCTTCAACAATCGTCGAGCCTCCGTGTTTGCAGTCACCGGCATAAATGATGCGTTCATCATTCACTTTGGGGTCGGCGCGGCTGCCGATTGCAGTGACAATCAGCGAAAAGCCCGGGAGTTCAACGGTTGAATTGGCAAGCGGTTGCCAATGGCCGTCGGTCAAACGGTTTTTGCGGATATAAAGCGAATAGCCGTCAGCCGTTTTTTCTATTTTTTCCGGGCTGCTCATTGACATAATATCAATTTCACGCTTCAGAAGTTCCAAATATTCCAACTGAGAAATGCGCATATCGGCCAAGCGCCGGCGGACAAACATTTCCACCTGTGCCGCTCCGTTGGCAGCCGCCGTAAAGGCACAGTCAGCCGCCACATTGCCGCCGCCGATGACGGCGACCCTGCCCTTGGTTTCATATTTTGACGGATGATGCAGATACTCCATATAACTGACGGCATATTCCTGTCCGGGAATACCCAAATCAGTAACGTTCGGCTCGCCGGTCGCAACAATAACACCGTCAAACCCCTGACTGAACAAGTCCGACGGACAGCCGATTTTGGTGGTCAGGTAAAGGGTGATAAAATCACGGTTGAAAATAAACGACCAGTCTTTGGCGATAACTTCATAAGGCAAGCGTTCATCGGGAATCATATTCAGAGCACCGCCGATTTTATCGGAAGCCTCGTAAAGGCAGACATAATATCCCTGCTTGCCGAGTTCGGCCGCGGCTGCCAGACCGGCAGGCCCGGCACCGATAACGGCCACCTTGCGCCCGTTGGGACGAATGGCTTTGGCTTCGGCAGACGGGTTGCGATAATTTTCCAGGATGGTCGCCTGAACTTTAGGAATATTAACCGCAAAATCAATCCGGCTGCGGGTGCAGGCTTTCATACAGAACTTATCCGGGCAAATCAAACCGCAGGTCTGCCCCATCGGATTATTCCGGGTGATGGTGGCGACCGCTTGTTCAAAATCGCCGTTTTTGGCATGGCTGATAAATTCCTGCGGGCTGCAATTTACCGGACAGGCATTCATACAGGGCTTATTGGCACAATTGAGACAGCGGTCCAATTCCGCCTTTAGCTGGACTTTGGTTAAATAAAGTGATTTTGTCTGCGCCATTGTCAAACCGTTCGAAAAAGAGTGTTTATTTGAGGGGAATGTTAGCCGTACGACAGCGGAATGTCAACAGAATCTTCGCTCCGGCGGTATTTGTTTTCTCTTTGACAAGGCAAATAAATTTCTTCCGTTAAACCGATTTTTGTGTTATGACAATAGCAGCATTATTTTAACAAGGAGCCGAACAATGGGATATAAAGCGCTGATTATCTTAAATATTGTTTTGTTAGCCGTGATTGCCCGGTTAGTTTTCAAACCTCTTTCTCCCGCACCGGGCATTCGTGTCTGGGAGGGTGAAACCTGGACGGCGGCTCAATACGGAAGCCGTTATATTTTAAGCATCAAAAACCATTCCGAACTGGCGTCAGCCATTACTTCTTTCGTCAAAGCCAGAGGAATTACCAGCGGCAGCATTTACGGCATCGGCGCGGTTAATTCCGCCACACTGCGCTTTTTTGATCCGTCCACAAAAAAATATATTGATAAAACGTTTGACGGACAGATGGAAATTGCCAACCTGACCGGAAATATCGCCATGAAAGACGGTGGCGATTTAATCCACCTGCATGTTACACTGGGAACCCGCGACTATCAGGCGCTGGCGGGACATCTGCTGGCAGCCAGCCTCAGCGGAGCGGGAGAATTCGTGGTTGAAACAATGCCCGGCATTGAACTGGAAAAAAGCTTTGATAAAAATATCGGGCTAAATCTTTATAATTTCAAAAAATAAAAAGCGGAAACCTTGCTTCGGGAAGCAAGGTTTCTTTTTTTGTGCCGGTGTCGTCTAAAGTTGAGATAGATTTGCATTTTTGCATGCTTATATCTGTTGTAACAGTGTCAAGAAAAACGAGGCCCGTTTTGCGATATAAACCACGAAAAATAAACAGTGCCGGCATTCAAAAGGAAATCTTACCGATTGCACAGATTTTGCCGGATATCCTGAAGAAAAACCTGCCTTCCGGGGATATGAGCTGATCGGCGCTCATTATTCGGTTCAGATTTTGAAAAATACAAAATTTGTTTTGTAAGCAGCTAAACAAGCCTTTTATATTTCGATTTTAATTTAAACAAAACCATTTTAGCAAGATGATTTATTTCAAATAGTTCTATTACTTGATAGTTCCGCTCCTATTTTTCATAACTTTAATATTCAGTGTTGTTTTTATTACGGTCTTATTTTCTTTTTTCCAAGACCTCGAAGTTCAGCTATAAATTTTGATAGTTTTCCGAATTCTTCCTTCTTGTTTTGAGATTTATCCTGTGTTTCCGTAAGAGTTATACTTGATCTGTATTGACATTGTTGCGGCAAAGCCTTCTTCATTGCTTCAACAGGTATCCTCGCTGTTCTGCCAACATTTTAATCTTGTTGTATTCTTCCATTTGAGATATCAGTGAATGTGTCTTTAACTTTCCTACTGTGTCTTCTTTTTTCTGACTTTTCCTTCTATGTAGCATCTTAGTGTTTGCATTATATCCAGGACGGTGCAATTCCATAAAATCCTGCCAATCAGAATCATTTTGAGGAATAACCTTAAAGACATGTACACCATTCTCGTTAATATCCAAGATTATATTTTTTAGACGGCTATTTCCCGGATATAATGGTACTTCATAAGCATTTTCCATAACAGGACTATCCTGATTTTCTATTCCAAAATCCATATATCCCACTATTGCTCCGATAGTTGATTCAAATTCTTTAATAAATCCATACTCCGACCCTCTTGTGGAATAATGGCATGCAACGTGATAATCTTCACTGGCATATGTTAATGCCCGACTCCCTGCTTTTGGAGTACTCAAATACGATTGAGGAAAATTACTGCTTAATACATCTGGTACAAATTCTTTAACAAATTGCATTTTATCATCTCCTTATCGGACAGGTCAGAGAGGAGCGTGGATAATTAAGTTCAGACCATTTTATAAAGCCGCCGGACAGAGAAAAGCCGTAATATCCCTTGTCTTGTAATATTCTTGCATAAAAATAAGACAATTCGCCGTATTCACAAATTAAGATAAGTTTTCTGTCCCGCCATTGTTCAGACAAGGCATCGACTTGAGCGATAAGCTGACTTTCGCTAATGTTAATACTTTCCGGAATATGTCCGCAGGAAAAGCTTTTTTCTGAACGCAGGTCTATCAGAATATAACTTTCATTTACCGACAGTGATTTGCCTTCTGTCATTGTTCTCCACAATCTTCCCGGTGTACACATAAAGAACTTTTTCATAACTGTTGCTGCTGAAACAATAATCTGTTGTTTGCCGGTTTGACGAAAATTAATATGATTTAACAACTTTTTTTCATGAAATATTTTAGGGAAAAAACTACGGGGAAGATATTTGAAATATTCATCCATATACAAGAAAGGAAGATCACAGGCCAGAATAACACAATTAATCTCGCCTTTGCTGTTCCTGAATTTTTCCAAACCATGCTTAAGTTTTTCCTGACGCAGAAAACGAAGCAGTCCGGCCAGATTAAGACCGCTCGATGGTCCTGCCAGGATGCCGGCTCTGCATAACTTTAAGCTTTGTTCATAAGCATGTCGTGTCCCTTCATCAATTAATGCATCAATATGGTTTTGCCAGTTAAAATTAATCATCTTTAACAAGTTGAGAGTTCTAGGGCCGGGAACTGGATTATTGGGTTTACGTACAACGCCGAGACAAAAGGCAGATGTTTTTTTCTTTAACGCCTGAGAAATTCCGCACATACTTCCCGTTGTTCCCAGTGAAGTGCAAAAAATTTGAACATTATTGTCCATCTGTTTCAGAATTTGTTGCCCACATTTATAGTAATGCCCCTCAGGATTAGCGAGGTTGGCATATTGATTTAGATTCTTCCAATCTGTCTTTTGTCCTGTCTTTTTCGCAATTTGGATACCGCTGTTCGGAGAATCCGGATTAGGACAGATTGGTTCTTGATTAACCAAAACCTCCGCGCCGGAAAATAATAGCAGCTGCAGCTTTCCCAAACTAATTTCATGTGAAATGACGGCTTTCATTTTTTCATAACCGGCGCTGCGACTTAAAATAGACAGCGAGAAAGCCATGTTTCCAGAAGACGATTCTATAATCTTTTTTGTTGGAGACATATCTTGTTTCAACATTTCATAGGCCGGGATAGATTTAATATTCATAAGCGGCAGAAATGTTTGCAATTTTATATAAATATGAACCTGATCTGCTATAAACGGATTAAGCTTTTCGCTTAGTTCAACAAGAGGAGTCAAATGATTTTCAGGATTAAGAAAATCATTTACAGCGGATTGACCGCGATAAACGTGTAAATTTTTCATTAACAGTCTCTGTTCTAAATTAAATACATAAATGGTTGTATGAAATTAGATCAGAGAAGGAGGCGCCTGAGCCAGATAAGAATCAAAATATTCCGTACAAACCAGAGATAAATTGGCTAACGGAATTTCCGAATATTGGCAATCTATTTCACAAAGCTCAATAATATCCGGAATCTGAGCATTTTCTGTTTGTTGCATAAACTGACACTGTGCACAGGTATTGTCGTGTACAAAAAAATGCTCCGAACCATATTGGTGATTAAGAGATATGCACTGAAGTGCCAGAAATAAAAGTGTACAAACAAAAAATGCATACTTTTTCATAATATGAAATGTTTATATCCCGGCATTCAAAATGTCAAGAATATTGCGGTAGCCATACTTTATTATGATGCAAAAGTTCGAGAATTACCGGCTTTTTAGACGACCGATAAGCGGTTTTTACTCATAAACCGATTTTAACCATTTTACCCTCAAAGTCAATAAAACCGATGTAGGAACAACGACACATTGTTCCCTTCTTATTTGAGACTTTAGACCCGTTTGGACCGAAATTCGGGGCTTTAAGAAGGGGACACGTAGACTAAAATCCGTCTTTCAATCTCTCAAATCCCCTGATTTCCTAAGTCTTAGCGCACAAAAAAATCTCTGCATTTCTGCAGAGATTTCCTTAATTGGTGATGCGGTTTCCAGTCATCGCGAACTGGTCTAACCTGCCGCAAACCTTTGCGTATAAACGCTTTGAAGAAGGAATTGGCTTCTGCGAATCAACCGATTTTTTATTAGAAGCACTTTCCTCACTTCTCAAACTTGTCTAAATTTTAATACATGTTTTTTCCTTTGTCAATAGTGAAATATTTTAGCCATCACTTTTATACTTACCAAAAAGATATAATAATGGAAATAATTATTCCAGCTATTACTAAGGTGTTAGTGATATTGAAATGCTTCTGATCTAATAGAGCTTCTCGTTCCTTTTCACAGCCCTTAAAGCTTTTATTTCCTTTTCTAGTATAAGGATAGAAAAACAAACACTTAGATTTCTTTTTTAATGAGCAAAGTTCTATTTCTTTATTTTGAGAGTTCCATAGATCATGCCAGCATGCTAAATAATCAACATCAGGCGCACTCGGGCGGGGAGACATTCCAAATTCAGAAGTTAAAGGGAAATGCCCTCTATAATGTTCTTCTTTCTCTAATAGATCTAAAACTGTCGGTCCTCCTATAATATGATTGTAAGCACCTTTTTTCAAATTATCTAATTTCTGATAATATTCATTTTCCCATAATTTCTGACTTTTTATTTCTCTGCCGATAAATTCAAAATTATCAGTAAAGGCTAGGTTTCGTTCCTCAGAAGACAGTATGGTAGCCGTATCTTGATTATAGAATTGTAATCCATTTTGTATTGTTTTTTTCTTATAGCGGACACAAAAGGCACAATTTAAACAACATTTTTTCATACTAATTGTCCTTTTTACATATTTTCGTATCCAGCTGGCATTAAATCCACATCATGTCCATCGCATTCTGGGAAATTTTTACAAACAGTAAATTCATCTCCGAATTCATCTACTATAATTTTGGTTTCCCGATAAGGATATTCTGCACCACAATGCAGGCAGCATACTTTTTCATTAAGAGCATCCTCTATTTCCTCCGGTGAAATGTCTTGACTTTCTTCTAATCTGTGGGGAATTAACAGTTCTCTGTAGCAGTCTACAATTTCTTTGTAACCACGAGGTGTTTTTATCTTTCTTGTAACTTTATGCAATTTTTGCGGATAAGGAAAGAATGTATAAAAATTCCCCTTAAATGAAATAAACATAACAGATAAATAAGACCAAAAATGTCCGATAAGATTGGTAGTTTCTCCAATTGAATCAATATTCTTAAAATCACAAAACTGAACATCTGTTAATGTTGTAAATCTAAACAAACGAAGTTTTTTAAAATCCAATAAATCATCCGGAGTTTTATTAAGAAAGTTCAAAACGTCTTCAAGATCTTTCCCGGAGAGTTCTTCAAAAGGTGCAATTTGTAAATCTGAATAAGGAGAGAATTCGGGATCTACGCCGAAAAAACATCCCTCTAAAATCCATTTGGGTGTGTTCATTAAATCATGCCAACCGATAAATCCTGCCTGTCGAGCTACTTTATCCAAGGCTTCGCTGTGCTTAATTTGTTCTTGTTTACGGAGTTTAGTTGCTGCTTTTTTGAGTTTGGAAATATAAATAGACTCAGTCATTTTAATACCTTTCAAAATGCTCAAGGCTTAATTCCAATACCTGCATGTCAGAAAAACCTTGAAAAAAGGTTTAAAATGATTCGATAAGAAAAAACGGTTGCCTCAAGCAGAGGTTTGCAAAATTGCAGGTAGAAGGCTCCAACCCAGCCTATATCAGTATTCTACTGAGACTTATAAATAAATGTCAATAAGATTTTTAGAAATTATTCTTAGTAATGTTATATTATGTTTCGTTCATTAATAAAATCTTACAACGATAGTTAAAATCATCTAAAAAATCAATTATCGTATCATACATGAAGTCCAGCGCTTTTCCATATCCTTGGCGGCATGTGCTTACGTCAAATCCCAGTTTTTTCATTTCATTGAGAGGATTGCCTGATTTATCATGTGCATCAATCTGTCTCAAATCATTAAGGACAAATAAGCCCAAGGTTGAAGGATTTTCTTCTGTCCATTTTAATTCCTCAGGATAGTCTTTGAAATCTGATATTTTCAAATGATTAGAAAATAGATAATCCAATATATTTTTTATTCCGTGCAGTAGCTTTATACTTCTAAAATTTTTTATATCATCAGAATTTATTCCCGAGGATAAAGCTATTTTTTTTAACGGCCCAATTGGAATTTGGTTAAATAATTCATTCACAGTTTTGCAACGGGACAAAAAGTCATCTTGGGACATGTCTAGAGGTGCAACTTTTGCCATTTTGAAAAGCCGTTCATTGGAATACCATCCCTCATATTCTAAATCTTTTTTAGACATCTGAATTATATCTTCGGCCAGAATGTTTTGGGCGGTTAAAATAGAAAGAAGCTTACTGAGATTATCTCCCAATAATAAAAATGCATCTTTAAATCTTACCGTTTTCGCAGCAATATTTTCACAATCCTCTGCGGCATCAACTTCTTTTTTACTAACAGCAAAACGACTCAATGTAATAATTGTTCGAACATCCATCCCTTCAAATATTTTACAATAAGGCATTGAAATATAGTTTCGTTTAACGCGGGTACAATCGCGAAATGCCCAAACATCTTTATAACGGATATAACCACTTGTCGGTACTATCGTATAATCTTTCTTATTTTCAAAATGTTTTAATAGATTGTCTGAAAAATAAGCTCTATCAGAAAAACTCATAGCACGAGCCTGATATCTTGTTATAGACCTGTGCAAATCTGGCCAGATAATATCCTCTAATGTTTTTTCAGGGCATAATTCCGGAAGTGCAACGACAACAGAAGCCTCTACTTGAAGACAAATTTTGTCAGGAAAACCCCGATGAACAAATAATCTAAAATCATACCATTTATTGTTGTTTATATCTTTGAAATATCCATTCTTTCCAATTATTTCCTCTAATTCCTTTGTTCGAGGAAAATCTTGTTCATAGTAAAAAACTCTAACTGCAGCGTGCCCTAAATGCCAAAGATATTTTCGTAAATAGTCGTTACGAATTTTCCAAGAAACATTTCTTTTATATTCATAACAATATTCGGTTGATAATTCTCCGAACGCAATATCTGTTTCATCATTACTGATATCATCCCAAGATATTGTATCATTACAATGACAACGAGGTGTAAGGCCTAGAGTCATCCAGAATCTATCGCTTAAATTATATGTAAAAAGGGAACCATTTCCCCATGAAGAAATCAATGAATAGTAGCCGCCAATTGTATAATTACCGTCACACATTCCTTCGCTATCATTATCAGGACCTGTGGAAACGACGCCGTGATTCAAATATAATAGAGGCAGATTATTTATTTTATCCAGAGGAACAGTAACCGTTGTCATATTACAAAATATTTCACGAGACTGCGTAGTTTCATAGGCGCAAGCTACTTCTATATTATTCAATGGAGAATCATCAATAGGAGATAATAATTCTTTCAATTTTGATGGAATTAAATGGTTAGGAAGAGGCAAATCATCAATATAATTTATCATTATTTATTCCTATTTTATTTTTATAATTTTTATAATGCTAACTTTTTCTTATGTATGTTTCAATCAAATCTCGCATTTTCCCTCAACCTTTTCATTGAATATTAAAATATTATTCTATACGATGCGGTTATGAATTCAGACTATCAAAGCAAATATTGGGCCTTAGAGGTTCAAACATCATCCAATAATACGGATATTAATAAATTATCCGGTTCTTTGGTAACGTCCAATATTGATCTTAATCCACACCAGATTGATGCAGCCCTGTTTGCTTTGAAATCTCCTGTTTCTCAGGGGGCCATTCTCGCTGACGAGGTAGGTCTTGGTAAAACTATTGAAGCAGGAATTATCCTGTCGGAATATTTTACACGAGGCAAAACACATCTGCTTGTGGTTGCTCCAGCTTCGTTACGAACACAGTGGAAAAACGAGCTTGAGGAAAAATTTAATCTCCCAGCTCAAGTCGTTGATAGCAGCATTTGGCAGCAGCCTCACCGCAAAAAAGGTGTCAGCCCATTTGACTTTGAAGGTGTAACTATCGTTTCTTATAATTTCGTTGTACAAGGAACTAAGGATTTTAGCCTGTATCCGTGGAATTTAGTGGTTTTTGATGAGGCTCATAAACTTCGGAATTTTTATAAAGGGGATAATAAAACGGCTAATATTATCTATAAAACCTTTGCAAATACGAAGAAATTGCTGTTAACGGCGACACCGATCCAAAATTCCCTGATGGATATTTTCTCACTGGTGTCGCTGATTGATGCGAATATTCTGGGCAATCAGGATTCTTTTATTGAAACCTATATGTATACGGAACAAAAGCACCAAGAACTTCGCCAGCGGTTACAATCGGTTTTGCATCGCACACTGCGCAAAGATGTTCTGGAGTATATTCGTTATACGAACCGCGAAGCCATGACCGTAGCTTTTGAACCTACGCCGGAAGAAGAGGAATTATATAATCAGGTTTCATTGTATATTAAACTTCATGCGAAATTCGGGATACAAAGTCATGCCCGTAATTTAGTTATCATGATGATTCGTAAGCTCATGAGTTCCTCTACCGCTGCCGTCAAAGGTACGTTAGAGGGAATAAGAAATAAGGTTTCCATGCTTCAGGGACTTATGGACAACGGCGAAGATGTGACCGATTTAATAAACATTTACGACATGACATCACAATATGACCCGGAAATTAAGAATTATAACAGACTTTATAAAGGCCGCGGGAAGATACTTAATCCGATGGAAATAGATCCGGAAGGAAGGTTATTAGACGATTTGATTGCCCTTGCCGACAGTATTAAGGTTGATGGCAAGACTTTGAAGCTGATTTCAGCCATAGAGGAAGGTTTTGCGAAGAAAAAACAGCGGAAAGTCATCATTTTTACCGAAAGTTATCGTACTTTGGAGTATTTGTTTGATTTTCTGACAGAAAACGGCTTTCAGGATAAAATTATCACTTTTAGCGGCAATAATAACTCTCCGCTGCATAATCGAATATACAAGGAATATTGCCGCCGGTATCCCGGAAAAGTAACAGGTTCTAAGGCGACGGACATGCGGCAGGCGATTGTCAACCACTTTCGGGATGATGCAGAAATTATGATTGCAACGGAAGCGGCAGCGGAAGGATTAAACTTACAGTTCTGCTCTCTTTTGATCAATTATGATCTGCCGTGGAACCCACAGCGAATAGAACAGCGGATTGGACGTGTCCACCGCTATGGGCAGAAACAGGATGTTGTCATCATTAACTTCATTAATAAGAAAAATTTGGCCGATATTCGTTTATACGATATCCTGCAATATAAATTTAAGCTGTTTGACGGCGTTTTCGGAGCCAGCGACGAAATTCTCGGCTCCATGTTTGACGGTGTCGACTTTGAGCGAGCCGTTGCTAAAATCTTAGATGAATGCCGGACAGAAGAAGAAATAACCAAAGCCTTTGATGCTTTACAGGAAATGTTAAACTTTAAGAGGGAACAAGGTATTGAACAGGCAAAACAGCTTGTTTTGGAAAATTTGAATCCGACGTTGCAGGAAAAGCTCCATGTAACTCAGAGCCGTGTTGAGACCTTTTTAAGCCGGGACAAGCAGGTTTTCTGGAATCTGACAAAAAATATTCTCAAAATCATTGAACCGGACTTTTTTATCAATGATGATGCAAAAACTTTCGGACAATTTGGGGCTCAGGTCTTTCCAAATGTTCATTCTGAGATTAATTTTGCCGTCAATTTTTCCCATCGTTTGGATTATACTAAGCGCGATACGACTTATATGTATTACAAGGATAAAAAAGCGCTTCGCCGCCAACCTGCAGCATATAACCCTCAATCCGCATTCGGAAAAAGAGTTTTAGCCACCGCCTTGGAGCTTAAAACACCACCGGCGCATCTAATTATAAAAACACCCAGGCTTAAAGCCGGATTACAGGGGCGTGTCCGTGTCAGTCTGTATAGGCAAACGGCTCCGGATATCAACCAGCGCCTTATTTGTACTTTTATTAGCCATGAAGGAGAAAAGCTGGATATTTCTCCGGAAATATTTTTTGATAATATTATCGGTACAGAACCAATTCGTGATTATAGTTTTTCCGATTTGTTAATCTCTTTGCATGAAAATGATGTAAAATCCGCCACAGACAAGGATAAAAAAGCAACAGCAGAGCTTTTACGGGAAGAAACGGAAAAGCTGAACCGTTGGCAATATGATGAAGTTAATGGGATTCGTTTGGGCGTTGCCAAGATAAAAAATAAAATTGATGCTGCGCATAAAAAGCTGTTTACAGAAAAAATAATCAGCAGAAAACTGGCTCTCCGCAAGAAGATTGCTCATCTACAGGAAAAATACGAAATGAATAACTTTGCATCTCTGGACAAGGAAAAAGCAATAAATCTTGCTTATAAGCGCCTTTTAGAGAAGAAAAAGAAGGCTCTGAAGTTTGATTATTCTTCCGAGCTTGTTTTTGATTGCACTTTTGATATAAAATAAGAATCTAAAAGGGACAATCATCATCAACATTTAGCTCGTTTTCTGGTACTAAACTACCATACTTTTCCTCAAAATAGGAAATAATAAATAAACCAACTGTTGAAACAGCATTTATAACAAATGCAGAATAGAGTGCATTATCTATCACATAATCACCTTTCTCTTTGCCGTGAACGAATGTTTTATCACTTCTTAATGCCTCAATTTCTTTACAAACACATAATAATGAACTCCCAATGTTTCTAATATTTTTTTGTAAATCAGATGTTGGAAAAAATCTAAATTCTTTAAGGAGTGTTTCAACAAGTTTATATAAGGTATCATTTTTGTTAGGCGTAATCTGGGTACGAGGGTCTTGTAATATATGCTTAACAATGGTTTCTAAAGTGCTATTAGCTAAACCAATAGCCTGAGCCGGATCATCTTGCATAAGGTTATAAGCTTTATCAAACATTTCTTTTGCAAAAGAAATACCTTTTTCTTCCGGAGCTAACGTACGAACAAAAGTTGGAAAAGCAGGAATAACCATTGGGACAGGCACACCAATATCAATAGCTACACGAAATAAATCATCTTGAGGCATATTACTTAAAGTAGCAGTTAAATCAATAACTTCTTTTCCATTTTTGTCATTTTTATAATAGATTTGAAAATTATCATTCCAATAACCGCTGTCCCAAAATTCTCTAATATATGTTTCAACAGCTGTATAACTTGTATATTCATCAAAAATAGCTTTCTGAACTTTTTGAATCAATTCCATTTTGTATTTTGGGCGTATTCGCATCTATTCTTCATCCTCAAATTCAAAATCTTCATCAGAAAAATCTTCCCGGATCGGTAACGGATAACCGGCGGAGCCCCATTGGCATTTCTTAAGAATTGCCTGCGGGATTTTCTTTATGGTAATATTATCATAAGCCGTTTTATTACCGGTGAAGGCACCACAACAGATCAGCAGGTTGCCGTCCCCTAGGGCTTGAGACATCTCCGCCAATAGCTGTTCCTCAACATTCATCGTTGTTGTAAAAATAAAATTCTTTTCACTGGAGTAGCCTTGTTTCCAATAAGTTTCCTTATCTGGAGCGTACTTGTATCCCATCAGCTTGCACATAGCTTCAGCCAACATTTCCGGATTATATTTGTCCGAAATAACCTGCCGCCCGTGCTTATCCGTTACAATCAGGGTAGAGCCGAGTTCATAGAACTTAAAACCGCCGCCGCCTTGCCATTTAACTGATTTCGTAATACCTCCGGCATCCTCACAATCAATAACTTTCTTCAATCGAGGCAAACAATGGGAATAAATATGGTCTCCCATCTCAATCCCAATCCAGCGCCGCCCCATTTTATGGGCGACAGCTGCTGTCGTACCAGAACCTAGAAAACTATCAAGGACTAAATCACCAGGATTAGTGGCTAAAGTTAAAATACGATGAATGAGCTTTTCTGGTTTGGGTGTTGCAAAAATATCTATGGAATTAAATTTTCTAACTTCTTTTTGCGCGTCTTGATTATGTCCAACTTCTTCATGAAGCCATATGGTTAATGCTGTAACACCTTGTTTAACATCGGATAAAAAACGCTTAATCCTAGGAACGCCATTTCCCTTTGCGCCAAACCAAATTTTGTTATCTGCTAATAATTCTTTATATTTATATTCAGGAAAACGCCAACTTCTTCCTGATGGGGGATTGTATACAGTACCATCAGGAGCTGTTACTGAATATAAACCTGATTTTTGTACATCTTTTCTCAACATATCTCCAGATGTCCAAGCTCCTCTAGGATCATCATCTAAATTTTTATAACGAGCATCCATATCTAATGAGCGTGGTAATAAATTTGGTCGCCAAATTTCTTTATTTTTTGCATAAACAATAATAAAATCATGATTATCCGATAACCATTTAGCATCATTTTGTGGAGAAAACTTCTTTTGCCAAATAACGTTACAGACGAAGTTTTTCCTGCCAAATATTTCATCACAAAGCACCTTGCAATAGGCTTGCTCATTATCATCTAATGATATCCAAATACTTCCATCATCGGCCAATAGATTTTTCAAAATCTCAAGCCGATCACGCATTAATGAAAGCCAGATGGAATGCTCGTATCCATCATCATAATGTTCAAAGGCATTACCTGTATTGTATGGTGGATCTATGTAAATGCATTTAATTTGGCCTGAATATTCGGCTTCTAGGGCTTTTAATGCCAATAAATTATCACCGTGGATAAGCATATTGTCAAAGGTTGGAGCAATTTCCGGTTCTTGCTTAAAAAGCTGCCGGTTTATTTTTTCCTGGATTTTAGGATCAGCCGAGTATGATTTTTCCACATCCTCAATTAAAATCCGCGGTTCAACGTCAACGCGCTCATTCTTTCCCGGCCATACTAACTCTAATCTCTGCAATTTATCTGACATTTATTTCCTCAACACTAGGACGGTTAATTTCTTTAAGTAGTTTGGTTTCATACTCTGTATAAGGAATATTAACTAACTTGATAAAATCATTTTTACTATCAATAGCCTTAATTTTTTCTATAAATGCCAAACATTTTTTTGCGCAATTGTTCGCTTGTTGATTTATATCTTTAAGATATTTCTGTACATCAGGTTTTTCAGAAGGGTTTACTACCCCTGGCAAACTATTATGGTATCCCTCTAGTGTTGTTATTAAAATTTCACAATCGCGTTGAACATCCAAAAGTACAGAAAGAAATTTATTATCATAAGGTAGGAAAGAAATAAAATCTTTTGCCTTTATTTGTGTGCAAGTATCATGATAGGTTATTGTATAGTGATTATTACGTAAATTTTCAAAACGGCTCTCATAGTTTGTCTGTTCAGTAATTTCCTTAAAATCAAAGATACTTTTATGCAAAACGGCCAATAAATAATTAGCATTATCACTAATACTTTGCTTCAGTTTTCTTTCTTCAGCTTTATCCATTCCATAATGTTTGGTCAAAAGCCATACTATAATAGGTATCCCAATAGCTCCCGTTGCAGGAATTATTATATCTTTCCACCATTCCCATGAAGTATGCATCTTTTATAAAATCCCTCATATTTTATTTTTTACACACTATATCGGAGGAAATTTAAAAAGTCAAAAAACTAAAGAACAATTACAATGAATTTTATTAGTATCTCTCTATTTTATTTTTATCTGTTCTTGACATTTTATCGCTTCTGTATTTTACTCTCAGACAGAGGTTCAGCTGAGAAACTGCTACTGGTGGTTTCAACTGCATTACCTCTTTTTTATTTAAAAATTGTTGAAAAATAGCGCGGTAGTATTGACAAATTAAAATAAATGTGTTAAATATTACATAGTAATAGTAGAACTCTCTCAGTAACTGATAATTAGAATTTCTAATTATCAGTTACTGAGAGGATATAGCAATATTACATATTGACAATAATAATACTAAATGTAATATACAATTATTGATCATCTACCATGTTGTAGAAAGATTTTCGGGACCGTTCTCTTGAGCGGTCTCCGCTTTTTTAAAACCTAGGATCAGGACAAGATGACATATCTCTCTGAATGCATCTTAATGTACCGTAATAGCTGACACAGTATGCTGTGATTAACTCGAAAGATGTTTTTGCTCTATTTTCACCAAGAATAACATAATATTTTTCGTTGGGTAGCCAAAAGAATATTCTGCGTTGTTTACCTTTATGGGTAGTACATTCTTTCTCCCAACATACTATTTCTCTGTCAGTATAATGTAAAAGAACATAAGCACACCAATGTAATCTCCTGATGCGATTAAAATCGGGTGTTCTTTCAGGATCCCCTTCGGTTATCAAATGCCAAAAACACTCATGTTTTCCTGCGTCTTCAGGATTTTGACGGCAGGTTATGGGTTTTCCTAAAATTTCGATTTGTGGTATATATAATTCATCCAAATAAATTCTATACAGATTTTCCAATTCTTCTGTATATTTATTGATGTCAATATCTATTAAATCAGGGAGAACCAGACTCATTGTTGCCCTTCCCAAATCAATAAATTAAATTTTGTGTTAAGATAAGGAGTTTTACTGTTAAAATTAATCTGTAAATCTTCTTCAATTTTTTTACATAAACTTAATTTCGTTGCATTAGGTGCTGTTTTAATCTCAGGCAGCCTATCCTGATATCCCACAGCCCCGATTAATATATCTGCTAGTTGAATAATTTCAGATTCAAACGAACGAATTTGTTGGATTTTAAGTATTTCACTAGTATTTTTATTTGGATTCAAATTGTTTAAAAATTCTTTTAATTTTGCAACCCGCTCTCCGCCAACTGTATCTTTAATATCCAGATAAATATTATAATTTTTATATGGCTGAATAACCTGCCGAAGCATGGTATAGTACATTTTATAATACCATTCATTATGGGTCTGATGGAATTTAGCATGAGAGAGACAGCTTTTATCTTTTACTTTTACTGCACGAAAGCGTAAACATTCGTTAGTCAAAAAAATGTCAATGAGTTCATGATAGAAATCTGCTTTTCCCTGAGAAACCTTAACCCATTTAATTTCTCGGTATTTAGGCATTCCATATTTTTCTTTGAGTTCCTTTATTTTTACAGAAATATCTCTCACTTTACTGATCGGACAAGATACACCTCCAAGAACCATCGAAGTGTGCTTATCATTTTCTAAATGACAAGATTCGTCACAATAAATATTGATTACAGGTAACTCCATCATTCTCTCACAATACAAATACTGGTTAATTTTTCAAATGTCAGCGTAGCATCAAACAGCATATCGTCCGGGACAAGCAAATATATCCAATTTTTTCCGCTATGTTTGCTTTCAAAATCGTTTGCCGTCTGACACCACTGTTTGGCAACTTTTGCCTTGGCCAAAACTGCCGCATCGCTCATTTTATTGCGGGCCTTAGTTTCAACAATGTATTTGGCATCAGTCGTTTCAATAACAAAGTCCGGACAATACCCTTTTAATTCCCGGGTGTCAGGGTCAGTATAACGCAGGGTGAAAATTGATTTTGCCCGGTCATCATTGAGTTTCAGCCATTTAAGGACATCCGGCGTATCTTCTAGGAGACAGGCCAGCTGTCGTTCCGTATCGCTGTCGAATTTCTGTTTGGGAAACAGGCATTTTTCAAAGCCTTCAAACACCATTGATTTAATCTTGGTTTTATCCTGAGGCTTATTGCGGAAAGAAACCGCCGGAAACTGTTCGTTTTCAATAATTTTATAAGTTCTGAGGGAAGCATATGCGCTGCCGACAGTGGTTGCAACCTCGCATTCTCCCGGAATCAAGTGCTGTTTCATCTGGGCTAGCAGTTCATCGGAGATGTATTGCTCGTTAAAGAACAGGATTTTTTCCAATTCTTCCTCATCCTCAGCATAACCGCGAAGATACTCAATTACCTGTCCTATAAGGTGGTACAGTAAATCACTCTCAGTATCGTAGTTAACTTCCAGATTGTTTAATAACGGTTCAAGAACATAGTCTTCAAGGTTATCATAGAGCTTTTGAAATTTAGCCACGCCTTTTTCTTCTCTTTTGCCGGAGACAAGGTCTTTTACCAGAATTTTTTGTGTAATTGCCTTTAATTCTGCAAATTTACTAACGTCCGCATCAAAATGTCCGAAAGTAAATCCCGGTTCCTTAAATTTGAAAGTGACAATTACTTTTGGAATATCTATATTGAAATTGATAAATTGTTCCACCACGGCATCGACCGTTTTATCAATGTCTACCTGTTCTGTGTCAAACTGCAGGGATGGTTCAGTTGTTTTTGCTGCAAGGACAGCTTTGACCTCTTCTACCAATTGAGCCTTATTCTCGGGGGTGGCCAAATCCTTGGATGAACTGACTCTTTTCCCAAAGTCCTCAATAACATCCAGTGTTGCTGAGGCAATTTCATTGACTTTGTTAGATTTGTAAACATCCAAGGTCGGTTGAATTGGAACTGTTTCCAGCGTAGCTTTTTTAGCTTCTATGGCTGATTCGCTCGTCTTTTTCTCTGCCGGAGAAACGATTTGTTCGGAGATAATCCGGGTTATTTGCTGTTCCAAAAGAGAAACATTGTCAACAGCCTTGACTTTTCCTGTCGCAGAATCTTCTTCCAATTGTATTTTCTGGAATTCAAACTGCTGGTCTTCCGCTGCTTTGACAATTGCCTGGAATTTGTCATGGGCAATAATATTCAGCCGGTCAATCGCATCAACTCCGGTACATTCGCCAAACGGCAAACGCAATCCGCGACCAATGGACTGTTCCACCAATATCTTGGAATCAGCCGCCTTAAGCGGAATGATTGTGTAAAGGTTATTGACGTCCCAGCCTTCTTTCAGCATATCGACATGAATGACAACTTCCGTTGGTTCATCATATTTTTCAACCCGCAGCAATTTTTCAATCGTTTCATCCTTTTCTGCGCCGCTGGCTTGGGAATCTACTTCAATCACTTTTCCTTTATAACGTCCGTCTTCAAAGCAATCGCTGTCTATTAAGGCCTTAAGTTCCCGCGCATGTTCAATGTTTCGGGCAATAATAAGCGCAAAAGGTTTGACTTTGCGAACATTGTGGTTGGCCGAATAAACTTCCAACTCAGCCTTAATCGTTTCATGGATTTGTAAGCCGTCTTTGATTTTAATTTCATTGATCGCTTCTTCAGTATAACGGTCGGTATCAAAATTGGAACGCCCGACAATGGCCGGTTTCTTCACATATCCGTCACGGATCGCCTCTGCCAATGAATATTCATAAACGATATTCTTAAACCTCTCCCCTCTAGCCCCGGTAGATTTCGGTGTTGCCGTCAACTCCAAGCCTAAAACAGGCTTTAACTCGTTGATGGCTTTCATTCCGGCACTTGCCCGGTACCGGTGTGCTTCGTCCATAACAATGACCAAGTCATCAAGACTGGCCAGATAATCAAAATATGACTGTCCGAGGTATTCCGAAAAAGCACGCACTCTGGGCGTTCCGCGGCTGTCTTTGTCAGAGTTTATTTTTGAAATATTGAAAATATTGATTTTAACCCGGTCTTGATTCGTTTTATCCAGCAAGTCGCCAACCTGCGAGTAGGTCTCGCCGGTAATAATCTGCGGCCGGTTCATTGCAAATTCCTGAATACCCGGAAAAACATATTTCGGAGTATTCGGGGTAAAATCTGCAATCAATTTATTATAAATCGTCAGATTTGGAGCCAAAACGAAAAAATTCTTGATTCCCTTTTCCAAATGCAGGTAAGCAATAAACGCTCCCATGAGGCGGGTTTTACCGACACCGGTTGCCAGGGCAAAGCAGACAGAAGGAAATTTTCGTTCAAAATCCTCTATCTTAGGCGCAATTTCATGAATGGCTGCCAAGGCTTCCTTGAGGTCGGCATCCGGTTTCAGATCAATCTTTTGTACAATTTGCTCAAGCAAATCAAGGCTTTTCCTTTGCGGTGTTCGCAAAGAAAGAGCATTTGCAATTGTTTTATTGTTTTCGTTCATAGACTTTCACATTAAATTTTGCTAAATTTAATCAATTTTACCGTGATTATTCTGTTTTTCAAGCAGATTCTGGCATTTTCCAGCCGTTTCTCATTGTATAACCATTTCCTCTACGATTTCCTTAATAAAATCATATTCCCGCATCAAAAGTAAAAGATGATAAGCGCTGATAGGTGTGCCTTTTTGAAACCAATTTCGGGTTAAATACAGGCTGGCGTCTATTTTGAGGGCCACATTTTGATAAATTTGCCGCTTGTAATGTGCAGATAAACACTTTATCAGCAGTTTTGTAAGATCCTTATTATTTTCAATAATAAATTTGTCAACACCTATTTCGCACCAAATCTGGTGCTTTTTACTATTAGACATTCGCTTCCCTTTCGCCGATGATGATTAGACATAACGAACATTATAAAGAGAATTTTTTAGAAGAAGGGGAATGAGTATGTACCCAAATAATGAAGATAAAATTCCGGCAGCCATGTATATTAGGATGTCGACAGAACATCAGAAGTATTCTCCGGAAAATCAGGCGGCAGCCATTAGAGAATACGCAGACCACCATAATTATGAAATTATCAGAACTTATACCGATGGCGGCAAAAGCGGTTTGAATATCGCCGGCCGCGCTGCTTTACAGCAAATGTTGAGCGATGTTCAAAGTCATCAGGCTGAATATAAAGCCATTCTTGTTTTGGATGTTACCCGCTGGGGGCGTTTTCAGGATGCCGACGAAAGTGCATATTACGAGTACATCTGCAAGAGAGCCGGAACACCGGTAAAATATTGTAACGAACAATTTGATAATGACGGCAGCCCTGTCGCAACTATCGTTAAAGGCGTCAAACGGACAATGGCGGCCGAATATAGCCGTGAACTTTCTTGTAAAGTCTTTGCCGGAAAGTGCCGCTTAATCAACCTTGGCTATCGTCAGGGTGGTTTCGCAGGGTTTGGCCTGCGGCGTATGCTCGTAAATGAACACGGGGAACACAAGGGAATTCTTGTCGCCGGAGAACACAAAAGCATTGCGACTGACCGGGTTATCTTAGTTCCCGGGCCGGAAGAGGAGCAAAAAATTGTCCGTTGGATGTATAAAATGTTCACCGAAGAACTGAAAACCGAACAGGAAATCGCCGATATTCTCAATCAACAGGGAATTCTCACTGACTTAAACCGAGCATGGACTAAGGCAACGGTCAATCAGGTCTTAACCAATGAGAAATATATCGGCAACAATGTTTCCAACCGCATTTCTTTTAAATTAAAGACTAAACGCGTGGTTAATCCGGAAAGTGAATGGATTCGCAAAGAAGGTGCTTTCGAGGCAATCGTTGATCCGAGCGTATTTTATATTGCCAAAGGCATCATTAACGCCCGCGCCAAACGTTTCTCCAATGATGAGCTTTTGCAGAAGTTGAAAGATTTACAGGCCAAGAAAGGCTATTTGTCAGCCCTTATCATCAACGAAAGCCCCGATATGCCGTCAAGTTCCATCTATTCCAGTCGCTTTGGCAGTCTGGTACGGGCTTATCAACTCATCGGTTACGATCCAGAACGGGATTACAGTTTTATTGAAATTAACCGTTTCTTGCGTGAATTACATAAAAATATTTTTGAGGAGACGATAGGTAAAATCCAGGAAATCGGCGGGGATGTTAAGATTGATGCCGAAAATGACCTTTTGAATGTCAACGACTATTTTTCGGCATCCATTGTCATTTGCCGGTGTAAGCAACTTCCCAATGACAGTCTCCGTTGGAAAGTCCGTTTTGATACTTCTCTTTTCCCGGATATAACCATTGCCGTGCGCATGTCCGCCGATAATAAAAACGTATTGGACTACTATCTGCTGCCGGCTCTGGATTTTAGGGATCCTAAGCTATTGCTTTCCGAACAAAACAAAGGGGTGCTCGATTCTTACCGTTTCCCGGATTTAAGCCAACTGTTTGAAATGGCTCGTCGCAATTCTATCCGCTATTGGGAGGCTGCCTAATGAATCGCCGTCAAATTCTGGAAAATATCCCAATTGAAAAGATTAACATTCTCAATCCGCGGGAACGTAACCGTAAAATTGCCAACGAAATTAAGAAAAATATTGAAGATGTCGGCCTGAAACGTCCGATTACCGTCTCCCGGAGGTTAGATTTTACGGATGGCAAAGAGTATGATCTGGTCTGCGGTCAAGGGCATTTAGAGGCTTATATTGCCAATAACCAGACGGAGATTCCGGCAATTATCATTGATGCCGATGAAGAAGAAACCCTGATTATGAGCCTTGTTGAGAACATTGCCCGGCGGAATTATTCCCCAACCGAACTGCTTCAGGGAATTAAACAGCTCAAGGATAAGGGATATTCCTCGGCCGAGATTGCCCGCAAAACAGGCTTTACAGCAGAATATATCAACCAAATCAGCAAGTTGTTATTTCGAGGGGAAGAACGCTTGATTAACGCCGTCTATACGGATCGTATTCCGCTAAACGTAGCAATTGATATTTCGGATGCAGATGACAAGGATGTTCAGAATGTATTGCGGGAAGCTTACGAAGCCGGACAGATTCGCGGTAATAAATTAGCTTTTGTAAAGGATTTAATTGAACGGCGAATTAAGAAAGGCAAAAGCATTTATAAGAAAAAATGCAGTGCCAAGCAGTTGACAGCACAAGATGTTCAGGCTCTTTACGAGCAGGAAATCAAACGGACAAAGCTGATTATTGCCAAGAATGATCGGGTTGAAAATTCACTGATTTTTGTTACCCAGAGCATCAAGAGCCTGCTTGGCAACGAGAATTTTTATAACTTATTGAAAGCAGAAGAATTGGAAAAACTGCCGAAATATTTAGCTGAAAGGTTACAGATTCATGGATAAAAAATTAAATAAGGCCTTTGAACAGGCAATCATTCGTTTAAAACTTTCAGAAATAACCCCTTCAAAAGAGATAAATAAGGATGTATTTGCTTCCCGAAAATATGCCCAGATTGTTTCTTCCGTTCGCGAAATCGGCCTGATTGAAGCGCCGATCGTAACCTTTAGCGATGACGGTTATACACTTCTGGATGGCCATCTGCGTTTGAATGCACTTAAGGACTTGGATATACAGGAAGTAGATTGCCTTGTTTCTACCGATAATGAAAATTTTACCTACAACAAACATGTCAATCGGCTCTCCAATGTCCAGGAACAGAAAATGATAGAAAAAGCCATCAATCGCGGTGTTTCCATTGAACGTCTGGCACGGGTTCTAAATATGAATCCTGAAAATATCCGTCATAAGAAAAATCTATTGAAAGGCATTTGCGAAGAGGTCGTGGAGATGCTGAAAGATAAAATTGTGAGTTCCAAGGTATTTTATTATTTGGCCAGAATGAAACCGGAGCGCCAGATTGAAGCGACTAAGATTATGGTCGAAAGCAAAACTTTTACTTCATCATTTGCTCGTTCCATCTGGCTTGCTACGTCAGATGAACAGCTTGCCGTTCCTCGGCGGCAGCAGAGGCCGGCTGTAACAGACTTCAGCCATTTTACCAAACTGGAGGAGGAAATTAACCGGCTACACGGCGAATATGAGGAAATTGAGGAAAATTACGGCCTGAATGTCTTAAATTTTACACTGGTTAAAGGATATGTCAAAACCTTGGTAATGAACCCGCGTGTAAACCGCTATCTCCGGATCAATAATCCTGATATTCTGGAACACCTGGAAAGCATTGTAGATATTGATAATTTAAATACGGAAGAATAAATAATTTGACTTTTTATTCTTATTGGTTATAAAATGCGCCTATGTTTGTTGGTAAGCATGGTCATTCGCCCAAAGATTTATTCATCCAACTTCAAAAGAAATAATAACGACCTTTAGTTAATTATCGTTGTTAGTTTGCGAATGCGTATATTTGATAATTAGCTATATTTAAAGGAGTAATATTATGACTTTTGAACAATATGCAGAAAATCTGTTAGAAGACTTCAATACAAGAATTTTAGATGAAAATGGAGATATTTATATATATTCTCCTAAACATTATGATATTGCAGAAATATTCCTTTCCTACGGTATTAATGATGATGACAAAGATTTTCAGTTCAATATTGAAGATGCAAGAAATTTAATATCTATTATATTAGAGGTTTCCTGGGATGAAATTATCAAAGCGAATAAATATCAAAAAGAAATATATGAGTTAAAGCTGGGAAGCTACAAAACCGATTCTCAATATGATATTAATGATTTTGATAGCGCTACTTTTTGGATAGAACAAACGGAACTAAATAATAATACTACCCTCAATGATGAAGCAAAATTAGAGTTGTATAAATATTATTTATTTGAAAATCAAAATGATGACATGGATGATCTACAATCTAATGGCACTTACAAAAGCTCTAATCAAACGACAGCGGACTATTTCAGACAACAAGCAAAACTTTTATTAAAAGATTATAATTTGATGAAAGAAAATAAGTTTGATCAGTCGAAAATTGTTTTTGATGAGCCTCAGAAACATTTTGATATAATAAATGTTTTTACTAAAGTAAATAAACCCAAAGGTGATAATTTAACCTTAATGAACATTCAACATATTCTTGTTAAAATTTGTGATTTTGAAAATTGGGATGATTTTTTACATTCATCGAAAGCAAAACAGGAGATAGGTGCTTTAAAATTAAATTATTATAAAATAGGAATGGATCCAAATGCTATTGATGCCGCAGAAATGATGGTAGAACATGAATTATTTGCTGAGTTTGTCGATGATGATGGAGATGTAAATTATACAGATGATGATGAATTAGAAATGTGGAAATATGTTTTGGAAAGAGTGTAGTTAATTAAAGCAACAAAAAGCAGCTGTTTTTACTTTCCTGTAAAAGACAGTTGCTTTTTTATGTAATTATTTTTCTATGTTAAATTATCCTTCTGATAACAGCCAGTCAAACACATTCAGGCGTTTAATTCCGTTATTTTCTCCCGAGCCATAATCCATTGACAGCAGAAACTTAGGATAGTTATCGTCAATTGCTTCTAATGGTGCCAGCTCCCGCTGCAAAATTTGAGGTTCAAGAACATTTAAGGCTACTTGGTAATATTCAACCAGTCCGCCACTTTTTCTGGCGACAAAGTCAACCTCTATACTTTTGCCGCTTTTAATGAGCTTACCTACAGATACCTCATAACCGCGCCGTATCAGTTCTAAGTAAACGATATTCTCCAGGATATGCCCTGCGTCCATATCTTTGATACCCAACAGAGCTGTTCTCAGACCAATATCGGCTACATAATACTTGGCATTGCTGTCCAAATATTGTTTTCCTTTAATATCGTACCGCTCGCACTTATATAGCAGGAAACTGTCCACCAAACCTTGAATATATGTATCAATGGTTGGAACCGATATTTTGCGCCCGCTGGCTTCCAGGCACTTCGCAATATTACGAACAGATGTCTCACATCCGATATTATCAAACAAATACTTAACCACTGCATCCAGCTTATTGGTATCTGCAATATTAAACCGCTTTACAACATCTTTTTGAATTGTATTTAAATATACGGTATCCAGCAAATAATCACTGATAAGTTGCTTATCATACAATAATTTAAGCGTTTGAGGGAAACCGCTTTCTTTAATATAATGGGAATAAACAGCCATCGGATCATGCAAATCCTGCATCTCCCTATGGTCTTTAGCATTCAATTGTGCAAACTGAGAATATGCCCCAAAATATTCTTTGAAGGATAATGGTTGCATTTTGATTTCAACATAACGCCCACCTAGTTGATTAGCCAAATCACTTGAGAACATATAAGCATTCGATCCGGTCAAATATAAATCAATATTGTTCTGCAAACGCAGGGTATTCGCGGCTATTTGCCAATCCTTCAATAACTGTATTTCATCAATAAAGACATAATTCATCTTTTCCGGATCAAGATGTTTTACGATATAGTCTAGAAGCTTATCATAACCGGTTAAAAAATTCTCTTTGTCATATTCCAGTCCAATTTTTTGGGTTAGTATACGGTCTTCAAGATTGATATTGATTATTTGATTATCATCAGCAATCTTATGAACAACCAGATCAAATTGATAGAGAGAAAACAGCTTCGATTTGCCACAACGTCTAACACCTGTGACGATTTTAATCAAATCCGTCTGGCTCTGCCATTTCTTCAGTTGTTCTATATATTGAGGCCTGCCAACTATTTTTTCTGTTCCTTGTAACATGTTTATTCTCCCGATATTCTGTAAAATTATAATTTATAAAAGCACAAAAATCAAGATAAATATAAAATATATTTTACAAAATACAAAAATATTATTTTTTATTAAATATGTTTTAAGTTGTTCATTATGCCAATAAATATGAATATTCCTAAACATATTTGTATTAATACTGACTTGGTCATTTAGCATTATTTTCTCTTGTTGATATCTATTTATGTAAATTAATTAGAAGATTTTTAAATATTTTATTAGTATACTTAAATTAGAAGTAATGAATAAAGGTGACTAATGAGTGCAACAGCTTCTAAGATTATAACTTTTTTAAAAACTCATGCTAAAGATTTTACTGACAGTAAAAGATGTTTTATTATTGTTACGCATATTGTTTCTAATAGCATAGATTTTTTAGAGGTCTTGGCTTCTAAAGGAAGAATAGCTGGAGTCATTGCTAAACCTAATTCTGTTGATCGTGCTGCATTTTCTAAAATGAGAGCAAAAAGAATTCCCTTTATTAATGTAGCAAGGGATGATCTACGATTAGAAGACACGGTCAAACAGAAAATTATTCCCTTAGTTAAAGAGGATGAGAAATTAATAATTATTGATACCGGAGGTTATTTTGCTCCATCATTAGAGGTACTGAATTCATATTCTTGTATTACTGGAATTGTTGAAGATACAGAAAATGGCTTTCAAAAATATGAAAAAGCGCTACATACCCTTTCTAAAAATAATATTCCAATCGTTTCAATAGCCCGTAGCTATGCCAAAGATTTTGAAGATTATTTAGTTGGCCGTTTTATTGCTAAAGCAACGATTGATAAGATACACGAAAAATTTTTAATGAATCTTACTCCTCAAATCGGAATAATTGGGTTTGGCGAAGTCGGACGAGGAAGTGCTTTTTATCTGCGAGAAGATAAAAAACTAAAAGTTAGTATATATGATAAAAATATAGAAGTTAGAAAGCTTGCAAAAATAAGTAATTTTGTGGTCATATCAAAACGAAAATTACTTGAAACTTCAGATATATTAATTTGTGCTACAGGAAATAAGTCTATAACCGATAAAGATTTAAGGTATATTAAAAAGGGATGTATTATATCGTCATGCACATCCAAAGATGATGAGTTTGATCTCTCAACGGAGGTTTCGGAGCTTAATGATATCATTTTTTTAAATGGCGGAAATGCAATAAATTTTACATATCCGGAAAAATGTACTCAGATGTTATTTCCATATATTTATCTTACATTTTCGGCTTTAATTACATGTATTGTAAAATTGGATAGGAAAGAGATAAAGGCTTCGAATCAGATAAAAACTTTATCTCATCGTGAAGAAAAAAGTTTAATTTCTCGCTTTTTTAATGAAATACAAAGTAACAATGATAATGATTGTTTTGTAAACAAAATAAAATCTACTAATTTATGGAGGCGTTTAGAATGCAAGAACACGATATCATAAATATGACATATAAATTTGCAGAGGAATATCATGCCTCAGATAATTCTGGACATGATTTTGAACATATAAAACGCGTCTACGCAAACGTAAATAAGTTGCTTGAAAGTGAGAAAAATGCAAATAACTTTATTGCTAAGATGAGTGCTTTGTTACATGATGTAGATGATCACAAATTAAATACGGATGGTAAAAATACAGAAAGGTTTTTACGTAAGATCGGACTTGAAAATAAAATAATAGATCAAATACTCGAAACGATAGGTGCTATTAGTTTTTCCCAAAGCGGGTGCAATCCTAATTTTAAAACATTAGAAATGAAGTTGTTATCAGATGCCGATAAATTAGATGCCATGGGGGCTATCGGAATTTGCAGGGCTATTTGTTTTGGAAATTCGCGGCAGCAACCTTTGTTTAATAGTAAGGAATTTCCCTGTGCTGAAAATAATAAAAAACATGTTATAAATCATTTTTTTGAAAAACTTTTACAACTAAAAAAAGCCATGCAGACAGAAGTTGGCAAAAAAGAAGCAGACAACAGACATCAGTTTATGGTCAGTTTTTTATATCAGTTTTTTGAAGAACAAAAACAAGATGATTGGAAAGAATATTTGAAAAATTATCTGGATAATTTCTGATTATAAAAGAAGTTATGTAAATGAGCCGTGGTAGCAGTGTCAATTTTCGATATTTGCTTTGCCATTTCTTGAGCATTCAGATTATCAGTGTTGAGAAATAATGTTTGAAAATTTGTTTTTGTGAGAAAAAAATCTTTATTTTTATTATTGAATTTTTCATCCAGATAGAATTCCGGCATATCAAAATCTCCTCGGTCATAACATCTTTGTCTACGAGTATCACCATTTACATCCAAATATACAACCAAGTCAGGTTGTATAACCTGGCTCATGATTTTTTTATCCGCTAAAAATCTGCTGCAATCATCACCGTTCATCGCATATTCATAAGCAAATAATGTTAAAAAGGATCTATCCAGAACAATATTTGATGATTTATTAAGATATGTATCTTTTCTTCTCTTTTCTATTTTAAGTAATAACCCCAATGCATTCTCGCCAGCATTATGAAGATTATCTAGCTGCTGCTGTTCCGCCGGAGTGATAAAATCCATGTATTCGGGAACCATAAGATAAGAATATTTTGTCAATTCTTTTGCGAGAGACGTTTTGCCGCCACATATACCGCCTTCTAATGCAATAATCATATTTCACTCCAACATTTTTAATAATGTTAATACATGTTCTGCACTGTCGACACAAAAGCTTGTCCCCCCTAATTTTTTGAATATTTCACAGTTTCTTTTTGAATTGTCGAGCAAAACAGATTTTTTGATATCTGAATTACTATCGGATAGCGCTTTTGTGAATAAAGATTCTTCAATAGAGTCATCTTTTAATTTTCCATAGTCGGCAGAATTATAAATTTTATCAAAATGTTGTTTTAACTTTAATCTGGGTTCGGTAAAACGAGTAAAACTGTCCATATTATCTGTAATTAAAAAGACGTTGTTATTTTTTCTGCACTTATCTATAGCCATTAAGATTTCTGATTTTACAATCATTGTTTCGCAGTCATTCACAAATATCTCAAAAATATCTTCATAATTCAATCCGCGATTTTCGCTAATAAAATGACAAACTTGTTCAGAAGTTAAGTTTCCCCGCATCCAATCTTCAACAATATTTCCATTATCTCGAAACAAGAATGGCTCAAATTTTTGTTTGAATGCATCTGGAGCACTTCTCCAGAAATAATCAAAACATATAGTTCCGTCAAAATCGATAAAGATATTTTGCTTTTTCATATTGTTTTCCTAAAAATCTTATATATAATAAGTTTAACTATATAGTACAGGATTACAGATGCAAGATATTTTTTTATCTCCACACTATGATGATATTGCATTTTCTTTGAGCTCATTTTTTCATAAGAATGATATTATAATCAATATTTTTACGGAATCCAATTACATAGAAAATAAAAATATGAATTTATCAATGTCTGTGTCCGAATTAAGAGAAAAAGAAGAGCAAGATTTTATATCAAGAAATAGCCTGAAATATATTAAACTTGGGTTTCAGGACCGGAGTTTAATAGGTGCACCCTTTTCTTTTTTTCATACTATTAAGGAAAATGCAGAATTAGAAAGGGTTTTAATTGATAATTTAATGAATTTAAGAACTTTTGATAACCAACATGTTTATTGCCCATTAGGTATAGGCAAACATTATAACCACTTGGAAACATTTGACGTCATATATAAAAATTATTCCCACCTAGCTAAATTCTTTAAAATAATATTTTACGCAGATATTCCTTATATATATTATAAAAATAACTATCAAAATAGAATGAAATATCTGCATGAATTCTTTCAGCAATATGGCTTGACAGCTAAAATTATTAAATTGAATAAGGAAGAAGTTGTCCAAAAAGTTAATAATTTAAAATTATACAAGAGCCAATTTGCCTATTTAAACGATAATTTTATTCAAGAAAAAATTGGCGGTGTTCAAAAAGATTTTAAAGAGATAATCTTTTCTTAATAATTGTAATAAATTCACTCCCAATATTTCGAATAAACTTTTTACTGCCTTGCAACGCTTGTTCATGGAGCTTTGTATAAAAGTTTATGTTATTGCATTTGGTTATAGCTTCTTTCCAGATATTTACATCCAAATTATCCAATAAAATTCCGGATCCATTTAAGGCTTCAGCAATTCCCCCTCTGTTATGTGCAATAACAGGGATTCCTCTAATAGATGCTTCAACAATAACTCTGCCAAAGGCTTCTTCAACAATAGAAGGCACTATCAATAACTTAGTTTCATTCCAAATATTGTTCATATCCATTTGAAGCGGGTAATATGTAATATTGGAAGACATATGATTACAAAACCCCTCATTTTTATACCATCCTTCGACGGCTATAAACTGTTCATGAGGCATTCCCTTTGCTAATTTTAAAACAAAATCGGAACCTTTTTCTTTTACAGGATTTATAAATGTAATTTTCTTTCCAAAATTAACACATGTTTTCTCAGGATTAAAACAAGGGTAGAAAACAATATTAGGTATATCATACCATTTACTGGACAAATTTTTGATAAATTCAGACGTGCTGAATAAAATATCCGGTTTTCCTTCGGCTACAGCCATTCCTTCTTTATTGGCAGAGTGTAGCCAGCCAATAGTGAATGGAATATATCTTTTCGCAATTTGAGTTAATTCGTCAGAGTCTTCCATAGATAGAATGGCCGCTGTAATTTGTTTATTATACTCGTTTAATAAATTTTTCAGCTGTTTATTAAAATCATGCTGATGAAACAAGTAACATTCTATTCCTGAATATGTATAGGTAATTTTTTCATTTGAACAAGTGATATTTTTTATAGCTGGCATATCATTCAAAAGTTTCATGTATAGAGCCTGTCTTTCTTCAGCCGGAAAAGTTGGATTTTCTATACTACCAACAAATAGAACTCTGTGTTTCATCTTTGTTAAGTTTTGAGCCAGAAAATTGTGAGTAATTTCTGCTCCACCTAAAAACAGCGGAGGCGTAGGTCGTTTTGTGATAAAAATAAAAAACATTGCAACCTCATAAATTCTAATATAAACCTTATGGTATACAGAAGGAGTTAAAAGATGGTGAAAAATATTTATGTTGTTTGCCCCACCTATAGAAAGAGACATGAAAATTCTTTCAGAGAAATAGGAATTCTGTTTCTGATTGAAAGAGTTTTGCATCAAAATAACATTCGCCTTTGTATAGTTGATTCTAGTTCTAAACCCCTCAGTATTTTTGAGAACAAGCCGGCAATCAATAACAATATTATTTATTTACATGCACCAAGCAAGAAGGAGATGGTTGAAAAATATTCCAGTATTGTTCCCAAAGCGGTTGACTTTTGTATAACGAAAGAACACAAAAATTTTGCTTCTGAACTAGAACGAGTTTCTTCGTGGAGTAATTTTATTCCGTGGGATAAAGATTTTCCTAGCCATGGTACATTGAAAAGCCACTTTTTACAAAAACGCCCATCAATAGGGATGAAACGTAATATAGCAATCGCGGCTCTTGATGAAATATTTAATGACGGAGATGTGATATGTTATGCAGATGATGATGATTTTAGGACCGCTCAGTATTTCAATGATATGGCTTCTTTTTTGCGGGATAACGATTTTATTAGAATTTCAAAATGGCTGACATGCTGCTTTGATTCTGATCCTAATAATCCAATATGTGGTATTCATAATATTTCATTTAAACAAGATATAAATGGCTATTTTAGCTTACAAAAAAGAAAAAGCGATACTCTTTTTAATTCAAAAAATATTAATTTTTGCGGATTCTCTGTAGAGGAACATTATTCAAAAATTAAAAATTTAGCTTTTTCTCCAATTTCATATGACGGGGCGGTGCATGTCTTTTCCACACAGTTATGGCGAAAATCGGTAGAAGCATTTGGTGGAATTCCGCCAGTCAGTTTGGGGGAGGATACTTGTTTTTTTAAGAGTTGCCAAAATTATTTTGGAAAAAATTTTAAATACGATTTGATTAATAATAAAAAACTTAATTTTTTAAGAGGTTCTGGCAACAATGCGTCTCTTATCCAATGGACTGATAACATTTCGATTGACGCTATGCCCCAATGGGCATCACAAACAATTACAAATGTTTTTGCTCTTTTAAAATTTCCTGAAAAACTACACCAATTGGAATACAAAATATCATGTAGTATTTAAGTAACAATCAACTGCTTCAAATAAAATATTGTAAAAGGCACTATCCTCTACCTCTCTCTCATACTCTCGTTGAGGTATTTCATCACTGGAGAGAGTAGATATTCGATCACGCGGCGTTTGCCGGTTTTGATTTCGGCGGTCACGCTCATGCCGGGTTTGAGCTGGATAATCTGTCCATCGGCTTTGATTTTGTTATCCAAGAGCGTTAGTCGGGCGTTAAACACCAGCCCGAGCTTCTCGTCCTGTATCGCATCGCCAGAGATGTTGCGGACTTTGCCTTTAATTGTACCATATTTGGTGAACGGGAAGCTGTCGATTTTGATTTCCACGTCCTGTTCCGGTCGCACAAAGCCGATATCTTTGTTCAAAATCTGCACTTCGGCCTCCAGCTTATAATCTTCAGGCACAAGGTTCATAATCGGCTTGGCGGTTTCGACCACACCGCCTTTGGTATGATAAACCAGCTGCTGAACATACCCCGAAAGCGGCGCTTTAACGATGGTGCGTTTCAAAGCTTCCTGATATTTAATCAGTTCCTGCTGGTAGGACGCAAGCTTCTCGCGGCTTTCAGTCAGCTCCTGCATAATATTCTTGTCAAACTCGGCCAGATATTGCCGCTGCTCTTTTTTAAGCGATTCAATGTTCGCTTCGGTTTCCGCCATTTTCTTGGCTTGTACGTTACGTTGCTCTTGTAAATTGGTTAATTCTTCTTCCTGTTCCAGAAAAGTCAGCCGCGCCAAAAGCTTTTTATCCACGAGAATTTTCTTTTTCTCAATCCGCTCCTGCACACTCGGCAGCAGTTTCTCAATCCGGGTCAGGTCAGCCTGAATAGTCTCTTTTTCTTTCTCGGCCTTGGTAATCTGCCCGTTCAGAACTTCAATCTTGGCCGCTTTCTCGGTCATCTGGCTTTTGAGCAAATCCGTATGCATTTTAATTAAATATTCGTCAATATCCGGATTATAGCTGAAATTCTTCTCTGGATCATCCGATAACAGGGCTTTCAGTCTTGAAATCGCGATTTCCAACGCTTCCATTTCATTTTCTACTCGGTTAATGTTCGCCAGAACCTCGGTTTGGTTAAATTTAATCAGGTCTTGACCCTCTTTGACATATTGCCCTTCCTGAACATAGATTTCTTCAATCTCACTGTCGGTCAGGGTCTGGATGGTCTTGATGTTCGAGGCCGGCATCAGCTTTCCGGCCGAAGTGGCAATAATGTCGATTTTGCCCAGGATTGACCATAAAATCAACGTTGTGAACATCAGCATGATGACGTATGTCAATAACCTGGCCGCATGAGACGGCGGCATTTCGGTAACTTCCAAGACCGCCGGCAGGAACTCTTTTTCATGCTCGTTCATACCCTTAACTTTGCTGTCCTTAGTCGCTTTCTCTTGTAATAAAGCCAACTTGGCGATTGTCCAATAGCGGGAAAGCTCGTTTTTAATACCTTCCCACCAGTCACACAGATTCTCAAATTTTTCTCGCATATTCCACCTCTACTCAGCAGCAACCTCGTTTGGCACAATCGGCGCAGTCTGGCTGTTCCACAGATAAGCATAGCGCCCGCCGCGTTTCAAAAGTTCTTCATGAGTGCCGGTTTCGGTAATCTCGCCTTTTTCAATGGTGATAATCTGGTCGCATTCCCGTACGGTCGAGAGCCGGTGCGCAATCATAAACACCGTCCGGCCTTTACAGATTGATGCCATATTCTGCTGGATAATCCGTTCGGATTCATAATCAAGCGCCGAGGTCGCCTCGTCAAAAATCAAAATCCGCGGATTGTTGACCAAAGCGCGCGCAATCGCAATCCGCTGCCGCTGTCCGCCGGATAACGATGAGCCGCGTTCTTCAATAATCGTGTCATAACCGTCCGGTAACTCGGTAATAAACTCATGCGCGCCCGCCAGCCTGGCGGCGGCAATAATCCTGTCCATCGAAATGGCCGGATTAGTTAAAGCGATATTCTCCCGCACACTCTTATTAAATAAGTAGTTCTCCTGCAAAACGACGCCGATTTGCCGCCGGAGCCACGCCGTGTCCACAGTGGAAATGTCAATCCCATCAATCAGCACCTTGCCGCTCTCAGGGATATACAGCCGCTGGATCAGCTTGGTGACGGTCGATTTGCCCGAGCCGCTCGGCCCGACAAAACCGATTTTCTGTCCGGCCTTAACTTTGAAACTCATCTTTTTGAGAATTTCCGGCCCGTTCGGTACATAGCGGAAAGTAATGTCCTTAAATTCCACATCGCCTTTAATCTCCGGCATCGAGCCTTTGGACAGGGTTTCGGTATTTTCGGCCGGATTATTAAGAATGTCAGACAGCTTTTCAATAGAGATTTTAGCCTGCTGGAAATTCTGCCACAACTGCGCCAAGCGCAAAATCGGCTGTGTTACGCGACCGGATAACATGTTAAAGGCAATCAGCTGTCCGACCGACAGTTCGCCTTTCATCACCAAACTGGCTCCAATCCACAAGGTCAGCGCCATGGTGATTTTCTGCACTAACTGGACAAGCTGTCCTGCAATATTGTTGATGTGAGAAGCTCTGAAAGAAGATCCGACATAAGCCGCCAGCTGCTGCTCCCAACGGCGTTGCATCTGCGGTTCGACGGCTAAAGACTTAACCGTCTCCACGCCCGAAACCGCTTCCACCAGAAAACACTGGTTTTCTGCCCCGCGGCGAAACCGCTCATCAATCCGCGAGCGCAAAATCGGGGTAAAAAACAAGGACAGCAAAACATAAAAAGGAATGGAGAGCAAAACCAACAGCGTCAAGGTCTTGGAATAAAAGAACATTACCGTAAAAAAGATAATGGTAAAAAAGAAGTCAATAATCAGGGTTAAGGTCGAACCGGTCAGAAAATTGCGGATATTCTCCAATTCGTGCACCCGCGCCACCGTGTCGCCGACCCGCCGCACGCCGAAATAAGACAGCGGCAGCCGAATGAGATGCTTAAACAAACTCGCCCCCAACTCCACATCCACGCGGGTGGTGGTGTGCGAGAAGGTATAAGTCCGCAGCCCGCCGAGCAGGGTCTCAAAAATCCCGATACAGATTAACGCCACCATCAACACGTCAAGGCTGGAGAGTCCGCGGTTAACCAGCACTTTGTCAATCACCACCTGAAACAACAGCGGCGACACCAGCGCAAACAGCTGTAAAAAGAATGAGGCCAGAATAACCTCGCCGAACAGCCTGCGATATTTGACCACCGCGGGAATAAACCATGAAATGTCAAACTTGCGGTTTTTGCCGTTGATAAACTCACGGCAGGTCATCATTAAGAGCCTGCCGTTCCATCTGTTCATAAATTCTTCTTTGTTCAAAACCTCGGGGTGGTTGCCTTTGGCGGGGTCTTGAATCAAAACTTTGTCCTCGGCAACTTTGCCGATAATAAAATAAGTATTGTCTTTGCTCTGGGCGATTGCCGGCAGCGCCGTCTTGTCCAAACGCTCCCACTTGGTCTCGACAAAGCGGGCTTTGAAAGAAAATTCCTTTGCCAACTGCAGCAGTTCATATTCTTCAAAATGCGAATTCTGTCGGTCATATTTATGCTTGATTTGGTCAATAGAGATTGGCTTTTCAAAGAAATTTGCCATAATCGCAAAACAGGCCAGTCCGGTATCAAGAGTTTGGGGATTTGAATTTTCTTCTGTCATAAATTTGCTCACTATCCCGTGGGTTGTAATAATTTTATAGCAAATCCTAAAACGAAAGAAATCAAAAAGCAAAGAAAATTTTTAATAATTGTTAACAGAAAACTAAAAATAAAGAAAAATATCAAATTTATCCACAAGAATTAACGCGGCACAATTCCTCATTTTTTTAAGCTTTTACTTAGAACAATCTAAGAACAGTAGTAAAATTTAATTTTTTCACTTGCTTTTTAAACTTAACGGTAGAAGATAAAAGCATAAAACTCTCTACCGGAGTAAAAGATATGAATAATTATACAGAACCGCCTATCCAGGCTATATATCTTGACCAGCATCCATCTTTCAAATTCTTAGATGTTTCTTTTGATGCGCTCCGCTTAAAATTTTCTCTCGCTCGATTCTTTTTTCTGATTTTCACGTTTTGTTATCTGCTTTTAAGCTATGCTTCCCAAAGTGCTAATTTAATTTTCACCGTTGGAGGTGCTTATGAACAAGATTAAACAGACTATAGAAAAGTCAACTAATTCATTGGATAAAAAGGTTAAACAGAAAATAACAACTTCCATATATGGAACAAGAATTTATCTATTTTTTCTTACCATAATAAATTTTATTTGGTTATATTGTATGGATGTGAAAATTAATCTTTTTTCTATTATCTCAGCATGTATTATATTATTATTTCTCTTTTTTTTATATAGAAAAAATGGAAAAGAATATATGTTGGAAATAGTTCACAGTAATTTGTTTTTTTCTCTATTTTTTTTAGTTTTTCCCTTTTCCTTTTTAACTTTAATTGCCGCGGCAGCAAAAGATTTTTTTCTTCGCGATTTTATTATATGGTGCAGTTTTGCATCAGTTTCTGTATTTGTTTTCTCTGCATTAGGTGGGCTTATCATCTCATTTTTTCCAAACAAAGAAGTAAATATCCAAATTCCAATAGCTTTGGGGACAAGAATCAAAACAATTTTAATTATGTTCTTAATTTTATTGGTATTTAATTCCTTATTTTTACGCTATTTTTTACGATGAAAGGATATTATAATGACAACATATGAACTTAGAATACATGCTCGCGATGTAACTATAACGGAAAGTGGAAATGTTGATATTGGGAACCATACAGGTTATGATCTTATTTAATTTTTTCCATGTGAGGTTCTACTATGAATAAAATTGGTGTTGCTATTAGTCACAGAAGTATAAAATTACTCAAATATATATTTTCTCTATATATAATTATTATTACATTATTGGCAAGTGCATTATATATTTTTAGTACAATAACAAACTGGTTTTCATTAAAAGGCGGAATTTGTGATATAATAATGTACTATTGGATTTATCCTATCTGTATATTATCTGGGGTATTTATAAAAATATATACCAAGCAAAACAATAATAAAATAGTAAGTCACATAGTAAGTCACAAAACTTTATTTTCAACAATAATAGCTATAATTTTAAGCATTTTAATTTATATAGCAGGACATTGGATATTTATTTTTCTTTTCGAGAATGGTTATAAAAACTCACTTATATATTCATTTTTATTAAGTATATGTTTTATTGTTTCCATGAGATATTTCATCAAATTCTATAAAAAACATGGAAAAACAAATTTAGCACATGTTTTATACTCTCATGTATTTTACTCTATTCTGTTATTCATTCCCAATGCTTATACAACCCTAACATTTTCTACAGCAAAAGATAAAACTTTTGTAATCCTATTTATGAATTTAGCTATTTCATCGTCAATTTTATTGTTATTTTCGGCACTTTTAGGGGTGATTATGCTGTTTATTCCTAAAACAATAGAAACAACAAATAACCCAAGCAATATCCCCCAAAGTAGCTCGTTTTTTATACAGCTAATTGTTTATATGATGATTGCTTTTACATTGATTTTATCATTAAAAATAATTTAATTTAGACAGGAGGACACTATGGTTACCTATCAATTACGTATTCATTCCCGGGAAGTTTTCAATTCATCGTTAGGTTATCATACTGGTTATGATTTAATGAGGATGATTTCAAAACAATTCAATATTTAGCCTATGAAAGGTAGCTGGATATGTTAGTTTTATATATCTTGATAGCTGGGGTATTTTTATTATTAAATTTTCCAAATTTATTTAATGCGTTTTTATATTTTCCAATATTTTTAGGTTATTGGTTAATCGTGGCTTATCCTATATTTAATATATATAAAAAAATGGGAAAAAAATATATTCTTGAACTAATTCCTTGGAGTTTGTTTTTTTCACTTTTCTTTTTAATTTTGCCTAGCTTACTACCGGCAATCTTAAGTCAGGGAAAAAAGCCTAATATATGGGAAGATGTTACAATGTACTTATTGGGAAGTTCAATTTCTATTTTTGTTTCATCTGCTATAATGGGAATAATAATATCGCTAAAGAAAGAAAAAATAGAGAAAAATACAGTTTTTTCAATAAAATCAGCCCTAATATTTGTAATGAAATCATTTTTTATAACAATTGTATACAGTATGATTTTACAGTTTTTTTTATAAATTTTAAGTTGAAGGAGAATAACAATGGCAAAACAATATCAATTAAGAGTGCATGCTCGTGATGTTAATGTAAATTTATCTCCTGTTCCAGGTGGTACTGATATAGGAAATCATACAGGCTATGATCTTATAACTATTCATGAGGATGGTAGTAAAACGATCCAATATATTGATCTCTATACAAATTCTTCTTTAGATATAGGATTTTATATTAGTGCTCCAGTACCTGCCCAAGAATATACAATAACGGATGAAGATGGGAATAGCAGAACAATATTATGGGGAACACAAACGGCACATGATGGTACTATGCAGGCTACCACTGTTGAATATCTTACGGAATATAAAGTTTATACATCAACTATAATAGATGAAACAAATTCAACAGAAGCTTTTAAAGCCTTTAATAAAATAAAACTTGAAGCGACTTTTTTACAATCATTAAAAGATGAGTTAGTCTACAATCCCAAAACACGAAATTGTAACACCAGTACAAATTATTTTGCTCAGCAATATTTAAATGGTCGGAATGTTTTTGCCGGATTACCTTACGGAATATATATGGGATATTCGGATCCATTCTATGATCCTAACTCCACCTCAACTACAGATGTAACAATAAAAGCTGTCCGCAATATTATTGATAAGTACTACTCTTTAGTGGGTTCAAATGTTGATTTAAGCAATGTCAACTATGGTGTGGTCAATCAGTCTAATGCTTGGTACGCCAAGTTTACTACAGATGATTATAACTATGTTTTTGCAGGTAACGGAGAAGCTAATATTGTTGATTTGTATGGCGACAGCTTTATTTATGCCGATGCGGGAAATCATACAATAAATGCCGGAAATGGCAATGACGTCATTTATGGGCGTGAGGCAAATGTCATAGATGGTGGTGATGGCAATGATATTATTTATGCCGGAGATCAAACTTATGCAGCCCACTCCATCGGAGCTGGCGCTGGAGATGACTATATCTATGCTGGGCATGGTGGAGATGATGTCCGTGGTGGCAATGGCAATAATACCGTATATTTAGGTTCAGGAAGTGATAAATATACAGGCGGTGATGATATTGATATTGTAGATGGTGGTTCTAAAGATTTTATTTTTACAGATTCTGCTGATAGTAGTTTTGAATATACCTTATCAGCAGACTTATCTGAAGATATTAATGAGATTCATTTAGGCGGAGGTAACGACCAATACACAGGCGGTATTGGTATTGATAAGGTTTGGTCAGGCTCTGGAAATGATGAAATAAGTACAGGAGTTGGAAACGATATTGTTTATACCAATGATAGCAGTGATAAAAATGATAACAATAAGATATATCTTGGCGCAGGTTCTGACGAATTTTATGGAGGAGACGGTATTGATATTGTCAACGGAGGATCTGAAGATGCCGCAACCGACGAAAACACAATCAAACTCGGAGGCGGAAATGATGAGTACTATGGAGGATCTGGTGTTGACAAAGTTTGGGCCGGATCGGGCGATGATAACATAAATACAAGAGCCGGAGATGATGAAGTCTATACGACAGATGGTAGCAGTAATGATGAAAACACCATTGATTTAGGTGCCGGAAGCGATCACTTTGAAGGTGGTAACGGAAAAGATTTTGTTTATGGTGGCTATGATGATGCTTCAGGCGATATTAATACGGCCAATCTAGGCGGCGGTGACGACAGATATTATGGTAGTATTGGCAAAGACATCGTCCATGGCGGCGCCGATGATGATTATATTTGGGGTGAAGATGGAAATAACGAACTTTATGGTGATGCCGGTAATGATTATCTTTATGGTGGAGCAGATAATGACAAACTTTATGGAGGCACCGGCCGAGATTATTTCTATCCTGAAAAAGGTACAAATAGAATAGATTGTGGCACAGACAACAATACAGATGTTGTTATGATTAATAATGATGCCGGCGGGGTTGATACAATTTATAATGTATCTGCTCGAGATATCATTTCTTGCTCCGGCGGTTTCAATCTGGAAACTCTGCAACAGATAGGAAACGATGTTATTATATATGGCTATGGCGGAAATCAAGTAATATTCAAAAATGTGAAGCTACCAGAGGAAGATGAGCCGGAAAATCCTGATTCCAATATTCCTGCCGAAAATATGCCTGTTTTGTATCAGCCAGATGGTTCAGTTCTGCAATGGAATGGAGCTGGATATATAGATAGTGGAACAGAATTTCCTCCTTATGATGAAGAACCTGAAAATCCTGAAGATTTGCCAGATATTCCGATGCCAGAACCAAGTGAAGACGATAATCCCCCATTACCGCCCATTATCCCGGAAAAGCCGGAGGAACCGGAAGGCGGAACTGAGAAACCCCAAACGGATAATCCGCCGTCAATTCCAGAGGATACCAAGGGAGATATTGGCAAATTATGGGAAGATGCTGAAAATTCCCGCTCCCCTCTTGTTGTAGATTTAGACGGAGACGGCAAAATTGAAACCGTCAGTACCGATGGCAACGTCCATTTTGATTTTGATAGTAATCAAAAAATTGAAAACAGCGGCTGGATTGGCAAAAACGAAGGTTTCCTTGTTCGGGATATCAATGGTAATGGTCAGATTGATAACGGTATCGAAATGTTCGGTAACCATACCGTGCTTCAAAATGGTAAAAATGCCGTTAACGGTTTTGAAGCTCTTAAAGACCTCGATTCTAACGGTAATGGCAAATTTGATGCAGAAGATGATGCTTGGAGCCAAGTCAAAGTGTGGCGTGACGCCAATACTAATGGAATTGTAGATTCCGGAGAACTGCTAACCTTGGAACAAGCCGGAATCGAAAGTATCAATCTCAAATATGATTATCAAAAAGAAGCTGACGAAAACGGCAACCTCGAAATTCAGCAGGGAACATTTAACCGTACAGATGGAACAACAGGAAAAGTATCTGACGTGTGGTTTGATGTTGATGGTACCAATACCATTCTGAATGAAGATGATATTACAATTCCCGATGATATCAAAAATTTGCCGGATATTAAAGGCTGGGGAAATGTTTACTCTCTGCATGCAGCTATGGCTCTGGATGAAACAGGTACGCTCAAGTCGCTGGTCGGACAATATTTGGCGGCAACTGATGACAACACTAAAGATACGCTTTTAAATGACATTATTTATCATTGGGCTGGTGTCCAAGATATGGATCCTGTTGGTCGCAATCCATCTCAGGTATATGGAAATGTTTTAGGTGATGCCCGAAAATTAGAGGCTTTGGAAGAATTTATGGGCGAAGACTATCTTGGTACTTGGTGCTGGGGTGAACGGGAAACCAATCCACACGGACACGCCGCTCCGATGATTTTACAGGCCTTTGAACTTCTCAAAAATTATGTCGGTACAATTTTATCGGCAGACATGGCAAACAATCCCTATTTGCAGAAAATTATTTTAACCTATAATGCAGAAACCAAACATTGGGATGTCAATGTTGATCAGGCAGTCGCTTTGCTGCAGGAGGCTTTTGAGGCAGATGCGACAAATGGAAAAATAGAAATGCTGCAATTGTCAAATATATTGCGTTTCTATGATAATGCAGAAGATGTTATTGCGGCTTTCCAGGCCAAAGGTTCTGCTGATGGTACATTTTTTGAAACCGAATTACTTAATTTTGGTCACAATTCTGTCGGAAGTGCAGCCAATGATAACCTGTTCGGCACCGAAGGGAACGATTTGATGAATGGTTTGGCCGGCAATGATATCATCAAAGCAGCCGAAGGCGATGATACGGCTTTGGGCGGATCAGGAAATGACTATATTTATGGCGAAGATGGTGACGATGTATTAGATGGCGAAGAAGGAAACGATTATCTGTTTGGCGGCAATGGTAATGACACTCTAAAGGGTGGTGCCGGTGATGATGTTCTATCCGGCGGAAACGGAGCAGATATATATCTGTTTGAAAAAGGTTTTGGGAATGATTCCATTGACAATACACAAGATGATACGGCACCCAATGCCGATATCATTAAATTCGGAGAAGGAATCCTGCCGGAGAATGCCATTTTGCAACGCCAGGGATTCGATTTAATAATTTCTGTTTCCTATGAAGATGGGACAACGGATTCTGTTAGGGTTTTCAGCTACTTTGACAAACAGGGAACATCCAGCACGACAGTCAGTGCAATCCAATTTGCAGACGGAACATCTTGGGATTATGAATATGTCCTTGATCATTGGAACAGCTTGCCTGACATCAATGGTGGTGTGACTTTAGAAGGCAATAATGACGATAACAGGATTGATGGAACTGCCGCAAATGATATTCTTGGCGGCAATGGAGGGGATGATACAATCTACGGCAATGCTGGTAATGACTTCATCTATGGAGGTACAGGTAATGACCGGCTGGAAGGCGGAGCTGGCAACGATACCTATCTTTGGCATTTAGGGGACGGTTTAGATACTATTTATGATAATGCAAATCAAGATACTATCCAGTTTGGTGAAGGGATTGTTTGGGATTATCTAACATTCCGCAACTCCGGTAATGATCTGATCATTTTAGTTCACGAACAAGAAGATCAAGGAATTATTATTCAAAATTTCTTTTCTGGCCAAGATTACAAAATTGAAAAAATAAACTTTTTTGATGGTTCTTCAGTCAATCTGTCTGAAATTGGTTTGACCTTAAAGCAGTTGAAAACTGGAGAAAGTATCAAAGGTACCGAATTTGATGACATTATTTATGCCAATGGTGGCAATGATACTGTAAATGCTGGTATAGGAGATGATACTATATATGGAGAAGCAGGCTTTGACACATTATATGGAGAAAATGGAAATGATGTTTTAATTGGAGGTACAGGCAATGACCGCTTAGAGGGTGGTTTGGGAGACGATACTTATATTTATAATGTAGGCGATGGCCTTGATACAATTTACGATGATAATAGAGGAAATACGGACAACGATACCATTAAATTCGGAGAAGGAATATCATTCTCAGATATAACTTTCTCTCGTAAGGATAATAATTTAATTATGACTCTATTTAATGACATAACCCAAAGAGTAATAATTCAAAACTTTTTCAGCAGCTCATATTATCAAGTTGAGAAATTAGAATTTGCGGACGGTACTACTGTGCCATTAACAGAACGAGGGTTCGAATTCATTCAAAATGATGGGGCTGATAATGTTTCCGGCACCAACTATGACGACACAATATATGGCAAAGGCGGCAATGATACGATATACGGATACTCCGGCAACGACACGCTTATTGGCGGCAAAGGAAATGACCGCCTGGAAGGCAGTTATGGAGATGATACCTACATCTGGAACTTAGGAGACGGTTTTGACACGATCTATGATTACAATGGCGGAAACACGGATAATGACACCATTAAATTTGGCGAAGGTATTTCCTTTGAGGATTTGTTATTTGAAAGAGATGGTAATGATTTAGTGATTTATGTTAATAATGACAAAACTCAGGGAATTACAATTCAAAATTACTACTCAGGCTATTCTCAGGTTGAAAAGTTAGAGTTTGCCGATGGGACTATTGTAGAAACTTCATCTGTTTCTATAGTTGAACCAGAAGAACCAAGCGAAAACGCCGGACAGACAATCTCCGGTACAAGTGATGATGATATTTTAATCGGCAGTGACGGAGATGATACAATTAATGCCGAGGATGGTTATAATGATATTACGGGCGGCAAAGGAAACGATATTATCTCTGCCGGATATGACCGGGATACTTTCTATTACAACCTAGGCGACGGTTATGATAAGATTACAGATTTAGGAGGACGCGACCAAATCATCTTTGGGGACGGAATAAGTAAGGAAAACATTTCTTTTTACAGAAAAAATGATAATCTGATAATCTCAATCAACGACGATTTCTCACAAGGTATTGAAATCATAGATTTCTTTAGAAATAATGATAACCGAATAGAGAATATAAAATTTGCCGACAATTCAACATTGCGCCTAACTACAGGTTTAATTTTGAAAACAAATGAATTGGATGGTTCAATTACAGGTACTGTTGAAGACGATACATTAATAGGAAATATTGGGGAAAATAACCTGAATGGTTCATCAGGAGATGATATACTGAATGGAGGCAAAGGCAATGATACTCTTGATGGCGACGTCGGAAATGATACCTATATATGGAATTTAGGTGATGATATTGATACAATTCGAGATACAGCCGGATTAAATACTATCAAATTTGGAGAAAATATTTCGTTTGACGATTTAACATTTAAACAAGACGGTAATAATCTGAGACTGATTGTGAAAAATGATATTTCCCAAGGGATTATTATCCAAGATCACTTTTCTTCAAATAATATCAATAACAATTATCACCCCATCACTATTTTTGAATTTTCCGATGGTAGCAAATTTGATTTTAGAGAAAATAACATTACTCTCACCTATGATAACCGCGCTGAAACAATTACCGGTAATATTGGTGATAATATAATAGATGCTCAAGGCGGAGACGACACCATTACGACCTATGGGGGTGATGATATTATTAATGGTGGAGCCGGAGATGATGAAATTTCTTCCGGAAACGGAAATGATATCATAACTGGTGGTTCTGGAAATGATATCATTAACGGTGAAGCCGGAAATGATACTTACATTTGGAACCTTGGTGATGGTATGGATACAATAACGGATTCCAGTGGATTTGATAAAATCAAATTCGGAGAAGGTATTACATCTGCCAATTTATCATTTTTCAAACAAGGAAATAATTTACTTATATTTATCAATGATAACCATCAAGAAGGAATAATAATAAACAGATATTTTGAAGGTAGTTACAATATTGAACTCCTGGAATTTACAGACGGCTCATCCATAAATCTAAGTCAGTCTTTAGATATCAAGCTAGGTGATACCGGCGAATCCATTGATGGTACAATATATAACGATACAATAACCGGAGGAGATGGAAACGACACCATTAACGGAGGTAATGGTGATGATACTCTTTCAGATGGGATCGGAGAAGATACCATGTCTGGCGGAGATGGTGCGGATATCATCTCTGGCGGAACAGGAGATGATACAATCGACGGAGGTGCCGGAAATGACACTTATATCTGGAACCTTGGTGACGGTATGGATACAATAACAGATTCGCAAGGAACAGATAAAATTGTGTTTGGCGAGGGCATTTCATATGATGACCTTTCATTTAGTCAAACGAATTCAGACTTATACATTAATGTTCAGAATATGCCCAACCAAGGACTTTTGATCAAAAATTATTTTGCTTCAGGAAATAGTAACCGTATTGAAACCTTGGAATTCAGCAACGGGAACCTCTTTGATCTGAGTAAAAATGCGTTAATATTAAAAGGAGATGGGACGGTCAATGGAACGATCTATGATGATTCTATAACAGGGAACAATAATGATGACACCATAACGGCAGGAGATGGCAATGATATTATCTACGGCAATGCTGGAAACGATAACATTGATGGCGCCAACGGGGATGATATAATCTATGGTGGCCAAGGATGTGATACATTAAAAGGAGGTTACGGAAACGATACATATGTATGGAATCTCGGCGATGATCTTGATACCATAGAAGATGATGCCGGTCAAAATACATTACTCTTTGGTAACGGTATAAGTTTCAATGATTTAGATTTTAATATGTTAGGCAATAATCTGTTGATTACCGTTAATGGCGACAAAAACCAAGGTGTACAAATCAATAATTTCTTAAATGAAAATGATTTATACAAAATAGAGTACCTCAAATTTAGTGACGGAACATCTATATACCTTCCAGATTTAGGCTTAAATATGGCCTATGGTGCAACAGATGATACTATAAACGGAACTTATAACGATGATACTATCATCGCCGGAAATGGTAATGACACCGTTAATGCCGGAGATGGTAATGACAGTATCTATGGAGGAAAAGGCAATGACGCCTTGAATGGAGGTAATGGCAGAGACAGTTATTACTACAATCTGGGTGACGGTTATGATACAATTACCGAGACCAGAGGAAATGACAAAATCATTTTTGGTGAAGGCATCTCCATAAATAACCTTTCTTTCCGACAAGATGGTTCAAATTTGGACATTTTAATAAATAATGATGTTTCTCAAGGAGTAACAGTCAAAGACTTCTATTCGGGAACTAATTATCAAGTAGAAACGCTCCAATTTGCTAATGGTTCAACGTTTAACCTGTCAACACAGGGAATAACACTGCAACAAACCGATGCTGACGACACTGTTAAAGGAACCTCTTATAATGATATCATTTACGGAAATGGCGGTCATGACACTATCAACGCCGGAGAAGGTAATGACACAATTGTTGGAGGTATCGGCAATGATATTCTTAATGGAGGAAACGGCGATGATACCTATATTTACAATTTAGGTGATGGCTTCGATACCATCACTGAATCCGGAGGCAATGATAAGATTGTCTTTGGTGAAGGTATCAGCCAAAGTGACCTGTCGTTTGAGAAAATAGGCAACGACCTGAAAATCTCCATCAATGGCAATGAAGTTAAGGGAATCCAGATAAATGACCATTTCCGTTATGACAGTTCCAAAGTCGAAACCATAGAGTTCCATGACGGCAGCACGCTTGATATCAGCAATGCTGATCAGCTGATACAGGCGATGAACAGCTTTAGCATCAGCAATTCGGCTTCGACAGATACCCTGTCCAATCCGGCACAAGATGTCACCGATATGTACTCTCTGGCCGCCAGTCAGGATTTGACCAGAAAAGCAAGCTAAATAAAGGAGACATTTAAACGACAAAAAGCCCCCTACTCCGTAGAGCAGGGGGCTTTTTCAGGTGCAAAGGTCATCATAAACCAGATTGTTGCGGTCAATCTGGTCTATAGTTTCCTGAGTGTCATGGTCATAATCAGCAAAAATCGGTTCATAAATCTGGCAGAATTCAAGGTCGGCGATATTTGTCGTGCAGCCGCTTAATCCGCTCAGACTCAAAACGAGTATTGCGAGCCACGTTCGCTTGATGTATCGCATTGAGCTGTCCTTTCTGTTTAGTGTCGATTTGTTTAATTTTTTCATCTTTTCGGCCCAGCCAGTAAAGCAAAAGACCAACTCCGGCAATAATCCAGGCCTTAAATTTGTTTAAAAATTCCGCCATAGTACCAGTCCTTTACATTAAAGTTGGGGCAAGACTTATACCGGCATAACTCATAATGTCCGAATACTTCTGAACCGGGGAAGAGTTTCCGATAGGAGCCGATAAGGTTTCTCAGCGAGACCAGCTGAGCCGGTGTAAACTCCCGGCGGCCAATCAGGCAAATGCCAATGCTGTTTTCATTATAACCTTTGCAATGAGCGCCGATCTGAGCCAGAGGACGTCCGTTTTCAATCGTTCCGTCCAATCTGATGACATGATGGTATCCGCAGCATTGCCAGCCGCGTTCCTTATGCCAGCGGTCAATATCTTTAATGGTAAAGTCTTTGCCATCCGGGGTATCTGCGCAATGAACAATGATTTTATCAATTTTTCTCAGTGCCATGATGACCTCCTTTGATTGTGTATCCATCAATTTTGATACCGGCCAAATCCCCGTTAAACGAGGCAGAAGCCTGTTCCAGGTCGAACTCAATAGCGTTCAAAACCGCATAAATACAGAGGTTGAGGTAATTGTAGTTGCCGTTGAAGCGGGTCAGCATAAAGGTTAAAGCTTTAATATCTCCGGCCGAAACCTTGTTATAAGCCCGAATAATATGTTTGATTTTATCTTTGGCGATTCCTTGGGATTTGCACCAAGCCGTAAATTCCGCCTGCCATTTTTGACGGGTAGCATCCAATTTGGATGTCTGATATTCAGATGAAGCAGCTGTGTCAACAGACAGCTTTTTCTGCTTAATGTCATCCAATTCCTGTTTTTTCCAAAGGTAATAGCTGCGCAGAATTTTTTCTGCCAACCGATTGAACAGGATGTTTTTGGCGTAATCATCGGCAAAATGATGTTTGTTTCCGGAAAAAATAAGAATATCCTTTTCCCATTCCGAGAGCATCATTTTGGTGCTGTCAATCTTGCCGGTGAAAATGTTACAGGGGATTTTCACTATTTTTTTGATAAGCAGCAAGAAAACAGCGGCCATAAAAACCAAGATAAGCGTAAAGATTTTGTTATGTTCCATGAAGGCAAAGAAATACTGCCAAACATTGGCGTCCAGATTTGTAATATCCATGTTTAATCCTTTATAATTGCGTTGATTTGAGTGACGTATCCCGAACCGGAGAGCTCATGGGTAGCCGATTTGATGATCCATTCGCGGTTGGCTGCTTGGGTCAGGTTGGAGATTTTTATGATGCTTTCGGCACAGATTGCCGTATTTCCGGCAACTGTCAGCTCAAGCTCATAAATGCCGCGAATAAGCGCCGCCAGTTTTGATTTGGCAATCCGCATCGCGGTTGTCGCCGAAGCATAGGTATGCGGAACACAAAAGCAGGGCTTGCCTTTCCCTGTGCGAACCGTGTCAAGGATGCCCTTCTTCTTGTCGTGATACTTAACTTCGACGCTGTTGATTTTGTTGCGTTCGGCGATTCTTATCCGCCAGCTGTTAATGTCTGTAACATCCAGTTCCGTGGTCGGCATCGGCTTTTCTTCTTTTTTCGGAGAAATCGCCGTGCCGATCGGAGCGACAATCAGCTTGCCATCAGCTGGTTTCACATAAGAATCAACCGTTTGCGCAACACGATTGAGAAATGCAAGGTCGCTTTCTTCTGTCTGGTCAATATGGTCAACAATAATCCCCTCAAGTCTTGGCGAGACCAGAGGGGACAGTTTGTTTTCTTTGGCTATGGCAGCCACCATGTCTGGGAAGGTTATGTCATGCCATGATCGGCTTTTAGGACTGACAATGCTTCCCAGATTACGTTTCTCAAAAGTGTCAGAAGAGCGGGCCGTAATGCTGATTTGGTTCGGCGGCCCGGAAAGTTCGACTTCGTCGACCATAAATTTGCCCATTTTAACCAGCGCATCCACGTCATAGCCGAGATAGACTTCCAGTTCAGCCCCGCGTGCCGGAACTTCCACCTGATCGTCATGATTGTCTATGACAATTGTCGCCGCATCAGACACAAAGCCGATTTCATCCGTGATTGAAAGCCGGATTAACCGTTCTTTAATCAGTTCAGTGACATTATCATTATTGGCAAGAATTTTAAAAACCGGCTGCATTACCATAACCTGACAGTTTGGGTTGATTTTTTGTCGTTAATTTCCGGCAGCTGGATTTTCAGTCCGGCCGGCAGCACGGGCGGCTGAAATCCTAGAAAATCGTTGGCTTCCAGCACTTTTTCGACCGTGCCGTCCAGATGTCCGTAAAAGCGGTAGCAGATATCGTCCAAAACGTCGCCGTCTTTGGTATTGTAAATAATCATAAGTATTTCCCGACCTTTTGCACAATTCCCATAATGCCACGCTTCTTGCCATCGCCGTACTTCTTCAGATTTATGGTGAAGTCAATCCGCCGCGGCGTGCCGTCTTTAAAGAAAATCGTCTGATTCTCCTGTACGGAGGTGATACACCATTGCCCAAAAGCAAAGCCGTAGCCGGAAATCAGCATCAGCGGTTTACCTTGCATTGCCGACGTCCGCATCAGATTGAGCTGCCGGAGCCCGCCGAAAAGCTGCGGATAAATGATCCCGTCCAAGCTGATTGTCTCACTGCCGAACCCGGTAAACTGCAGAGACGGATTGGTGTTAATACGCTCCAATTCCGCCCATTTGTACTCATTTTGCCGTTTCAAAGTCTGATACGAAGCATTTTTAAGGCAAAACCGGTAAGCTCCGAGCAGCATCATATTGTCAATCGGTATTGATGTTTTCAGACGTCCGGTTTCGTTCAGAATTGCCCCGACGACGCTTAAATCTACATTAACCATAGTTTAATGCCCTTTTTCTGCTTGCCATTTGGCGTTCTCGCTCATCCATCACGCGGCCGACTTCTCTGGCCAACATCGCTTCGTCCATGCCTTTGGCCGCGTTGACTGTGATATTGTTATGAACCGTCGTCCGGGCAGAATTGTCGTTGGCAATTGCCGTCTTAACCTTGCTGTTGAGCGGATCGATATTTTTTCCGACATCCGCAACAACGGCCTGACCGACTTCAGGCTGGCGTGCTGTCGCAGGGACAGCCTTTTTGTCATCATCACTGCCAAACAGCTTGTTCCATACGCTTCCGACTGCCTGTTTCAATTTGGCAATCGGCTCGGTAACTTTTTTGATTTTTTCCCATACTTTCTGCGCTCCAGCAGAAATTCCTTCCCAGAGATTTACAAAAAATGCCTTAATCGGCTCCCAATATTTAATAATAAGAAAAGCTCCGACAGCTATTGCTGTAATCGCCAAACCAATCGGATTTAAAAGTAAAGCCCGCCCCAAAAGTTTAACTCCCGTAACTGCCGCCGGAATAGCGCCTTTGACCAGTGTCCAGAGTGTCATTCCAAACTGTTTGAAGCCGCTTGCCAAAGCAATGGCTTTGTTTTTCAGCATTTGAGTCCATAAAAATCCCAAAAATGTCTTGAGTTTAAGGGCGACACTTGCTGCGGAAAGCCAAGCCCCTCGCACAAATGTAAAGGCGTATCCAACTGCAATTGCAGAAATTTTAAGACTGATTAAGCCTATAACGGTATAACCAATAGCTTTGCTTAGCTGAGGATGCTGTTCAGCCAGGGTACTAAGCTGATTTGCCCAGCCTGCGCCGTATCGCATAATTTCCGCTAACTGCGGCAAAAGTACAGAACCGAATGAAATGGCAATGCTTTCAGCGGCAGATAAAAATTCTTTATATGCGCCGATTGTTGTATTTTGCATTCGTTCAGCCATTTGCTGAGCTGCACCATCGGCATTCTTAACCTTAGTCAGGACCTCATCCAAACGTCCGGTCTGAATATGGTTAAAAATAGCCAATGCACCGGCAGAAGCTCTGTCGCCGAATACCGCTTTGACCGTTGACAGCTTTTCCTGATCGCTTGCATCTTTGAGAACGGCCCCCATATCTTTGAAGATATCAATCATAGAGCGCATATTGCCCTTATCATCAAAGATTTTAACGCCCATTTGTTTCAAATGAGCTTGAGTGAAAGCGGCTTGTTTGGCGACATCGGGCATTTCCTCTGCCGTCAAATGGAGTTCATTCCTCATTTTTTCTAAGGCTTTTGCCCCTTTGCCGACCGGAGCCGCCAATCGCAGATAGGCGGCACGGAGCATAGTACCTGACATCGTCGCCTGAATACCTGCATCGCCGAGCACGCCGGCCAGAGCTGCGGTTTCTTCCAATGTGCCGCCTACGGCTGCCGCTGCCGGAGCAGCATATTTCATGGTTTCTCCCAGCATTTCAACATTCACGTTTGTCGTTCGTGAAGTTTGGGCTAAAACATCAGCTACTCTGGTTGTTTCTTCAGCTTTGAGATTGAATCCGGTCAAGATATTGGAGGCAATATCTGCAGTTCTGCCCAGATCCATATTTCCGGCAATTGCTAGATTAAGTGCTGCCGGAGATGCTTTCAGGATCTGTTCTGTATTGAAGCCTGCCATACCTAGAAACTGCATGGCCTCCGCAGCTTGAGCCGAGGTATATTGCGTTGTCCGGCCAAGCTCTCTGGCTTTATCGGATAATTTTTTGAACCCCTCACTGTCGGCAGCTTCATTAGTAATTGCGCCAACTTTAGCCATAGCATATTCAAAATCAACCGCCGGTTTCAAAGCCCCATACATAGTAGAACCTAAAGCCACAGCATCGAACATCTGTCCGCGCAAGTCGGCACGCTTGGTTTTATTGACAGCCTTGGCATTTTCAATATTTTGAATTTGCTGTTGCTGTCTTCTAAGCGTATTGAGGGATCGATTTAGCGAAGATGTTTCTGCAGATAAATTCCGGGTATCAATACCAGCCTGCCGCAACGCGATTCCCATGTCACGCGTCTGACGTCCTACCGTTTGGAAGGTTGTTTTAGCCTTGTCAAAGTTTCTTTCAGCCTTTTTAATATCCTGAGACAGGCTTTTAGTCGGAGCTCCGACTGTATTCATCTCCTGTTTGAGGCGGTTCAGCCGTTCCCGTGCCTCTTTATAAGCCTGTCCGACTTGGTTCAAAGCACGGGATTGCTGTTTGTAGGCCTCAATTTGCGCCGCTTTTCCCTCTACGCTCTTTATCGTCGCTCCGAGTTTGGAGAGCTGTTTATCGGCAGTGGTAAAAGAATTTTTGAATGTACTGCCAAGTTTGGCTCCGATTAAGATTGATACTGCGGCTCTGGTATCAGCCATTATTTATACTTTCATAAAATTTAACGGCTTTTTCATACCAGCCGACAAAATCTTCCTCGTCCAAGTCCAAAATCTCGGACAAAGACCAGTGAGTAATGTGTGAGAGGGTTATTACGGCTTCTTGGAGGTCGCCCTTTATTTGAAAAAATCCAAATAAGCCCGCTGCAGAGCCTGATAGTCTTTCTCATCCAGCTCTTGCAGAACTTCAGGTGCTACTTCACAAAGATTCGATAAAAGTCTGATTTCGCGTTCTTCATCACTCAGATTGAGCTTCGAAACCGCCAAACGGTCTTTGACTTTTGAACGGCGGATATTTAAGGATTGATAAACGGTTCCGTTTACGGTAACCGGAAACAGAAGTTCTAATTTTGTTGTATTTTCCATGATTAAATTCCCAATGCATCTCTGATTTCAGACATAACGTCGGTACCGTTGATTTTTCGGATCATGTTATCGACGTCGATTTCAATAACATCGCTGTTGTTGATGTTGAGTTTGTAGTAGCGACAGGAAACGGAAGCGCTTAAGGTACCTTTGTCTCCGGCTTTGAATTTGCCGAAGTCAAGTTCCTTGTACATGCCGCGCAGGCTGATAACCATTGGAGTGACCGAATTGTCATCACACAAAGCGCCGCGGAGCGTGACTTGCACCGCATTTCCGTCAACCAAACCGAAGAGTTTCATCAGTTCCGCGTCAAAATCGACCAGCGTAAACTGACATTCCATTTTTTCCATGCCCAAGTCGATATCGATCGGAGCATCCATCCCGCCGCCGCGGAATTCTTCGGTTTTGATTGTAAGTTTCGGCGGCGTGACTTCTTCCGCTTTTCCGGCATAGCCTCGGCCATCAACGAAAAGCGAAAAGTTTTTTAAGACTTTTGCTGTCATGATTTTCTCCGTTATTTGAAGATTTCTTCAAGGTAGTCGTTAACCATCCGGGAGCGGAAAGTTATGTGTTCTGCCGGATACGGCGGGGTAAAGTCAAAATCAAAGGTCACTTTGCCCTGTTCAACCTGATCCGGCGTGTTGATGCTTGCGTCTGCCCAACATTTGCCATCTATAATGGCCCCGATGTTTTTAAGATACCGAAGATAATTGTTGACACCTTCGCAGACGTCTTCGACATAAGTTTTGGTAATATTGCGATCCACCGCCCACAAATGTTCTTTCTGCAAGCTGTCGTTTATCATATCGGCAGTCCGCCGGACGGAAAGAAACGCCCATTTTTCGTCAGCGGAGGCCGTTCGGTTACCCCAGAGGCGGAAACCGTCTTCCTGAATGATTGTCGCAACTTTATTTTCGTTTAAGAAATTTGCTTTGCAGTTTGTGTCGCCTAAAGCAAAGTCAATTGGCTTCGATATGCCGATAATGCCGTTGATAGTAGTGTTGGAAGGAGACCACCAGAAACCGCGTTCATTGTCAGATTTAGCCAACAGCCCGGCAACCGCGGCAGAAGACGGAAAACTGACAATCTGATCGTTTTCGTCCTGGATTTTGACCCACGGATAAACACTGTAAACCCGGGCTGAACCAAAACATTTCTGATATTTGATTGCATCCTGCTCGCTGCCGTCCGGACAATCGGCGATAATTACGGCTTTCAACCGTTCGGCAATTCCCAGAAGTTCGGAAACAACAGGATTTGCCAGTGTTTCGCCGTCATCATCCGGCTGATCATGTGTAAATCCGGGAGCTATCAGGATTCTGGGCTGAACGCTGACTTCGGTTTGAGCGGCTAAGAGGCAATTGACGCCGCGATATGTTCCGTCGGCGTTAGCCCCGCCCACAACATCGCTGGATTTGATTTTAGAGGTATCCAGATATTTGTAGCTTACCATCAAAGCTTCTTTTTCCGGAATAGTCGATTCTCCGGTTTGGGTAAGAATTCCATTAAAGGCATCTAATGTATAGTCGGTAGTTTCCGTGTAAGTAACGCTTTCATCGGCTTTTTTGACGACGACATCCGATACAATCTTATGATCAAGGACGATTTCTCCATAATCATCAAATTTTACATTGTTCTGTTTGATATCAGATTTTTGTTCAGAATTTGTTTTATCAGCAACATTGATGACCACGACCATTGCACCGGTCTGACCAAAAATCTGATCCAACGCACGGGGAATAGTGAAGCCGTCAACATGGTTTCCGAAGTATTTAACGGCTTCGGTAGGAGAACCATTAATAAGGATCGGTGTATTAACCGGTCCCTGCGGTGCTGTGCCGACAAGTCCGATGACGGAGGATTTAACGGTTTTAATAGCCCGCGCGCCATCGTCAATTTCGATAACTTCAACACCGTGTAGATACTGATCCGGCATATTTTTTCCTTTCATAAAAAAATAAAAGAGCTGAATTTCAGCTCTCTTTTGTTTCCTATTTAACAAATTGTATTTTTATGTATCCGGCAGTTCCGGGCAAGCCGCTGTTAGCTGCTCGAATATTGCCTCCAGCACCAAATCCGTTTCCCAGAATAGAAACTGTAGACTGAGTCGTACCGTTTGTTTTGATTTCTGTGGAAATAATCTTTAGTTCTGAAGAAACAGTTATTATTCCTCCGGCTCTGTTATTGGCTCCAGAACCGCTTCCGGTACCGCCGCCACCGTTACCTCCGCCAAGCGTCAATAAAGTAACACCGTTTACAGAAACTGTTGTCGCGGAGCCATTTGAACCTGGACCGGCATTTCGCCCGGAACCATTTCCCCCTTTACCTGGAGTACCGACAGTTATCTTCAGAACACCTTTTTCGAATTGTACGATTCCCTTAAATGCTGCAGCAGAACCGCCAACTTGTCCATACCAGGCATGTTTTCCGGCAGATCCACCACCGCCGCCACCAGCACCGGAGCCGGTAACTTCAAACTGCGCTTTTTTTATTTCAAATGTATATGTTCCGGGAGTAGAACTTTCAAAAACGACAAAATCTTTTTTGTAGGCCTGATTTCTACCCCCTAAAGGTGACAGCTTAGTTCTTAAAACCATCTGTCTCCCCTTTAATCATATCGTAGCAATAATAATATAGATAAAAAAAGTCCTCAGTTCCGGCATTACTTGCCATTCCTGAGGTACAGACATTATTTTTTGCCATTTATTATTAAGAATCCTTTTTTATTTTATAAATGTTATTTTTATGTAGCCTGTTTTTCCGGAATATCCGGCGCCTTCGTCATTTCCTTGAGCAATTCCGCCGGCCCCATAACCAGATGATGTATTGTCTATGTAAGATAAAGCATAAGAAACTCCTTCCTGAGATTGAAACAATATATTAATAGTCTGTGCCAGTTGGTAACTTAGGGCACCAACCGTACCGCCGCCACCGCCATTTCGGCGTCCGTTGCGGCCTAATCCGCCGTTTGCCGTAATTTTGCAGGACGGACCGGTAATAGAGGATAATCCTCCAGGGTACCCGTTGTTATTCCGAACATAGGCACCGGCTCCTTTTCCGAGGTTTCCAACAACCAATACATAAGAACCGGGTAATAAAATTCCCTGAATGTGAAGAGTAGCTCCCGTTCCACCGGCACCGTTTGAACCACCGCCACCGCCGCCGCTGATCCATATATCACAAAGAACCTTGGTCAAAACCTCCAATGGATAAGTTCCGGGTACTCCGCTTTCAAAAAGAACCTGTCCTACGGCATAAAAGACTTTATTTCCGGCACCCAAAGGCGTGATTTTTGTTTTTATCGTCATGTCCACATTCCCTGTAAGCTGCCTACCCAAGAAGCGCCATTATCAAAGGAACGGAAAGCCAGCAGATAATTTCCGGCTTCGTCAAACTCTGCCACATCATCGTTTAGCCAATGTATCTTTGCCGCTTGAACGAAAGAGACATTAAATTTAGTCGGCATCTCAATAAAAAGCTCAAAAGTAATGACTTTCTGGTAGATATTTGCCTTAGTAACATTGAAGTCCAGAGCAGTATTAGCGCTGATGGTTTTCTTATAGATTGAGTATTTTTCGGATACCTCAACCGTATTTCCGGTTACGACAAAGATATTCTGGAAGATTTCTTTGGACGGCGTAACCGTAAAACCGTCGCCTTTTTCGTTAAGGATAACGGTTTTGTCTTTATTGTTGGCAGCAATGAGTACATCCAGAGAGGAAACCGTTGATTGTTCGTGTTTGGACAGATGATACCGTTCTGTAGTATTTCCGCCTTGTAATCCGGGGAGTTTCTGGTGTTCTGCCGCGTTACTGAAATCTTTCAGGGCATAATCGTCCAGCTTGAGTTGCAGAGCTTCAAACTTGTCCGAGCTGACCACTGAATTATGTGGATTGATATAGATGTCAATATTCGGAGCTTCCGAAAAACCAAGCACCATGCGGATATACAGGTCTTTGGATGAACCGCTTTCGCTCTGCGGCTTATAGGTTACCGGATATTTACCGACAGCAAACAAGTCGCTGTTTTCATCAAAGATACCGATTTCCCGAATAAAGAAGCCACCGATTTCGGCGGCAACAGCGGCCTCAATAATAATTTGGTTGGGATATTTGCTGTCTACTTGTACCAGAGTGAGTTCGCAACGATATAGTTCCCGCACCAGCTCTGTCTGGCTTTTATCTAGAGTATAATAGTTACCGTTTCCGTCGCCGACAGCCATATGGGTCAGGCTGACGTTTTTACCGGTGACCTTAGTCTGAGCCAGCTTTTCAAGCCCTTTTTGCGTAACGATGGAATAAAACTCTTTTGTTGCCGCGGCATCTGTCATATCTCAAAAACCTCAAGACCATAAATTGTTGTTATTTCACCGGTAGAAAAAACACTTCCCAGCCGGGGCGTTTCCGAAGTCGTACACAGAAAAGCCCGCAGCATCTCTAAATGAGAGCGGACATTCTTGGTTTGGTTAATGACCGCCTGAACTTCCGTCAGATCGTTGATGTCAAATCCCTCAGTTACAACTTCAATAAAAACCCGGAATGTATAAGGATCGCCGCCATAATCAAACCATTCCTCAATTGTGACATGGTCAAATTCGAAGGCTTCCAATGCCCGTTTGAGGGCGCCGAGCGTACCCTTGTGCCGATGAACGCTGATACTGGCCTTGATGACATTGCGCCGGATAGATTCCGCCCAGGTCTCATTCCAAACGTCTACCGATAAAGCCCAACCCAGCCACGGCAGAAGATGTTCCGGACATTTTTCCGGATTCCGCAGATAACGGTTCAAAATTTCCAGAAAGGAAAGCCTGCTGCCGGTTTTCTCTAAATCTCTCAGTAATTTTGAAGCATTTGGCGGTAACAGGCTCTTGAATTCGTTACTCATTAAAAATTTCCATTGTTAAGCTGATTTTTTCGCAATAAGCTGCCTGCAATTTGGTTGTCTCAATATCCTGTAACGGCTGATCAAGCTGGACTTTTTTGACGCCGTTGACGTGCAAAGCCTGATAAACGCCGGAAATAGCTACCAGTTCGCCCATCGCGTGGCGTTCATTGGTATATATCTTAATGGCATCGTTGGCAGCGTCCTCGACCACCGAGAATGAGGGGCCGGCGTAAACGGTAATATGTGCCGAAATACTGTATTTGATAATTTCCGCCGAAACCACACTCACATGGTCGGTCAGCGGTCTGGCATCCTCATGGTTGAGTGCCAGCTCTACCAGTTCCAGCACGTCTGCCCGCTCATAAGAAACAAGCAGCTCGGTATTGTTTGATATTTTGGAGTCAACTGTAACCGCAAGCAGCGAATTCGCTTTATCAAAGGTATAGTCAAAGTTTTCTTTGTATGTCTGGCTGCCGGAAACGTCTTTGACAACCAGATGGTCAATACTTTTGCCGGACAGTGTCGCTTTCCCATCGGTTACCGTTATTTTCGTTTCAGGAACGCTTTCCCGGCGAACTGCTGTACCGTCCCCCTCTGTTGAGAGGATGGTTACAATAACTTTTCCAGGTTCATCGCTGCGAACGTCGACCGATTTGACCTTTACTGAAGCAGAAAGTGCAAAGAATTTGTAAGCGTCAATCGGCCCTGCAGTCGAAAAACCATCCAAAGCCATCTGTCCACGCATTCTCAAGCGGTCATCTTTTTCGCCTTCCAGACGTTCAACGCCGTATTCCGCCACAATCTGATCAAGATCGGAACCTGTTGCAAAAGCCAATAAGGTCGCTTTGGCAGATTCATTGATTCTTTTGCGAACCAACATTTCACGGTAGGCCATGACTTCAAGGATAATAATAGCCGGGTCGCTTTCAAGCAAACCGTCATATTCCTCATCTCGAGCCGTAAAATCGTCTAAATATTCCTGAAACAGGGCTTCATAGTCTAATTCTTCAATGACCTTCGGGGTCGGCAGCTTAGACAGGTCAATGACGGAAGAATTCGACATTATTCTTTAGATTCCTTTGATTTCAATGTTATCCAATTTGACAACTTCGCCGTTGGAGAGAAATTGTCCTTCCAAATCCAAAATGATCCTGCCGCGGTCAATGGAAACCACGGTAACACTTACGATTTCAAACTCTGGTTCAAAATTATAAAGAGCCGTGACACAGTCGGAATAGATGTTGGCAATCAGTTCGCCGTTGGTCGGATTATCAATTCTTTTGAACAGCTCAGAACCATAGTTGCGGCGCATAACCCGTGAGCCGAGCGGCGTGGAGAGAATGTCTCGGATTCTCTGCTTTAGATATTCAAACCCGTCATTGTGCTTGCCCGTTCTGTCATTCATGCCGCGCATTTATCCCGCCTTTACTTTTGCCGAACCGGCCAAAATCGTACCACGATGAGTATTGGCATCGACGGAAACTGCATCGCCGACACGGGCAACCGGCGTGCCGCCGCTGAGGCTGACAGTACCGGAAGTCGTCAGATTTTGAGCAATTGTGAGGCTTTTGGTAATTTCTACGTCGCCGTCCAAAGTGATTTTCGGAGATTTAATAACCGCTGAAACTTTTGCTTCAGCGGTTATTGATTTTTGAGAAACAATCGCGGCGTTTCCGGTAATCTGTGCATTCAGTTCTCCGTTGCTGCGATTAAAGGAAATAATCGAGCCATCCTTAAACCGCCAGAGCAGAAGATTACCGTCATTGAAAATCGGCTTTTTGTAAACGCTAGGTAGAATCAACCCTTGATTAAGGTCGCCGCAGGGAGATAAAACCAAAACCTGTTCATTGAGGTCTACGCCATGCCAAGCCTTGTCATCGCCATCCCGGAGCAGCCACGGCAGCCAAGTCGTTTCCAAATCTCCGATTTTAACCCGTGCCACAGCTTCCTTATAATTAACGGCGGAAATTGTGCCAATTCTTAATAAATTGCTCAATCTCCGCCGCAGATCCGCGATTTCGTATTTATCTTCAAAGTCCACGATTTAAGCCCTTAATTTTACTCTTGTCGGTCTTAATCGGAGCCGAAGACGTCTGTTTTTTGGCAAATTTATTGACTACGCGCACGGCATATCCCTGCGTCAGTAAAGCTTTAGCCTCGGCTTCTTTGATATCTTTGACTTCGCCTTTTTTGTGATTGTGAACATCTCTCAAGATTCTCAGTTTCATTGTTTATTCCTTATTTGTTGCTGTGTAATAGGTGATGGTATAGTTGATACGCACCGCACCATAGCAATGCGCTCCGTCAATCACGACATCCGTTTCCGTCGAGATCATTTTGATGACGGCATTCAGAAAGCCGGGAATTTCAAAGCCGAGCAATGCGTATTCTATGTCCAGAGCCAGCTTGTCAATCAGCTCATCCAGATCCGGGCTGTTTGCCAGAATCCCCTCAACGGCAATGTCCAATTGCCGTTTGTAGGGGAAAAACCCGTCGCCGTCATACTGGTTTTCCAAGACCTTTTCGTCTCGGGTGTAAACCAGAAGCGCCGGTAAATGCTGGTCGAACAACGGCTTGACCCGGCTGTCGTAAACATGGTCTTTGGCCAGAGTATCGGATTCTTTCAATTTCTCGACAATGGCTTTACGGATAATACAGCGGGGATGAGGCGCATTGCTCATGGAGGACAACTTTCTCGGTTCCGGGAATGTGATATTCCACGTTTATGATGTCAAATATCTGATTTTCGACTTGCAAATGGTCTCCCTGCAGGATCTTGGGATAATTCTCCGGCATTTCGCAAAGCCTGATAAAAGCCGCGATTTCCGTTGAAGTAACCGGAGCTTCGGCTGTTTTGAGCTTGACTTCCTGATAGCCTTTGTGAAAGTCAACCAAAATGTCAAAAGGCTGAAACTCCTTATTATCCGGGATGTAGAGGGCTTTTCTGCCGAAAATGCCCTCTACATGGCCTTCTCCAATACAGGGGCGGTTGATGAATTTATCAAAATCAAACATCTTTAGGTTTTTCTGTTTGTTCTGCGTTTTTCGGTTCAGCCTTTTTCGGCGATGATTTTGTCGCAGCAGGTTTGGTTGGAGCCGAAGGTTTCGCAGGAGCAGCCTTTTCCTTTGGCGGAATGTTTTTTTCCTGAGGTTCTGCCAATTCCAACTGTCCAAGCGTGGCTTTTGTTAAATTTTTAGTGACGATATCAATGACTTCGCCTTTTTTAAATTCAACATTGCTCAGCACTTGGTAGTTCTTGCCTGATTTTTTCAGCTGTAAGGATCTGATTTTGGCTTGTTCGTCGGAAAGTCCCAGAACAAGCCCGGTTCCAAAGACAACTTTGGAACCGGTAACAATATATTTCACCATTAATCACCTGCCAATTCAATGGAGACGAGGCAGGTATTCTGCCAGTATCCATAACCGACGTTGCGCCAGGTATCAACACCATACCAGTGCTTGCCTTCTTTGAATTCCAATTCGGAACCCTCGGCAATAGCCTGAATTTCAACGTCCTTTTCTTCCTGACGGATAAAAGCCTGAACCGAAGAGTCGCAGCGGAAAACCACAAACTTGTTTTCCCATCCGGTTAAACGCGGGTTCTGAACCAGAGTAATGTCAAGTTCATCGAGAACTTTAATCGGGTTGGTTCCGCCGCCAACGGCCAAAGGCACGGCAATCGCCGATTTAGCAACGTGCCACATCACCGTCGGCACCATAATCAGAAAACGGGAAGCATCTTCATTGAAAGGCTCTCCCTGATCGTCTTTATAAGACAGGATGCTTTCAACACCTTTCAGCATAGCCCGGCGGAAAAGGTCTTCTTTCAAAGATGTTTCCCCGGTTTCGGCTGTATAGGTGATTTTGTTGCTCTGTTGTCCGGATTTCCCTTCTTCATGGTCTGTATCAAAGAAATACTGCCCGTCATAGCAGACAGTGCTTTCACCGCTGACAATAAGTTTTGACAGCAGTTGTGCCCAGTGGGAATTGGTTCTGTCAGCCAATTCATTGATACGGATGCGGGTTTGCCCGGTTTTATCACGGCGCAGATCTTTGACTGGTACTTCAAGCGTTGCTTCAAAATGCTTGTTTTCAATCGTCAATCCGTTGGTCGTAAAGCCTTTTGCCTGTCGGCCGCCGGCCCATTCTCTCATAACCGGAACCTGACCAAGCCAGTTATAGGTTTCACTGTCCTGATCCGACTGAAAATAGTTACTGATGGCTTCAACCCATTTCAAACCGGAGTTTTGTTTCAATCTCCGGTAAAAAGAGCCGATAATAGCCCGTGATGATAATGCGGATGCACTCATTTTTTAATTCCTTTGTAATATGTAAGGGGAAAATAGACTTTAGGCTGTCGGCACAGCGTCGGCAAAAGCCTGAAAATCTACAATGATTTCGTTATCGGATATGCGGCGGATTTTGCCGATATACGGTGTACTGGCAGAGGTTGTCGTAAACGTGTTGTCATCTGAGGCAAACAAATTTGAACCGACATCTGTCAGAGATACACCACTGGGGGCCGGAAGGACAACCGTTCCCTTAAATTTGGTACGAATTGTCTTTTGTCCGTCCGTTCCGGAAGTATTATCTACCCGTTCCTCGGCAAATCCGGCAAATTTATCGCCGGTTTGCAAAGCATGGGCATATCCGTTGCTGTTAATCCCTACGGCAGCGCCTTCATAGATAATTTCTCCGCCGAGCATAGGATATTCGCTCGTATCGCCCAATTCATAAGTCCGGGCAATATCATTGGTTAATTTTGCCATATTGATTTTCCTTTACTTACGGGTTGAGTAAATTTTGACCGAACCGTTTTCTTCCGCCTGCTTGTAGGCCAAATAGTCTTCAAACTCATTGGCAAATTCCCGGCGGAGATCAGCGGATTTATTCCATTCGGCTTTGGCTCGGTCTTCCAGAGGGGCTTCGGAATCGATCTTTTCCGAAGCAGTTGGGGCGGGAGCTTCAGGAATTGGCGGAAGTTCTTTTTCGGCAGTTTGTAAACTGGCAAGATGGCTTATGCCTCGTTTTTTCTCGGCCATTACCATTTGCATTGCGACGGTTTCCGCCGTCACGGAACCGTCAGCTTTGGCTTTTTCAATCAAATCTTCATGGCCGGGCATGGCAATTTTTTCAATTGCCAGGATACGTTCACGTTCGGCTAAAACACCTTTATTATAGGATTCTTCAGCTGTTTTGTTGCCATCTGCCATGCCTTTATTATAGGCTTCATCTGCAATGGCTTTTGCAACTTCGGGATATTGGCTCTGGATATAGGAAGCCGTAATCTCCGGAGCAACGGGAGTGTCTGTTTTCTTATCCATAGTTATGTTTCTTTCATTTTTAGGGGTTACAGTTAGGGAAACAAGAACGCTCTCAAACGAGCCGAGCTCGTCGGCCATGCTTCGTTGGAGAGCTTCATGGCCTATCATGGTGGCGCCTTTGCCAAAATCATTTCGGATTTTTTCTTCCGAGATGTTGCGAAATTTGGCAACGCTGCCGATGAATTGTGCTTCCAGAGCATCAAGCTCTGCCTTAATTGTTTTGATTCCGTCTTCCGTGCGCGGATCCGGACGTTTGGCTTTGGCGTTAGAAGAAACGATTTCATAACATTTAGTGCCGCTTTCGTCCGGTTGTTCCTGTACCGGTACGGCGGTTACCACACCAATGCTGCCGAGCAAAGCCGCCGGATGCACGACAATCTTATCTGCAGCCGAGGCTAGCCAATAAGCTGCCGAGCAGCAGTTTCGGCCAACATATGAGATGATTGGCTTGTTTCCGCGCGCATTGAAAATCATATCAGCCATTTCTGCCGGTCCGACAGCAATTCCGCCGGGACTGTCAAAATCAAGTATAATTGCCCGAACATCGCTGTTTTCCAAAGCGGTTCGGAAATCTTTCGCCAAAATATCAAGCGCCGTCCCGCCGAGAACATAGGTCAAAAAGTCCATCCTGCCGGTAATAACTCCGCTGACCGGGATAACTGCCACGCCATTCTGGATTCGGACGGTTCGCGTATTCTCCAAAACCGGAGCATCCTTTGAAACTAACGCTTCCAGATTATTAAAGGTATCAGGCTCGATTGCCCAATATTTGCCGAGTGATAATAAACTTTTCATTGGTTTTCCTTATTTTAATGATTTGCGCATCATATGTTCTTTTGCTGTTTGCGGATGTTTCCGCTCCCAATCGCCGCCGGTCAGGGCTGCTGTTTCTTCAGCCAGCGTTGTAATACCGATTTCAATTCTCTTTTCCGCAGCTCGGATTTCTTTATACTGGTCAATCTGTCCGCGCGGCGGCCCAACCCAATCTGCACCGAGATAGGCTTCTCGAATAAGCGGATGCGAGAAAAAACAAGGGGCATCTAAGATGCCCCTTGCTACTGCTTCACTGATAACCATGTCATAAACCGGCTTGCAGAATTGGATTGCCAGCCATCGCCGTCGTGCAGAAAAGAACTTCCAGGCTTCCACCAATGCCGCCTGTGCTGCGGAATAACTGGCGGTAAAGTGTTTGATTAGGATTTCAAAAGGCAATTCCAACGCAACGCCAATCTGACGCAAAACAGCTTGGACAAATGGATCAAACGCCTGATTCGGACGCTTAGGATCGGCAATTTCAATACTTTCGTTTGGCTGCAAATCCAGAATGGCACCTACGCCAAGCTTATAATCATTGTCATTCGTGCTGTCGGTTTGCCCGCCAAAGGGAGCCAGCCCGTCTTCAGATTCGCTCTTGACAAAGACGGTAAACATTGCCGAAACCACGGCAGACATAATCTCGGCTTCCGAATATTTATCGAGTTGTTTGAGTGTTTCGATAACCGGTGCTAGGTAAGGAACACCGCGGGTCAATCCCGGACGGATACGGTTCATAATATGGTACACCTGCCGTTCCCCGTCTTTTGAGAAAGCCGGAACCCGGACATATTCGTTGCTTCCTTCGGTATAATCGCCGGGAAAACGCTTATATATATAATAAGCAACCGGCGCTCCGTTATCGTCTAGTTCCACGCCGCCGCTGAGTTTTGACGTATCCATTTGAAAATTCGGATTTGCCACCCGGTCAGCTTCAACCAACTGCAGACTCAAGCCCAGCAAAGCATTGGGCCGTTTGATGTAGCGGCGGACAACAAAAATATCGCCGCTTTCCAAACAGGAGCGGATAATCAGGTTTTGCAGTTCCGTAAAAGTTTGGTAGCGCGTAGCATCGCAATTTGTGCTTTCCGCCCAGTGCCGGAAGATTCTTTCGGCTTCCCGTTCCCATTTGTCAAAAGCTTCCTCGGTTTTCATAAACGGTTTCAAGACCTCACGGTCAATATTGCTGTGTACCCGAAGTCCGGTACCGACAACATTGGTGACCACCGTATTGACCGCACCGGTTGCCAGCGGGGCATTGCGCAGCAAATCTCGCGATCGTTCGCGCAATATCGGCAGATCCGGCAAAGTTACATTGTCCGCAGAGCCGTCAGCTGTCCGCCAAGCTTTTGTTTGCCGCCGGTCGAGCCTTGCTCCGGTATATCCGCCTACCATAGCCATCCGGGTACGGGCTTCCAAGCGCCGCAATCCGTGAACCGGTGCAAAATACGAGAACGCTTTGTCAATAAAATTTGGTTTTATTTCAAGTTTTTTCATATTGCCTGACCATTATACCGGAGTAATACCGCGAACACGGATGCCGCTGCGGCCGCTGCTGGTGCCGCCGCTGGACTCTCCGTCTCCACCGCCGCTTGGATCGCGGGAAACTTTGCCCCGCAGGTACTTTTCTTGTGTAAATAGGACATTTAAGTCCGCTTTTTTAACTTTTTGCCCGTTGTAAGAAGCTTCCTGCGCACCGGAAAGAATATCCGAAATCGCTTTTTGGATTTCTTCAAGCTGTTCTTTATAAGATTTCATAAACTGATTCCTTTACTTCTAACTCTCGACCGAATTGTCGGAGCAGCTGCTGTTTGACTAACGGCTTTACCTGCCGGAATTTGACCGTTTTTAAGCGGATAGCTTTGGAGACGTTCAAATGCAGCATTCAGGTCAAACTTCCAATTTCGCATTAACCCGCGCAACGCTGCAAAAGCATAAACGCGGCAGTCCAAGGCTTCGCAGGGATGTCCTTCTGTTCTGGGTACCCATTCACGAACCGGCCGTCCTTTAACCATCCGGGTTTTGATAACCTCTGCCGTAACCTGTGTAAACCATTCGGCATCCCGGTCAATCGGAAAGTGCCAACATCCTGGTCCGGGTTCTTTAATTCGCAGCCGTTGCATGAGCGTTTGTTTGGCGTCATTCACACCAATAACATACACTGGTTTCTTCAATCTTTTGTTTTGGGAGGCTCTCGCTGGAAAAATCGGTACACCAAAGCCCGAACTGCTTCCCTTGATTGCGAACACGCGCTGATGCAGTCTTTCACCGCAGAATGTAATAACGTGATCTGTATAATGACCTCCACTGTCAATACAAGTTGCAGCAATAGAAAGAGGTGCAATATTACGTTCATGCTCATATGTCCTTTGCAAAATGCTGTCCAAATCATCCCAGAGCTGAGGGGTTGACGGGTCTCCATGTAAGACGTGGTAATCAATCGACCACGATTCTTCGTCTTTACTCCAACCGACGATCTCCAATTCCAAGCGGTCATCCTGCACGTCAACGCCACAGGTCAGAATAACCACATTCATCGGGATTTTCGGGCCGTAATTTTCTCGCCGTGACATCAATCCGGTCGGATCTATGGATTCTCCGGACTGATCTTCCCAAGTTTCGGCCAGTTTGGTATTCGTCCAAACCTGCAAACGAGCCGGGTCTTTATGGACTTTCACAAACTCGCTGGCGATGTCTCCCCAAGATGTCCAGCCGTGCGGGCTGTAGAGCGAGGACAGGTGGAATGAGACAATTTTGCCGTTTGAGCGGTCAGGAGCCGTTGCTATCCATTCGCCTTTTTGCAAAATCTCAGCTTTTTGATAGTCTTGCCATAGCGATTTGCACTTTTCGCATTCATAGCACGCAGCTTCAGGACATCCGCTTTCAAATTTAATGTTTGACCATTTTAAGGTTTGCATTGTACCGCAAACCGGACAGGGAACGAAAAAGTAACGCTGATCTCCCTCAAGAAAAGCCTTTTCAATCCGGCTGTAGTTCTTGAGCGTCGGGGTAGAAGCCAGAAAAATCTTGCGGTTCGAAAATGTTGCCGTACGTTGGATGGCCAAATCTACCGGATCGCCTTCGTCCCCGGCATCATTCGGATATCCGTCGACCTCATCCAAAAACAAATAGCGGACAGGCATGGAACGCAGGCCGACCGCCGAGTTGGCTCCAGTCAAAACCAAAACGCCGCCGGGAAATTCTTTCATTAAGACCGTATTGCCGCTGTCTCTGGTTCGCGGGCTTTTGACCAATTCCCTGAGTGACGGGCAGTTGTCAATTGCCGGATCAATCCTCATTTTTGAGGTACGTTTGGCCATTTCAACCGTCGGATTGACAATCAGCATCGGGCCAGGAGTATGGTGGATGACAAATCCCATCCAATTATTGCCGCATTCGGTACCGCCGATTTGGGCGCCTTTCATTAAAATGACACGCTCGCAAGGATGCGAGGGAGACAGGCAACGCATGATTTCCCGAAGATACGGAACGCGGGAGGTTTGCCACGGCCCGGGTTCGCTTGAAGATACAGAAGATAAAATGCGGTGCGCATCGGCCCATTCGTCGACGGTATAGTCCGGATCTGGGCGTATTCCTTTTGCAAATCCGTAGTTGAAAAAGCTGTCAGTCTCGATTTCCATCAAACAAATTCGCCAGATTCTCTAAGGTTCGCAGCAGTTCTTTCCGTAAAATCTCTTTCATCTCATGAATATCAGTCTTGCCAATCAGCAGCGGAATGACCTTATCCGGGACATTCAGGATCATATCTCTGGTTTTCCGGGCGGCATTAAAGGCTTCCCGTTGGACGGTTTCCGTGGAAATCAACTTTCCGGTGCGTTCGTCAAATTCTAATTTTTTAAGGCGGGCTTCGTAGGCTTCCCGAATAGCCCGGCTTTGCTGGTAAGAAACACCGATGCCGCCAGAACTTGCCGATGATGCCGTTTCAGAAGAAGCGGCTCGTGCTGGTGAATCCTCTTTAATAGCATAAACTTGAGCGGGGTCAGTGTTGGCTTCCCATTGCCGGTCAGCCAACGCCGGATTGATTTTCCCGTTTTTGGTGAGCGTTATCCGCCCGGATTTGATTGCCTTGCGAACAGCGGTATCGGAGATACCTTTGCGGGCGGCATAAGCTCTAATCGAGATTTCCATGTTTTCATCATTTGTTTATCACAGTTTATTTTGCTGTATTCATTGGTTTTCCGGGTTAAATTTTATAAATTCTAAAATTTCGTTAATATTTTTGATTGGCAATCCGGCCATTTCAAGTTCACAAAATATTCCGCATTCGGGAATATCAATACTTTGATGTTTACCTGCATCTGGTTCTAATTCAGCTAGATAGAGTTGTTTGCCATGATCTTTGAGACAGGTATGTCCGGTTTTCCGTTCCAAATCGGCAGTCTGCCTGAAAACGTCCGGGAAATCTGTCCGTATTTTGTTCCAATACCCTTTGCCGCCTTTGAAACAGCCGATACAGTTGTTGTTATTGTATCCCAGCCGGTACATGGCCGGGATTTCAATCTTGTTAAGTAAAAGTTCCTGCAGGCAACGCCGTTTATTCCACCCTTGTTCAACAAGCGGAAAATAAACTCTTGAGGAATTCTGCTGCTTCCACCTAAAGGCTCGGTTAATTTCTTTTTTATTATACTCAAAGCCGAATACGTGAATCGGTTGAGTGTAATTTTTTTCAATTCTCTGGCGAACTTCCTTTTTTAAGTATTTAGTGCAGGGAGCACCCCACGGTGTATTAAAAACTTCAATAGCAGCAATTTCCAAAGGATTCTTAAACTTAGGATGCCGGGCTGTCAGAATTTTCCTGCCATACCAGTTTTCGCAGTCTTCAATAAATCGTTGGTTGTCCGAATGAGCCGCACCGGTTTCGATATACCAGATGTCAACATCATCGCCATATTTATCAATCGCCAGTTTACAGGCAACTGCCGACGTAACCCCACAACTAAACCAAGCCAAGAATTTCATTGCTATCCCGTAAAAAGTAAGGCTCCTGTCTATTCAGGAGCCTTTTCTGTGAGTTTTTCTTCCTTTTCTCTTTCAATCTTAAGTTCTTCATAACTTTTGCCGGTTTGTTCATGAACGGCTTTTTTTCGGGAATATTCTTCCCAGCGCTTAATGATGACATCGACGTATTTCTCGTCGAGTTCAATCATTCGGCAGCGCCGACCACTTTTTTCACAGGCAATCAGCGTTGAACCGCTGCCGCCGAAGGTATCCAAGACGATGTCTGTTACCCGGCTGGAATTGCGGATGGCTCTTTCAACCAGTGCGATAGGCTTCATTGTCGGATGCAGAGCGCTTTTTTGTGGCCGGGGAAATTCCCACACGTCTGTTTGATTTCGTCCGCCATACCAGGCCGGAGCCGCACCTGGTTTCGCACCTAAAAGGATTTCCTCATGCTGTTCTTCATAAGGGTTGCCGAATAAAATCCATTCATGCTGGTGTTGGTGTTTGGAACGCGAAAGCGTAAATTTGTCTTTGACCCAGACGATGTACGCTTCCCATTTGCCACCGGCCGCCGTAAAGGCTTGGTACAGAGTGTGCAACTCCGACCCGCCCATACAAATATAAAAAGAGCCAACATTGACATCAAGGATATTGCAGCAGAAGTCATACAGAAAAGCAGGGAAACCCTCGCCAAGATTATCATTCAGAATTGAGCGTTCGCCTTCTTTTCCAGCCAGTTTATCTCGCAAGGCATTTCCGTAATTCACGTTATATGGCGGATCGGTGAAAACCATTTGCGCTTTTTCGCCGTCCATAACTTTTTCAACGTCTGTCTGGCTTGTTGCGTCGCCGCACAATAAACGGTGATCGCCTAAAATCCAAACATCCCCCCGCCGGGCAACCGGTTTTTCCACGAAATCAGGGACTTCGTTTTCAAATTCAAGTTCTTCATCATTGGTCTCAAATTCATCCCGATAATTTTCAAGCTCTTTGTTGGAAAAGCCCAAAATATCAATGTTGAAATGCGCATCCTCAAGTTTTCCGAGGATTTCAACGATTTTTTCTTCATCCCAACCGGCATTGTCAGCAATTTTATTATCTGCCAGAGACAGAGCCATGCATTGATTATAGTCAAGATGTGGAAGGCGGATAATTGGAACCGTTTCCAATCCGACCTTTTTTGCTGCCATCAAACGCCCATGACCAGCAATAATCATATTGTCGACACCGACCAGAATAGGATTTACAAAGTCGAACTCTCCGATGGAATTGACAATCTGTCCGACTTGTTCTTTGGAATGCGTTCTGGCATTTAACTCAAAGGGAATGAGTTCTTCCAGTTTGACATATTCAACTTTTAATTTAACTTTCTCGTTCATTTAAGATACCTGTTGTTGTAAATTCAAGGTTAGACGTAAGAACTGTAAACGCATACGCCACCACCAGAGGCACCACGCCGTTGCCGCAGGCTCTAACTCTGTCCACCCGGTCGGCCAGCCCATCAGCCATTCGGTAAACTGCGGGTTTAAGGTTCTCTGGGATATTTCGCCAGTCATCAAAGTCATTTGGTCTGGGTGGCCAGAGAGGCAATTTGCTACATGTACGGAATGATCGCGAAGTTTGATCCGAGCAGAGGTTCCCGGTCTGATTTCCATAACGCCGCCCTCGGCATCCGAGGCATTCGGTGTCCGCCATCTCTTCGGCTGTTTCCACAACAAAACTTCCTCTTTCAGACGACTTCGCGAATACCCGGTCTGAACTTTTTTGAGTGAGGCGCCGTTGGCTTCCGATACCAGCACTGTCGGCCAGAGACGTGCTGTTCTCGCTAATCCCAGGCTGCAGTTGTGTCCGCTCTTGATGTATCGGCGCAGGGTGCCGTTCTTGGTTTGGACATACCTGTCGTTGGGCGTGATTGTTTCCGCAACAGTTGCATCTGCTGTCATCACGGTAGGCCAAGATAAAGAGCCGTTCACGGCGATGCGGAGCACCGACTTCTTCCGCTGTGAACAAGCCTGCCTTAACTTTGTAACCCAGTCCTTGTAGGTCATCATGGACTTGCTCAAACCCCAGCTGTAGATGTCCGCCGACGTTTTCAAAGAAACAGAGCGTTGGCTCAACCTCGGAAACAATTCTCCGCACATGGGGCCAGAGATGTCTGGGGTCTTTTTCTCCGAGTTTCTTTCCTGCAACTGAAAACGGTTGGCACGGATATCCGCCAGTGATAAGATCCACTTTTCCACGCCACGGTTTGCCATCAAAGGATTTGATATCTGACCAAAGAGGTGCCGGATCCAAGATTTTTTCTTGCATGCGTTTAACCAAAATTTCGCACGCATAGGCTTCGATCTCCATATAAGCGACTGTTCGGCTAGTTGGCATTGCGAGTTTAAGTCCAAGGTCAAGACCTCCGACCCCGGAACAGAGTGATAACACTCGGCAGGTAGGTATATCCACAATTCTTGCTTCCTTATATAAAAAAGAGGTTCGCAACTGCGAACCTTTACTGTTATTACAAAAATTCTTTTGTATGCCTTACTGGGCAACGGTTTTGATAATATCAGGTGCGAACCTGTCTTTTTTATAATAATATCCGCGCGAAGCCTTATATCATAAGGATTTGGCGCAAATTCGGTGCGAACTTGGTGCGAACCCTTTTTTTAGTCTGTCGGTAGCGACGCGGCGGGGTTCGCGTTACCCGCGTCGAAAAATCTTCCGACAGTACCTTTTTTCAACGAAATAAATAAAAAATATGTGTTTTTCGGCTCTCCGCTTAAATCTAAATGGAAAGCCCAACAGCACTTTGAGGCAGTCTTACTTTCTAATGACGCCTGAAACATACTTTATTAAGTTATATTAAAGTTAGTAACCGTCCGGTTTTTCTTGCCCATTCCCGATTTTTATTTTTTAATACGCGGCGGAGGCATGAATGAAACAGTATTCAATTAAGTTTATCGGGCGCAACGCCTATATTTCTGATGCAGATGGTCGTAGCTCGCCGATTCTTTCTATAGATTTCAAATCGGTACAGCCTAACAGGCCAAATGGCACGACCTTGGACATAGATCCGTCGCAGCCGATCATTGTCAATACTCAGACACAAAATATCAAGATATCACAGGAAGACACCCTGTTTTTCAGCCTGGACAGCGATGTCAAATAATTCTGCCCAATACCATAAAATCAAAACCTATGGCGACAATGCGCTCATAAAAGTCGTCAACGAATATCTGTTTTTCAACGGCAGATTTTGCGGAAAGCTTCATTTCTGCCCAAAACGGGAAAAGTACCAAATACAAATGAACATTCCGGTTGATAAAAAGTACCATTCCGCACTTTGTGTCGCCTTTCCCGAAATTAACATCCAAATCCGCACTTGTGATTATGCCCTCTGTTTGTGCGGGGAGTTCGACGATATTACGGCAATAGAATCTTTTTTCAATTCCCTAAGCCGTATTTATGAATCATTTTTTCTATTGGCCGTTGAAGATCCCAATCCGGAAGATGCTGACCTTTATGAAGGGACGGCAACGATTGATACCTATCGCTGGCGCTTTCACTTAAGCGCTGAAGATGATCCGTGGCCGTTTCGCCTGCACGGACATCACGGCAATCAAGTTTTAGATATCCGAACCGGAGACGTTTACAATCATAGCCACCGCAAAACCGTTATGCGCAGGCTTAATCCCCAGTCGCTCCGCCAGATTCAGGAAAAAGTCCGTCAGCATCCGGATTTGAAAGAATTCTTATAGTTCACGCACTTTAGCTTCCAATGTCCGCCCAAACTCCCGTTTGGCTGTTTCCAAAACAATTTCAATCATTCGGAACCGCTTGGGCACCTCGGCTTGCTTTCTGAGGAAATAAAGAAACTGCAGGCCTTTTCCTTTGCGCCGAACTAAAGCCGTCTGACCGTCTTGGAGTTTTATTTCAAAGGCATCGGCAATACTGCGTACTGACCGCCGCAACTTAACCTCGCTCAAATTCTGATAGGAAGGGATTGCCAAGTTGCTTCCCTGTGGCTGCCGCAACCCGCCGACTTGCTGTAAAACTGCAAATCGGGCCATTGTATAAACTTCTGCGGTCTGGCTTTGCTTGGTTGCCGGTTTAACGGCAATGCTGCTGGCAAAACCACCGCTTTTACGGCGAATGGTAAAGGTTTCGTTGATATGATCACGCACTTCGGCTTGGGCAATCTTTGCCACAGCCGTCAGAGAAGCCGCCACGGCAAAGGGAATTTGCCGCGAAGCAATCAGATGCAGCTGCCGTTCCGCAGCGTCATTTATTTGGAGTTCGGTGATGATCATTTGAGGGGGATTTTCCTTTTTCGCCGGAGCGGTATCTATACAACGCCCCGATTATACCTGATTTGATAAACCATTTTTGCGAATATGTGAAGTAAAAGAATATGTGAAGTACGATTCAAGGAAATCCGAGCCTTTGCAGCCTATTGCCTGTAAAATTTTCCTTTGGCTATTCTGCTGCAATCCCTGGCGGAATAAGGCTTTGAAGTACATTTCACTTGAAAAGGCAGATTTTTATAAAACTTTTCGGAATTGAGATAAATTATTACTTAAAGGAAATTATCTTTTCCATAGATTTACAATAGGAAAACTATCAAATTTTTTCTGCTCTTTCCGAGAAAGCTTTTTATAAAGTATTTTAGCCTGCTTGAAATCTTCCAATAGAATTGCAGCACCAATTTTTTCTTGAAAATTGTTAGTCTCGATCTTTATGATAGATAATATCTTATCTTTTTCTTGAGAATTTAATGACCGTTTTCTTTTCATAGCTTGCATGCAATTGAGTAAAAATATATGGTTTGGATCATAGTCATAAATATATTGTGCCAATTCAATTGCGGTTTCGAGCAATTTGCCACATTTTCTTTCTTGCTGATCATAGGCAGACAACATCTCTAAAATAGTTTTATTTATTGCATTTGAGTATTCTGTAGTAAGTGGATATGATTTTATATCTTTCAGTATGGATTTAAAATGAATATTATAGACTTTAAGAAAATGTCTAGCTAAGAGAAATACATAACGAGATGCGGGAACATTGTTTACATTGAATAAGAAATTTTTTGTGTCTATATTCATAAAGTCATGAATAAAATATTTTCCATTCTGATCTGTTATGGCAAGAACGGGAATTAATATGTTGTGTATTTCGAAATTAAACAGAAATGCTTGTTCATTATGATCTTCAAAGATTAATGAATGATGCTCAATCAAGCCCTCTGCCAACATCTGCAATTTATAATAATCTTCTTCAGTTAATTCAGATAAATCAAAGTCGAAAGCTTCTTTGATTTTAAGAGTATCCAAAAGTTGTTCGAGTTCCTTTAGTTGGATTAAGAATGTATCATCTTGTTCTATCGAATTTTCTTCAATTTGGTCTTTATTCTTAAAAGGATATGCCATACCATCTATTTCAAGTGTATTTGTTTGGCTAAAAGCTTTTAAAAATTCCAAATCATTAATTCTTTCTTGTAAAGATCCTTTGTTATTATATAAAACGGTTGCTATGTTATCTGTTGTTATATGAATTTTAACATTATTCCCAAATAAATAAGAGGTGCCGGTTTCATCTCTTTCCCAAGCCATTTCAGGGTAGTAAACTTTACCAGAAACAGAGACTGCTTTGGGAAGTTTTTGTTGAATTTTAATGTCAGAGGCTTCATTCAGCGGAATCAAGCCAAGTCCTAACTCTTGGGTATCGCCGTATACAAATTGTTTTCCAGAAGAAAAAAGCATATCAAAAGGACTTTTTGTTTTTTCGCAGGAAGTACATTTTATAACATACCTCTTTATGAGGCCATTTTTTTTCAAAACAGCTTCATCTGGCAGCCCGGTTTGAATGAGATTTACTTGATGTTTTCGATGATTTAAAAAATTTAAGAAAATATCAACCATTTCCTTTTTTTCAGTCGGAAATGCATTAAAATTCACGGTAAATTTTTTTTGAGGACCTTTTTTTAGAATAGAGGCCAAACTATAAGGAAGAAGCTCATTAAAATAAATTTTATAATTATCGTTATTCTTCTTATCGATATAAACAACAAAAAATATCACACCCGCATCATTCAGATAGTTTGTAAGGTCACTGGCTTCGACAGGAAAGCTGATTTTTTCCGGAAAAGTATTACCATTTTTGGATAAAGCAAAATAATGCCCTTTGACTTGAACAGGAACACGCCCGATAAGATCCTTTTTCTCTTGAGAATCCTTCCTATAAACACGGACACCGCCATCCCAAGACGGCATCTTATCAGTTGAGTCAATATCCGAAATAAGGTGGTCTGTCCGATTCAAGAGCATATCAACAATGCCTGTGGCAATTTTTTCTACGCGTTCATTGTTAACCATCATATTCCTCAAAATAAATTATAATTTTAGCATATTATACCAGTTTAAGAGCTGTAATAGTCAATAAATTTATCGAAGAATGCCCATTTTTTTCATATTTTCTCATCAATAAGACAGATATCTACTCAACAGTCTGCGATTTTTTTCAAAATATCGGCTTTTCGGATTATTCAACACTTTGACAATAACATCAATCCCGGCATTGTGCCAGTCAATCAGCGTTCGGCTGGTTTTGCCGTATCTTTTGCAGATCAGCCGCCAGGGATAGCGTTTGGCCCGCTGCCAGATAATCCACCGCTGGTCTACATTATCCACCAGATAGATCCATTCCAGCACCGCATCCAAACGGGCAATGTCCAGACTGTTCGCTACCAGACGGATGGGTTTACTGTCCATCTGCAAAAGTTCCATTTCGGTATATCTGATGCCCGGCCAATAGGTTTTATAACCCTGAACCTTTTCTCTCGGCATTTTTTTGAGGGTATAAACGGCGCTCTCGAACCAGTCTTTGACCATCTCCCGTGTCCAAATTAATTCTGCCATGACAATTTCCTTTGCTGTTCCTGTTTTCCGTTCCTGACGACGGTCACGGCAGCCGGTATATATATTTTAAAAAAAATATATATACCGACCGCGCTGTTGTGAATTTCTTCAAATTGTAATGATTATTTTTCAATGAGTTAAAAGCGATTCCTGAACCAAAATCTAAACACCGGAATCCGTCACGTTCATGACGGAAACCCGTTTTTGCCTTAGCGGTCATTTCGCTGTAAACCGCAGTTTTCCTGCATTGCGGATTCCTGACGGCGTATTCCGGCTTTTTACATTCAGGAAAGTATGGTAACGGCGCCGTCATGCGCACCTCCCGGCATCGGGGATGCCGAGCCATTTTTTGTCGCCGTTGCCGGTCTGTCCAATACGGCAAATCTGTCCGGAAGCCAACAGCCGTTTGGCCATATTGCGGATAAAGTCGCGGGAAGCTTCCTGCAGTTCAAACGGCAGTTTCTCGCGGTTTTCGTAAAGTCCGGATATCCCCGAAATTGCAAACGGCGTTCCGGCATTCTCCGCTTCGCCGATGGTTTCAATCAGCAGCTTGTCAAATTCTTCCGCAGACAGGGCTTTCGGCACAATCTTGACCGGTACTTCTTCCAACACGGCTCTGGCTTCGCTGCGTATGTAGTTGCGCACCGTCCGGTCGGCTCCAAAGTTTGCTTTGACTACCGCGCCTTTGAAACAGGCATTCGGACGGTATTCCTGGTCCAGTTCAGCAAAAATCTTTTTTTCTTCCGCTGTGTTTGCCCAGAAGGCAATCGCAAACCGCACCCCGTCCACGATTGCGGTTGTGCCGCGAATGGCATCGCGGGCTTCCTGCGGTGTCGTGATTCCGTCGTTTTTGCGAATATGGTGGGCAACAATAACCGCGGCATTGGTTGCGGTCGCCAGCGCGGCCAACTGTCCGGTAATATAGCTTGCCGCCCGCGGATCAGCGTTCAGATCCAATCCGGCAAACGAGGCCAGCGGGTCAAACACCACCAGCGCCAAGTCCGGAATGGCTTCAAGCTGCGTTTTGATGCTTTCAAATTCTTCGGTCAGGCAGAATTCGTCGTTGCCGCGGCATTTTCGGGCAATTGCAAACGGTCCGCCCGTATTCGGCAGCGGAATGATATGGAGTTTGGCCGGATCAATCCGTCCAATCAGTCCTCCCGGCATCAGCTTGTAAATCCGGCGGTGAATTTCGTCGGCAGTGTCCTCTCCGGCAAAGATGACCGCGCTGCCGGTAGCCGTTACCGGGTTACCGAAGGCTTTAAGGCTCATTCCTGTCTTATCCTGACAGATTTTGAGCGCCAAATCCAATAACAGCATACCTTTGCCGGTGTCTCCCATTGCCGAGAGCAGCCCGACCACGCCGCGCGGAATTGTGTTTTTGACCACAAATTGCAGTTCCGGCGGTTCAGTAGCGAACATTTCTCCGGTAAAATCAGCGATTTTCAAACGTCCGCTTGATTCCGTCTTTTCCTGCAATTTATAAATTTCCGCTTTGGCCAGATGTTCGGCAATGTCAAATTTCTCCGCCACTGCATCTGCCGCATCCCATTTGGCAGGCTTGTCCGGTGTTAACGGGGTGATTTTAAGTGAGGAAACCGGCAGCTTTAGCAGAGCTTCAGCCACGTTGTCAGCATATTTCCGCCCCGGTTCGTCATTGTCCGGCCACAAAATGATGTCTTTGTCTTTGAGCAGCGAGAGATCCGTTTTTTCAATCCGGGTATTGGCACCGCCCATCAGCGTTGTCGCTGCAAATCCGGCGGCGGCCAGCGCGTCGGCGCATTTTTCTCCCTCAACCAGAATAATTTTGTCGGTCTTCATAAGCTGCGGCAGGCGGTAAAGCGGCCGCGGGGACGGAAATTCGGTCTTGCCGTTTGCCGCATTCCAAGGCAGAAACTCTTTGCTGCCGTCTGCATATTCATAGCGATAAATATAACATATTATATCGCCGCCTGCATTGAGATAAACATGCCGCCGATCCGGGCTGCCACGTTTTTCCTTGGTTCCGGGGACTTCACAACCACTGATGCCGTAATATCCGGCAATGTCTTTGAGAATATTGCCAAAACCAGAGATACCGCGGTTGCGTCCCCACAGAGAGAAAACGTCGCCGCCCTCGGCCGTGGCAAAATCGTACCACAGGCCGCGCTTGGCACCGGAAAGGCAGATTTTCAGGCTGTCGCCGGGTGTGCCGCCAATATCTCCGATTTCAAAATATCCTTTGTGGCCGCGTCCTTTCGGGTACCATTGCGGCAGCCAGATTTCCAAATCCTGCAGAACTCTTTTTTTCAAGAGTCCGCTGTCATAATAAAACTGCATCGGCTTATCCCCCTCGATAAACTTTAGCGTTCGCGGATTTTAAGGTTATATTTCTTTAGCAGTTTCAGAACCTGATCAATGCTTTTCGGCCCAAAACCGGGAATATAGAGCAAATCTCGTTTTGAGCGTTTCAGTAAATCCGCAACGGTAATAATTTTGTTTTCCGCCAACCGATTAACAGCAACTTTGCCTAATTCGGCAAAAGAGGACAACGGCCGCTCATGCAGGTTTTCAATATCAGTCATTGGCAGTTTCCCTTTGGGTTAGAGTAATGACCGCACATCCAGGGCGGATGTTTCCGGCAGCGTTCAGGCTTTTACGGGCTTCATCGCTGAGCGAACAATACTTTTCCTCTGAAATCGTATAGTCGATGTCCATATAGTCTTCCGGGTTGCCGCCATTGGCTGCAATGCGTTTGGCGTATTCCTTAAGCTTGTCCTTTTGCCATTCCAGCACCATCGGCCGGTCTTCCGTAATTTCCAGCCCGTCTTCCTGCAAACGGATTTCGCCGAACGTGCGGCCAAGTTCCCGCCGTTTGGCATCGAGCCGGTCACGATATTTCAGCATCAAAGCTCCATTCAGCCACTTGCGTACATTATCCGCCAACGCAATCAGGGTCTCTACTTCCTTTTGCATCTCTGCCAGTTCGGCTGCGGGCAGTTCAGCCAGCTCGCCGATCGGCTTTGAGGCTATTTCATAAATAATGTTTGTCGGTTGCATCATAAGCTCCATAGTTGTTAGAAGTTACAATGCCATTCTTAATGTTTCTGCCGTTTTCCACGATGTAGGGAGCAGTAAAGCTGTTGCCCCACCGCAGATTTCTTAGTTTATTGCCGTTATATATTATAAAATTTTTTTAATAAACGTTGACAATTTATGCTGATAAGTTCGACTAATCTAAGGTCGTATTTAAAATTAGTCGAAAAATTTTTATGTATTTTAATTAAAAACTATTACGCTGGCAGGACTACAAATATCCAACCGGAATGATATTAACATCACCAGTCAGTGGCAAATGCGTCTGCGCCATACAGACAACAGCGCCGGTTCCTCTTTTTTGTTTAAGCGTTTCAATAACGTTAAAAGCCTTGATATCTCCTTTGTCCGGGTTGCTTTTTTTCTTAATCTCTACCGGATACAGCGTGCCGTTTTCATGGAGCAACACGTCAATTTCCCGTTTTTCTTTATCTCGGTAATAGTAAATATCCGGCTGTTTGCCGTTATGCCAATAGCTTTTGATGATTTCAGAAACAACATAAGTCTCGAACATATTGCCGCTCATTGCACCGCTTTCCAAAACTTCAGGCGTTTTCCAGCCGGTCAGATAACAGGCCAGCCCTGTGTCCATAAAATAGACTTTCGGCGTTTTAATAAAACGGTTGCCGACATTGTTATAATAAGGACGCAGAATATAAACAAGCCCGGAAGCCTGCAAAATGGAAAGCCAGGACTTTATTGTCGGTTGTGAAACGCCGACGTCGTTTGCCAGTTCGCTGTAATTCAGCATCTCTCCGGTTCTGGCCGCCAGCGCTCGCATAAATTTCACAAAATCAAGCTCATTGCCCACCGCGCTTAGCGCTTTAATATCGCGTTCAATATAGGTTTGCATATAAGATTCGTAAAAGACTGCCCAATAATCGCTGTCTGCCGGATAAAGCTTCGGATATGAACCTTTCCAAATCAGTTCGTAAATTTTTAACAAATCTGTTTCAGTCGCATTCTGTACTTTGGCTTTGATGTATTCTTCCGTCGGCAGAAAGGGCGGAACGTCCGGATGCCCGTTTTTTTCGTCCTGTGACAAGCCTTCCAGTTGCAAAATGCCGACCCGTCCGGCCAAACTTTCAGAGACGTTTTTCATCAGATGAAACTGTTGCGAACCGGTAAGCCAATACATTCCGCTCTTTTTTTCCTTGTCCACGCTGGCCTTGATGTAAGGGAACAGCTCCGGAGCATACTGAATCTCATCAATCAGCACCGGCGCGGGATAACGCTGCAGAAACAATGTCGGATCATTTTTCGCCAACTCTCTGTTTTCCAGTGTATCTAGTGACACATAAGTCCGAGGCTGGGTTTCGCAGTTTTGCAAAACCGTCGTTTTGCCGACCTGACGCGGTCCCGTAACTAACACTACCGGAAAAAACTTGTTGGCTCTCTCAATGCTTTTTTCTATGGTTCTTTGAATATACATAGCAAACTCCGACTAATATAAGATATTATTTTAGATTAGTCGGAATTTTACAAAAGTCAAGGTTTATTAATATTAAGAATCGCAGCTATTCTTTACTCCAAATACAAACGGTACAATCCCTGTTTATTGCTTTTAATCAGTTCCATCCATTCTTTGTGCGGGCGGAAAACATCACCAAGACGATAACTGGTGGATCCTGCATTTTTTAACAAGGTTTTACCATAAATCCAAATCCGCCCGTCTTTTGCGGCATCATACAATTGTTTAATAATTTTCGACTGTACAAAGCCATAAACATAGCTCTTTCCATGGTAGCTGAATTTTGTATATCCGTTCGGCAGTTCTTCAATGAAAAAGTCATCAATATTATGACAGATATCAGCACTTTTAACTTTAGCTTTCTTATCAAAAAATCCCAGCTCTTTTTCCAAACGGAGCTTATCTTTACAAAGTATTAACACATCATCGATTGTCAGTTCTCTCACCGTTTTCAACCGCACAAAAACTGTCATATCATCCTGACAGGGCAGCTGAATAACATTGGCTGTTTTGTAAATGATAATGCGCCGCACATCTTCTGTCGTCAGCAATAGCAATCCTTTTGCCTGACAATTTTCAAGAGGAAGATCATAAGTCAAACCGTTGTTACTTTCTTTTCGAAAACGTATAGCATCACTCTCTGGCAGATTAATCCAAAACCGACAGATATTATTTTCTGCCAGATACAAAGCGTCATGCAAGCAAAAATCCCACCGCTCCGTAAGTTCTGTCAATGTATAATATTCTTTTTCCATCTTGAATTCTCCGTTATTGCTTTATAGCTGTATTCTAAGCATATTAAAAACCGGAAAAACAGACGGACATTGGCAGTTCCGGAGTATGAAGCATATCTTTCATTACTTGTTTATTTTTTTATAGAAAACAAACAAGTAATAGAAAAAGATATCAAACATTACATTATTATGTTTGGAAAAGTGCTAATTATGGTACGGAAACCGTATGGAACGCAATGGTTGAAATAAATAAAAAAATCCCGATATTTTCGGGATTGTTCAAACAGATAATATTAGGATTTCATATGGCAAACTGAAGTTGCAGCTGAACAGGAACAATATGCCGAAGAGGAAGCCTTAAACGATAATAGCCGCGGCGGTCAGAAAATACAAGCTCCTGCCAGCCGATATTTCCACGAAACAGAGCGGCCACTCGCAAGCTTTCTGATCCCGCTTTGTTTAACAGATCTTTCCCGTGCACCCAAGGCATCTCCGTCCGGCTTGCAGCATAAAGCAATGCAATGATTCTCGCCTGTATCACACCGAACTGATATCTCCGGTTATCATAATATACTTCTCGAAAATCTCCGGAATGTCTGAAGATATCAATCTGTCTCCCGTTCAAACACATTCCGTTGTTTATCTCAAAACAATGCTTTTCGGCTCTGGTTACGACCAAGTCTGTATAAGAAAGCAAAATTCCCTTATTTTCTATAATATCTGAAATTTTTTCATGGAATCTATATTTTGTATGATAGATAGGTACAGCATCTGTACCTGCTTTCATAATCCGGTAGATATCTGTCGGTAATAAAGGTTGAGGGGAAAAGCACTGGCTTTTCCCCTCGGCAAGATAATTTGCAAATTCAGTATTATAGCAAACTCTTTCTATTCCTGCTGCAATTGCTGCTGGTCTGACACTAATTTCCAAGATGTTATTTTCCCCATAATAAAGTAAATCATCTCTTGAAACAGCCCAAATATTACTGATTTCTTGAAGGCTGAAATATTCTTTGGCTAATAAATTCATAAAAAACTCCCATATTTTTACAACTCAAAATAGAGAATATAAACACTTACAATTTTAATAAACTTTTAATAATTTTCAAGTAAAAAAATGAACCCCACAAGTTTTTCTTGCAGGGTTTTACAAATAACTTCTTGTTTTATGCCGTTTCGATTGCTTCTGCGGCGGCAATATAATAGAAGTTTTGTTTGTTTTCATCCTTTTCGCGGCAGATGTTTAGGTGCTTTTCCTTTTTCAGCTGGCTTATTACTCCGCGTACCGACTTTTCTTCCCAGCCAGTTGCTGCTACCATCTCGTCCAAGCTTGCCTTGGTTTGCAGCATTTCTAAGATTAGTCCTTTTTTGTTAATTCTTTCCGATTGTGCCGATTCACTGTTCCCAGCAGCTTTTGTTTTCTGCCTTTCTTCATTTTTCTCGGTCACTGTATCGCCGAATTCCACATTCGGAATGATATCGCTTTCTTCCTCCACCGCATCGACATCGGCGTTAGCTGTCGCTGTAGCCATATAGGCGGGGGCAAGTTCCCGGAGACCTGTTTCCGGATTTAGATGTAAGATGCCAAATTTCAGCAGCCGGTTAATCATCTCATCGGCAATTGCCTGATTATGGATGTGGTTCAGATGCTCTTGAGCATCAGTTCCGGGATTAGCTTTTAATGCTTCAATCAATTTTTCCTGAGCAGCAGTCAATTTAATATCCATAGTGTTTCTCCTTTGTGTGTTATATTAATTTCTTTCCAATCAAGAGTTTTGTTGCTTACAAACACACAAAGCCGGAAACATTTTCATAAGTCCAGCAAATAAATATAAAACACCGCATATTTTACTGCACGGCAAAAAAATATCCCCTTGCCTTGAGTAAGGGGATAATCTCTTAATATAAGGAAAAGAGTTTTACAATTTCTTGAAGAATGTTTTTACCATCTTTCAGCTGCACTGCTGCACCAAGATCAAGAATAATATCCGCAACTTGCCTTTGAGGAAGGTTTGAGTTCCAGAGAATATCCTTGGCTCGGATATATAATTCGATTGCATCCTGTTTCGGACTGATGTCACTGACTTTCAACTTCAGATGCGGAAATCTGGGTTCACCAATGTTAAACTCTCGTTTAATCTGAGTCAGTAGCTGTAACATTTTTGATTGTTTTGTCATATCTTTTTCCTTTCGTTATAGTTTATCTTTTACAACAGCAACAAAGCCGGAAACATTTTTATAAGTCTAGCTAATAAATACACTATCGCAATAAAATTACCATTTGCGGTATAACCGGGAGCAACCGCAAGCCCCGTATAATCATTTTTTTTAATTGCATTTTAAGATATAAGCCCTTACAATTACTCTGTCGGTTATTTCCGACGATGATTATTATAAGTCACATAGGGGCCTCTCAGCCCTTCAGCACAAGTCCGTAGAACTTGGTGTAATTCTGCACAATTCCTTTTCGGAGGAGGGTGCGGAATAAGTTTTCTTTTGAAAACAAATAGGCACGGACGCTTGTTGAAGTCTGAGAACTCCTCCACCTGAGGCTTGTCCTGGAGTGTTGTCAGAAAAGGGGTTATGAATTGAACAAAAATGTATTTTCGTTTGCCAATGCAGGATTTGGCCTGCTTTTGCTGTCCTATCGCCAACGTTTTGGGGTTACGCTTCCAGAGCTAAGCTCGGAATCCGGCATTCCTCTTTCTGTTCTTGAAGAAATAGAGCTTGGCAATCTTGCTCCGGATAAAAACGTTTTAGCTATCTTATCCCTTTATTTTAATGAAAATTTTGAATTTCCTGAGGATTCTCCTCTAGATACTCCTGCCAACAACAACTAATCCTGAATTTTCAGCTGTTTTTTAAGAATTTTTACTTTGTTTTTATCAAAGAATAAACAACAACTCCCGAATAAGAGCCGTTGTTTATATACCGGACTGCTGCCTATTCCACGTTGACCCACCGCATGATAACCGCCAGCGCTTCCACATAGCTCCCGGCATGCGTCACTTCGTCGACGAATTTGTCCCGTTCGTCCCGGTTCACGCCGCCCCGGCGCATGGCATGTGTGCAGATTCCAATCAGATTAAAGATGTTTCCGTTCTGTCCAATCAATTCTACCGTAATTTCCGGGTATTTTACCTTATCATTCATTTTCTTTCCTTTCGTTTGTCTGGTTCAGGACGACACCATTGTCGTCTGTAACCAAACAAAGCCGGAAACAATTTCACAAGTCCAGCCTAAAGTGAAATAAAATGCATTTTTTTATAACTTAACAAACTGTTTTCCCGTCATTTCATCTCTCCCGTGTTTCTCCCCGCATCGGCAATTTCATTTTTTTATGCAACCGTTGATTCGCTAAATCAGAGTTTAACAAATGGAGTTTACTGTTATGGACACCTTGCCCAATCCCCAACCGGAAAATCTTATCGTTGTCACCAGTCTGCTCACGCTTGCCTTTCATCGCCATCTGTCCAAGAAAGAAGGGACAACAGGCAACAAAAGACTGGAACTAATTTCAAATGTAAGCACAACTGACACCGACGCCAACAACTATGGAGATACAAATAATGACTAGCGTATTACAAGAGGTGTTAGAGGTCAACAAAATGTCCATCGAAGCACTTCGCAAAAAATATAAAGAATTGTTTAATGCCGAAGCGCCGCTGACCGCAAGCCGCCGCCAGCTGATTCCCAAGATAACCTATCAGCTTCAGGTTCTGGCTTTCGGCGGGATTAGTTCTAGTGCCCAGCGCATGATAGATGATCTAAATCAGGGAAAAACGCCGGTTTATGCCCAACGCAAAAATCGCATTACTCTGCCGGCCGGTACGCTGATTGTTAAGGAATATCGCGGCGAAACCTATAAAATCAAAGTTACCGATGAAGATTTCGTTCTGAATGGCATCCATTACAGTTCGCTGGCAAAAATTGCACGTTTTATTACCGGCGGCACCAACTGGAACGTCCAGCGCTTCTTCAAACTCTCGGAGACTGCGCAATGACCTATGCCATATACACCCGCAGCCATCCTGCTGACACCGGCTGCAAAGCCGATCGGGAGCAATATCAGCGCTGTCTGGATTTCGCTGCCCGCTATCGTCTGGGAAAATCCCTGCCGCATTATTCCGATACGCTTGTTTTGTCCGCAAACGGAGAGACCAACGGTCTGCAAAATCTGTTTGAAGATATCCGCTTCGGGCAAATCGATGGCGTCATAATTGAAGATACAATCTTTTTTGGCGAAAATTCTACCCGCTTGACGCAGATTATAGACTTTTTTGCCGCTCATCAAACCCGCATCCAAGTCGTCAGGGAGACCGTGCCATGCCCGAAAAAATAATCAATTGTGCCATTTATACCCGTAAATCTACTGAAGAAGGCTTGGAACAGGATTTCAATTCTTTGGATAACCAGTACGAATTCTGTACCAATTATCTCAAATCCCTTAATGATCCGGCTTTGCAACTGCTGCCCGCTCGTTATGACGACGGTGGCTATTCCGGAGGCTCGCTAAACCGCCCGGCACTCCAGCGGTTGCTTGCCGATATTCAGTGCGGTCTGGTTAACCGGGTCATCATTTATAAAATTGACCGTCTCACCCGTGAAATTCGCGATTTTTTCAAATTGCTTGACGTTTTCGAAAAATATAACGTTGAATTCGTTTCGGTCAAGGAAAACCAATATTACAATACCACCACCGCCATCGGGCGCTTAATGGTCAATATGTTTCTGGTCTTTGCTCAGTTTGAACGCGAAAATGCCGGAGACCGCATCCGTGACAAGATCGCCACGTCCAAGGCCAAAGGTATGTGGATGGGAGGGTGTCCGCCGTATGGCTATGATATTGGTGACCGCTGTCTGGTCATTAACGAAACGGAAGCGCAAAATGTTCGCTTCATTTACCAAACTTTTTGTAATACCCATTCTCTGGCAGATACGACAGATGCCCTCAATTCCGGAGGCATCCGTACCAAACGCTATACCACCCGGCAAGGGCGAACTTTCGGCGGCCGCAAGTATTCGGTCAAAACTGTCCAGCGCATTTTACAAAATCCGTTGTATAAAGGCATGGTTGCCCACCGCGGCAAACAATATCCCGGTCAGCATGCCGCCATTATCGACGCGGTACAGTTTGACATGGTTCAGGCTGTTTTTGCCGCCCACAAGGAGAAACGTGAAACCAGACGCCCTAAAATGCCGTCTTCCGGCGGTGAACGAGAAACCGCGGCCTTAACCGGTCTTATTTATTGCGGGTGCTGCGGTTCTGCCATGACGCCGAGTTACTGTTGCAAGGGAGAAATCCGCTATCATTACTATCGCTGCTACCGCCGCGCCAGCAAATTGGAAGACAAATGCCCCATCAATCAGATTCGCACCAGCGAAATTGACCGCGTGGTTATGGAACAGGTGCTTGCCATCCTCAAAAGCAGGGACTTTTTCGTACAATACATTTCTCATCATCACGAATTTGACGTTTCCACCGCTTTTGCACTTTTTAACAGCCTTGACGATGTCTGGAACAGTCTGTTTGAAACCGAAAAACGCCGCATTCTTCGTGAACTGCTGGCCAAAGTTACCATTTACAAGGACAAAATCGTCCTTGATGTCAAGAAAGCCGGGCTGGCTGGCGTCTTTGCCGAACTCTCGCAAAATAACCGGCTCGCCGAAGTAGAATATAAAGAAAACGAAACGTTTCAAATCTCTGTTGCCTACCGGGCGACACGCTTGGCCAACGGTGCAAAAATCATCGTTCCGGCCACCGCCAAGGAAGAAAGCCGCTTCAACGGATCACTCCGGCTGGCTCGGCAAATAGCCAAAGGTTTCGCTTGGCGAAAAATGATGGAGTCCGGTTTGTCGCTTCAGGAACTCACGGCATCTGCCAAAACAAATGAACGTGATATTCGCTTTGCCATGCGCCTTTCGATGATTGATCCGGCAATCGTTGAGTCCGTCTTATCGGGAAAATCTCCGGAATTCTTAACTTATGCTTTTATGAAAAAACATCCCATACCGCTTCTCTGGTCTGACCAGCGCAAGCTCTATGGCTTTGAAGAAAGGAAACAATAATGAACAATACCAATCAATCTGCCCGCCGCCGTTTTGATGCCGATTTTGCTGTCAGTGCCAGAATTCGGCAAATGCGTAATCTGCTTGGACGCTCGCAAATGGATGTTGCCGCTGCCCTAGGACTCACGTTTCAGCAGCTCCAAAAGTATGAGAAAGCGCAAAACCGAATATCTGCCGGCCGGCTCCACCAGCTTGCCGTTGAATATTCCTGCCCGGTAGCGTGGTTCTTTGGCAATTACGATAATTCCGGCGCCACGCCGTTGACCGATGAAGAGCTTGATTTTCTGCGCCTGCTGCGTTCCTGCAGCGTTGAAGGGCGGCAGATTGTTTTCAAACTGCTTGAAACCTACCGTTCTCCGGCTTTGCTCAAGCAAACCAATGCTGCCTTGGCCGAAACCAGATAGCCGCTTTGCTGCGTAAACGGGGCGTACGAACAAACAAGCGTACAATAATACGCCGAAACAAAATTTTCTTTTCCGCCGCCCCGAAAAGCCGTCTGTTGTCTGCAAAATTCGTTTTCATAAATATTTCGCAAAATAAAATAAGTAAAAACAATGTGTTAATTACAAATAAAGACTGGACAATACCGAAACATTAAGCAAAAACAACAAGCACAGGGGGCGACGCGGTGTCGCACCGGAATTTAAGAAAGGAAAATCAAAATGTTAACTGAAAAAGATAAATTAACCGTTATGCAATCCAACCTCGCTGCCATTGAGATGCTTGCTCAAAAGGTCATTGAACAGGTTCGCCATGCGGCAGAACCTGCTCCGGAAGACTATGATGACAGCCGTCGTTATACCCACCTTGTTGGCGGGCTTGGCAATCTGTCCGATTTGACTGCCAACCTCAACAGTCTGGCTCAGGCAACCGACGCCATCTACAAACTCAAATAATTGTCAATCTTTTCCGGGGCTTCGGTCCCGGAACCTGCCGGGAGAATAAAATGCTTACTTCAGAACAACGTTTAGCCGTCATTCAGGCAAAGCTGGCAACAGCCCGAGTTTTACTCAGGAAAATTAATCGCCGTGTCGAATCAGCCGTTCAAAATGCTTTTCCGGAAGACGCCGAACGCCAGGCTAACTATATCGGCGGATGCCTGCTGGAAATTGAAGAGCCGTTGCAGGCTCTGTCCGACTTGGTTAACTCCGCTAAAATCTAACCCGCTTTTGTAAAGGAAAATAAAATGACCCCAAACGATATTGAAATCCAAACCCCCGTTGCCATCCGGCTGGTTCCGGCAGGCACTGCCGAAGAACTTGGCTGCACCACCGCCCGCTATGACGTTGCGGTTACCGTTAATACTTCCGAAAAACGCATCGGCTGCCTGACCGTCGCGCCCAAGCCGATATTCGGCGGCGGCACCAGCTGCTTTTTCGCCGAACTCAGCGATGAAGACGGCAATCTCGGCAACGCGTCCGTACTCGAAGCTGCTGATCTCACGGAAGCTGCCGTTGCCATGCTGTCTTTCAAACTTTTTGATTAACCCTCAACGGCTCCGGTGCATACCGGAGCCTTTTTAGGAGAAACGCTATGTCTAAACCAAATAATGAAATGATTATCCATCTCATGTCCGGCGACGAACTCCGGCTTCATCGCGTCGCCGAGCCGAAAACCGATGCCGAGCCGGTTGTTTTTCAAATGGTCTGGCAGTCTTTGCGCACGACCTATCATTTTGCCAATCTCTATCACTATCCATCAGCACCGCTTGGCTCTCCACGTTATACAGCAGAGCTGCTTGACGAGGCGGGGACGGTGTCCGCTTCCATACCGCTGCAAAGTTTCACGGCGCGCAATGCCGCGCTAGAGGTGGTCGAAGCTAAGGTCTGCTTCTGATTTTCTTGCCCCGGCTGAGTCCGGGGCTTTTTTTGTGAGTTTCGGGCTTTGGCCCGTTTTCCCATAAACCGGTTTTTGCCGCGTTTATCCCATGGTTTCTGCCCCGCAGAACTGTGGTGTTTTTTTACAACCCAAATTTAAAGGAGAATAATCATGGTACTTCGTACTTCACTCACGCCGCTCGGCGGCGGGGTTAAAAATCCCTATAAACCTCAGACTGTACTGGTCTATTCCGGCGGCGAGCATACTTTTGCTACCGAACTGCCCAAGGGCGTGTTTAAGGTCTGCCTTGTCGGAACCGGAGCTTCCGGCATCAGCTGGTGGTTCAATTCCTACGGTTGGGGATCCTGCGGCGGTTCCGGCGCTGCGGTCGAACTCATATTTTATAATCCTCGCAAACAACAGGTGGAGCTTTATGCCGGAGGAGCTATAACCTCTAAAGGCGTTGACGGCACCGCTGCTTGGATGAAGCTCGGCGGTGTCCTCATGGTAACAGCAAACGGCGGCACCAAAGGCGGTACCAGCGGCGGCACGGGCGGCACTTATGAAATCAATCCGGTGCTTCAGGTGTTGCAAACCCTCACAGCTGCAAACGGCAACAACGGCAAAACCGGTTATTCCGGCGGTGTCGGTACGGTCACTTCGGCCAGCCCTTATGAAAATTGGGGCAGTTCGTCCGAAGGATCCGCTGCCTGCGGCGGTCTGCGGCTGGAATATATTCGCCCCAAACCGTAATGCAAAACAAGCCCCGGCTTTTCTGCCGGGGCTTCCTTTTTCTACCATTTTTTCAAAGGCATATCGTCTTTAATTTCTTCAGCCGTCATCTTAAACATGGCAAGCAGATCCAAGTCCATTCGGTTCCGGAGTATCCGCAGCATCACTTTGGTGCGTTTTATTTTCAAGATGTCTTTAATCTCTTTGATGGTTGCGCCGCCCGGACGGCTGATCATTTCCTCAATAACCGGGATGGCTTTGTTCAGGTTGCAATACATTTCCTTTTCCTTTCTTTGTCGTTTTTTATCGGGCAGCTCCCACCGCTGCTAAACAAACAAAGCCGGAAACAATTTCACAAGTCCAGCTAAAAAGTGAAATAAAATCAATAAATTAGCTAATAAATAACTGGACATTTCCGAAACATTAAGCAAAACTCCAAACATAAGGAACGACGCGGTGTCGTTTCGGATTCAGAAAGGAAAATCAAATGACTAAGAAAAAAAAGGACATGCTCATCAAAATCTTGTACAATGATATTGACACGCTGACAGATATTCTGTTAGCTGAAAATCTGATTGAAAACGGTCCCATCTTCAACCATTCCCGTGCCATGGACTGGGTAGGTGAAGCCTCGGATGCCGAAAAGCTTCGGATTCTGGAAAAAATGGGTTATAACCTTAACGAGCTGAAAGGTTAATCTCATGTCAATCTGTCAAAAATTCCCCAAGAAAAAAAATCTCAACACCGCTTTCCGCCTTTTGCGCCACAGCGGCTACTTTGCGGCGCAGAACTTTTGCTACTGCCGAACCTGTGCCTGGGCCGAGGTACCGGACGGATATGATAAGGTTGTTTTTTATCACCGGCAGGAGACTGCCAGTTTAGCCGAAAGCGGTGAGTGTTATCTGTCCTGGTCCGGCGATAAGAACGAGATTGCTGATATCCTGTCATCCTGCGGCGTTCTGAAAGAAATCCCGCCCGCAGACAATGTCTGCTTCCGCATCTCCATCAACTGATCTCTTGCTACTCCTAACAACCCCGTTTGAAAACCGGGGTTATTTTTTGGGGAGTGTAAAACAATAATTTTTTTGCGTTAAAAAAGGAAAGTCCCGGCTTATCTCCGTCGGAGCTTTTTATCCCGAAATTAAAAATCTGCAAACGCCCGCCGCATTGGCCAAAATCTGCCCACACCGAGAAACATTTTCAAAAAGCGTACAATAATACGCTATAACGGTATTTTTCCGTTTTTTAGCTTGTGTTTTATAAAAATCTTATCTGTCTTATGCCGTTTTCCTTTTGATGCAAAAGACATAAAAAAATAAGGCAGATTACATATCTGCCTTATTTTAGGGATAAATTTCTTAGTTCAAAGCGTCCTGCAGGCTTTTGCCGACTTTGAATTTTGCAACATTCTTTGCTGCAACTTTGATTTCGGCACCGGTGCGCGGGTTGCGTGCGGTTGTTGCGGCACGTTTGGAAACCGAGAAAGTTCCGAAGCCGACCAAGCGGATCTCGTCGCCTTTTTTCAGAGCTGCAGTAACGGAAGCGATGAATGCATCCAACGCTTTTCCGGCATCAGCTTTGGTCATACCGGCTTCCGCAGCCATGCTGTCAATCAGTTCGTTTTTGTTCATGAATAAAACTCCTATATGTTATTTGACAATGGAATCTAAGCCGATTTTCCGCCGTAAGTCAATTAAAATAACGGTTTTTCGCTGTTATTTTATTTCGGGCATTTCCGTTTTTCTTTTTCTCCAACTTTTCTTTGTAAGCATAAACATCCTCTCTCCGATAATATATCCGGTGGCAGCGGCGAATGTAAGGAATCCGGTCTTGCCGATAGCGGTTGCGGTCAACCTGCCGCCAGAATCCCAGTATTTCAGGGAAAGCCAGAAACAAATGCATAGGTCCAGCTAATAAATGAAATAAAATCAATATACTAAAACAAAAAATAAAGCTTGCTGCCAAATCGTATTTTGCTTGACATTTTTTGCGGTAATACTATTTTATGACCAATATTCGTATGCATCTGTAAATGATTATATCTATTATATAATTTGATTGTCTAACCCCTAAAACTTAATATTATGGGAAAATATGACGACGATGAAGGAGGCTACTTCTCTGATATTCTCAAAGAAGGGCTGACCGATAGTGAAATGTCCGGTTGGGGACGTGTGTGGAGTATTGGTATCGGTTTGGTCGGAACGGTTGTCGCCGATCCGGTTATCTGGGCCAGTAAAAAGCTTGGTATCAAGAGTGAACCTCGTGATTACGATCCGGGAGATCCCACGAACCCCTGTAACCAGAATTATTAAACCTTTCAAAGAAAAAGCCCCGTTGCCCAAAAGCAATGAGGCTTTTCTTTTAACCCTCAAAATATCTGCCTGCCAGCGTTTTGGGCATTCGTTTCAAACTCTTTGCCGACATCGGCAGCTTTTTCCTGTATAAATCCAACAGCTTCGCGATTTTTGCAAAATCATATTGCCCGGCTTGCGTTTCCAATTCGTCCACATCTTTAACGGACAGGCCGGTACGCACCGCTGCTTCCGTAATTGTCAGCTTGCTGTTTCGCCGGGTTGCAAAAAGAAACATGGCAATATTCAGGCAGGTGTCTGGGTTGAGCTCGCTGGCGTAATAAATTGGCATATCAGTCATTGTAGCTCTCCACGTTAATGTACAGTTTTTCTTTATAAAGCTTCAACAGCTTGCAAACCAGTGTCAGGTCAAGTCCTTTGCGTCCGGTTTCCAGCGCATCGATATCTTCCACGCTGCATCCGGCTTTTTCCGCGGCGTCTTCAATGCCCAACAGTTGCTCTCTCCTGGCTCAGTGCAGATTTTCGCCAAGTTTTATCTGACATTCTTTGGAAATAAAATCTAACAGCTCTTGCACGACATTTCCTTTCAAAAAAAAGACCACCTGAAAGGTGGTCGGGTATGTCCGCAAAAATCACTATCCTAAAAATGATCCTCCGACCTTCAACATAATGCCATCGGCAAAACCTCCGACATTATGTTTGTTGTATAGTCGGAAGCATCCCGACCTTACATCAAGTCGAGATATATGCCTTTCAAAGGCTAACGAAATATATCCATTCCGTTAGGATAAATCTTATTGATAGTGGAGTTTGCGGATCTCCAACAACCAAACACCGCCAGTCTAACGGAAGTTTTTGTAACTTGCAAGCGCATATTTTCTTTATCTGAAAAAGAACCTTTTTTGCAACAAATAACTGGACAATCACGAAACATTAAGCAAAAACAAACACATCAGCGGGCGACACGGGGTTGCCCCGAAGTTTAGGAAAGGAACATAAAATGAAAAATGATGTGGAATTCAAATATGCCGGCGGCGGTTTTGACGTCAGCCATGATCCGTATACGTCTTCTTTTGGCCGGCCATTTCGGCAGGAGATAAGAATCAACTGTTTCTCCAGCGGCAGCAAAACCTTTGTCAAAGTGCCGGATATCCGGAATTGGGAAGAACGCGATCGTTTTTACGGTGAACGTCAGGATGTCAAAATGGACGCTTTCTTAACTGAACGCTTTGCCGAGATTGCCCAGAAGGTAGATGCGCTTATTCTTTCTGAAATGCAAAAACTTGGCTTCACACCGGAACAACAGTGAACCCAACCGCTCGGGAGCGGTGCAGTCCGCTCCCAAATTCAAACACAGGAGATAAAAATATGTTAGAAGCTTATGCACTTAATGATGAAATCTGGATCGAGCCCAATGATAGCCGTCAGAAAGGTATATCCCTGAAAATAACCAAAATCGGCCGCCTTTATATAACTGCGGTCAACGATTGGGGACAAACGTATAAAATTGACCGCTATACTTTCCAGTGTCAGGAGTTTTATGGGCAGGCCTTTGCCAGTCAACAGACCGCAGCTGATTACAAATTGGTGCAGCAAATGTTCCGGCACCTGCGTGATTACCCGTCACAAAATTTTTCTCTTTCCCAGATGTGCGAAGTCTATAAAATTCTCGGTCTTTCTTATAACGAACAAAAATTCGATTAACCCACCACAGACTCAAAACCCCGGTTTCTTCCGGGGTTTTTTGTTTCCTTTTTTCAGAAAAAACTCCCCTCCCCCGGGGAGGGGGCTTCCGCAATGCGTTGGTTTGCAAGGATTTCAATTTTTGCGGCAGTTTCAGGGGAAAGCCCGATAAACAACTGGACTAATGCTGACGTATAAGCAACCCTCACACTTAATTTATATATAGAGAGGGTGCAAAATGTCAGACCAGCTTGCTTTTGATTTCACGCTTCCGACACTTCAGGCGCCTGCCATTCGGTTTCCACCGCATTCTGTGCCGGAGCCTGAAGTTCGGCGTCTTTCAGCACTAGATTCGAAACCTAACGCTCCAGCTGAAGATACATTCATTTATGGCGGCGGCTCGGCCAAAGAAGCCGAATTTTTCAAAATGTTTGACCGGCTATCTGCAGAAAGTAACCGGGCTTTGCATACCGTTTTTGACGATTTCTGCCTGTTGGGGCGGTGCATCGTTCATAATTTCGGCATGCAGGAACCGCTGCTGGCTCGGTATATGCCTAAGTACGAACAATGTCACACGGAATATTTTGAACGGGCAAAATATTATAAACAGCCGCAGATTATCCTTATTTTAAATATGATTAAGGCATTGTCCGAGCTTCTGGCTTGGCAGCCGGATGATTATCTCGGCCGTTATTTCGGGCAAATGCGGCTCGATAAGCACTTTCACGGGCAGTTTTTCACGCCGATTCATGTCTGCGAGTTTATGGCTGCCGTGGCTTTTGGTGATGGCTTGCCGCAAGGAAAGCCTTATGTAACTGTTGCCGAACCGGCTTGCGGTTCGGGGGCAATGATCATCGGTCTGATTCGTCATCTGCAAAAGCAGGGTATGACCGATCTTGGCGGAAAACTGGCAATTCTTGCCACCGATATTGACAGCCTTTGCGTCAATATGGCTTATCTGCAACTCGGCATACTCGGGTTGTCTGTCCGCATCACTCACGGTAACTCTCTTATCGATGAGGTATGGGATGCCTTTGATACGCCCAATCTGCAAATCAATACTTGTCTGGGATATTTTAAGTAAGTAAAGGGGGGGGATATGACCGAAATAAACTTTAACAAACTCAATTTCAAAACCCCGCGCGAGGCAGTTATTTATGAAGTTGCTCATGTCATGGGAATGATGAAGCGCGAGCAGGAAATTCAGCAGTAAGTATTTAATTATGAATTGATTCACAACATGACGCATAAAGGTACATCTTCAGGTTATCAGCTCCGGCTGCATTCGGACAAATGGTTCAACGGTATGGCTACCAACATTAATCGCTTGTTAGAATTGATGGAAAAGCATTTACAATAAATGGAATAACAGTATAAAAGCTTAAAAAGTTTCAGTTAACCTGAAGTTTTTTATACGCTGCTAAATATTCGTATCATTCTTATCCTTACAGGCAGGATTGTTTTCTAGCATATAATCTTGGATGTTAAGGGAAAATTCTGGCGTAAATCAGGCAGCAATTATCCAGTTAAATTTATTCATAATAAATTTCCTTATTTGATTGATTTATCGAAATCTTATCATAATCCAGAAATCGGCCAATATATAATCATAATTAAATATAGGGCTTTTTGATGCAAAAGTTCGTGAAAACCTATATTTTCAGCCGACCGATAAGCGGTTTTTACTCACGAACCGATTTTAACTATTTTCCCCTCAACACCAATAAAACCGATGTAGGGACACTGTCTAAGGTGTCCCTACATAACGTAGACTTTTTGCCCATTTAGACCGAAATTTAGCCTTTTAAGGCGGGACTCCTTAGACTAAAATCCCTTCTTTCACTCTCTCAAATCCCCTGATTTCCTAAGTCTTAGCGCACAAAAAAATCTCTGCATTTCTGCAGAGATTTCCTTAATTGGTGAGCTCGGGCGGGTTCGAACCGCCGACCCTTTGATTAAAAGTCAAATGCTCTACCGACTGAGCTACGAGCCCGTTAACGGAGATGAACTCACATAACGAGGTGATATATAGAGGATAAAAAACACTTAGTCAACATAAAAAATGAAAATTTTGCAAAAAAAATAAAATGTAGTATATTTGTTAATAATTATATGTTATCGTTTTTTCAAATTTAGATGTTTTTAATACAATTGAGGCAGGTAAATTATGGTTAACGCTAATAATTCCGAACAAGAAGGAAAATACGATATTCTGCAGAATGCAGCCGGCGAAATCCTGATTATTATTAAATATCATCAGGGCGGTCCGGAAAATCCGCGCTTTGTTTATGACGGAGGTTCAAGCGCCCTGCTCTATCGCAGTCGTGAAAGCGCTATTATGCTGGATAATATTAACGAAAAGGCCCGCATGCCGCTAAAATCAGTCAGCGAGCTGCTTATTGTTGAGATTGAAGATGATGATGTTGCCCGCGAGTATAAAGTTCCGGTCAGACATATTCAAAATCTGGATAAGTTTATTTAAGATATTTCCAGAAAAAATCCCTTACTTGAAAAAGTAAGGGATTTTTTTAATCTTTTTGCTTTTTACGCATTAAAAACAATGAATTTCTACCTATTTTGAGATTTTCATTTTCAGGAATATAATGAACCAGTTCGAAACCTTCATCTTCAAAAATGTGCCATAATTCTTCTTCCGTATATTTATTTACAACATATTCAGGCTTTTGACGATCGCCATAAAAGATATATGAGCAAACAACATTATCCGTGACAGATGAAATCTTTTTTATGAAATCAGGTAAATTATAAATATATTCAAATATTCCCAAACAGAAGACTGCGTCTACCTTTTCATAGAGAAATTCTCCATTATTAAAATCTTTTATTATTGTTGTTTTAATGTGGTTATGCTGATCAACTGGAATATAGTGGACATCATCTGCTAAATATTTTTTCAATGTTTGTTTGCCACATCCTAAATCCATCACACTCTTAAACTTTTCAATATCAAACATCTTTAATATGGTTCTGATTCTGTTTTCCATAATATCTGAATATTCCATATCCTTAGTCCAAGTGTTATGGACTAATTTATCTGGAGAACGTTCATATATTTTTTCCATATATTTATAGCTTGTTTTATCAAACTTACCATATAATATTTTTTTCTGAGCATGGATAAACATTTGATTTTTCAATTCTTCCAAATCGATAACATCCGGCTCCCAATTTATTTGATTATAATTTTCTTTCAAATAAAGCGGTGTTAATTTTTTTATTGCCGAAAAACGGTCATCATATTCGTCTCTTGCCAAGATAACAGGAATCCCCATTCCTAAGCAAGGAGAAGCACAATGCAACAACGGAGTAACAACTAACTTTGCTTCATTCCGGTAACGTTCCAACAACTTCAGAGCCTTTTCCTCTTTTTCTTCCATCTCTTTTTCGGTAAGAGGATAATCATAAGCCTCATCTCTTTGTATGATAAATTCTGCATTTTTTAAGAGATACGATGGAATATATTTTTTTAATTCGTCAGAAACTCCGACAAAGAAAACTTTCTTTTGTTTTTCGCTTTTCTGTCGCCGAGGCCACATTATTGAATAACATCCGGTAACATAACTGGCTATACCGTACTCTCTAAGGAGCTGAGCCGAGGAACAATCACGACAGCCGATAGGTTCATAACTTTTCAGCTTGTCTTTATTTTGAATAATTAATGTTCTATCTGGCGTATTAAACCCAAGAAATATATAATGAATATTATTTGAAAAGACAAAATTTCCATTATAAAAGACTGCATTGGTTAATAAATTCACTTTTGTCCCCTTATAATTGGGAATAGTGTCCCTATCAATGGATGTAATCTTTTTAAGCTTTAATTTCTCATATAAATTTTTTATTGAAAGAGCCTGTATATTATCCCCTAAATTTACAGTATATACTTTCTTCTTTTTTAATTCTTCATCAAACCAGACAAATGTGTTATAACTATATTTAAGATAAGCAAAAGGATAATATAAATTTATTCTGCTCCGATTAAAATTTATTTTAATCCCCAAAATGCGCAAATGCAATTTTGAGTTTTCTGTTTTAATTTTAATTATTCCGTTTTTTATTTTTCGCATAATACGCTGAAAGCGTTTTGAAAAACTTTTCTTTTTTATTTTCTTTATTTTATTCTGTAACAAAATATTTTGCTGATTTAGATAATATACTTGATTTTTTAATTCGTTCATTTGGCTATAAATATTATTGATTTCTTCTGAAATTGACTCATTTTTGATCACATTATCTCTCCTATTTTTCAGATACATATTATCAACGACTATTGGCATAAGGGGCCAATTTCCAAAACATTCATCAGGAATCAGGCTTGAAATATTCTCGGGGACATTATTAATAAAATTTATTATTCTCTGTTTATTCTCCTCATGACTGCTTAATCCTTCATAAAATTCAAAACAGGGAGCTATATTTTCTATTTTATCTAACATACGTAACAGATATGCTTTATCTTTAAGAACAGAATCCAATACCCAATATTTATTTATGAAGTGGTATAAAATTGCATTTTTATCTAATAATTTCGGATTATCTAAAAATTGTTCCAAACCATTCAATCCGTCATAGTCAGAAAAGACAGAGAAATAATTACGTCCTAATGATATCAAAGGTTTCTGCCACCATAATGCTAGGAAAGACACCGTTGAAGACACATTCAGAATCGCATCACAATATTTCACTAAATTTTCAGAACATCTAAAATATTCCTGTTCTAAAGGCAAATATAAAAAATTTTTATATTTTTCAGAAAAATACTCAAACCATTGCTTATTCATATGAGGGAAGTAGGGATGCTCAGTTACAATAACACCGATATTTGGAGAAATATTATCTAATACATACTTTAAATAATGGAATTGGCTTTTAAAATTACAAGTCAGATCAAAACTATATATATTTGAAACTTGTAAAGGAAGTAATACATTATATTTAAATTGTCTAAAATATTTTTCATTATCCTCAAAAACTTTTTCCTGACGGAAATGTAAAAAATATGACTTTCTTATTTCTTCAATAAAATTGTTTTGCTCTTGATTTGCTCGCAACGCTCTTATTTGCATACAATACTTAAGCAAATAAGAGCATGGAATATCTCCAAAAATATCAAAATACCAGCTTTTGGGAAATGGTGTCTGAAAAAGTCCGCCAGCTTCGCAACCGATAAATTTAGCCCGAGGATATAATTCTTTTAAAAATGAAATAGGATTCATAAAAAATAGTACATATTCCGGTGTATAAGAACTACCTAAAACTTGAGAAACTAAATTTTTCAAAAAAATTTTTTTTGTTTCAGTTATTGTTTTTAGATAGAGTGAATAAATCCAATTATATGCTTCGGCCTCAATACCTAAATCTTCATCTTTTATAAAAACAATTCTGACATTTTTATATGCTAAAGATGTATTTTTTTGTAAAAACTTATATTGCGTTTCTCCCATAACGACGGTTACATTATATTTTTCAATAATCTGGGGAAGCAATTCTAAGGTCAATATAACCCAATGATTATTTAAATTCGGACGATCTTGTTCTATAAATGGAGGAATATATATAAGAAAATTCTTCATTATTGTTTTCCTGAAATAGTCAAAAATATTTTTTTCAGTTATATGGATATGACAAATCGCCATGCCTTAAGATATAGAATAAAAAATATCAGAGTCTTATTTTAAGAGTTTCTAAATGCAATATTTTTTTGACGAGGGAGTTGTCCAAGAGGGTTTCTTTAGCCCGTTTGGCGGTAAAGATTTTATTGTCTGCGTCCATACTTATCGGGCGAATTTTGCTCTCATCCAACCCATGTTTACGCACTATCCGCAAGCCGAGTTCATATTTTGACAGCGCCTCATCTCCTGCTATGTTTACTATCGGATATTCCTGAGCCTTCGGCGTCTCCGAAAGCTTTATCA
>ERZ832522.84-NODE-84-length-111912-cov-8.612979_pt1 | contig 111912 bp, 91 predicted proteins | sample MGYA00519951_ERZ832522 | MGnify/ENA primary metagenome ERZ832522 (study PRJEB31850, sample SAMEA3708728) | human gut metagenome | biome: human gut; feature: human-associated habitat; material: faeces | place: China | collected 2014 ... | reverse complement strand
TTTCTTTGCTTAAGCCTTAATCCACCCGCATAGCGGGCGGTTGTTGAACTTTCGCTTATTGGCGAAAGTTCTTTGCTAAAGCACTAATATTAATACCCGAGAAAGCTTTTATCTTTCTCGGGTATTTGTTTTCTGCTTATCAATGCCGTAGTTTTTTTCAGTATCTGAACAAAAATTTGTGAATCCAACTTTTAAAATATCTATACAAAATTGATACATCTTCAGCTCTTCTTGAATATCTTCCTGATTGCAAAATCTTCTTATAACATTTGGAATTGCTAACACCATCCCCAAAAGAAGCGATTTATTCTTTTTAATCATAGGGTCCAGTTGCTCATTGTCAAAAAAGCTGTAATCGTATAAAGCCATATATTTTCCGCCAATTAATACATCGAAGGTCCAATCTCGTTTGATCTGCAGTGGAGCCTTTTCAAAATTATCTATAAAGATTTCCTGATAGTTTTTCATTTTTTCCTTAACAGATGAAAACACATCCATCGCCTGCACACTGTAATCTGAATTCAGCAAATCAAATTTCTTATCTTCTTGTATAGATTCTTCTAATATTCCATCAATATAAAAAGACAATATATAAAAATAGAGGTCTTTCTTATCTTCAAAATACTGATAAAAACTTCCTGTTGGGATATTCATGCTCTTAATTAAATGGTTGATGCTGATATTTTGATAGGGTGCTTTTGCAAATTCATCAATCGAAACTTCTATAATATGATTTCGTTTTTCCTCTGGCAGATTAAAAAAAGTCTGTTTCGGCATACTGTACTTCCCTTCTCTAATAATTTCCAAAATCTACCATTGTTTTCTTTTATTATATACAAAATTTATCTGCCGGTCAAACTATTTTTTAAGAAAAAAGCTCTCTGCTATCACTTAGGGCAGCAGAAAGCTTTTTATCATTATTGATTTAAAGGAAAGTGACAAGCACACATTCCACCTGTACATGGTTTCAGCTCCGGTTCCTGTGTCTTACAAATTTCCTGTGCAAACGGACACCTTGGATGGAAGCGACATCCTGATGGGGGATTAATTGGACTAGGAATTTCTCCTGTCAACAGCGCACGGTCTTCCTTCCTGCGGTTTGGATCAGGCTGGGGTGTGGAATCCAGCAAAAACTTAGTATAGGGATGGCAAGGATTTGCATATAACGAATCGGTATCCCGGATTTCGCACACCTTTCCCAAAAACATAACACACACTCTATTGGAAATATATCGAACAACACTCAAGTCGTGGCTGATAAACAAATAAGTTAATCCCAGTTCTTGCTGCAAATCATGCAAAAGATTGAGAATCTGTGCCTGAATCGAAACATCAAGTGCAGAGACCGGTTCATCACAAACAATCAATTTGGGGTTCAGTGCCAGTGCTCGCGCAATTCCTACACGCTGACGCTGTCCACCGGAAAATTGATGCGGATAACGATGATAAAATTCCGGACGAATTCCAACTTTATCCATCAATTCTCGAACTCTTTGCTCCAACTCTTTTTCTGAGCGATAGATTTTGTATGCTCGCAGAGGTTCTGAAATAATTTCTCCTACATTCATTCTCGGGTCCAGAGATGCATATGGATCCTGAAAAATCAACTGCATTTTTTGTCTTGCCTGACGCAGCTGATTTTTATTCATTTTTGTAATGTCCTCTCCGTCAAAAACAATACTTCCAGCAGTTGCCGGAATCAATCGAAGCAAGAGCTTACCCAGAGTCGATTTTCCGCAACCAGATTCTCCTACCAATGCCAGTGTTTCTCCCTTATAAATGTCCATATCTACTCCACTGACTGCATGTACGATTTTTCCTGTTGCCTTAAACTCTTTCCTAACTCCACGAGCCTGCATCAAAACTTCAGTTTCCATCTTCTCCCTCCTTACTTACTGCAAGACATAAAACATCGAACCTGATGTTCTGCTGTAACATCCACCAAAGCAGGCTGTTCTTCCCTGCATTTCTGGGTTGCCATTGGACATCTTGGAGCGAAACGGCACCCTGTCGGCATATCTTTTAATGTAGGGACCATTCCATCTATGCTGTTGAGCCTTTGCCTGGAGTCCATTTTTGGAAGTGCTCCCAAAAGTCCCTGTGTATATGGATGTTTTGGATTTTGAAACAGTTCATGTACCTCTGCACTCTCTACGACCTTTCCGGCATACATAACATATACCTGATCGCAGATTTCCGCTACTACTCCCAGGTTATGGGTAATCATCATGATTGATGTTCCCTTATCCTTTTGGAGCTGACGCATCAGATGCAGAATCTGCGCCTCAATTGTTACATCCAGAGCCGTGGTCGGTTCATCCGCTATCAGCAGATCTGGATTGCATACCATCGCCATACCAATCATAACACGTTGTCTCAATCCGCCGGATAGCTGATGCGGATAAGCATTATATCTACGTTCCGGCTCAGGAATTCCAACCTGTCGGAAAATTTCAATTACTCTCTGTTTTGCCTCTTCTTTGCTGACTTTTTCATGCAGCAGAATCGCTTCTCGAACCTGCTTTCCCACCTGGATAACAGGATTCAAGCTGGTCATCGGCTCCTGAAAGATAATGGAAATTTTGTCTCCTGTAATTTTCCTTAATTCTTTTGGATTCAGTTTTGTCAGGTCCATATCCTGAAACAGAATTTTTCCTTCTTCTATATGTGTGGTATTGGGCAGCAAACCCATAATCGACATTGCTGTCATACTTTTTCCGCATCCGGACTCACCCACAATGCCAACTGTCTTTCCCTTTGGAATAGCGATATCTACTCCATCAACCGGAACCAGCTTCCCATCCTTACTGGAAATGACCGTTTTGAGATTCTCAATATGTAACAGAGCTTGGGTTGTATCTTTCATCTATCTCAGCTCCTTTCCCGGGCGCAATATACAATCTTTCCTTCTATAATGGTATACTGCAATTTTGCCGCCACATCCTGTGCAGGCATTCCATCAAACAGAACAATATCTCCATCTTTTCCGATTTCCAGACTACCAACCCGATGATCCACGCCTAAAGCTTTTGCAGGATTGATAGTGATCATTCTTAAAGCACGTTCCGGTGCTGCTCCATATCGAACAACCTCTCCTGCCTGAATCAGAAGAATATCCTCTGACAGAATCGGTGAATCGGAAATCAGTGAAACATTGACTCCTTTTTGATCCAGCAATACTGCATCCAGCAAATCAGCACCGGTCAATTCTCCGAATCCGGTCGGTACACCAACTGGACCATAGTTAATGTCCGCATTGCTATTTTTGAGTTCATTCAAAAAATCCTTTGCCGACCATGCATGCTCAATTGTCAGATGACAATGATATTTTTTTGCAATCTCTATTGCTGTCATCATATCAAACTGTTCACAATGAATTTTCAGCGGTATTTTCCCTTCCAATGCTGGAATCATTGCTTCATATTTTTCATTGTAGTCTGGCATCTTTTTTCCTGTTTTATATGCTTCTTCTTTTTCCAAGCGATAATTCTGTGCCTTTGCAAAAGTTTCATCCAGAAGTGCCGCAATTCCCATGCGGGTCATTGGGGCTTTTCCTTTTCCCCCGTATACTCCTTTTGGATTCATTCCCAAAGCAATCTTCAGTGCACATGGATTTTTGATTGCCATCTTATGAATATCGTTTCCCACACTTTTCGTGACAAACGCCTGTCCACAAATTACGTTTCCGCTTCCCGGTGTAACACACAGCGTCGTAACCCCTGCCGATACCACACTCTGGAAATTTCTATCCAGAGGATTGCAACCATCGATTGCACGCACCTGTGGCGTGATCGGATCAGTCATTTCATTCAAGTCCATTCCGTTCTGATCGATCATATCAAAACCGCCCTGATGAGTGTGTGCATCCACAAATCCTGGCATAGCCCACAATCCAGATGCATCAATCGTTTCTTCCTCAGGCATCGCCTGCAAGGAGGTTCCAATCTGTTCAATGCGACCATTCCGAATTAAAATATCTCCAACATAGGGAGCCGCACCTGTCATATCCAGAATTTTTGCATTTTGAATCAGCATACAGCTCCACCTTCCTTTTGATAAACAATTTTTCCGGCTACAAGAGTTGCCTGAACATCTGCTGTCCAGCTTTCCAGCGGATTTCCATTGTAAATAGCAAGATCTGCAAACAGTCCTTCCTGAATCGAACCGATAAGATCTTCTACTCCCAGAACTTCTGCTGTTTTTACTGTCATCATATCCAGTACGTCTGTCGGAGAATAGCCTTCCTGAATCAAACGACATCCATTCCACAATAGATTTTCTCTACCCACTCCACCAGAGGAGCAGCCAATACAAACAGGCTGTTTTTCTCTTAATGAGAGTATTTTGTCAATTTCTGTCTGATACCAGATTCTTGCTCCAGAATCGAACAGATCACCTAGAATTACCGATGCATTACTTTCTTCGATCAGATCTGCGACCAAATGTCCCTCATATACGCCATTAAGAATCAGCCGGATACCATATTCTCTGCCAATCTCAAGAACATCAGCGATATCTGTCACTGTATTTGCATTCATCAGCAAAGGAATTTCTTTTCTCAGCACCTTAGCCAAGGCTACATAGTCCGCATGATATTCGCTATTGCCCGTTTCCATCCATCTTTTTGCCGCGTCCAGTTCTCGTCTTAAAAGTGCGGACATCCCCATTCTGGTCATCGGCTCCACTCCCTTTGACTGAAAAGTGGATTTTACATCAGATAAAAAATTGCCTTTCACTGCTACTGTATCGCGCACACACATCTGTGATGCTGTAAATCCGGTGATGTGATAGACGCCCATCTGTCCAGCAAGTAGTGCCCCATTGGCAGGGGCAGCACCAAAGCTGGTGATGCCCCCCATCCAATATCGTTGCCGCTCTACCTCTCTGCCATCAAGTGCGTATCGAACATGCAGTCTCGGATGACAGGGAGATGAGATTTCGTTTGAGTCATTCTGTCTTAAGTTTGCATAATCGGTCAAACCTACGGAGGTGAGTGGAAGAATTAATCCTGGAAAAACCTCTTTTCCAGTTGCATCCAAAACCTCCGCTCTTTCATCTGAGAGATTTTTTCCAATCTGTTTAATATATGCTCCCTCAATCAGAATATCTCCTTCTTTCAGAACCTGTTGTCCCGGAAGATGCAGATTTCCATTTTTAATTAACAGCATTTCATTCTACGCTCCTTCAATGGCATTTTATCCGCAGATTGTTTTCCTGTTATGCGTTTGCTGGTTTTACCTTACCAAGATAGTAAACATAGTTAGCACCACTGACAGGATTAAAACCTGTTAATTCTGCACGGTGAACAAAGTTAAAGTAGCTTTCGTACATTGGAACCATGTTGTAGAAGCTGTACTGCATCTCAAGCGCTTGCTTAACCAGCTCACGGCGAGCTTGTGCATCGTATTCATTGTCGATCTTTTCCATCACTGCATCATATTCTGGTGTTTTGTAAACATAAGCACCATAATAACCATCCGAAACGTAGAAGTTAAGCATATCCTCTGTGCTGACCTGATCAGTACCAAAGTCCAGAATGGTCATCTGGCAACCGCCGTCTGTAATCTTTGCATAGTATGCATTGGTGTCCAGCTGAACAATTTCAACATTGATACCGATTGCCTGCAAATCTGCCTGAACCGACTGTGCGATCAAAGCTTCATTCGAGCTGATATACAATTTCAGGGTCTCACCATTATAGTTGGACTGTGCCAGATATTCCTGTGCTTTTGCGACATCATAACCATCTATTGTCTGCAGATCAGCATAATCTCCCATGACACGCAGTGGATAAAGAGTTTTTGCTGCCACTGTTTCTGGTTCATTATTAAACATTGCCGCATTTTCACGATTAATTGCATAGTATACTGCTTTTCTTAAATTCTCATCGCTGGTAAATGGCTCTGCATAGAAGTTCAGATATTTAATGGACCAGCCAGTATTTACCTCTGCAACCAGATTTGGGTCTTCCTCTACCAAAGCCAACTGGTTTGGTGTTACGTTGATTGCAATATCTGCCTCATTATTCTGGAGAGCTACAATTGCTGTGCTGCTGTCCACTGGTGTACGAATAATTACTTTCTTATAGTAAGGTGCACCGTCAAAATAATCTTCATTTGCTGTCAGATGAACGTACTGGTCAGAACCCTGAGACTCAAACTTATAAGCTCCAGTTCCTACCGGATTCTTTGCAAACTGATCTGCTCCTTTTTCATAAGCTGTCGGAGAAACGATAAATGGACCTTCTGCCATCATTGCAAGCAGAGCAACATGTGGTGTTGCTTTTGTAATCTTAACGGTGTAATCATCCACTTTTTCGCATGCTGTATAATAGGTTGTAACATACGAGGTCAGTGGGTTTGCAAACTGCTTGTCAAAAGTATACACAACTGCATCTGCATTAAATGGGGTTCCATCATGAAATGTAACATCTTGACGCAGATGGAACAGCACAGCCTTTCCACCATCTGTCTCTTCCCAACTTTCTGCCAGGCATGGAACCGGTGTTCCTTCATCGTCAAACTGCAGCAGACAGTCAAAGATCTGGTGCATTGCATTTTTATCAACACCGCTGGAGGATGCTGTAGTCAGTGGATCAAGTGTTTCACTGGTCATATGGGAAATAAATACCAGTGTGTCATCATCTGCCTGTACTGTATTTTCTGCGCTGGTTGTTTCATTGGTTGTTTCATTGGTAGTTGTGTTTTCTTCTGTCTGTGTCTGCGAAGTTCCTCCACAGGCTGTCATGCTGACTGCCATGGTCAACGCACATAAGAAAGCCATCAATTTTTTCATTTTATTCTCTCCTTTTTATTTTTTATCTCTCAGCCTGACGAGGGTCAAGCGCCTCTGTCAGACCATCCCCCAACAGATTAAAGCAGAGGGCAGTTAAAACAATCGCTAAACCTGGAAAAATAATCATGTGAGGGCTTTGTCTCATCCAACTGGTTGCCTCACTGAGCATATTGCCCCATTCCGGTGTTGGAGGCTGAATGCCCATACCGATAAAGCTTAATCCCGCTGCTGACATAATCAAACCTGCAACATTCATCATTGCATTTACAATGATTGGTCCAATTGCGTTAGGCAGTACGTGATGAAAAATAATATCCCGGTCTTTTACACCACAGCTTCTTGCCGCTTCGATATAATCCTGTCGGACTACCGTCAAAACAACCGCCCGAATCATGCGGGTAAAGCTCGGCACACTCGCTACTACAATCGCAATCGTCATACTTTTTAGTCCACTTCCCATCGCTGCTACCAAACTTAATGCCATCAGCATATAGGGAATGCACATCAGGGCATCAATAACTCTCATAATCCAAGTATCAACCTTACCGCCAAAATAGGCTGCTGTTGCTCCAAGCACACATCCGCCAAACAGGCTCAGTGAGGTACAGACAACACCAAACATCAGAGAATACCTTGCACCATGGATGACCCTTCCGAATAGATCTCTGCCCATATGGTCAGTTCCAAACAAGTGCTCTAAGCTTGGTCCTAAAAGTCGTTCCTGCGGATTAGGTGTAATGACTGTCTGATAATCCACAATTACATTGGCAAATAACGCAAAGAAAATAATGATAATCAGAAAAATCAGTGCTGCAACAGAAACTTTGTTTTTACAGAATAGTCTCCAGATTTCTCTCCATTGACCAGGTTCTGTGTTGGTCACAATCTTTTTCTTCTTTCCAAACATTTCTGCACCCCCTTCCTATTCATATTGTGCTTTAATTCGAGGATCCACAAAAGCATAAATCAAATCGACAACCAGCATGATCACCATAAATGTGGTTGACAGGAACACTACTGAAAACATGGTCAGCGGAACATCCTTTGCCTTAATCGCTGCTACAATCGCATTTCCGAACCCTGGCAAACCAAAAACAATTTCTGTGATCATAGCTCCTCCGAGTAATCCGGCAAAATTCATTCCCAGCTGTGTAATAACTGGAATTAATGCATTCCGCAGTGCATGTCCAAAAATTACTCTTCCGTCCCTTGCACCCTTTCCTTTTGCTGTTCGGATATAATCCTGATTCATGCTGTCCAGCATTGTGGTTCGTGTCAATCTACTGATAAATGCAGCGCTTGGTAACGCAAGTGTCATAACTGGCATTACAAAATGCTGCCATGTTCCAACACCACTGCTCGGGAGCAGTCCTAACTGCAAAGATAAAAACAGCATCAGCATCAACCCCAGCCAAAATCCTGGTACCGATGCCAAAAACAGTGCGATAACGGTCAGCATATGGTCAAGTAGAGAATGTTTCTTGACTGCAGAAAGAATTCCCAGTGGAATTCCAAGAAGTGCCGAAAATACTACCGATAAAACTGCCAATTTCAATGTTGTTGGAAACTTTGGCATCAGAACGCTGGTAACTGGAACATTGAAGGTATAGGATGTCCCAAAATCACCATGCAACGCATTCCAGATATACTCTCCATACCGAACCAACAATGGGCGATTTACACCAAGAGATTCGTTGAGCATATCGACCTGTTCCTGTGTTGCGGTTGGTCCCAGCATAATTCTTCCTGGGTCTCCCGGTGTAATGTTAAGGATAAAAAACACTACAAACACGATAAATAACAACGTTGGTATTACTACCAACAATCGCTTGATAATATATTTTGCCATTATTTTCCCTCACTTTTTAACCTCGCATGCCTAATGCCTGTTCGATAAAAACCTGCATTTCTGCTGTGGTTTGGTAAAATACCTCACCCGAACCTCTGTCATGGCTTCCTTTTGCCAGAACCCGAAGCAGGACATCTCCACCCGTACTTGCCTGCTGCATCGCCGCGGCAAATTTTTTTCCATGATAAGGTGGGACATTATTATCCTGTTCTCCCGTCTGAATATAAGCACATGGATACTTGATTCCCTCATGAATGTTGTGGTACGGCGAATAACTCTTCATGTACTCAAAATATTCGTCTGTTCTCGGATCTCCATATTCTGTCACATACATTGGTCCCCGATCATCCAGACTAAAATGCAGCATATCTGTATGTGGAACACTCGCAATTACACATTTCCACAGGGAAGGTTCCATTGTCATCAATGCAGTTACCAGCAATCCTCCATTGCTTCCACCACAGATCGCGGTGTGTTCTGGTGTTGTCCATCCATCCTGCATTACTGCCTTTGCGATATCAATAAAATCGTAAAATACATTTTTCTTGTTTAGTTTGCATCCGCCTTCGTGCCACTTAGATCCATATTCTTCTCCGCCTCGCAGAATACAATGAACATATAATCCTCCCTGTGATACCCAATCCGGGATATCCAATCCAATAAATGGATTGTTGTACCATGGAAGCTGGCTGGCGGAATATCCACCGTAACCATACATTAGAGTTGGAACTGTTTTATTTGGAACTGTTCCTTCCCGATAAACCAGAAATGCCAAAACCTGTTGTCCATCTCTTGCTGTGACAAACTTTCGTTCCACTACCATTTTTTCTTCTGTTAGTTTTTGTACCTGATACACCGTTTCCAGTGTTTCTGACGCAATATCATATTTCAGGATAGATTTTGGGCAACGGAAGCTTTCAAAGCTAAAGTAAAGATTCTTTTCCTCTGGTCCGTGCTGACGACAAATGGATAAATTTCCCACACTGTCCGGAAGTTCTATTTCTCTTATCTTTCTTCCATCTTCTCCATACATCTGCAGTGTGCTTGCTGCGTCTTCCAGAGAAAGCAACAGCAGCTTGTTCCCTGCCACAGCTGCTCCTTCCAGCGGGAATACACCTTCTCCAATCACTTCCTTTATTTCTGAAAAAAATCCATTCTGTTCTTCTATGAAAACAATCTTTCCCAGCGGTGCTTCTTCGTCTGTTAAGAAATAATGCTTTGTTTGGATACTGCCAATGTAATGTACCTTGGAGAAACCACTTGTTTTTATATGAATATATTCATTTTTAGGATCTAAAAAAACCAGTTCTGTGTCATGATAATTCTTACAAACATGAACAAATATCCCGCCACACGGCGCTGCTTCCAACTGTAAAAACACTGCATGTCCTGGCCAGGTATAAACTGTTTCCTGTTTACCTGTTTCACATTCCCATCGAACCACACTGTTTTTTGTGCTTCCATCTTCTCTTTGTTCTGCAGTAGTGGAATAAACATATTTTCCATCTGACGACCAGCTAAAAGAAAACGTTCCATCCAATTCCGCCAGTGTAGTTTCATTCTCCACATCTCTTACAATCACCGATAGTCTTGCAGCTCCATCTTTTAAAGCTGAGCAGGCTACAATTTTGTTGTTTGCAGGACACGGACTAACTGCAAAAACCTGCATTCTGTCATCCAGCATCTGACGATTTAAAAGAGTTCTGATTTTTTCAAAATTGGAATGAAGCAAAACCACTTCCATACTTCCATCGCCCAAACTCTGTGAAGCATATAAAACGCCGTTAGATTCTGTTATTCCCGAATAAAATGGTTTTCTTTTCTTGTTTTTGAGAAAATGAATTTTTTCCTCCAAACCTTTATTGTGAAACCATCTGTTGGTATATTCATTTTCCTGAGCCACCCAGGAAGACACCTTTACATCCTTTGCATTCTGCATATAAAGGTATGGATCCTGTACCATGTGATTTCCACACTGCCATTCCTGCCAGCATTTTTCCGCAACTGGATATTGATTGGATTCCATATAACGACCTCCTATGTTTCTCTTAACTTTCTTCCAAAATCATGATATGAATATATTCATATCGCTTTATCTTGCTAATAAGATAACACATTAACTTCCTGTTGTCAACATTGTTTTTTGTGATTATTAAAAATATTGTATTCTTGTCATTTTGCTTATATATGCAAATATTTGCAATTATTCTTCATTGTTATGAAAGATTGTCCTCTTTTTCTCTTTTATATTTATTATTGATTCTCTGCGCATTTCAGCCTATATTTTATAAGACATAAGTAATTATTTATATTACAACACATCTTCATCTGCTCTCTTTACAACTATCTCAGCAGATATTCTCGAACCCCAAGTGATATCTGCATATACCCAATATTTTATTTTAAGCAAATATTCTTAAGTATTGAGCCGTTTGATTAAAACTGGCTAAATCATCTTGACGATTGCCCTTTGCAAAAATTCTCCCTATTATATTGCTCTTACTTCGATAGATTAACTTTCCCTTCAACAAACTTCATTCTTTTACCGCATCCAATAATTTAAAATGCCACTCAAATATAAGAAATCCAGCATGAGTAATTCACAAGTTTATTTTTACGTGAATTACTCATGCTGGATTTTTTGAATAATACTATACTGAATTTATACCACGATAGGTATCATGAGGGCCTCCGGGTCTGGCAAAACAACCATTCTGAATGTTTTATCTACAATCGATGTTCCAACCAGTGGACATATTATAATGGGGAAAACCCATATTGAAAAACTCGGCTAGGAACAGTCCGCTGATTTCCGCAAAAACAACCTAGGTTTCATCTTCCAGGAATATTTTCTTTTGGTTTTCTTTTGGACAGTTTGACTGTACGCGAAAACATTGCTGTCCCGCTAACTTTGCTGCATAAATCAGTACAGGAAATTGACAGAAACGTTAAGGATAATCTTAATAACAACGACCAATCTTGTATTCTACCAGCGTAAGCCTTAATCCACCCGTAAACGGGCGATTATTGAACTTTCGCTGACGATTCCTTCTTTCTGAAAAAGAGCTTTCCTATTCGTTGTATCACAATGCCATTCAAAAATAGCGCATCGCAAATCATTTTCAAAAAAGCTTACTTTTCATTATACAGTCCAAACAATTTCAGGAATTTTTGCCAGAAGGTCAGCTTTGGCTGTGCTGCCGGTTCTTCTTCCGGAGCATCCGGCTCTTGAATTGGTTCCGTCTGGATAACAAACTGAACTGCTTTGACATTGGTGTTTTCGTCCGAGACAAATGAACCGATATCACTAGGATCTCCGGTGATATCACTGACCAAATTATCGATCTGCTCATCGATCTCGCTATTCATTCCACTGGTTCTGTCACGCATCTCTCCGGTGCCGTCTTTCAGCTCCCCTGCACCATCATAAAAATCGGACATTCCCTGTGCCATATCGACTGTTCCGTTATACAGGGTATTGGTTCCATCTTTGAGCTTTCCGCTTCCTCCGACCAGCTGTTTTGCTCCATCCACTAGCTGACCGTATCCGTCCAGAATTTTTTCCACACCGCCTGTATAACTGTTAATTCCCTGATCCAAAACTTCATACTGCTCAACAAGCATATCGATTCCTTCGGAAAGCTTCGACAGCCCCAGCAGCATTTCCTTGAGTTGCGTTCCAAGACCTTCAATCACAGAATTAAATTGTTTATAGTTTGTCTGCAGCTTTTCTACCCCACTCATCAGTTCTCCGACACCCGGAACTGCAGCACTCAGAAAAGTCTCTGTTCCTTTTGCCAACGCAAGATTTCCGTTAAACAGTTCCTTTACCGTTTCTAATTCTTGAATCAAACTTCTGAGTAAAGAAACCTGTGCCTGAATTTCCTCCTGTGAGATTACTGAACTGCCGGAAGAATAATAATCATCTGTTGAACTTTCTGCCCCTGTCATTTGTGCAGGCTCTTCCGTCTGCAACTCATCCAAAGCTCCTGTGTCCTCATCGTTTTGGGAAGTCTTCGAAGAATCCTCCTGACTGTTTTCTTCCTGAAACGTCATATCCTGGGAAGCATCTGTGCTTTCTCCTTCAGAAGGCTGTTGTGTTTCTTCTTCAGTATGCTCATCCGAGACATCCGGTAAAGGCATTGTTTCGGCCGGAATATCCTGCGCTACAGGAGGTTGAACCTCCTGTTCCAAAGGAACCGGGATTTGTGACAGCATATTGATAACATTATTGAGCGCATCGATGATACCATCAATAAGCTCGACGGCTGTACCATTTCCCTGCTGCAATTTTTTCAGTCCATCTTCTCCCAGTCCTGCTTTGTACTGATCGATTCCGCTCTTCAATGTAGAGATTCCTCCAACTAGCTCACCGATCCCATCATTGATCTCATTGGATGCTTTTACTAGCTCATCGATTTGATCACTGGATGCAGAGATGGATTTCAAGGCCTCTTGGATGGTTTTCAGTGCCTCCTTTACCTTTGCCGAACCCTCTGTAAGGTCATCCGAGTTGGAATCCAGTTCAAGCAGACCATCCTGTACCTTTAAGATACCGTCATAAAGCTCCTGAACACCTCCGTCCAGATCATTCATCCCATCACGCAGATCTAATGCTCCGCTTTCCAGATCACTGCTTCCGTTCTTTAGGTCGGATGCACCGTCTTTCAACTCCAAGCTGCCATCATCCAGTTTCACGATTCCATCAACCAACTCATCAACCTTGGACATCAGCTCTTCGTCGTCCACTTCAATGTCTAAGGAAAGAGGGACTCCGTTGACTGCTATTGCTGGCATCTCAAAATCCTTTACATCTGCTGTAATAGTAAGATCTGCTTCTTTCCCCGGAAGGATGGTATAAGTCAGTTGCTTTTTGCTTCCGACATTTGCTACGGTTGCATCTTCGGTCACGATATTCTCACATTGATTGGTGTCCAGCGTAACCGATGCTTGAAGCGCATAATTTTCAAAAAATGCGCCGCTGCAATTCGGATTTTTACGGATCGACATTGTGATTTTTAATGCACCGCTCTTTCCTGCGATCTCCTCTGCCGGATATTCCTTTCCATCCAGATAGTAGTGGAGCGAAAGATCCCAAGGCATCATATTTTTAGAAAGCTTTCCCTCATAGTAAAGCTTTCCCGCCTTTGCGTCCACGGTGACCTTATCTCCCGAGTATTCGATCTTGTCGGTCGTGGTCATATTCCTCAGGCTTTCATAGCGTCCGTAATCGACAATCTGACCGTCTTTATCCAAATCAAAAATATTTACGACGTTGATTTCCTTTACAGAACCATCTGTATTCAAGTTGACATACACTACTTCTTCTTTTGGAGTGTTCGGTACTGCCTCGGCAGCAAGCGGCGAAATGGTCATGGAAGCAGAAAGAATCACTGCCATGACACATGCAACTATACGATTCCATTTTTTCTTTGTATCGATGTAACTCATCGTTTCTATGCCTCCTGTTCTTTTGGTTCATTTTGTTTTCTTGTGTGCTTTATTTTATGTTTCGGCGGCTGAACGATCAGTCGGTCAAACAGATATAACAAGCCTGGAAGGACGAACAAAACGATTGCTAATGAGAAAATGGTTCCACGTCCAATAAAAAGTCCCAGCTGTGCAAGAAGCTGATTGGTGGAAATATATCCCATCAGCAAACCAACTACGGTCAGTACACTGCCGGAAGTCAAAATCGAAACGGTTACGTCGGAAATTGTTTGGACAACTGCCTGTTTTTTATCAAAGCTCTGCCTGTTTTCCTTATAACGGTCGGTCATCAAAATTGCATAATCGACGGTCGCTCCAAGCTGGATGGAACTGATAATCAGGTACGCAATATAGAAGATCGTCGTATCCATAAAATATGGTACCGAGAGATTCAGCCAGATTGCAGTCTCGATGCTCAGAACCAGGATCACCGGCAGGGATATCGAATGCAGTGATACCAGCAGTACCAGGAACACTGCACCTATTGCAAGCAGGTTTACTTTTAGCATATCATCCATTACCGTGTTCATCAGGTCATAGGTGCTGACCCCTTCGCCTGCCAGATAATATTCATTCGGATAGTATTCTGAAGCGATATCCCGAATCTTCTGAATCAGATCAAAAGTTTCCTGACCTTCATAGTCAGCATTGACCGAGATTACCATTCTGCTGTAATCCTCCGAGATTAACTGCGAGATTGTTTTTTCATCCAAATATTCCAGCGGAACTTCAGCTCCTGCCAGATCCACATAAGAAATAATGTCGCTTACCTGCGGCAGTGTATGCAGCTCATTGGAAAGCTCCTTCTCTGTCGCGGTATTTCCGGCAGGTACCATCAAAACATAGGTATCGCTCTTGCCGAATACCGACTCAATCGCTGCCGTATCATCTCCTAATCGGGTTCCTTCTCCAAATATGTGGGAAGAACCAAAATAATAGTTGTTTGCGTTGGACGCAAGATAGGATGGGATAAAGATTACCAGAAAGATGCACACCATCGGGATGGAGATCTTTCTAACGAACTCGCCAAATCTACGGAAGGACGGGAGCAGCTGTTTATGCTTGCTCTTATCCAGCAACTTATAAACCGACAGGATAAATGCTGGCATAAATACAAACACAACAATCAGACTGATTGCAACACCCTTTGCAAGTGCAAGTCCAAGGTCTGGTCCGATCTTAAAACGCATCAATACCAAGGCTAAAAATCCAATTACTGTTGTCAGACCACTGGACAAAATCGAGGATGTCGATTTGCACAAAGCATCGATCATTGCCGATTGTGGATCTCTGTTTTCCAGTCGGCATTCTTCAAATCGATGGATCAGAAATACCGAATAATCCAAAGAAACCGCAAGCTGCAAAACGCTTTCAGCAGCATTTGTTACAAAGGATATTTCACCAAACATCAGGTTCGTACCATCATTGATAATGATTGCTACTCCAAGTCCAATCAAAATCACCAGCGGTTCCAGCCAATAATTGGTGGTCACAAGCAAAACGAGCAAAACGAACAAAACAGCAATGACCGTAATTGTCTGTATTTCGGACACGGTGTTGGTCGTTGCATCCGCTGTTGCTACCGCACTTCCTGCAATTGCGTTATCTTCTCCCACCAGATTCTCGATCTCTGCTACTGCTTCGATTCTCTTGTCTTCTTCTATGGTAACAGTAAACAACGCGGTATTATCTTTATAATATGTTTCCACCACTTTTTCGTCCAAGTTATCAAACGGAGTGGTAATGTCTACTGAATCATCCAACCAGGTAACAGCGCTCACACCATCGATTGCTTCCAGTTTTTCTTTATAATCGAGTGCCTGTGGAATGGTGACATTAGAAACCATGACTCGAGCGTTTGGGATTCCTCCCTCAAATTCCTGTTCCAAAACATTGATTGCTACCGTTGAGGGACTGTCATCTGGAAGATAGTCATTGATGTCGTAATCTACCGATACCATGTTCTTCATAAAAAAACTGATTATCGATAGAATCAAGAAAAAGCAAATTACTGTTTTTCGCTTCCTGACTACTATGCTGTAAAACTTTCGCATTTTTCCTCTTCCCCTCTCTTGCATTCATCTTACAGTAAACAATATTATAGATAAAAACAAGATGGAGAAAATAGTCAAAATTCCAGATTTGTCTGAATTTTAGACAAATCTGGAATTTTGACTGACAGCATTTTTCCTATGGCCCATAATTGATAAAACTATCTTTCTCATTTATGAATAATGCATGAAATCCTCGTTAAATTATATTCAATTATCACAACAATTGTAAATAAATTTCTTTGGCTTCGCAATATGATTACTTGCTATCCTTGAAAGGCTCTGCATACTCCTTCTTGCTCAAAGTATCTCCAGTTTGATCTTGCTTTTCCTGCTCTTAATTTTTTATAGATTATTTTACGATGGTATTTCGCTGTAAAACAATATAATACATACCCATTTGGTATGTACTAAACTATTTTCCACAAGAAGCATACTTTCCTGGTTTTTTAGAGATTTGAACAATCTCTATTTTACCCCAAAGGATGTGTCTTTGCTTAAGCCCTAATCCACCCACACAGCGGGCGGTTGTTGAACTTTCACTTGTTGGCGAAAGTTTTTTGCTAAAGCACTAAAATAAATCCTGATAGCATCTATTGATACTATCAGGATTATTTTTATAATATATATTTATTTTTGCAGCAAGATCGTTCCTTCTACCGAATCGGCAGATTGGCATTCTCTGGATTATGCAGAACCTCTTCCAGTTCTTCTCTACTTACAAAGATACGATTTCCTATCATCTTTGCATCCAGATACCTTTTCACAAATATCCGTAATTTTTTTCTGCTGATTGGCAGGTATTCCTTCTGAATATCTGTAATACTAAGATACTGACATTTCTGTGTTTCTTCCATCTTTCTCTTCCTCCTTTTCTTCCACACTTTTCCCTTCAAACAGTCGAAAACTTGTCACTTCTTTTCCATACTGTTTTAATCTTGGGCTTTTGGATAATTCCCTCCCCAAACGGACTCTTTCCCCTTGTGTCAGTTCATCTGTCATAAAATAATTCTGATACACTTTGGGATTCTTTCCTGGAATAATACGATCTGCTATCTCCAGTATTTCGTCTTCGTACTCACGAAGATCAATATCTTTGTGGCTAGCATCGGATAATCTGAACATTCTGCGCATGTTCCCAACCTTCCTTCTAAAGTTATTATTAATTTGTTCGTTCTTTTTCAGGGCAAACGAAGCAAAATCGGGACAGTTGAGATCACATCAGAAAATACTGATTCCGTAGGGGTAATATTTTGTTCATTGGATTTTGATACAAAGGAACACATCAGAAAAAGAGAGATGAAATCATCTCTCTTTTTCTTTATTTTTTTACTGATAACTATATTCTTGATGAGAACTTTTCATAAGTCTTTTTAATGAAAGTAGGGTTATTTATTCTTAACTTCATGAAAAACTTCTTTAGCTTCTTTTAAATCAATTTTTGCTTTATACCCATGTTTCTCTAATAAATATAGTAAATTTGCACCATTCATCAATGTAATTGGTTTTCCTTGTGCAAAAGTGTATGCATCATTTCCATAATTTGATGTAGTCACAAGGATTCCTTTTGTTGCACCTTCATTTAAGACTGTTCCATATAAATCTCTAACTGCTGATACTCCAACAACATTTGTATATCTCTTAGCCTGAATTACAATCTTCCCTCCACGTATAGGATCTGGATCAAAAGCTACAGCGTCTACGCCACCATCGCGACTTGCTTGTGTAATCTTCACTTCTCCACCATTTGTATTGAATTCCTTTTCAAATATTTCACGGATGAGATTTTCAAAATCTTGCCAGTCAATTGCAGCTAAGTTCAGTTGTTCGTTCAAATTTTCAGAAACACTATAACCTTCTATAAAGCGTTTATCCTCATGTGATATGCTTATAATCGGAGCAACTGGCGTTGTATTAGCCAGACATGCGGCAGAAATTCCTTTTGCACTTTTAAACCACGTTTTGGGATCTATTGCCTGTAAATTAAGTTTCTCAAAAGAATCTCTTGATACATTTATTGATAATATACAAGGTTCAATTGGTTGTCCAGTAGCTTTATCTATCGTCTTTATTTTACCATTTACAACTACACTATCAATGATATGATAATTATCACTTAATGAAAAAATACAATTAAGCGTAAGTAAAACAATCTGGTAAATTACTGAGTCATATTTTTTATTCATATATGATTCAGCATAAACTGTTTCTTTATATTCTTTTCTGGATTTGATATAGCTTACACTTTTTATATTTGGAAGAACGTTCATTGTTGGAAGAGTAATATCTACAATTAGGGTTTTATTTTCTGCATTATATTCCATTTCACTAAAAATTTTATACTGAAATGGAAAGGTAATTTTTTCTAGCGAACGAACAAAATATTCTTCAACTGATTTATTCTCGCCTTGTTTAAATTTTTCAAAAAACAAATCAACTTCTTTATTTTTGGAAATTTGATTCTTTTCAAATTTTCTCTTCTTTTTCTCCCACTGATGCAGATCGTTTTGATATTTTCCTTGATCTTCTAAATTTAATTTTTCAATATCTTTCTTTAGATTTTCCCAGTTCTTATGATCCATTTCAAAGCGTTCCTGATTTTTTTTAGAAAACTCTTCCATCTTTGACTTAAAAATTTTAGTAAAAAAAGATGGTATTGGATTATATTTTTCATCTGTTACACATGGTTCTGGTGGCACTTCTTCTAACTCTGGTTTTTGAGGACAAGGTTCTGAAAACTCCGAAAAATCTTTTAGTTCATCTATAACTAGTCCTTCAGGATTAAGATTCGATAACAAAAGGTTTTCTAAAGAGTTTTGTAACATCTCTGCAGATTTTGTTTTTCTTTCTGCATGCAGGGCAGCTTCCATATCATTTTTTATTTTCTCTGCTTTTTGAGCTTGTTTTTCTTTTCTTTCCAATTCTCGCTCCTCTTTTTCTAATTGTCGTTCCCATTGTTCATCCCATTGTGCACGTAAAGCTTCTACTTTTTCCTCTAATTCATGTCTTGTTGCCGCTTTGACAACACGATACTTATTTAAACCTGTATGAGATACAGTTTGTTGCCAATGGTATTTTGTTGCCATATTTTCTCCACCTTTATTACAAATTCAAACTAAACTATAGTATAACACAAAATCATCACAATTTATATATCTATATACTAAAAAAGCTCCACCCAGAAAATTTCTGAGTAGAGCCTTTTTTGTTATATATCACTTTCCGTGATAATGAATGGTGACAGTAATGCTAATGATCACGGATAACAAAATATTATATTTCTGTCAAAATATTTTTATTTTAATTTACTCTATCGTTTTTCGGTAAAGACTAAACAACCTATCTTGATCTCCCTGACAGGATCAAAAATTAATGAATCGTTCAGTGGAATTATTCGCAGTATCAATGGGATTTTTGAAAATAGTTTTTATAGTCAAAGGTATCCCTATCGCAAATGTAAATAGCATCCCTTCTCGAAGTATTTTATCAGTAATTCTTCTGTAAAGTTGGAAAGCCTATAATTCGTATTCAAAAGGATCCTAGTCCACATCTAAACTATATCTCTCATCAATTTCATTACCTTAAAATATTTTTAAATTTTAATTTTATACTATTTTTATTAATTTTACAAATTATTTTTTGTAAATATATATTTAATTTTTAAATAATACTACTTATATCTATTTATAGAAACAATTTGATTTTTGTTTTTGACGCAGATATAATGATAACCGACATAATTTAACATAATTTTAACAATGTTTATTTTGATAACAAAGGGGAAACATTCCATGCAGAAAAAAATTGTTTTTGTCAGTCATTGCATCCTTAACACTGCTTCCAAAGTGGTCACTGCTTCCCACAATACGGCAGAAGATCAAACTCGTCATGATTTTCTGCATTATGCGATTGATCACGATATTCAGCTGATCCAGCTTCCTTGCCCGGAATTCACCCTGTATGGCGCAAGTCGCTGGGGACACGTTATGGAACAATTCAACAATCCTTTTTTCCGCGATCACTGTCGCCATATCCTAACACCGATTATCCAGCAGATGAAAGGTTATCTTCAACCGGAAGAATCTTCTAAATTCAAGGTCCTTGGAATTATCGGAATCAATGGAAGTCCAAGCTGCGGTGTTTCGTTCACTTGTTCTGGTCCATGGGGAGGAGAATTTTCGGGAAGAACAGACCTGACAGAAATACTGTCTCAGGTAACCTGCATTCCTAAAAAAGGAATTCTGATGGATGTTTTGTCTGAAATGATGGAAGAAGAACACATCTGTTTAAAAATGATTGGTTTAGATCCCAGAGATTCACAACCATTGTATGATCTTCTGGAGGAAAAACAATAATGGAGATTCGTCTGGAACATATCACGAAAATTTTTAAAAATACTGTTGCCGTCAAAGACATGAACGTCACCATCCCGGACGGGGAACTGGCTTGTTTGTTAGGACCTTCCGGTTGTGGAAAAAGCACTACTCTGTCCATGGTAGCAGGACTGGAGCATCCAAGCGAAGGAGAAATCTATTTTGACGAACAACCCATGTCCAATGTGGAGGCACAAAAGCGTGATATCGGCATGGTGTTCCAGAATTATGCCCTTTATCCGCATATGACAGTATTCGAAAATATCCAGTTTCCATTAAAGATGCACTGGATGAAAAAATCCCTTCGACTGCAAAAAACGCAGGAAATCGCGCGAATGATGCAGATTACCGATCTGCTGCATCGAAAACCATCCCAGCTTTCGGGAGGTCAGCAGCAGCGTGTTGCAATTGCAAGGGCTTTGGTCAAGGAGCCAAAAATTCTTTTGCTGGATGAACCATTTTCCAATCTGGATGCCAGACTGCGTATCGAGCTTCGTGACGATATCCGCGCCCTGCAAAAAAAACTTGGCATCACCACCATCTTTGTTACGCACGATCAGGAAGAGGCCATGAGCATCTCCGACCGGATTCTGCTCATGAACAAAGGCTGTCTTCAGCAATATTCCACACCGCAGGAAATGTATCGCCTTCCTGCCAATCTTTTTGTCGCAGGATTTTTGGGCAATCCACCCATCAACCTTCTCCCCTGCACCCGGACAGACAATGTCATTCGGGTCGATGGCACACAGGGATGGGATTTCAGTGGGGTTTCTCCTGTCATCACACAGGATGTCGGCAAGAATGCCATTCTTGGAATCCGTCCCGAAGATCTGGTCATTGTTTCTGAAAAAGGACAGATTCAGGCTCAGATTTCTGCAATCCAGACACTCGGCAAAGAGGTCTATCTGCGCTTACAGCATCAAAACATCCATCTGACTGCCTGCTTAAACTGGAACCACGATTATCAGATCTCAGATCAGCTTCACCTGAATGTCAAAAAAGCCTATCTGTTCCCTGCATCTTCACAGACATCAGAAGGAGGAGTTGCTGATGAGCAGTAATCTGCGCCGCATCTTTCAGAGCGGAAAAGCCTGGATTTACCTTCTTCCTGCCCTGATTATTTTGGGGGTCTTTCAGATCTATCCGATCTTCAAATCCTTTCTGATGGGATTTTATACCGATTTTGATTATCTGCATGACATCGTATATGAATGGGGACTGGACAACTTTCAAAATCTGTTCCACGATGCTGATTTTATTCTGGCAATCAAAAACACCTGTATGCTGGTTTTATTCGCCGCTCCGCTTTCCATCATCGTGTCACTGTTGTTTGCTGTTCTGCTCAATTCCAACATTCGCTTTCGCAAACTGTTTCAGAGCATCTATTTTCTGCCTTTTGTCACCTCGATGGTTGCCGTATCCATCGTATGGGCATGGATGCTGAACAAGGATTTTGGTCTGGTAAACGCTATTTTAAAAATTTTCGGTATCAGCAAGGTTGCCTGGCTGACAAATCCTGACATGACACTTCCGATTCTGGTAGTGTTAAGCATTTGGAAGGGACTTGGTTATCGGGTCATCATCTTTCTGGCAGGACTTCAGGAAATTGACCAGCGCTACTATTCTGCTGCGCGTCTGGATGGAGCAAACACCGTAAATTGCTTCTTTCACGTTACGGTTCCTCTTTTGCGACCTACCCTTTTCTTCCTGTCCATCACTACCATCATTGATATTTTTAAAACCTTTGATGAAGTGTATATCATGTATTCCAACGATCCCGGTCCATTAAAGAGCGGATTGACCATTGTCTATTACATTTTCACTAAATTCTATCGACACTGGGAATTTGCTTCCGCTGCCGCTGCCGCTTTTATCCTTTTTCTCATCATCCTGATGATCACTCTGTTTCAGTTTGGTGTCGTGCGTTTTGTACGTTATCGTTCGGAAAGGAGTGGAAAATAATGAATAAAAACTTTTCCCGCGGATTTGTAAACGTCTACACCTATACGATTTTGATTTTGGGCGCAGTTTTTATCCTGCTCCCCTTTATCTGGATGATCATTACCTCACTCAAACCTTCCAAAGAAGTTTTGCTCATGCCGCCAAAGTGGATTCCTTCCACACTACAGTGGGAAAACTATGCGGAGGCTTTTGATGCAGTTCCTTTTTTCCGCTATTTCCGCAACAGTGTGATCGTCACCTGCTGCATCACGGTTTGTGAGCTATTCACGACCATTTTAGCTGCATTTGCTTTTTCACAGCTGCAATTTAAAGGAAAACAGATCCTTTTTATGCTGCTGGTTGCAACCATGATGGTTCCGGGAGAAATTTTGGTCATCCCAAATTTTGTAACACTGGCAAATCTGGGATGGATTGATACCTATAAAGCACTGATTGCTCCGTGGGGAGCCAGTGTATTCTCCATCTTCCTGCTGCGTCAGCAGTTTTCATCCATTCCGCAATCCTATTACAAGGCTGCTCGCATTGACGGATGCTGGGATCTGCGCTACCTGTTTACAGTTATGGTACCTATGTCCCGTCCAACCATCGTGTCCATTGCCTTGTTAAAGATCATCAACAGTTGGAACTCCTATTTCTGGCCATTGATTTCGACCAATACCAAAGATATGCGTACCCTTCCGGTTGGACTGGCTTATTTTTCCAATGAAGCCGGTGTCCACTACAACACTTTGATGGCTTTTTCGCTGATGATTATTTCCCCAACCCTGATTGTCTATTTCTTTACTCAGAAATACATCATTCAGGGTGTCAGCAAAACCGGTCTCAAAGGTTAATGATCCATTATGTCAAAAAATGATATCCTATCCTTGATATCATTTTAAATTATTTTACTGGAGGAATCTAACATGAAAAGATTATTAGCTCTGCTGCTTTCGGGCATCATGGTTCTGTCCATGGCTGCCTGCGGCAACACCTCTTCTGAAACAACTTCGGCTGAAAACACCAAAACCGAAGAAAGCACAGAAGAAACAAAAACAGAGGAAAGCAAAGCAGAAGAAACCGACGCATCCAGTGAGGAGCCGGTAGAAATTACATTCTGGCATGCAATGAGCGGCGTTAACGAAGAAGCAATCCAGAAAATCACCGATGATTTCATGGCAGAAAATCCAAACATCAAAGTAACTCTGATGAATCAGGGCGGATATCTTGATCTGTTCGATAAACTGATGGCTTCTGCAAAGGCAGACCAGCTTCCAAACCTCGCTCAGATCTACTCCAACCGTCTTTCTTGGTATGTAGACAAAGGTCTGGCTCTTGATTTGACCTCCTACATCAATGATCCTGAAATTGGTCTTACTGAAGAAGACAAAGCAGACTTCCCTGCAATGTTTATGGATGACTGTATCTGGGGTGATGGCCAGTACGCAATGCCATTCAACAAGAGCCAGATGGTTCTCTATTATAATGTAGGTATGTTTAAGGAAGCTGGCATTGAAGTTCCTACCACCTGGGATGAATGGGCAGCAGCTGCAGAAGCACTGACCAAAGACACCGATGGTGACGGCGAACCTGACGTTTACGGAATTGTTTTTGCCAATAACCTTTCTACTGATATTGCTCCATGGCTCAAACAGGCTGGCGGCGCAACCATGAACGAGGAAACCAACGAGCTATATTTTGATACACCAGAAACAAAAGAAGCAATCGAATTCCTCAATGGTATGTTCCAGAACAAGACTGCAAGATTTGCAGGTGAAGACCAGAATGCAAACGTTCCTCTTCAGCAGGGTCGTGCTGCAATGTGTGTTGCTTCCACCTCTGCTCTTCCTTATATCGAATCTGATACCATGGAAGGCATTACCATTGATGCTGCTGCTCTGCCTGGCTACAAAACAGATGACCAGCTTTATTACGGCACCAATGTAACCGTTTATGATGTCGGTACTGATGCACAGAAAGAAGCTTCCTGGCTCTATCTGAAATTCCTGACCAGTACTGAAAATACAGCTTACTTTGCTGCTCAGACCGGTTACATCCCAGTTCGTAAATCTGCTCAGAACGACCCTGTCTTCGCTGCTGTTCTGGAAGAAAAACCAATCAAACAGCTTTGCTTTGACTGCATGGATCGCGGCTTCCAGGGAACCCGCAATATTGGCGGTATCAATGCTCTGGATGCTCTGGGCGATCAGCTTGACCTTGTATTTAGCGGTGAAAAGGATATCGACACTGCGTTGAAGGATGCACAGGCAAACGGCGAAAAGGCTATGGAAGAAGCTAGAAACAGTTAAAAACAGATCTCATATTACCTTCATTTTGAACAGCTGCCATTTCGGTGGCTGTTTTTTTATATTTCTTTACAAATAAGGGAGATTCCTATTTCGCCTTAATAAGCATAAATAAAGTATTTTTTCACAAAAGATCAAACCAAGCAGTATCCTACTTAAAACGGAAAATAAAATTTTAACTTTCAGATTATTTTTTCTCTCAAAGATTCTATTCGAACTTCTATGGTATTACTATTATGCACCAATAATACTTAAACTACAGTTATCTATTTCATAATAGAAGAATTAATAAAAAACATACTTAAAAGACTTACAGCTATCAGATTCTATATCATGAATCATCAAGCACTTATATTAGGGAAGTAAACGATATGGAGCAACTTAATTCCTTTGCTATAGGACCTTGCGATAATACCCTTTTCCTAAAAATTCAATTCCCCCCTATCACGAAGTACTTGTAACTGTTGTCTAATTTTAGCTTCCACATTATGATTTTCGATATGTTTTAATTGTAGCTCATTTGTGAAACTATACATTTCCTGAAGAGAAAATTCAATGTTGGAAATTGAATTAATACAATACAGAATATCTAAAAGCCAAGTTCGACTTTCCATATTATTGGTTTGTAACTTTTTTTGCTTTAGCATACTTTTCAATAACCACTTTTTTATCAGACATTTGTTGATTATCTATTACTTTTATCTTCCCTTGTTCAGGAATTTGGGAATATAAGATGTTGCAACCTGTTCAACCAGATCTACGTGCAGCGCTTGAAAGTGGTTTTCTCTTCTCAATCATAGATGGCACTAAGAAAAATTTAGGAATAAAGATAATATTGTTTACCTGTAAATCATCCGTATACTCCATTAAAAATAAATCTGGATTATCTGAGCTCGTAATGCGGTGAATCATCGCAGAGTAGTTGCCAGCTGTAATTTTATTCCCAAATTTTCCTTTTTTACTTTTTAATTCATACACTTCCCCACAATGTTCGCATCTCAAATCTGCAACTGGCTTATTGTTTGGCAGATTAGATAGATGAGGATTTCCACAGGATGGACAGAAAAGATTTTTACCTACCCAAGATTCGCTCATCACGCATATTTTTTGTGCATTACTTTTGTATTTCGAAGCTAATTTGGAATCTAAACTAAAATCTATACTCATTGATATAATCACCTTCTTCATTATACATAGCTTCATAACTATTAAAAAAACTCCGCTCAGAAAATTTTTGAGCAGAGCTTTTTTTGTTATATATTACTTTCCGTGATAATGAATGGTGGAGGCGAGGGGAATTGAACTGTTGTAACCTTGTTCCCTTTCTGTCACTTATTGCACTAATTTTTCCTTTTGTTATGCGGTTTTTTCGCTTTTGTTTTCCCTTTTCTTCCCTGCCTGTATTGGGCTATTTTCAGGCGTATTTTGGGCGTTTGTCTACCCAAATGTCTACCTAAAAGTCCCCTGTCTTGTTCTTCCCTTTTTGTCACTTCTTACCTCTAACTCATCTATGAACACTATAGGGTGTCAAAGAACAAAGAAATATAAATCACGAAATATCTATATTACTATGTAAAAATGGTAGCACGGATTAATTTTGCATGCTATACTAAACATAAAAAAGATATTACTTAAAAAGTCAATATTGTTTCTTCATAACATCTATAGTTGAAATAGTATAGACTCAGAAACTTGCAAATACAACTTTTTCACTTATTAGACGAATCGAGGTAAAGAAATGATTAGTCCAGATTTACCTATTACTAAGGCGAAAGATGACATTCTCAATAGAAGTTCATTTGCCGAAAATCTTGCAAATGTTTTGTTGGAATATTCATCCTCTTCTTCCTTTTGCATAGGACTTTATGGCGCATGGGGAAGCGGAAAAACGTCACTCTTAAACATGATCATCGAGGAAATAGAGAATCAAAATAATGATGCCGTAATACTCCGATTTAATCCATGGCTCTGCTCAGATTCCAAACAACTTATTAGTCAATTCTTTAAGCAAATGGCAACAGCAATAAAAATGAAGGATTCTATGCCAGATAAGGCATGTGAGTTAATCGATCAATATGCAGATATTTTTGAAGCAGCTACCGCCATACCTATTCTAGGCTCAGCTATTGCTGCAGCAGGAAAAACAGTTGCACAGCAGGCTAAACATCATATTGAAAAGATCAATGACTTACAAGCTGTTAAAAACAACATTATCGAGAAATTATTAGAAAACAAAAGCCTAAAAATTATTGTCACAATTGATGATATAGATCGGTTATCAGAAGAAGAAATTATTGCAATATTTCAGTTAGTCAAAGCATTGGCGGATTTCCCGAATACAATTTATCTTTTAGCATTTGACTATAATGTAGTAATACATGCCTTGGGAAAAGTACAGCGCGGGGATGGTAAAGAGTATTTGGAAAAGATTATTCAAGTACCTTTTGAAATTCCTACACCAAGCATCGATACCATTCATAAAACATTGCTTTCTAAGTTGACTACTATCATCGGTGACATATCAGATAACCAGTTGGATAGGGGCATTTGGAGTCAACTATATGAATTGGGAATAAAAAAATACATTATTTCCATCAGAGATGTGGTTCGATATACCAATGTTTTTTCGTTAAAATATAAACTACTAAAAGATGAAACTGACTTAGTTGATTTACTTGGATTAACCTGTTTGCAAGTATTTGAACCTACCGTTTATTCACGATTACCAAACTATAAAAACGTATTATGTGGTACAATAATAAATTATTCTTATGAAAGGCAAAAACACGAAGAAACAACAATCAAGCAAGTAATAGATGATATGTTATGCAAGAATGTATCAGTTTCCAATATGGATGCTGCAAGACAAATTATAAGGATTCTTTTTCCAAAGGTACAATCTGTTATAAAAACATCAACTGGTTTAAATATGTGGTTGACACCACATCAGAACAGTTTAATTAATCATAATATTTCAAATGAATCATGCTTTGAAAGATATTTTTCGTTAATGCTTGAAAACGACTCCATTCCCTCTGCTACAATTAGAAATTTAATTTACAATGAGGAAGAAGTTGGAGTTACATCGGTTATTCAGCAAATTTACAAAGATGGCAAAGTTACTCGTCTACTGGACGAGATTCAAGCATATGCAAGAGAACAATCTTCATCACGAATTTCTTCTGAAAGAGCAGTAGTAATATTCAGAGTCCTTTCTCGCTTATTTGCTTCGTTCCATGAAGATGATGCTGGGCCATTGACGGTTCCTTTGGAGTGGAGATTCCTCTTTTGTGTAGACACACTTCTACCGCTAATTGAAGAATCTTCACGTTATACTCATATACGTAATACTTTTGAAGATCCACAAGTACAACCTGTAGTATTAGCGTTATTACTCCAGGATTTCGAGACACAGCATGGACGGTTTACAGAAAAACCTTCAAAAGAAAACGGTCAAATTATTACATTGAGTGAAGTACTGGAACTGGAAGAAATTTTTGTTTCTAAATCGATAGATGCAATTGATTCTGGAACAGTCTTCGAAACTTTTGGAGGTTTGCGCTTCCTTTGGATGCTAGAAGAAATCAATGGCGAAATTCCTCATAAAGTAAAGACAAGAATAGTTTCTGACGACGTTTCTCTTGCCAAAACTATTAGTTACTGTACTTCACATGGAACAATAACTGGACAAACAGTTTTGAAAGTTTGGGGAACTGATACAAATACTCTTTCGAAGTTTATTAAGCCCGAGAGAGCATATCAACGGATGTTAGAATTTTTGAAATCAAAGGAATTTGCCTCACTCTCAGAAGATTTTAAAAGAGATATAATAGCATTCATGCTTTCTCAGAAAAAACAACCATCCGAAAGAAGTATTGATAACCAAATATACGAAAGAGAGATTGAGGAAGAATTAAGATCCCTAAAGATTAAACCACTCAATTAGTCAATCACTAACCTAAGTTGGACAAAAATAGGCCATCCATATCTGTATTTTTTATTTCTTGGGTATGAGACATTCTTATATTACTTGCACACCCATTTAGTATATACTAAACTATTTGCCATAAGAAACATCCTTTCCTAGTTTTTTAGAGTCTTGAACAATCTCTATTGTGCTAGAAAAGATGTTTCTTTACTTAATCCATAATCTACCCGTATATCGGGCGATTTTTGAACCTTGGCTTCTTTACGAAAGTTCTCTAATAAAATACTAATGAAAAAACACTATGGGTTTAAGGTTGTAGTATTTTGAATTATGGAATTATACTAAGTAAATCCAATTACTCCATTGCTTCTGCCAAAAAGCAATGGTATAATAACTCATAATAAGAGTATATTATAGAGAATTTTCCCTAATTATAAAGAACTTTGATGTAATAACAAAGTATTGCATAAAGCAATGTCATTCCACAAAGTGAAATGAGGTAGTCAGTAAACTCAAGCTATCAGTTTAACACTTATTTGAAAATCTATAGAGGAGTCAGAGCAATGAATGAATATTATAGGCAGTTAATAGCAAATGAGTTTATAAGTTGTGTAAATCGCACTATTGATCGTGTTATGAATAACGAACAAACTTATCGACCATTTCATGTGGCACTTTTGTCCGAAGACACTGTATTTTGGAGTGCATTTGAAAGATCATTTAGTACATCATTTGGTCAGCGCGTTATCGAAGAGATCGCACGTTTAGTTGCTCTTTCTAATGGTGCTTCACATGCGCGGCGTCAAGTAGAGACTATCGTTCAAATTGATGTTGCTTATGAAGATGCAATTCATGAAGAAATGCGTCTACTCAGGGGAAAACGGCGTACACAGGCATATGATTGGCATTCTACACTTCGGAGAGTGTTAAGTGCTCAACCGAATGGTGATACCGTAGATATTAGAGTTATCTCTGATATGTGGTGGAACAAAGACGGAGTAGATAATTATATTAGCCTTAAAACTGTTAAGCCGAATATTGACCAAACCGCTGTTGCAAAAGAAGATTGTCTTCACCTAGCCGTTGCTGATCCTAACTGCAATGTTTACTTTGGTCTACCTTATAATCCTTATGGAGAACGCAAAGAGGATTATGCTCACCATCCGCCAATGGGTATTTTTGATTTCAGACATGATCCCGTTGTACTTATCGGCAAAGAAATGTGGGACACGATTGGCGGTGACGGTTGCTACGAGGAGTTACTTGACATCGCAGCAGCAGTCGGCGAAGAAACCCGACGTACAATTGCTCGCATGAGACGATAAGTATGCGAGTTATAACACTACAAGAGCCTTGGGTCAGTTTAATTGGTGAGGAAATAAAGCTAATTGAAACATGTAGATGACCATGCAATCAATTCGGTGAACTATATATTCATACCGGTTTAACAAAAATTTCGCCCAATAATAATAGAAAAAATGAGTTAGCGGGTTGGTTAAAATGCCCTCTGTATTACAGAATGATTTTTTCCAAATGCAATAACCAACGAATATGCACAAAAGATAGAGTAATCCAATACTAAGTGCCTTTTATGTGTAGACTATACTCCAGGGCACTATGCGTGGATTCTTACGGATATAAAATCAATTGAACCAATTTTAAAACTAGAAATCTCGGCATTTGGTATTACAATAAGGATGGTGAATGATGGTAGGGCTTCTTGTCGAAATTAGACCAACAGATTCCTTTGATATCGTGGATACTCGTAATGACCAGTATGGTAAATTGCGTATGTATTATGACAAACCTAAACCCTCTCTTCGACCTAACACTACTGTTAACTTTGATCTTCACACTAGTTCAGAAGGAAATTCATACGCCAAATTTATTTCAGTAGTAAAACGCAATCAAGCACTCTTCAATACTGAAGATCGTTCTCAATGGTACATTTGGGGAGAAGACGAAGAAGCAGATTTTATTCAGTTTATTGTTCCACAGATAAAACTGGATATCCGGAAAAACCCCGAAAAGAAACGATGCCGCTGGGCAATTGATTTGATTGACTACACCAATCAGCGTCCAGCTGATTTAAAAACACAAAATACTCCTTTTTTCACTGTATCAAAATATAAATACAAAGGCACTCGTTGTGATCCTGCATATTCTGTTACCTTTAATCGTAAAGATTACGAAAACTATAAACGCAATTATCCTAACTGCGATATTTACTTTTGGGTTCACTGGAAGCAACTTGAATATAAAGGAATCACTGTTCCAGAAATTTATGGTGTTTGGCGAGGTGATTTTTTTAAAATGGCAAAATGTATTGAATCTGGCTCCGCGCCACTGCATCCATATATTTACAGGAAATATGATGACCACAATGCAAAAGACAGCTTTATATTTAATCTGTTGGATACAGATATTTTTGAAAGATTAGTATAAAAAAGATAGAGAACCAGTATTGGTTCTCTATCTTTTTTTGTTTATATGTCAGAAAACGTCAGCTGTGTTACTACAAATGTTTCTTTATGGTACTCTGATATTTCCTGTGCCTCACGTGCCTTTTCTAAGACTACATTCATTGCTGCTTGCCAAGTTGTTTCGCTTGTGTTTTTATATCTAGAAAATGGAAAATCTTGAATGCTGAACAGTTTCTCCCCAGCCATATCTGCAATAATAGTTTTTGCTATCGCCTCTCCAAGCTTAATTGGAACCGCATTACCGATTTGCTTATATTGCTCCTTTATCGATCCACATATCTTCCAATCATCAGGAAAACCCTGAATGCGTGCATATTCCTCAACACTTAATGGACGATCTTCAGTTGGATGACACAAATCAGTAGCAGGCATAGTAGGATCTGTCACAAGTGTTGGAGAAGGACGATTAAAATTCAATCTACGGTAGAAACCAGTTTTTCCTCCACCAAGTTTTAGTTTTGATCCCATCGCCTCAATCTGTGCTTCAGGAGGAAGATCCTTCCAATACTGTCCCTGTGTAAGCATTCGATAGAACTTTAAGCGTTTTTCAGGAAACTCAATATAATGATGCTCTTTATCTTCAATATCGCTTACGGCCTCTGCTAAAGTTACCCAAGGCTTTAATCCATACCGACCATTTTCATCATGGCTTGGAGAAAGATAAGGTACTTTTTTACTTCCCAACTTACCGATTATTACAACACGCTCACGTATCTGTGGAGCACCAAAATTTGCAGCATTGTACAATTCAAAAGAAATCGTGTAGCCTGCTGCTTTGAGTCGATCTAGAATTACGCAAAGTGCGCCACCTTTAATTGGCTTAGTAATATCGCCATAAGGATATGGAGCAGATAACAATCCTCGTACATTTTCAATCACAACATAAGTGGGATGTATTTTTTCTATTATGTCTATATAACGAAGAAATACATTTCCACGCTCATCATTAAGTGCTCGTCGCGCACCTGCTGTACTGAACGCCTGACAAGGTGGGCCACCAAAAATTACGTCGACTTTACGTCCTTCAGGAATGCCTGCAAGTTTCAAAATCTCGTCTGGCTCATATTCATTGATATCTCCAATTAAGGCCATTCTAGGCTCATTTTGAGCAATTGTCATTCTGCAATATTTGTTAAATTCACAAGCTAACATTGCATGAATACCGCCCTGACTCATTCCAATATCAAGCCCCATTGCACCAGAAAAAAAGCTTAGTGCAACTATATCTGGAACATCTGTATCTATTCTTGCATGATCTTCCGGCTCAACTATCACATTATAGTTTCTGATATATTTCATTACATCATCAGGATTTACAACCCACTGTGTACCTATCCTTGTTGCTGTAAGTTTTTTTTCATTAATTAGCTTTCTCGCATATTGAGGAGTTACTTTCAGGTAATTAGCAACATCCTGTATTGTGAGCAAATCAGTCACACTATTCATAGGTCTGTTTTTCCTTTCTCTCTCGAAACTTTCAACCGTCCCTATTCTACCATATGTACGTTGAACAATCAATCATTTTATACATGGTAACTCCAAATGCTATCTTTGTAGGTCAATTGGATGCTTTCTTTCCAATTCCTCTTTAAATAAAAAATAAAACAATTTGGTTCTATGCACGCAAAACATTTAGAGTGACCTACATGATATTTCCTATTTTTCTCTATTTCTTCTACCTTTATCCACTCCTCAAAGTATTTTCTAAATATACCCAAAATCTTGTCGATACAGATTGTCTTAAATACAATAGCATTTCCTAGTTTACTGAGTATAACTATTCTCCCAATATAAACAATTATCGAGGAGCCTAAAGGCTCCTCGATAATTGTATATATTGGTTTTTAATTAAATAACTACTTATTAAGGATTTAAATAACTTGAATTAAATAGATAGATTTTAACAAAAATACTCTGCTAAGATTTTTGTTAACTGCATCTCATCTGTTCTTTTCAAATTTTTATGTGCCAATGCCTCCCTGATTCTTAATCGAATTTTGTTTTTTACTGTTATATTTTTAGAAATAGCCATAAGTACTTCCTTGGAAAAATTCAGCAACCATGAAACATCAAATTTCAAAAAGTCGAATTTATTGTATAGATAGAAAAAATCAAACATATCACTTTTGCCAAGAAATTCATCAAAATTATTTTTTTTAATTTTTCCTAAAAAGCACCAGCACGCAACATGATTCAATTCCTCGTAATGCTCTATGATTGGATTTACTTGAACTCCATTATTATCTTTTTCTGCAATTCTTTGACGCAGGAAATTGCACAAATTATTGATAATACGTTCACTGATTCTTGCATTACAGTTGATCAGCAAAAAGAACAACTGAAAATCAAAAGTTTTTTCCAATAAACTTTTTACACAAGCAATAACCTTTGCTCGCTGATAAGTAGAAATGTAGTAGACATAGTGCTCTACAGTATCTCTTAACAATTGAGCATCTCTTAGTCTTAAAATTTTAGTTACACGCAGGGCAAGTCGTCTGGAATGATAATTTTCTTCGGGTGAAATGTATTGAACTAAACTACAGTAATTGATACTACTATTAGTAGACATAACTTCGAAATTTTTTCCTGCTTCAACCGATTCGATATTTTCATCGATATACCTTATTAGTGTGTCTTCTATTATTTTACTTGTATAATGACTATATTTCCCCTTCCTGTATAGCTGTCTATATAAAAACATAATCTTGTCATCAATCAAAATTTCACGAAAGTCGTACAAGAATATAAACTGACATATACTATCAACAGTTTTCTGAGGGATTTCCATAAATCCAAGAAGTGTTAGACAAGTTTTTAGCTTCTCTTGGAAATTTAATACTAAAAGGCTTTCTGATTTGGAAAAAATATTTTTATAATAAGCCATTAAGTTTTCTATGGCATTGCATATACCATCTATATTCTCAAACTCGATTGTGTCAACATTATATTTATTAAATAGTTTTAAAATTGACTTACTATTAAAGTATTCAATAAAACAATAGAAATCAACCTCATCAAAAGACACTTTGTTAGAAGAAAACATTGAGAAATAATCATCATTGAGTTTTTCTTTATCCTGCTCAGAATATTTGTAAACAAGCAAGCTCATTAAGTTGTTAACCGTAGTTTGAAATTCTTCAAATATATCCAAAATTAACCCGTTAGCAAGGAGAAAATGTAAATAGTCATTAATTCGACATATTGCCTTCCTGCTACTTGATAGACCAATCTCCAAAGAGTTAGATTCTATTGCATTTTGCAATTTTTTTCCATCTCTGAAAGCAATATAAGAGTATTCGTAAAGCAGATTAGAGGAGTTTAAATCTTTTAAACTCCTATATGTATTCTTAAATTCGACTGGAAGTCTTTCAAAAAGGTTCTTAACCTGTTCATCGTTTAGAGCATCATTTTCTATTTTTTTCATGTCATAACAACGATAGAATTTATTGTATTTTTTCATTACCTTATAAAGGTTGTTACAGTTTATTTGAGCCAGATAATAAAGTAAATAGTCTTTTTCTTTAAAGGCCCTACTAGCAATATCCAAGAACATAAAATATGCTTCATCATATCGCATAAGTCTTGCTAAATAGTATGCTTTTCTATATACTCCATATTTGTTCACTGTTCTTTTTTGGGTAAAGTTATACATATTGCAATAATCAAAGTTTATGCAGTATGGATCGGCAAATGCCGTATTACCCTCAATCTTCTCACATAAATGATCTCCTGTTATACGAGTAATTCTCGCTTTACTAAATACAGTAGAAATAACTTTATATTTTTCTAGAATTGTCTTATCTAATGAAGTACAGTTTTTTTCAAGAAGTTTATTAATTTGGATAAAATAACTCAGAATATTTTTAGACGTTGGCAACAAAGATATTACACCATCAGCACCAATATAAACATACTGTCCAATTTTTGCATGTATATCATGTATTCTTAATGCTTCTAGTTGATTTAGTGGCTGAAGTAGCTCATAAAGAATTTCAAAAGCCTCAATATCATTTTTTTTATCAAGTGAAGTGGTAGAATACATATTAATTGCCTGCAGTACATATTTATATCGATCTACATATGGGGTGTTTTCGTTTAAATTTGGTACACACTTCTTGCATTCAACTACTTTCACACCTTTTGACTCTTGATATAATAATTCTTCTCTACTAAGTTCTTCGGTTTCGGTATGAATAAAGATTGGTGCATTAAATTGATCTTTTAATAATGTCTTAGCCCAATTAAGTATTAGTTTTATATTATAGTCATTTAAACCATAACCAATGAATACAACAGTGTTTATTGAAAAAATAGATTTTAATACTGTTTCGATCAATTTAAAGTTTTCGCTGTAGTTAAGATAATCTTCTTCTTTAAAAACAATATTTTTATGCTTTAAATCACCATGTAGCTTCAATATATAGCGATCTCCATTAATCGAAGAGATTTCTGTGTCACAGGCTATTGACTTAAACCCTTGTCCACTTTGTGCAGCGGCTTCTTCAAGCAAATCATCAAAGTTTGTCGTTATAAATGAACATGGATTGAAGGATAGTAACAATTTATGAATGATATTGGGTTCTAACTTGTCTTTATCAAAGCATTTGGTAATAAAAGAATAATACTGTTTATTATTACAATTAATTGAGTAGTAATACATTTGTGGGATACGCAGATATTCATCAGATGTATATTGTTTTTGTGGTTTACGTCCTAATTCATTACATATTGCGTTAATTAAGTCTAACCACTTAGGTGCACCTGAAACGGCAGATACACCAGCTCCAACAAAAAAAGTTAAGGAATTATTTTGTGAAGCTTCTATTATACGTTTAAAAATTTCTTTATACATGCCTGATCCTCCATAATTTTGCCATATTTTTCAATGAATTTTCCAACTACACTTTCACAGCATGAATCGTACACTTTTCCATTGTATTGCTACAAAATCTCTACTATCATCTTTACCACGTACTTATATATAAACTTCACTCATCAGTTTACCCTTTTGACCGTCAAATTTGGATAAGCAGTACTCACTAGTACAATATGACTGAATTTATATTCTAATGCGTCAATGTTTCATTGCAACACACACTCTATATCCCATATTTTTTTCTCAAAACCAATATCTGTGGTATTCTTTTCAGCCATTTCCTATCTTCCCCTTGATAATATACTTTTCTAAAGTATATACCGAAAATGCTTTTTAGACAAGTAAGCATTACCATTACACTGGTTTTGTTGTCTCAATATGAAAATTGTTTACTGCTACTTTTGTGTATGCCTTTTCAAATATTTCTTTATCATTCGCCTGATCTCCGAAAACAGTAATATTATCTAAATCTACACCTAAATATTCGCTAACATATTCAAGCATTTTCCCTTTATTTGCATCTTTATTTGAAACCTCTAAGGTATAATATCCTTCATTATAAATATCCTTGATTATTTTAATAGAAATTTCGTCCTCATATTTCTTTTTAAGAATTTGCTCTAAACTTCTAATTTCCTCGAGCGGATACAAAAAACTGATCGTAATAAATTCATCTAACTAATATTCACTTGAGCTAATCTTTTTTAATGGCAAGTTTACAATGTAAGTGCAAAAGATAAAATAGAATAAAAAGAATAACTCAAAAGGTAAAATAAAAGTTGCTACACATCATAGAAAGAAAATTTCCAATGAGTCACTACAACTATCTTACCATGAAAGAGATAGTAGGTCTACTGTTGCTTTATACATTTGCAATCTTTTAATTCAAATACAAATTTAGATAGTTTTAATAAGAATTTAGCAAATATAGTGTTTGTTAATTTAAAACAAACAATTAAATTAAATTTTATCTGACTTTGTATTGTAAATCAATTGTAAAGTTTTTCTGTTTATGCTACAATATAAGACAATAACGGTATAGTTTGATGTGACAAACAAGGAGGAGTAATTTTGCAACATAAAATCACAACAAGAGTTTTGGCAAGTATATTGTCTGTTATGATCATAATTTCTATGTGTATGACAGGAATTCCTGCTTTTGCACAAGATAATATAACAAAACAGGATACTGTCCAAACTGCTACCTTGACAATCCAGTATTGCTTTCAAAATCCAGACGAAAGTGAACCTCCAATTGGAAATCTGATTTATGAGCCTTATATTGCTCAGCAGAGAGTCGGCAGTGAATACAGTGTTGTTTCACCGCAGATCGAGGAGTTCAAGCTTGTAGACGAGTCCCAGTCTGTTATTTCTGGAACATTAACAGAAGATACTTCTATTCAAGTATACTATACCTATGCGGAGGAAACCTATCCTTACACTGTTACTTACCGCGGATATGATAAGAGTACTGGGGAAACAGTTGTATTGGATACTGTCACAGGATATGCTCCAGCAGATACAAAAATAGCAATTGAATACAAGGATTTTTATGGATATGACAAAGAAGAAGTCAACGACATGTTCCTGACAGTTTCTTCAGATGGAAATGCATCGGCAACGCTCAACTATGTTCTCAAAGACGATCCATATATTATTTTCCGTACACAGGGAAGCTACATTCCACCGATTACCACCAAACCAGGAACGGATATTCGTTCTGAGATTGCCAATATTCCAACACCTGTTCGTCCGGGATATTCCTTTGCAGGCTGGGAGTATAACGGCCAAGTTTATCGTGATTCTATACATTTGTCAACTGCTCTTGATAAAATGCCATTAGTTTTGAGCTATGTCAATGCTCAATGGACTCCAGATGAGGCAAAATACACTGTGCTGACATGGTTTCAAAATGCGGAAGATGATAACTATACCTTATATTCCAACATTGAGATCCGCCGCGGTATGATCGGAGCCTCCGTAACTGCAACGCCACAAGACATTGCCAAGGGCGACAATGATAAAAATACCACAAATAACCCCTACTATGGATTTAACTATTCCCATTGTGATGAAACGACGATACAACCCAATGGAACTGCCGTACTGAATCTGTACTTTAACCGTGAGATCTGGAAAATTAACTTCATAGAAAAGGACAACAAAACCATCTGGAAAACCATTGAAGGGAAGTACATGTCTCTGATTGGAGACAAACTTCCCACCCAAGAAGAGCTGAAAGAACATTACGGCTCCACCTTTGCCTATATGGCAAAAAGCAAAGGTGGAAATGACAGTGCAATGCTGGAAAAGTTTGAAAACAGTAAGTCAGGTACAGATAAATACGGAGAACAGAATATCTTCCCGTATTTTAATAATAATATTTATCAATATCAGATCCGGCACTTCAGTTATGATCCCAACGTAGACTCCAAGGAGCAGATACTTATCCGAACTTCTTACATCTATTATTATAAACCGACTGCCCCCGGTATGCTCCTGATGCCGCCGGAAGGCTTTACCTGGAAAGGCGGATGGTGGAAAACAGCATCCACGGAAGCAGAACTGTCTACTGCTGCGCAAAAAAACAATCCGACTAGCCAGTACCAGGATGGGAAGGTCACATTTTGGGATGTGTCCCAATATATGGATATTTATATGCAGCGGGACCAGTCTTTGCTGAAGTATATCAGTAATAACGAGACGATACAGCAGATACAAAATGTTCCTTATGAAAAGAATTTAGACCTGAGCGTGGTTCCCAAAAACGGAGAGGAACACATGCAGTTTGAGGGCTGGTACACCAACCCGAATCTGATGAACTTTATAGAGCCGCTTTCAGAGTACCAGATGCCTGCAAGCGATCTGAATCTGTATGCCAAATGGGGCCCGGTAGATTATACCGTTACATTTGATACACAAGGAGGATCGGAGATCCCACAGCAGACGGTAAAATACAATACCTCCGCAGAAGAGCCGGAACAACCCTCCCGTCCCGGCTATACATTCACGGGCTGGTATACCCAGCCTGAAGGAGGCAGCATCTGGGCATTTGAGCAAACCATCAGCGGGGATACTACCCTGTATGCCCACTGGCGCAAATCGGTAACAGCTCCCTTTACCATCAATCATATTGTTGTAGGTAAAACAGAACCCTTCTACACTGTTAACGGACACAGTACAGAAGGAGACACCATTTATGCAAAAGTACTTTCTGCGGATGATGGACACTATCCAACCAACACTTATCTGAAACCGCAGGATCTCAGCCGCACAATGGTTCTTTCTGCAAATAGCGACAATACCATCAATTTTTACTATCAACCGATTGTATCCAAAAGCTACAGTGTTTCTTATTTGAATGAAGAAACCGAAGAAGAGCTGATACCATCACAGCATCTTACAACAGAATATTCCGTTGTAACCCATCTTCCGTTACAGATTGCAGGTTACGAATGTACCAACTCCGATGGATTTGTTACACTACAAATTACTCCTGATGGTGAAAATCAAATCATTTTTTACTATCGCCCAACAGGGGAACCAGTATCCCAACTGAATATTACCAAAACAGTGTCAGGTAATCAGGCAAATTTGGAGGATGTATTCCAATTTCGTGTAACAATTGGAGCTGATTCTGAAGGAAAGCAGCTCCACGGTATTTTTGGAGATGTAACTTTAACTGATGGAGTTGGATCTTTTACATTGCAGGCAGGAGAAACTTGCCAGATAAAAAATCTTCCAACCGGTGTCCACTATCTGGTTGAGGAAATACAGGAAGATCATACAGACGAGATTGCAGCTCATGTACATGATGAAACCTGTGGATTAATACAAACCAACTCCTGTAATCACGTTTGTACTGAAGAATGTTTCCAGGAAGTAATACAGTGTATCTATTCTCAGTCAGAAAACCAACCGGTGACATTGCCAAGTTTTCCAGATGAAAATAGTCCAGTAACATTACCAAGTTTCCCAGATAGGGACACTGCACCGTTAGAACCGTCTGATTCTGTATCTGCTGAAAATGAAGAAAACGAAGCAGAAGAACTTCCTGCTACCACTGATTTAACAGCAGATGAAACACTGTCAGTTTCTGAAAATATTGAGGAAGATCTGACACAGGATGTCCCAGTACCTCTAACAGAAGATGAACGAAACTCTTTATCACCAAATCAGGATTTAGTATCAGAAAACATAGCCAACAAAGATACTGTAACCGATAACAAAGAGTCTGAGACACTTGAGGATGAAACCGATAAAGAACATATTTGCAGTATCGAAAGCGGATGTATTACCAGAGTACCTAACTGTATACATCAACATGATGAAGCTTGTGGTTATCAGCAAGAAGTATGCCCTGTTATAATCCGACTGACACCGTATACCGTTACAAGTCTGAATGCAGAAGGTGAACTTGACACAGTTGAAAAAGAAGTGTGGTTTCACAATTACAAAGGGGAGGACGAAGTTCCTGAATTATGGAAGGCATCAATTCATTTTGATGCAAACGGAGGAACAGGCTCCACTCCATCTATTGAACTTGTCAATGTGGAAACATCCATTACTTTAAGCAAAAATGGTTTTGTGCGTCCAGATTATAATTTTATAGGTTGGGCACTCAACCCGACTGATTCGGTTTCGATGTACAGTGACCAGCAGACAATCAGCGATCCTGTTACCAAATTTGGATTGACACAGAGTAACAGCAATATAACATTGTATGCAGTATGGCAAAAGGTTGTCACACCAGACCCAGAACCTCCGACACCGGATCCGGAACCTCCAACACCAGACCCAGAACCTCCGACACCGGATCCGGAACCTCCAACACCAGACCCGGAACCTCCAACACCAGACCCGGAACCTCCAACACCAGATCCGGAACCTCCAACACCAGACCCGGAACCAGATCTGGATGAGGTAATTGTCATTATGGAACCAGAGGCTCCCTTGACAAATATTCCAAATACACAAGAGACGGTAATCATAGAAGACGATCAGGTTCCATTAAAGGATAATCCCAATACAGGAAGTTTGTCGATGGCAGTTCCAATCGGTATGGCAGCAGCATCGTTCATTGGATTATTATGTTTAGCAAAAACTTTCCCAAACAACAAAAAGAGTAAATAGCAATCGGGATTCCCCCTATTGTAGCGCAAACTACGATAGGGGGCTTTTGTGTGGGAGGATATTACTTGATAATCGCCAAATACAAAGACATGGTTTGCAGATCTCTGTATAAGCTAGAATGAGATTGCCTCACACCATTTTTGACAGGAAATAGCAAACCATCTCCAAGAAAATTGTACAGCTAAACGAAGAAGTAATCAAAGCTCAAAACGGTGAAGTGTAGGGAAAACCTTCAACAAGCTGCTGGAAACCGTGGGCAAAGTCTTTCTCAAGGACAAATACCAGCGGTATACCGTCCACTTTTACCACAACGTGTTCTTTGTAATAACTCGCTCCAAGATGAAGTTGCTGACTAAGATGCCAAAGTTTAATTTACGAACTCTGGTAATCCACGCTCAGAAGAGTAAGAAAGCCGCCTAGAAGAAGACTAAGACTTGTGCTCCATGAAAGTGAAGAAGTTTCCAAAAGGTGAAGGACATATTGCGGAGACTCTAACTTACTGCGATTTTCCCAGTAAGCACTGAACCTGTATCCACACCAATAAGGTGATTGAAAGGCTGAACTAGGAAATCCACTGCCGCATTTGTGTGATAGGCAGTTTCCCGTACGGAAACTCTACCCCCATACTGGTTTATGCTCAGTTACGCCACGTGGCCGGAACCCCGTGGGGAAACAAGAAGTACATAAATATGACGCACCTGAAGGCGTCCCTTGATGACACCTCCAGTGCTGGCTTACTTCATTCATGCTAGGGTTTGCAAACCAAAGTGCGAAAAACTCTTGACACTACCAATTTAGCAACACCATCATCATCGTTGCTCTCAATAATAATATCTGCTAAGGATTTTAATTCTCTATTTGCATTGTTTACTGCTACCTTTGTGCCTGCTTTTTCAAACATTTCTTTATCATTCGACTGATCTCCAAAAACAGTGACATTATTTAAATCAATACCTAGATATTCGCTAACATATTCAAGCATTTTCCCTTTATTTGCATCTTTATTTGAAACCTCTAAGGTATAATATCCTTCATTATAAATATCCTTGATTATTTTAATAGAAATTTCGTCCTCATATTTCTTTTTAAGAATTTGCTCTAAACTTCTAATTTCCTCGAGTGGATACAAAAAACTGATCGTAATAAATTCATCTAATTGATATTCATTTGAGCTAATCTTTTTTAATCTTTTATCATTCCGGTTTCTACGTTCTTCAATAAAACGACCATGAGCTATATTCTCTTCATTTTCATACAGTAATTTTTCTTCTCCTAAAGCTGTCTTTCCAAAAACAAATGGTTTCAATTTTAATTTCTTTGCAATGTCCATCACTTCATTAAAAATAGAATGTTCTAATAAATTTTTACGAAGAACTTCTCCTGTCTGCGCATCAATAACATAAACCCCATTATATGTAATACAAGGCAGCTGAAAATTCACTTGATTCAATAACTTTGATGTTGTGTAGAAACTTCTTGCCGTCGAGTAGGTTATCATTAAGTTGCTTTGAATTAATCTGTTTAGAGTATCTATTGTGTAGTTACTTAATTTAATCTGAGAATTTAATAATGTCCCATCCAAGTCTGTGACATACAATTTTTTCATTCTATCCTTGACCTCCTCACAGTGCAAAATTTGCTTAAGGCGGCAGCCAAATTTTTATGGCTGCCGCCCTATCAACAGAATAACTCTGGTATATCTGGATGTCAAGAATGACGGAACTATTCGCTTTCTTTTAAGAATATGTTCCTTCAATTCTGCAAAGCTGATTCTCCTTTTTCCCCCTCCAAATAACGATAAAGGGTAGACTTCTTTACCCCTGTCAGCTGCTCTATCTCCTTAATAGAGTACTGGCCTGTATGGTAGATTCCAATAGCTTTTCGGATGGTGTCCTCCGGCACCTTGGGTCTGCCTCCCAGATGTCCTCTTGCCCTTGCAGAGTTTAAACCTTCTCGCGTCCGATCAGCGATAACATCCCGTTCAAACTGTGCTATGGCACTCATCAGGGTAAACAATAGCCTTCCTGTGCTGGAGCTGGTGTCAATCCTCTCCTTCAGGGAGATCAGATGAACTCCCTTCTTCTCAAAAAGTTCGGTCAGCTCCAATAAGTCTCTGGTACTCCTTCCCAGTCGGGAGAGAGATTCCACCACTACTGTATCCCCCTCTGTAAGGCTCTCCAACAGCTTCTTTAACTCCGGTCTGTCCTTTCTTGTACCTGTCATCTTCTCGTTATATAGCCGGTCTACGCCGTACCCTGTCAGGGCATCAATCTGTCTGTCCAGATTCTGCTGCTCGGTGGACACTCTGGCATAACCATAGGTCTGATTGCCCATCCTGTTCCCTTCCTTCTTCCCAAAAACGATCGTTTCTCAGAATAATGTACGAAGTCCCAAAACCTGCATGATACACGGGTTTTGGGACTTTTTTCTTTCCAATTACTCGTCCCAAAATCAAGGTCTATTTACCCTTCCCTTTTTGGGACTTTCTGATCTTTCTTTCCACCTCAGGCAGGAACATTCCAAAACACTCCCTGCCTTTGGCTACTACGATCTCCTCGTCCTGCTGCTCACATTCCTCCAGCTCCACCCGATAGTCCCAGCAGTTGCTCCCACACCCTGTGCAGGTTTCATCCAGACCATCCTCCAGTGTTGCCAGCTGAAGCAAGCCGCAGACCAGACATTTTGCTGTGATCACAATCTGGTATGCTTCCAGATCATATTCCTCAAGCAATGCTGCCTGTTCTTCTCTTCCTGTCTCTTTCAAATACTCTATTAACCATCTGAGTCTTTCATCTATACTCTTACCCATTACGCACCTCTGAGCATATCTTCCTCAACCAGAATGCTTTCGATCTCTTCCTCATCTAAACCCTCTTCCCACAGTTCCAACAGCTCCTCGGTGGGAAAGTGGATCAGCTTAGCATACTCAAGCAGCTCCTTAAAATACTCACTCTGCTCTCTGGTATATACCTCTGGTTCATAATAATATCTTCGGTACAGCATGGAATAATAGGACAGATCATCTTCCTTCATCTCAAACTGCTTTACCTCAATATTTCCCTTTGGGCTGATCTTCCAGATGGTTCCTGCTTTTGGTTCTTCTGCTTCTGGGTATGTATCGATTCCTGACCTTCTCATCGCTCTCTCTGCGATCTCCTTGGTGGAGGCATACAGGATAAACCCTTTCTCTTTAAAATGGTAGATGGCTAACGGATTGTTTCCCCTGATTAAATAGAGATTGTTCTCATCATCCAGAACACTGAAATTGAACATATTAAACCCATTCCCTATAATATTGCCTAACTGCTGCATGGACTCCATATCACATTTCTTTGACTGTTCCAGCAGCTGTACTGCAACATAACTGTCGGTTTCCACCTTGCTCTGTGGCAAATGGTACTCTTTTTTCAGTTCCATATCGTCATAGATAATACCATTGTGTGCCAGAGCAAAGCTGTTTTCCTTACAATGTCCCATGAATGGATGATTGTTTCTATTATTGTGGTAATTTCCCTGTGTGGTCAGTCTTGTATGACCCATCACTACTTTTACATCTCTTGGCATGTGCACCTGATACTCATGTGCCGCCTTGCTGCTTTTCTTGATAATGATTCTTCCATTATGATACCACGCATAACCGGTAGCATCAGTTCCTCTCTGCTCTCCCTCAATAGCAAGAGCACGAATGATTCTTTTTCTTTGTTGGTAGGATAACCCACCCTGATAATCGATCAACCCAAATAAGCAACACATTAAAGCTCCTCCTCTCCTGTAACTGGTTCATTCACATAGAGAGAACGTTCCTTTAAATACTGTACCAGCTCTGCATTGTTCGATACCCTCTTTACAAATTCAAGCCAGGACAGATCCTGCATCTCTTCTTCGGTCAGCTGAGCACAAACGGTACAGATCTCATTGACCAGCTCCAGTGTTGCAATTAAGGTATTATACTTTAAGGTACCACGGAAGATTCTGAACTCAATCGTCTCCTTGTTCCCCAGATTCAGACTGACATATCTTCCATAATAACCCTTCTTTGCTTTTTGCAGAATATCACTGCCCTGCTTCTCTAATCCATAACGTCTTGCCCAGCGTTCCAGCTGTCCTTCGGTTCTTCGGCTAAAGCAGATCATCTCTCTCCAGAACTTTTCCAGAAAGAACAGGATGTTTGCAATGGTAGCTTCCACCTCGATTTCACCAAACCCCAGACTTTCCCTGTTGACATGAACATGAAGTCCGCAGGTATCGGTCATATGGCTTCTGTATCCCTGTTCCACTACCAGATGGCATACTTCTTTCCATGGCATATTTTCCTTGTGATACCTGAGTGTCATAGGATGGGTGACAATCTCAAAGCCTTCATTCAGGCTTCCATCATGTTTGATATAGATTTGCTCCTTCTGCTCATTAGCCAGCTCCAGAACCTCTTTTGCATCCTCCTGTGGGGATGAACTATGATACTCATCACGATCTACCTCCAGCTCTACCCCCATATAGCGGAGCCCTTTCCCATAAAAGACCGGTTCCGGTTTATAGCTATAGTCATGGATGATTTCTTTCTCCTGTTCCTTCTCGTAACACTCATCACAGTAAGGCCCGAACTCATCAATATATCTTGCCTCACCCTCTGTCAGAACTCTGCCGCAGCGGAAACAACTGAGATACTCTCCATTATAATAACATTCCTCACACAGCGGAGTATCTTCATCTCCATCATTATGATCCTCCCAAAAACGCTCTCCACATCTGGTACAGACAAAGCTGTCTCTCTCCATACAGTCCCTGCATACCAGATCCCCTTCCACATCATACAGTGTATCTGTCGGATGTCCACATCTGCTGCAATATACTACTTCCTCTTTCATAATAACTCCCGTCCTTAATACTCTTCCGCCAGCATCATCGTGCTGTGGTCTCCATCATCAATCACAAAGATCTTTCCTATATAGGTACTGGCACCCTTTGCTACAAAAGTCTCCTCATATGGGGGCACTTCCTGATGGTGCTTTACAAACTGACTGCTCTTCTCCACCGTAAGTTCAAACACCTGAAGATAATCCTTCTGTACCTTCATGTCCTGAATTGCTCTCCACAAAATAAGCTGCAGCCTCGGGTCAACGTAGTTCTGTACCCCTCGGGTAATATACTTATCGTTATCAAACATCCTGATATAACAAGAAGAGGGTATTTCTACCCTCTTCTTTCTCCCTTTCTAATTAGCTTATCTCTCAAGTACTCTTTCGATATGAGATACAAGCTCTTTGTCTTTTTCTGTTTTCAAAAGATTTTTTGAAATACCCAGCTCTTTGATTCCTTTCATTTCTTTCAGGACAGAAAGATCCTCCACCCAGGTATCATCCAACTGGAACAGTTCCAGCTCCTTCATTCCCTGAATAAAGGAAATATCGGTTACCGGATTGCTGCTGATGGAAAGGTACTTCATATCCTTATGACCTGCAAGAGGACTCATGTCCTCAATCATATTGTTGCTCAGTTCCAGTACGGTAAGGGACATATTTTCCAGCTCGCTGATGTCAAAGAGGCTGTTGCCCTGCAGGCTCAGCTCGCGAATCGACTTGATCTGAGAAACCTTCTGCAGATCCACTACACCCTGCTGGTTTCCAATATCCAGACGTTTGAGCTTCGGGAACTGATCTGCACTCAGACAGAGCTTATCAAAGCGTTTGGTCTTCAGGTATTCCAGATTCGGGAAGATAATCTCCGTTTCGGCTTTGTTCTCAATATGGTCAGCTTCCAGACAGCGAAGGTTTGCGCAGTCCTTCAAGTCCTCCGGACGTGCCAGATGATTGACAAACAGGTAGGTGAGTCTTTCCTTTGTTACTTTTGGTACCAGAGAAAAGCTCTCTTCATCAAAAGCTGTATCAATCAGGGTAAGTGTTTTGAGATTCGGGAATCTCTTCAGCTGCTCCAGACTGTTTTTAGATACTCCAGTCAGATACAAACTCTCCAGAGTATCCGATACTTTGTGCAGATAATTGCCCTTCTTATTACACATACCATACTGTGTAATTTTCAAAAAGCGAAGATTGCGGAAGGTACCGATGTCAAACAGGCTATCATCTCTCAAGAGACTGGATTCACACTTCATTATCCCGTCCATACCACGGTAGTACATGGTGATTCTACCCATGTCGATTTCCAGACCTTCTACCCGATCGGACTCCTCCTGAAGGTATGCACGGTGCTTTCCTGCCACCTTCCTGAGTGTATCTCTCATTTCGTTACTTCTATAACCTACCAACATTTCTCATTTCCTTTCTTACTAAAAATCTCTTGCTTCTTATCTTTGGTTATTGGCATATTTTCTACATAATGGAATCTCCTCCCTTTGCTGTGATTTCATTTTCAGTAAAGGGAGGGAATCCTCTGAACTTTAGAGATTTTTTCCAGTTTTTATGAAAGGAAATCTGCACTCCGCTTATGGGAAATCCCAAAACGCCTAATATGCCTTACATCCATGCTTCTCCAGAAGCTGATGATAGATGGTTTCCTTCTCTTTGTTGAGGTTAATCCGCTTATTTGGATAATCAATTTCGAACAGTCCGGTCTTTTCCAGAGCATTCAAAATGATGTAGCGGTAGGTTCTCAAAGTATCCCGCTTGACTGGAGTAAATTCCTGCATGATCTTTTCGCTGTCCTCCTGCATTTTCTGGTCGTGTGCTGATTTTCCAATCCATTTTTCTTTATAATGCAGCCATTCCAGAGTGCGGACTCTGTCATTGAGCTGACCGCAGCTGTACATCGTCATCAGATAGACCATGAACTCGTCAAGGGTAATTCCGTTTGGCTTCATTCCGTTTCGTTCATCTGCCTGATTCACCCGTTCGATCACAGCAATGGTAGCCATCAGAGGACGGATGTTGTATCCCTTCCACTCCGGATCATAGACATCCTCTCTTGTCCGAGGATACTTCCAGTCGGTCAATGCCTGAATCATCATCTCTTCATCGCTGATTTTACCTTCCAAAAACTGATGTCCCCGTTCGGTGATTATCAGCTTCTTGTTATCCTCAAAGTCGATCTTCACCAGTCCCAGTTTAAGCAGAGGCTGCATATAAGCATGTACCGGATATCTGCCGTCTGGATAAATATTGTCTACCAGTTCCTTGATTTGCTCCTCTGTCGCATTACCGCTTTTCAAAAGGTTTCTCTGCTCTTCGGAAAGATGGTTAAGCTCCGGAGCTGTCACACGTCTTTGAACAAGGTTCCGAAAATATCTGCCCCTTGTTTCCTGGTTCCATTCTGCTCCATCCACAGAACAGAGGCACTCCAGCATATCTACCACACAATCCATATTCTTCATACTGCTCACCAAAATCCAACATCTCTTCAAAAGCAAAGTATCCATGCTTTATTCCTCCTTAATAATATTTTTATTTGAGATAGAATCTTACTTTTGATTTTCCTATCTCTACTTTAGGTAAGGAGGAATCTTCTGAAAGCATGGCACAATTTTTCCAAAAGAATCACAAAAAAAATAAGGCTTCCATGATGGAAGCCTTTGGTCATTCTGAAAAAGATTTCTCACTTTTGTCGATTCTTTAGACGAAAGCATTTGACACGTGTCTTTTCGTGGGTTAGAATAGGTGCAGAGTGTGTGTTTACAAAGGAGAGAACAAGATGAAAAGCAGAAGAATTTTGTGCATGACTGCACTGATGTTGGCAATGCTGCTGGCAATGGGCGGATGCAAACAGGCAGAAGCTAAAGAAGCCAGCACCCAGCCTGTAGAACAGGTTGAAGAAACAGAAGAAACCACCAAAGAACCAACCATTGGAGAATCGACCGAGGAAGAGCTGAAAGCAGAAGCCGAGGCAAAAGCAAAGGCTGAAGCAGAAAAGAAAGCTGCCGAGGAAGCTGCTGCTAAGGCTGCAGCTGAAAAGAAAGCTGCCGAAGAAGCCGCTGCTAAGGCTGCAGCTGAAAAGAAAGCTGCCGAGGAAGCCGCTGCTAAGGCAGAAGCTGAGAAGAAAGCCGCTGAGGAAGCTGCAAAGGCAGAAAAGGAAACTGTTACTGCTCAAGCGGAAACTACAACTTCGGGGGATAGTGCAGTCGAGGCGGCTACACCAGCCGCAAATACTGCCAGCTCTGATGAATACGCTCTGAATGAGTATGGAAACCCAAGTAACGATATTATCACAGCAGGTTTAGTTGATACCATTAATCCTGCTGATCCACAGTTGGATTCTATTGTAAGAAGAAACTCACCAGGTTATCATGGAAGTACACCAATTCCTAATCCATATGCAAAGGTTGACCCAATCAGTCCATTTATCGGTATGGAAAATCCACCGGCAGATTGGCCCAAACCGCAGCCGAATGGTAAGGGAGAATATAAATGGGATTCTGAGACCGGTTGCTGGAGATACTATAATGATTTAGGTAATGCAACCAAGTATTATGGTAGTCTCTATGGCGGGAAGACACAGAGATGTAGTGAAATAAAAGCATTAGTAGGTTCAGAAGCCTATGCTAGTGGTATAGCTATGACTAGAGGAGTATATTAACTAGTTTAGCATACAAAAAGGGCTCCCTTCGGGGAGCCCTTTTTCTTGTCCATTTATCGATGGTGTAAGTAAAAGAAAAAGGAGTTCCCGCGGGAACTCCTTTTTTTACCCTCATCTATATTACATCTGTACAAGCTCTGCAAGTTCTCCCATATCCCCTTCCCGCAGCCAGCGGTCAAAGCCTTCCATCGGGATGAGATAATCCTTACCAATTTTCAGTACCGGAAATCTCTTGCTTTTAATAAGCTCATATGTCTGGTTTTTGCCGATTCCCAACATCTCTTTAATTTCTTTTACTTTATAGCATCTGCGTGTCATAATGATTCCTCGCTTTCTTTGCAACAAGTTAAATTTGTTTATCATTGAAAGAAAGGAATCTTTCTACCTATCAACAGGACATAAAAATTCCTATTTTTTCCTTATGTAAATCTTGTTTTTTCCTCATGATTTTGGAACAACACCTTGGATATTGTACCTTTCATATTTCATTCCCAAACATGAGAAACTATTCTCAAAATTTCTCTTCACGAGGCTTTCATTTTTTCTATTTTGTGATACACTAAAAGTAGCAAAATCTTTTTCTATCTGCTATGAAAACGTAAAGGAGAGCTCTAATATGGATTCTGAAAGAACTTTTTGGAGTAAAAAACTAAACGAAATACGAAACAAAAAACATCTTACCCAACAGCAGCTTGCTGACTCTTTGGGGATATCTACAAAAACTCTCTCCCGCTATGAACACACCGGAAATTTACGTCCCTCTATCAAGGAGAAACTTGAAGAAATGTTTCCTGATGAACTTTCTGATAAACAGCAATACATCCTCAATGACAGTCAATTGTTCGACACTTTTTATAATAGATTGCATGAAATTTTTTACCCTGATCAGACATCTTCGTCTACATATACCCCGGAAACAATCTTTTTGCAGGTAGTCTCTCTCTATTTTTCTAGTCGGGATTGGAAAAATAATGAGGATATTTTCTATGATGAAAATATCCTCGCTGGTTTTTGCGTGACTCTTTTTAAAACTGACATGAATACAATACTGTCTGCCATTTTTCCTTTCACTGCTAATAAAGCATCAAAAAAGTATAATAAAATCTCCATAGCATCTTACGATAAAAGAACTCTGCATTGCTTGCAAAACGCTGTATTCCTTCTAACAAACAGCTTCTATTTTCAATATCGCAGGATTCAACTAAAAAATTCTCTCAATACAAACTTTGATTATTACGAGAATTCTACTCCACACTACTCTCCTAATATTCCTTCTATCCTTTACCATCTCCGAAACATAAATCGATATTCTCTCGATGATGTTTCTGCGATGATACAGTCCTTCCGTAACGATTTGATTAATAGGATTAAGGAGCTTTCCAATCAGAAGCAAACTTGGGAAGTTCAAAGTGAAAAAGAACAATTAGAATACATACTTTCCAGCCTAAAAACCAGTTCCCAAAGTCTCAAAAGCTATGAAACTGGAAAGACATCTCCTTCCATTCCCCTTTTGGAAATGCTCGCTTGGATTTATGGTTTCAGAGATCTCTCAAAATTGATGCGTTGTGATATTGAATTGGAATACTTGTCAGATTCACCCCACTTTACAACTGATCCTAAATTACCTTCCAAAACACCATGTTCCTATCTTGCTAACGCTTATATCTATTTATCCATTTTACATCTTCAATTTAATCACTACCATGTTCCTTATTCTTCATTACCTTGTGAATTTAAACTTAAGCCTCTCTATCAAAAAGATAGTGAGAATGCTATTTCATCTGAGACTACCATCAATACGTTTAATAATCTTATCCCAGGAAGTGATTTCTATAAAACATTAAATAAAGAGTCACATAGCTTAGGAATATTTGGAGTTGGAGAAATTTTTGATCGTTCTTATCCATGGACAATCCGTGAACTATCTTCTGTATCTGGTGTTTCACTATCCACTTTGCAGCGCTATTATAAGTTCACCTCTCCTATTCAACCAACTATCCAAAAAGTTTTACAAGTTAGAAATACACTAATAAAAAATCCTCCTTCAGAGCCCTTTTTACAGATACACAAACCGTTCTTTTTCCGTTTAGATGAACTGTTCCACTCACAGATTGAAAAGGGAAATTCTAAATTTCAAGAATTCTTTCTCTTTCTACAATACTCCCTATATTTATTCTCTAATGACTTAGATGACAATCTACTGAATGATCTTATTCATTCTTTCAGTGATAAAGCATGTCTTGCCTATTATCTACCTAACTATGATGGTATCTACTCTTTAGACTTATATATTGAGGTGAAAAAAACAGAGTCTGAAGCTAAGGAGGATAATACAAAATCATATAAAGATACTTCTATTGAAGTCATGGCAAAAAAGATTGCAGAAATACTGATTCAATCTTCCTATCTTGACAAGTATCTCGAGTCTTACCATATTTATGAGAGTTCAAAATCCTCTGATTCAACCGACAGCAATGCTGATATGAATCGAAAGAAAGAATTAATGATGGATGATATTATTACCAGTATTACGGACTCCTATAAAAATGCTGCAGAATTTCAAAATTTTCTTAATCAGAATCCAGCTGATCCTAGAAACCTGTTGCATTTTGAGGATATACCATGTGATTTACCGTTTGATGATATATTTGACCTATCGGATGATGATTTGGATGAGATAGATCGGCTTATGTCGGATGATGATTTGGATGAGCTAGATCGGCTTATATCGGGGGATTAGATAAAGAAGATATAGCGGCAGATTGTCATACAATGTTAAATGAGAAAAATAAAACGCTGTAGCAAATTGTATAAATATTCAAAACAATTGTACGATTCTATCACATTCTTATAAAATCTGTAATTATGCTATATTTCTTGAATTAGGCATATTTACTATTTCTCATGTCTATCATAACCATTTTATTAGTCATTATAAATATATAATATTTTATTTACATAATATGTGGTATATAAAAATTCCAAAATTCATAGCATTAATTTGGTAAAATTGATGCTATGAACCATGTTTTATTTATTTCCTTATTATCGGAAGTTTACGCTGTCCATTATTGGATTTTGAGTATTTATGCTTCTTATTCATAAATATCATTTATATGTACATATGTGCATATAATATTTCTAATAAAATCCCCTTGGTAGAACTTATTCTACACCAAGGGGATTTTAAATGCTAATATATTAGATTACTTCTTCTCACGAATGGCCTTGTCCATTTCCTCAATCAGCTCTTTATGGTTCGGATCAAGAAGATGGGTGTAGACACCGGAGGTAACCGACGTGTTACTGTGACCCATCGCTTTGCTGATATCATACAGCTGTCCACCCAAGGAATTGGCGATCGTCGCAAATGTGTGGCGAAGTCCATGCAGAGTGATCTTTGGCAGGTCATTATCTTCGATAAACTTGGTAAACAGTTCGGAGATATAGTTTGGTCGATACTTTCTTCCATCAGCCATCACCACAACCAGATCATCCTCCGGTTCAATACCTGCCAGTTCCCTGAGCTTCTCCTGCCGTTCCTTTTCCTTCTTCAAGCATTCCATGACGCTTTCTGGGATATACAGCTCACGAATGGAAGAAAAGGACTTGGTAGTCTTTTCGATCCGCTGACTGCCAGCCATGGTGATCGCCTGATCGATAGTCAATGTACTTTTCTCAAAGTCTACGTTCTTCCACTGCAAGCCGCAGATTTCCTCACGACGCAGCCCCAGAAATGCAGCCAGCACAACAATGAGTTCCAACCGATCCCCTCTCACCTTTTCCAGTAAAGCTTTCAACTGCTCAACGCTATAAAAATTAATCTTTGCTTTGGTGTTCTTCGGTGGCTTCACATGGTCGCAGGGATTCCGTACCATCATTTCCTGTTGCACCGCCATCTTAAATGCTGCCTTGAGCAGATCATGGTGTTTTCTCAGGGTGTTCTGACTGAGCTTCCCTTCGTTTGTCTTGTCCGTATAATACGCCTGAATCTGCATCGGTTTCAGTTCCTGCAGTGGGTACTTTCCTAAAGCCGGATAGATATGATTTTTAAGGATTTGCTCATAACCATAGATTGTGGTCTTTTCACTACTGGGACGGATATTCTCAATATACTGACTCAGGTAGTCCTGAACCGTCATTTTCGATGGTTGAATAACCGTACCGTTAATATTGTCATTCTGAAACTGGTTCCTTGCCCTGATTGCCTCTTCCTTTGTAGAAAAAGTCTTATATTGCTTCTTCCGTTTTCCTGACTCATCTTTTCCATAGTCAAAGCAGACATAATACTTTTTCTTCTCATCATCATAGGAGATGTTCTTTTCGTTCTTCAGTGCTTTTCTAGCCATTATGCTGCACCCCTTTTTTACTCTTCCTGACTTCACTCACCCTGAGATATTATAAATATATCAAGGCACTCCAAAGTCTACCTTTTCATTCTATGTTATTAGCTCATAATATGTCTACCTTTTATCGTCAGTATACCATATCTTCCCCTAAATGTCTACCCAGTATGTCTACCCATTGTGCAGGTCAATTTCTTCATATACTATATATAGTATATGAATCACATAAAAATAGGACTATATCTACAAGATATAGTCCTAAAATTGGTGGAGGCGAGGGGAATTGAACCCCTGTCCGAAAATCCATCCATACATCTTTCTCCGAGCGCAGTTTACCGTTTTCGCCTTACGGCAGTTTCCCTTCCAGACGCACCGGCAAACTAGCGTATCTGGTCGGTAGACTCTAATTCATCGGCAGTACGAGACGCTCCTGCCTGACGTTCACCACTTCATGATGCCCGAACTAAAGCCGTGGTCCTCCCCAGCCGGACAGCTGCTTTAAATTAAGCAGCAACCGCCATTTCGTTGTTGAAATTTACGGTTGTAACGTTATTTTTAGCGTTTATATTTAATAAACATGGACTTTTATAGAGGTGTCCGCCTCTGCTCGCTTGACATACTTCAAAATCCCCGTCGAAAGCCTGTACGCCCCCGTATTGACAGAGAGAAAACTTAACGAATTCGCTCCTTCATGGCGCGGTCGATGGTGCGTTTTGCGTCTCGCTTTGCCATGTCATTTCGCTTATCGTAAAGTTTTTTACCTTTGCACAATCCAAGTTCAACCTTCACTCTGGAATTTTTAAAGTACAGAGAAAGCGGAACTAAAGTCAAACCTTCCTGCTTAAGTGTTCCATAGAGTTTCAGGATTTCCTTTTTGTGCATTAAAAGTTTTCTTGGACGGATTGGATCTTTATTAAAGATATTTCCCTTTTCGTAAGGGGAAATATGCATCTGTTTAATAAAAAGCTCTCCGTTCTGGATGTCACACCAGCTATCCTTGAGGTTTACCTGCCCCAAACGAAGCGATTTTACCTCGGTTCCAAACAGCTCGATGCCTGCTTCATAGGTTTCTTCCACAAAATAATCGTGTCTTGCCTTACGATTAACTGCAATTGTCTTTGTTCCCGGCTGTCTCACTGGTGCCACCTCCTTATCTTTCATATTATATCCTACATACAAAAAAATTGCAAGTCTTCTCTTGTCGAGCCAATTGGTTTCTTTTGTTAAATTTCTTCCCGTCTTACACTGTAAAGAAGATGTTTTACTGGTCCATTATAGTAGGTTGCCATAAGTTCTTTTTCTGGCTTCATGCCTACCCGCTTTGCTACCTGCTGTGAAGCAAAATTATCTTCCTTAATAATGGAACAGATCCAATCTGCACCCAAGACAGAAAAAGCGTAATTCCGGCAAGCAATTGCTGCTTCACTGGCATAGCCTTTATGCCAATGCCGATATTTCAGCAGATAGCCGATTTCCAGTACCTTTTCTCCCTCACACTCCTGCCAGGTAATCCCTGCCTGACCGACTATCTCTCCGCTTTTCTTTTCTACCATTGCCCAAAGACCAAATCCGAACTGCTCATACCGATTCAACTGGCGTTCCAACCATACTTTTGCATCTTCCTCGGTAAAATTATGTTCATAGGCATACATTACTTTTGGATCAAACAGCATTTCTTTGAGATCGTTTAAATCAGACCACTCCATCTGTCGAAGGATCAAACGCTCAGTTTCCACAATAGATTTCATACTTTCTCTCCTTATTTACAGCAAAAATTTTATCTTTACGGCTATCGTTCATATTCCCTTGTAAATCTTCCCAAAATCAACTATACTAATCTTGCCCAAACAAAAGCGGCAAAACAATTGGGCTGCCGCCCATCAGAAAAAACACAGTCCGGTTGGTAGTCCGGACACAGCAGCGTTTTCTCTGCTGTCAGTAACCTGCCTCCTAAGGTTGTCCGTCTGCATGGAACTTCATTTTAGGAGGAACCAATATGGACAAAATTTCTTGCAGCTTCACCGTATTTTTCGAAGATCCCTTTTGGGTCGGCGTATTCGAACGGAGGACTCCTCACAAAGGAGAAGACCTCTTGACTGCTGCCAAAATCACCTTTGGTGCGCAGCCATCCGACCCGCAGGTCTATGATTATCTTCTGGAAAACTACCGAAATCTGAAATTTAGTCCGCCTGTCAGTGCCAAACGACAGCAGCACGCCAAAAATCCCAAACGAATTCAGCGGGAAATTCATCGCGCTGTTGCAGCAAATGGCACTGGCACCAAGTCACAGCAGGCCCTTTCCAAAATGCGGGAAGAAAACCATCTCGCCGCTGTCAAGCGAAAACGGGAACGCCGCCTTCTGGAAAAGGAAAAGTATCGAAAATAGTCCACCTGCTCTAAACAAAAAGAGGGTCTTTCCAGACCCTCTTTTTTTCTATTTCAAGGTTTCTCCGATTACGCGGAATACGTTATCGTACGCGATTTTATCCAGCTGACTTTCGGTAAAGCCTTCTTTGTGCAGGCGCTCCATCAGCCATACCATCTTATCCACCGAGTCGATTTCCAGATCTCCGCTGATTCCGTCAAGGTCACCGCCCAGTGCCATACACTCGATACCGCCGACCTGATAGATATGTTTCATGTGGCGAACCATATCGTCGATTCGGCTTTCACGGGACTGAATGTCTGGTGAGAGGAAGCGAGGGCTGAAGTTAAGTCCCATTGCACCGCCTGCTTCAGACAGAGCACGAATCATGTCATCGGTCATGTTTCTGGAATGTGGTGTCATTGCACGGGAGTTGGAGTGAGATGCAACAAATGGTTTATGGTTTTCTTTACAGATGCGGACAACATCCCAGAAACCGCCATCCGACAGATGGGAAACGTCCACAATAACACCCATACGATTCATAGCATCGATCATTTCCATACCAAATGGTTTGAGTCCCAAAGCCATCTTTTGAGGATCAAACGAGTTTGGATAACCCAGGCAGTTTTCTTCATTCCATGTAATGGAAATCAGACGGATGCCCATTTTGTACATTTTTTCTAAGCCCTCAAGGCTGCCGTTGATTCCATTGCCATCCTCTGCTGTCAGGAAGCAGGAAATCTTACCTTCTTTTTCGTTGCGCAGAAGATCCTCTTTGTTTCCGGCAAATGCCGCTACATCGCTGTATTTTTTGAGGTTCTCATAGAAGCAGGTAGAAAGTGCATCCATAAAATCAGCATCGCTTGGTTTTGTAAGGCCTTTGTCCAGAAAATGTTTTTCCGGCATCAGGCACATTGCGTAAAACTGCGCAGAAAATCCAATCGATTTTAAGCGCTTAAAGTCTACTGCCTTGTTGTTTTCATTCAGATCGATTTTTTCTCCATAGGCGGTACCCAGCAGGGTATCACAATGCATGTCAATAAATTTCAAGTTGTTTCCCTCCAAAAATATTTATTCAAACACAGATTAATCTGTGTTTTGTCACATGAATTACCGTTTCCCTTTTTCTTATGTTTCTTCGCTTAAATCCATTTCACGAATCTTCTGTTTTAATGGAAGAATATTGGCTGCCGAGACACTGATATGATCCACTCCGGTACGAAGGAACCACTCTGTCAGTTTTGGATCTCCTGCCATGTCTCCGCTCACCGTAACCTTAATTCCCTCCTGATGCGCATTTTGAGTGACCATTTCGATCATCCTCAAAACCGCCGGATGTCGGGTATTATAGTAATCGTTAACCCTCGGATTCTGGCGGTCAACTGCCAGTGCATACTGAATCAGGTCGTTGGTATCGACATGGAAAAAGTCTACCTTTTTAGCAAGTTCCCGACTCAAGATAACAGACGCTGGTGTTTCGATAATCAGTCCAATCTTGACATCTGGATTAAATTCCTTTTTCTCTTCCTTCAGCTGTGCCTTTACCTGTTTAACATAGCCTAAAATTTCTTCGAGTGTCTCTACACTGTCCACCATTGGGAACTGGATTCCCACCGGTCCATAACAGGCAGCACGATAAATGGCACGAAGCTGGGTACAGAACATTTCCGGCATCGCAAGACAGATTCGAATAGAACGAAATCCCAGTGCCGGGTTTGCATCTGGATGTCGACGGGACAGATCTATCATCTTTCTTGCACCAAAATCAAGTGTACGGATTATCGTTATCCTTGCAGGGCCTTCCGGACCTTCCATTCTACGAATCACTTCACGATATGCGTTGATTTGTTCCTCTTCACTTGGCAGGTCATCACGTTTGAGGTATAAGAACTCGCTTCGCATCAGACCAATTCCGGCAGCATCACTGCGCAGTACCTGTTCGATATCCAAAGGTTCCGTAATATTCGCAAAAATATCCAGTTCTCTTCCATCAATTGTACGGCTTTCTTTTCCGATCAGGTAGGAAAGGCCCTTCCGTTTTTCTTCTTCCCGGCGCTTTTTCTCCTTCAGGCGGTTGAGTGTATCCTCATCCGGATCGATATAAAGGTGTCCAGAATAGCTGTCTACCGCAGCAAGGTGTCCCTGATATTCTTTCTTAACATCCATACCCACCCTTAAAATGGTTGGGATATTTCGGTCTTTGATGATGATTGCGCTGTGAGAAGTCTCTGCGCCAAACTGCATGACGATTGCCAGAACCTTATCCCGCGGAATCTGCATGACTTCACTGGGCACCAGTTCATCCGCTACCAGAATAGACGGCTGCGAAGGTTGAAAATGTTTTGTTTCCCCATAAGTTAAGATGGTAAGCAGCCGCTGAGAGATATCCCGGATATCTGCCGCACGCTGCTTTAAATAGGGGTCTTCGATGCTGGAAAAAAGTTCGCAGAAGGTGTTAGCTGCCTGATTTACTGCATATTCTGCATTGACATGCTGATTTTGAATAACATCCAGAACATACCCGTTAAAGTCCATATCCTCCAGCAGCATGTGATGCGCCTGAAAGATCGCTGCATTTTCCTGAGAAACTTCCCGCAGAGCTGTCTGGTGCAAAATATGGACCTGACGAACTGCCTGTTCTTTCGCTTCACGAAAACGCATCATTTCTCTGGTGATGTCCTCAACCTGTTCCTTATGAACCTTGAATATCTGTCTCTCATAAAAAACCAACTGACCAATTACAATATCAGCAAAAACTCCAATTCCCTGAGCAGTCAACATTCCTTCTTTTCCCCCCTTTTTTCGCCTCGAATTCTGTCAAATCTTCGATCCTGCCATGCTCTTATTAAACATCTTTTCCGAAAAAGGTGCAAGAGCTTCTCATGTTTTTCATAAATTTAAGATAAATTTTTCTTTTTTAATTATCTATTTTTACAGAAATTCCAGAATTCTTTTCACCGTTTTTTCTTTTTCTGTTCATAACATAAAAATAGAGGTTCCTGTTGCGTTAGCTATTGACAACTTTTTCCTTGACGAGTAAAATGTAAGCGTAGGCTAACTTATTAAAAACCCCATGTTTATGCTGTTATTTTTCATTTTAAACGCATAAACATTCATTTCATGGAGGCAGTGCTATGACATTAGATCACTTAAAACCAGGAGAAGGCGGCACCATCACCGTTGTTGGTGGTCAGGGCGCTTTGCGCAGAAGACTTCTGGACATGGGGCTTACCCCAAAAACAAAAATTCAGGTTCGAAAGGTAGCGCCGATGGGAGATCCAATCGAACTTTTCCTGCGCGGATATGTTTTGACCATCCGTGCAGAGGATGCATCCAACATTGAAATTGAGGAGGTAACACGATGAGCCACTTGATCGCGCTTGCCGGCAATCAGAACTGTGGAAAAACCACCCTGTTCAATGCTTTGACTGGAAGTAACCAGCATGTCGGAAACTTCCCGGGTGTTACCGTCGAAAAAAAAGAGGGCAGCATCAAAAAGTACAAGGAAGCCGTTCTGGTAGATCTTCCCGGCATCTATTCCTTATCTCCTTACACTGCAGAAGAGGTGGTCACCCGTGACTTTCTGGTAAAGGAACATCCGGATGCCATCATTAATATTGTGGATGCCACCAATCTGGAACGAAACCTGTATCTGACCCTTCAGATGATGGAATTGAATATCCCGATGATTCTGGCGTTAAATATGATGGACGAAGTCCGTGCAAGCGGCAACACCATCCATGTCAAAAAGCTTTCCGAACGCTTAGGTATTCCGGTTATTCCGATTTCCGCTTCCAAAGGTGAAGGAATCGCAGACCTGCTGGATGTTGTGGTTAAAACCATTAAGCAGAAAAAGCCGACCCAGAAGCTGGATTTCTGCCAGGGAGAGGTACATCGTGCTATTCATTCGATTGCACATATCATCGAAGACCATGCAGAGGCCGCAGGTTATCCAACCCGATTTGCCGCTACCAAACTGGTCGAAGGCGACGAACCGATGTTCAAGGCTCTTGACCTTGATATGAGCGATATCCATATCATTGACCACATTGTGGAACAAATGGAAGAAAATCTCGGCACCGACCGTGAAGCTGCGCTGGCCGATATGCGATACACCTACATAGAAGCACTGTGCGCAGAATGTGTGGTAAAACATCAGGAAACCCGGGAACAGCAGCGTTCGGAAAAGATCGACCGCTTCCTCACCCATAAATATCTGGGAATCCCGATCTTCCTGCTCATCATGATGACTATATTCTGGCTGACCTTCTCGGTTATCGGTGCTCCTTTACAGGATCTTTTGAGTGCATGGATTGACCGCTTTACTGCAATGCTCTCCAATGTCCTCATTGCAGCCGATGTTACTCCATGGCTTCACTCCCTGATTATCAACGGTGTCTGCGCCGGTGTTGGAAGTGTTCTTTCCTTCCTTCCAATCATCGTTTTGCTGTTCTTCTTCCTTTCTTTACTAGAAGACAGCGGATACATGGCTCGTGTTGCGTTTGTTATGGATAAGCTGCTGAGAAAAATTGGTCTGTCGGGACGTTCTTTTGTCCCAATGTTGATCGGTTTTGGATGCAGCGTTCCTGCTATCATGGCAACACGAACCCTTTCCAGCGACCGTGACCGCAAGATGACTATTGTGCTCACTCCGTTCATGTCGTGCAGCGCAAAACTTCCAATCTATGGCATGATTACCGCAGCATTTTTCCCGAACCATGCTGCTCTGGTTATGGTTTCCCTGTATGTTCTGGGTATTGTGGTTGCTATCCTGTCCGGACTGCTGTTAAAGAACACCATCTTCCAGGGAAATTCCGTTCCATTTGTCATGGAGCTTCCTGCTTATCGTCTGCCGGATGCTAAAAGCGTTTTGCTCCATATGTGGGAAAAAGGAAAAGACTTCCTGCACAAAGCATTTACCATCATCTTTATTGCTTCCATCGTTATCTGGTTCCTGCAGAGTTTCGACTGGAGACTGAACATGGTCGCTGACAGTGCAAACAGCATTCTTGCTTCGATTGGCTCGATCATTGCTCCTGCTTTTGCACCAATTGGATTTAATGATTGGCGTGCATCCACCGCTCTTATCACTGGATTTACTGCGAAAGAGTCGGTTGTCAGCACCCTCACTATCCTGACCGGAGCTTCCAGTGACGCACAGTTGAGCGCGATGCTGACCCAGATGTTCTCTCCACTGAGTGCATTCAGCTTCCTTGCTTTCACCATTTTGTATATGCCTTGTGTAGCTGCTTTTGCTGCTTCCAAGAGAGAACTTGGTTCTATGAAAGAAGCTCTGCTCACTGCTGCATACCAGACTTTGGTTGCTTATCTTGCAGCGCTTGTGATCTTCCAGATTGGTTCCCTGATCTTTTAATAAAACTAAAAAGCGGTGGGATCAACCCACCGCTTTTTTTATTTCTAATTTGTTTTACGTTTTATTCAGGAGCAGATACTGGTAAAATTTTACTATCTAATAACATCGTACCCACCCGACAAAATATAGTAGATTCCTCCCTGTGTTTGCTGTTGATATAAATGATAGCGCCCTATTTCTTCTAATAACGCATCAACTGTTTTTCGATCATTGAGCATGTCGCTTTCATCGTTTGCATCATAATCGTAATCACCATGATACAGGAATCCTTCCAGCCGCGTCTGAAAGCTCTTTTCTATCATTTCTTTTTTCTTATCAACATTAAATATCTCATAAAAGCCACAAAGTTCTGAACCAATACAATTATCAAACAGGTTAACCTCAAAATGAATCGCGACCACTTGCTGAAAAATAATCTTAACCTTCATTAACGAACCGTCACCTTCATGGTCATAATATTTTACATTGAACGTAACAGTACTATCCTTACATTTTGGTTTAATCTTAATATCCATTAAAGACCCATCAAAAGTTTTGATCAACAGCTTTGAGTTTGATGTATTCAAGTTTTCCCTCCATATCAGTTTCGTAGCCTTTGAGAAAAATTAAATCGGTGTTTTCCTGAAATCTTCCTTTTTGACCGTTTGTCCTTTGGGAATCACCATAAAGTCCTCATCAATTTTTCCTGATACCATCTTTCTTAAAATCCAGTAATCTCCTGGTACGCAGGAAATAGTTCCGTGGAGCACCTGAACCAGCGGCATCATCTGCATGCGAACTTTTTCGACATCATGAACACCGGTATCAATAATATAAAACCGCTCGAATCCCCGGTAAATTTCGCGAAGTTTCTGTTCTGCCTGCTCTTTCCCAAACTTTTGTGTCATATGTTCCAGACTCATCTCGGATTCCAACATATAATCTGTCCAACTCTGGGTTACAAAGATTCCTTTTTCCGGTCTCTCCAGTTTTCCATCTTCCTGAGAAAGCAAAAGGTCAAGACAATCTCTGCACCTTGGAATAACCAGCTCTGCATTGGTTGCGCAAAGTCCGATTGTTCCTCCCCCGCATCCAGACACACACAATAAAATCTGGTCAATATTTTCTAATCGATCAATTGTTTCCTGCAGGTAAGATTTGAGAATTTTAGGATCATTGTGCAGTTGTCTTGGCAAAAAAAGAATCGGGTCCGAAAATCCCGATTCTTTTACTGCCTGTTCAAGCTCATTTCGTAAGGTCGGACAGGATAAAAGAATCTTCCTCAACACAAACACTTCCTCTTCGGGTATACATTTTATTTGTATATCAGAATACGACACTTTTTTGTCCTGTCAAATCTATCCCAGCGCCACATCCAGAACCATCATCAGCAAAAATCCGCCCATGACGCCCAGTGTGCCGATATTGGAGTGTTCTCCCAGATGTGCCTCTGGAATCAGCTCCTCAACCACAACATACATCATTGCTCCTGCTGCAAAGCTCAAAAGCCATGGCATCAGTGGTCCGATCTGTCCGGCAATCAGTACAACCAAGATTCCGAAAATCGGCTCCACAATTCCGGAAAGCATTCCATAAACAAAGCTCTTTGTTCTGGATATTCCTTCCTGACGAAGCGGCAGAGAGATTGCCGCACCTTCCGGAAAATTCTGGATTCCCATTCCCAGTGCCAGCGCCATCGCTGCAGCATATCCTGCACCCTGACCACTTTGTGCTGCCAGTGCAAAACTAAGTCCCACTGCCATTCCTTCCGGAATATTGTGCAGGGTAACCGCTGTCATCAGCATGGTGGTTCGCTTCCAGTTTGCCGAAAGTCCCTCTGCTTCCTTAGCTCCTGGATGAAGGTGTGGCAGTACACTGTCCAGCAGCATTAAAAATGCAATTCCCAGAATAAAGCCTCCTGATGCTGCAAGCCATTCCGGCTGTCCGGCGGATTTTGCTTCTTCCATTGCCGGAATCAGCAGGCTCCAGATGGAAGCTGCAATCATCACCCCCGCAGCAAATCCCAAAAAGATTCGCTGGATGGATGCACTAATCTCTTTTTTAAAGAAAAATACTGTGGCAGAACCCATGCTGGTCATAAAAAATGTAAATCCGGTTCCTGCCATTGCCCATAAAATTGCCTGTGTCATCTCTTATTCACTCCTTCTTAAAGTTAGTTAAAGCTAATTTATGTGTATAGTATACTATTTTTGTATTCAAAAGTCAATGATCATAATATTTTTCACAATCTCATCGAAATTGGTGGCGAAAGCGGACAATCTGTGGTAAACTATACTTGAGATAATATGGGGTTTTTTCGCTTATTTTTAAAAAATTCCCCACCAATACTTTTCCGAAAGGAGGCTGTGAAGCAGTGTTCAGCGCACAGCAATATATTAAAGCCACTTCGATCCAGCAGGCGCTCGAGCTGAATCAGAAACGCACCAGCGCTATTTTGGGCGGCGGATGTTGGATGCGGCTTGGAAAGAAAAACTACTCCACCCTCATCGACCTGTCCGGTCTTGGACTGGATCAAATCGAAGAAAACGATGATGAAATTTCCCTCGGTGCAATGGTTACTCTGCGTCAGATGGAAACTTCTCAGCTTTTAAACAGATACTTTGGAGACTTTTTTGTACAGATGGTTCGTCACATCGTTGGCGTACAGTTTCGAAACTGCGCTACCGTAGGCGGAAGCATCGTTTCTCGTTTTGGATTCTCGGATATCCTGACCGGATTGCTTGCCCTTGACTGTGATGTTGTTCTTGCACAGAAAGGCAGAATTTCCCTTAACGAGTATGCTCAGATGCCATACGACCGCGATGTACTGACCCACATTATCATCAAAAAGAACGGACGTTGTGCTGCATACGAGAGTGTCAGAAATACCGAAACAGATCTTCCGGTTCTGACCTGTGCCGTTTCCATTCTGGAAAACAGCACCCGTTTTGTTATCGGTGCAAGACCACAAAGAGCAGTTGTATATGAAACCAGCACCGATCCTGAAGCTATGATCCAGAAGATTCAGGAAGAAACAGAGTTTGGCAGCAATATGCGTGCTTCCAAAGAATATCGCAGAATGCTTTCCGGTGTTCTCTGTCACCGCGCACTGGAAAAAGCAAAGGAGGGAATCAAATGCAGATAACCCTGACTTTAAACGGAAGCCGCTGTACTGACGAAATTCCAGCTGACATGACGCTGTTTACCTATCTGCGTCAGAAGGGATGCTATTCAGTCAAGTGCGGATGTGAAACTTCCTCCTGCGGCTTGTGTACCGTCTGGATGGACCAGAAACCTGTTTTATCGTGCAGTGTGCTTGCTGCACGCGCTGACGGACATGAAATCACCACCATGGAAGGGGTACAGCAGGAAGCAGTTGAATTTGGAACCTTCCTTGCAGACGAAGGCGGCGAGCAGTGCGGCTTTTGCAGCCCTGGCTTTATCATGAACGTGCTTGCCATGGTTCGTGAGCTTCCTAACCCGACCGATGAGCAGATCAAAGAATACCTTGCTGGAAATCTCTGCCGCTGCACCGGTTATCAAAGCCACCTGAGAGCCATCAAAAAATATCTTGCACACAAACAGAAGGAGGCTGTCAGATGAACTACGTCAATTCTGCTGTAAGAAAGAAGGACGCAATCAGCCTGGTCAGCGGTAAACCGGTTTACACCGGCGATATGATCCCGCAGAACACACTGGTTGTCAAGATTTTGCGCAGCCCACACGCTCATGCCATGATCCAAGACATCGACGTCAGCCGCGCTCTGCTGGTTCCTGGCGTTGCCTGTGTGCTGACTTATAAGGATGTTCCTTCCAGCCGCTACACCACTGCCGGTCAGACCTATCCGGAATTCAGCCCTTATGACAAATTGATTCTGGACCCACACATTCGTTGTGCCGGTGATCCTGTTGCCATCATCGGTGCTGAGACACTGGAAGCTGCCCAGAAAGCGATGAAGCTCATCAAAGTAACCTACAAGGTACTTCCTGCACTCATCGACTATACCAATGCGATTGACAATCCAATCATCGTTCATCCCGAAGATGATTTTAAAACATTGATTCCAATTAATGCAGAACCAAAACGAAATATCTGCTCCAAGGGTGACTTTTCCTTTGGTGATTTGGATGCTGAGTTCGCTGCCTGCGATGTTGTGCTGGAACGCACCTACAACACCAAAGCAAACAACCAGACCATGATGGAACCATTCACCACCTTCACCTATCTGGATGCATTCGGCAGACTGACCGTTGTCAGCTCCACACAGGTTCCATTCCATGTACGCCGTATCCTGGCAAATGCTCTGGAAATGTCCAAGAGCAGCATCCGCGTCATCAAACCTCGTATCGGCGGCGGTTTCGGTGCAAAGCAGAGCGCTGTCAGCGAAGTTTTCCCTGCAATCGTCACCATGAAGACCGGACGTCCTGCTGCAATCACCTTCACCCGTGAGGAATGTATGACCAATGGTTCCCCACGCCATCAGATGCAGATGAAGGTCAAAATCGGTGCTACCCGTGACGGTGACATCCGTGCAATCGATCTGTACGCAATCTCCAATGCCGGTGCATACGGAGAACATGCACCAACCACCATCGGTCTGGTTGGACACAAGTCCCTTTCTCTGTATGGAAGCCTGCGCGCAGCACGTTTCAGCTATGATGTCGTTTACTCCAACACCATGGGTGCCGGTGCTTACCGCGGTTATGGTGCAACACAGGGCATCTACGCGGTAGAAAGTGCTGTCAGCGAGCTTGCTGATACTCTGGGAATCGACCCGACCGTGATCCGAGAAAAGAACATGGTCCGTGAAGGTCAGATCATGAAGGCATACTACAATGAGCCATGCAACAGCTGTGCTCTGGACCGCTGCATGAAGACCGCAAAAGAAATGATGGACTGGGACAACAAAGCTGCTGTCCGCACCCTTCCAAACGGACATCTTCACGGTGTCGGTGTTGCCCTTGCTATGCAGGGAAGCGGTATCTCTCATGTCGATATTGCGGCAGTAGAACTGCGCTTAAATGATGATGGCTTCTACACTCTGCTAGTCGGCTGTACTGATATGGGTACCGGATGTGATACCATTCTTGCCCAGATGGCAGCAGACATCCTCGACTGTGACATTGCAAACATTGCTGTTCAGGGTGTTGATACCGACCAGTCCCCTTATGATACCGGTTCCTACGCTTCCGCAACCACCTATGTTACCGGCGGTGCGGTAGTTAAAACTGCAGAAAAACTGCGTGCCCAGATTCTGGAAGCAGGCGCTGACATTCTGGGTGTTCCTGTGGAAGAGGCAGAATTTGACGGCAAACAGGTCTTTGTTCCGGACAGCGAAAAATCCATTTCACTGCGTGAAATCGGTTATATCACCTGCAATGGTTCCCGTCAGCTTCTCTCGGTGCATGAATCGCACTCCTCCCCAATCTCTCCTCCGCCGTTCATGGTTGGTATGGCAGAGGTGGATATTGACCCTCAGACCGGAAAGGTCAACCTGATGGACTATGTTGCCGTTGTTGACTGCGGTACTGTCATCAATAAAAACCTTGCAAGAGTTCAGACTGAGGGTGGTATTGCACAGGGTATCGGTATGGCTCTTTATGAGGATATTCAATACAATGAAGACGGAAAGATGATCAACAATTCCTTCCTTCAGTACAAGATTCCAACCCGTCTGGAAATTCCAAATATTCGGGTTGCCTTCGAAAGCAGCTATGAACCAACTGGTCCATTCGGTGCAAAATCCATCGGTGAGCTGGTTATCAATACCCCATCCCCTGCAATTGCAAGCGCAATCCGCCATGCAACAGGACTTACCTTCACAACTCTGCCAATTACCGCAGAACAGATTGCGATGGGACTGCTTAAAAATCCTGTTCCAGAGGAAAAATAATTGCAAAAGCAAATCTTATGATAAAGCAAAAAGCGAAGCCAAATGGCTTCGCTTTTTTGCATAAAGGGAGAGAAAAAGGTTTTTATTCAAACGTTTTCGAGAAAATCAAATTATCGTTTGCAGACACTCAGAAGATATTCTTCCACTGCCTGCGGTTCGTCCAGCTGCATTGCTTTCTGTTCTACTTCTGCGGTTTCCTTCTGAGACCACTGGGATACAATCTTTCTGGTCTTGAGAATCGAAGAAGCGCTGACACTCATCTCATCCAAGCCAAATTCCAGCAGCAGTGGGATCAGTGCCGGATCAGCAGCAGCTTCTCCGCACATACCAACCGGAATCTTTGCTTCTTTTGCCGCACGAATAATCGAACGGATGCTGCGAAGTACTGCCGGATGCAAAGTTGTGTACAGATTTTCCACCTTTGCGTTGCCGCGGTCCACTGCAAGGGTATACTGGGTCAGGTCGTTTGTGCCAATGCTGAAAAATGCAGCTTCCTTTGCAAGCAGATCTGCAATCAGGGCAGCAGCTGGTGTTTCAATCATAATGCCAACCTGGATATTATCATCATATGCAATACCCTGTGCTGCAAGTTCCTGTTTGCATTCTTCCAACAGCTGTTTTGCTGCGCGGATTTCTTGTACACCAGTTACCAATGGCAGCATGATCTTGATGTTCTTGTGTTCAGCACCAGCACGAAGCAGTGCACGAAGCTGAACTTTAAACAGGTCGTTTTCTTCCAGACAGTAACGGATTGCACGCCATCCAAGGAATGGGTTCTGCTCGGATTCCATCTTGAGATAAGAAATCTCTTTGTCTCCGCCAACATCCAAAGTACGGATGATAACCTCTTTTCCCTGCATGATGTCAGATACTGCCTTATATGCTTCGTACTGTTCCTGTTCGGTTGGCATTGCGGTGCGGTCCATGAAGAGGAACTCGGTTCTGAACAGACCGATTCCTTCTGCACCGTTTTCCAGCGCAATCTGAGCTTCTGCTACACTTCCAATATTGGAATAAAGCTCATAATTTCTGCCGTCTACATCCTGAGTTTTACGGTCACGGTAAACAGAAAGCATTGCTTTTTGTTCCTGCTGTTCTTTCCACTGTGCTGTATAGCGCTTTAAGGTATCCTCATCCGGAGAAAGGATCATCTCTCCGCTTTCTCCATCTACGATTGCCTGCTGTCCATCGCTTACCTGATCAAGTACCTGAGGAATTCCAAGTACTGCTGGAATTTCCAGTGCGCGGGCAAGAATCGCAGAATGGCTGGTCTTTCCACCAATTTCAGTAAGGATAGCACTGATGTTTTCCTTTTTCAAACCAACAGTCATCGAAGGAGTCAGGTCCTTTGCTGCCAGCACAGTTCCTGCTGGAACCGATGCAATGTCAACGCTGGAAACACCCAGCAGAAGACGGAGCATACGGGTACGGATGTCGCGGATATCGGTTGCACGCTGTCTCATCAGTTCATCATCGACATTGGAAAACATCTCGATATACATCTGGCACACAGAGTCCAGAGCAGCTTCTGCACAGCTTCCGGAAGCGATCATTTCTTCCATCTGACCGGTCATAAACGGGTCACTGAGCATCATGATCTGACCGCTGAGGATTTCCGATTCTTTTTCGCCGACTCTCTGGCGAATATCCTCTGCCATCTCCTGTGTCACTTTGCAAAAAGTATCTACTGCTTCTTTTAAGCGTGCCTTTTCTTCCGCTTCTCCCTGAAATACTACTTTGGAATAATCCAGAGATTCTTCACGGATACAAACGATTGTTCCAATTCCAATGCCGGAGGATGCACCAACTCCCTTTAACATCTTCCATATGCTCCTTTCTTGTCAGATAGCCGGGAATTATTCTCCCAGACCGGATTCAACCAGAGCGACAGCTGCTTTCAGGCAAGCTTCTTCGTTATCGCCGCTGCATTTAATTTCGATTTCACTGCCCTGCTTGATGCATGCTGCCATCAGGTTCATAATGCTCTTTGCATTGATATCTTTTCCGTTTACATTGATTGTAACGTCGCAGCCGAAAGGTGTAACCTCTTTAATAAAGAGCTGTGCTGGACGCATGTGCATTCCCATAGGATTTACGATTGTTGTTTTAGCGGATACCATAAATTTCTTCCTTTCTTAATCTGATATAATCATTAACTATTTTGTTTCTGTTTTATTTTTCTTGAGGATGCCCAGCATCAGCATACCAACTACAGCACCTGCTGCCAGAGCGATCAAATAACCTACAACGTTTCCTACAACCGGGAATACAAAGATACCACCGTGTGGTGCACGCAGAGTACAGCCAAACATCATGCTGAGTCCGCCTGCTACTGCAGAACCGATAACGCAGGATGGGATAACGCGCAGCGGGTCAGATGCTGCAAATGGAATTGCGCCTTCTGTGATGAAGCACAGACCCATAATATAGTTTACGACACCGGACTTGCGTTCATCCGCAGTAAATTTCTTTTTGAAGAAGGTAGTTGCCAGAGCGATTGCCAGAGGAGGAATCATACCGCCGATCATAACAGCCGCCATAACATCATAGTTACCACTTGCGATGGAAGCAGTACCAAATACATACGCTGCTTTATTGAATGGACCACCCATATCAATACTCATCATACCTGCTACGATTGCACCAAGCAGAATCTTACTGCTGCCGCCCATCGAGTTAAGCAGGTTGATAATTCCGGTATTGATTGCAGCCATTGCCGGGTTTACTGCATACATGAATACACCAATAAAAAATACGCCGAACAGTGGGTAGATCAGAACTGGTTTGATACCGTCCATACTGTCTGGAAGCTTGCTTGCAATCTTCTGCAGCAGCAGTACCAGATAACCTGCAACGAAACCAGCGAGCAATGCTGCCAAAAATCCGCCCGAAACAGCGCCATCTCCGGTAATGTTTGCAAACGAGTTACCAACTTTTGCAAGGTAACCGCCAACAAAACCAACTGCCAGACCTGGACGGTCTGCAATGCTGTATGCGATATAACCTGCCAGAACAGGGAGCATAAAGTCAAACGCAACACCACCAACTGTCTTGAAGAAGGAAGCCAGTGGAGTATTCATACCAAAGTTTGCAGGATCGATGGAGTAATCATCCAGCAGGAATGCGATTGCAATCAGGATACCGCCGCCGATAACGAATGGGAGCATGTGGCTGACACCGTTCATCAGGTGTTTGTAGAACTGTCTGCCGATGCTTTCTTTTTCATTTTTCGATACAACAACATCTTCTGCGGAGCCTTTGTGCTCATAAACAGGAGCGTTTCCTCTTTCGATCTGTTCGATCAGCTGTTCTGCTTTGTGAATACCATCGGAGACTGGTACAAACAAAACTTTTTTACCTGCAAAACGTGCTGTCTCTACATTTTTATCTGCTGCAACGATGATACCGTCTGCATTCTGAATTTCTTCATCGGTCAGTTTGTTTTTCACGCCGCCGCTGCCGTTGGTCTCAACTTTGATGCTGATTCCCATTTCCTTGCCAGCTTTTTCCAGGGCTTCTGCTGCCATGTAGGTATGTGCGATACCGGTTGGGCAAGCTGTAACTGCAAGAACCTGATAACCACTCTTCTGTGGTTTTGTTTCCTGTGCAGCTCCATATTTTTCAGTTTCAAAACGGTCGATTACCGAGATAAATTCTGCTTCATCTTTTGCACCACGCAGTGCTGCCAGGAACTGTGGGTCCATCAGCAGTACCATCAGATGGGACAGAATCTCCAGATGGAGGTCGCCATTTAATGGAGCTGCAATCATAAAGAACAGGTCAGATGGCTGGCCGTCCATTGCACCGTAATCAACACCTTCTTTGAGGGTCATAGCACAAAGGGAAGGTGCTGTTACTGTTTCAGATTTTGCATGTGGAACAGCAATACCAGCTTCGATTGCTGTGCTGCTCATCGCTTCTCTTGCCAGAATTGCCTGCTTATAAACTTCTTTGTCGCTCAGGTTTCCGCTCTTTGCCTGAAGCTCTACCATTTTTTCGATTGCATCCTGTTTATCTGCTGCCGATGCGCCCAACAGAATACGATCTTTTGTAATCAGGTCGATGATCCTCATAATTATCCCCTTCCATTTTTAGCACAATGTCTGAAGTAAAGCCATTGCTTCTTCTCTGGTTGCCAGTCCATCCGCAAATGCGGTTGCACTGCCGGTTGCCGTTCCCATCTTTAATGCCATACCATAATCTTTGCTTTCCAGATAGCCGGTCAAGAATCCCGCTACCATCGAATCCCCTGCACCAACTGAATTTTTGACCTTACCTTTTGGTGCCTGAATCTTGTGGAACTCTCCGTTTTCATCCAAAAGAATTGCACCATCTCCAGCCATCGAAACCAGTACATTGCGTGCGCCTCTCTGCTGAAGCTGCTGTGCACATTCCCTGATCTCGTCATCATTTGCAAGGGTTCTGCCAAAGATTTCGCCCAACTCAATATGGTTTGGTTTAATCAGAAACGGTTTATATTTTAAGACATTGCATAACAGATCTTTTGTGGCATCCACTACCACCATAATTTCTCTGCCTTCCATGCGCTGCATGATTTTCTCATAAATATCACTTGGAAGACTTTTTGGAATACTTCCTGCCAAAACAAGAATATCCCCCGGCTTTAAGCAATCCAGCTTTTCAAAAAGCTGATCGAGTGCCTGCTGCGAAATTTCCGGTCCCTGACCGTTGATTTCACTTTCGCAGTCCGCTTTGAGTTTTACATTGATTCGGGTCATCCCGTTTCCCAGATGAATAAAATCGGTTTCTACCCCAATCTTTTTCAGTCCATCTTCAATTGCCTTTCCGGTAAAACCAGCCAGAAAGCCCAGTGCACAGCTTTTTACACCAAGGTTTGTCAGAACGGTGGAAACATTAATTCCCTTGCCGCCAAACTGGATTTCCTCGCTCTGGGTTCGATTTACCTCACCCTTGTTAAACCGATCCATCCGGACTACATAATCGATTGCCGGATTAAATGTCACTGTATATATCAAACGAATCCACCTCTTTGATTACTGTATATCTCGAATAGAGTTTATCCGGAAGCATATCGGTCAGGATACACGCCTTATCAAGGGAAGCAATGGTCACCGCAGCAACTTTGCCAAACTTGCTGGAATCAGCCAGGATAAAGCTCTGATAGGAACGCTCGATTGCAAGCGACTTTACCGACGCTTCCTCGGTATCCGGTGTGGTGAATCCCTGTCGGACGCTGATTCCATTGGTTCCCACAAATGCTTTGGTAAAATTATACCGGCTCATCGACTCCAGTGCAGATGCCCCAACCAAAGCCTGTGTGCTTGGTTTTAACAATCCTCCCGGAACGTAGACACGAAGTCCTTTTTCCGCAAGCCTTCTGGCACATTCAATCCCTGTGGTAACAAAGGTTGCCTTGCTTCCGTTTAAAAAGTCCACCATCTTTAGTGTCGTGGTTCCCGCATCGATAAAAACAAAATCGTCATCGCATACCTGCTTTGCCGCATAGCGGGCGATCCGTTCCTTTTGCTCTACCTGAATTCCTTCCTTGGTATGAACATCCTGTTCCTGACTTTCAAATTCTCCTTCAGGAAGCATTGCTCCGCCATGAACCTTATTGATCTTACCCTGGCGGCTCAATTCGTTCAAATCCCTTCGGATGGTTGCTTCCGAAGCTCCCGTCTGCTGGCACAGCTGGGCAACACTCACCGCTTTTCTTACTTCCAGTATTTCCAATATGGTCCGCAGACGCTCTTCCGCAAGCATTTTTTCACTCCTTCGTTTTTTGTTAGCTTGATTATAACACCACGTTCCAGAAAAATCAATCACTTTCAATCATTTTCAATCAAAAATAATCAACAATATTTTTAATTTATCCTCATGCACTTTGACAAAATCCCATTCTTTCCCTCTATTCCATCTTTTATTAACAGAATCGTCACAGGTATCATGATTGATTTTGATTGTTTCTTTCCAGTCAAGCAATCAAATGGTCATCATAAGAGGTGATAGAAAAATTTTCCTGACATTCCACTTCCTCTCTTTTCGTCTAAAAAAGCTGTACCGATTCGGGGTACAGCTTTTTAGATATGTTGGTATCCGCTTTCCAATGGAGATTATTGTCTGGATTATTTTATCATTGCAAGTCATTGGCATGAATTAAAAGCAAATAAAATTAAATTTAGACCGCAGTCCTTTTTCTCTCCAAAATCCAGACAAATTATGACAAAGATTGTCTCCTTTGGCTAGTGTATTATAGCACAACGGCCATTGATTGACAATCTTTTCACAGGTTATTTTTTATTATTTTATTTGATTTTCTTTCTCATTTATTCTCATTTTGTGTAGAATATGTTGAATAAAATCCGCCTTTCCTTCCGTATAGGCATTTCGGTCCAGAGGATATTGTTTCTGCAATTTAACTTTGAGTGTTTCATACTCTTTTGCTGCTTGTGGGTGTTCTTTCAAATAATCCCGGAAGAAAATCTGCTGCTGCCACTCTTTTCCCTGATATTCCACCACATGAATGTGATGTGTTCGTGTATCTCTGTCAAAATCTCCCATCACAAAAAGCCGATGTCCTTCTCGATCATCGGACGGGCGATAAATAATCCCTTCCTTCTCCAGTTTTGGAACTAGTTGTTCCAATTCCTTGAAGTTATAGATCCCAACTGCAAAATCCAGAATTGGTTTTGCAGCAATATTAGGAATAGATGTACTTCCTACATGCTGGATATCCACTGCAAGCTCACCAAAGAGTTCTTTCAACTGCTCAATAGTACGTCTGGCTTGCTCATCCCATTCTGTTTGATGGGGATATAATGTTACTGTTCCCCTCTTTAAACCTATCATGCTAACATTCCCTCCTTTGTGTTATGATAACATTGCAACATCAAAAAAGGAAGCACCATTTGGACATGGTGCTTCCTTTTTAAGGTTATAAACCCAGAATCAACTGAGCAATTTTAAAATACATAATCAGAGCAAATGCATCCACAACGGTAGTAATCAGTGGTGCTGCCATAATAGCAGGATCACAGCGCATCATTCCAGCAATCAGCGGCAAAACAGCGCCAACTGCTTTTGCTGCAACTACCGTTACAAACATTGCCAAAGAAACGGTGAGTGCAATTTCTGCCGAATGTGGGGTTGTCAGCAGCAGTCTGAAAAAGTTAACTGCTCCAAGACCTGCTCCAGCCAGAACACCAACGCGGATTTCTTTCCACAAAACAAAAAGAAGATTGCGGATATTGATTTCGCCCATTGCCATTGCACGAATAACCATTGTGCTGCTCTGGGAACCTGCATTTCCGCCGGTATCAGTGAGCATCGGAATAAAGGTAACCAGCATTGGAACTGCTGCAAATGCACTTTCATAACGTGCAAGAATCGTTCCGGTAATCATTCCGGAAATCATCAATGCCATCAGCCAGAAAATTCTGCTCTTTGCCAGAGAAAATACGCCAGTTTTCAGATAGCCGGTTTCTGCAGCCTGATTTTCACATTCACAGATTTTTTTTGCTTTTTCCGGAGCCATCAGGCAGGCTACCGAAAAACGGAGATGCTCATCCTGCATTGCCAGCCAACGGGATGCTTCCATTGGTTCCATTTCGCTCAGACGGTCGCTGATGGTCTGGTAGTCTTTATCCTTAACCAGGAATCCCATCTCTTTTTCGCACAGGTTCATTTCGTTTGCTTTTCCAAAATTTGTTGCCAAAACCATGTTTTTCATCATGTTCAGCGCCTCCTTACTGTCATTTTTTAGGGGACAGTAAAGTACAGCAAAACAAAACCGCACTACCAAAACGGTGGTGCGGCGATTTCTATCATTATGGCACAAGAAAAACAAACCCACAAAAAATACTATCCTCTGGCATAAGAGGAAAAACGCTGTGGGTACAGCTGTCCATCATAACAGAAATCGCTTTTGTTTTTGATCGTACTTCTACCGCAATCGTCCACAGACCTTTCCTCCCTTCCACGGATTTCTTTTTTATCTGCTCTTTCATTATACATGTGTCATACATCTTTTGCAAGAGTTTTTTATGAATTTTCTTTAAATTAGTTCAAATTTGTCCGTTTTATCGAAATATCAGTCATTTTTAGGCTTTTATCTGGCTGTTTCTTTTAATATTACTTGTTTTCTCCCATAAACGAAAGAGCCAAAGCACCCGGGCCTGCATGAGATCCGATAACCGGACCGATGTGGTTAATCATCGACTTCATAATGCCAAACTTTTCCTTCACCAATTCTGCAAGGTATTTTGCATCTTCTTCACAGTCACCATGGCTGATATAGATGGTGTCATTTTCCTTCAAGAAGCTGCCAACATGTTCTTCCATATATTTTACCAGTGTCTGGATAGACTGTTTTCTTCCACGAACCTTCGCGATTGGAACCAGATTTCCTTCCTCATTGAGCTTTAAAATTGGCTTGATTCCAATTGCTGTTCCCAAGAACGCTGTAGTCTTGGAAACACGTCCACCACGATAAAGATGCTTAAGATCATCTACTGTTGCATACAGGCAAAAGTGTGGAATATTTTCCTTAATCCAGGATGTAATTTCCTGAAGGCTTTTTCCTGCCTTTTTCATCTGAACGCTTTTATCTACAATCATGCCCTGTGCCAGAGTTCCCACCAGTGTATCAATTACAGTGATGGTTCTTTCCGGAAATTCTTCCCGCAATTCTTCTGCTGCCATGCAGGCACTGTTATAACTTCCACTTACTGCCGAGGTCAGCGAGATGTGCAGAATATCCTTTCCCTGCTGCAGAATCTCACGAAAACGACGGACTGCCTGATCCGGATTTACCTGCTGTGTCTTTGGCATAGAACCATTTCTCATCTGCTGATAAAATGTCTTCGCAGGCATCTCTTCCTCATGGTCCGGTCCATAGGTAACACCATCAATCGTATAATAAAGGGACAAAACACCGATTTCATTTTCCTTAATAAAACTTTCCGGCAAGTCTGCTGCATTTTCTGTTGTGATAACAAAGTTTTCCATCTCAATTAACCCCCAAAATGTTTTTCAAAACGATATCACATTGTTTATCTTACCGGAAAAGTTCCCTAAAAGCAAGAAAAAGATGTAACCCAGGTTACATCTTTTCCCTATTGCACATTTTTAAATTGTAAGATTCGGACATTATTTCCATGAAAAAAATGACGAATCGTTTTATGATATCGCTTAACGGGTTTCACCCATAAAGAAAAGTGCCAGTGTACCCGGTCCGGAATGTGCTCCGATAGTAGGACCAACATCGTTGATCAAAAACTCATCATAGCCAAAACGCTCTTTGACCAGCTCTGCCAGATAGTTCGCATCTTCGATACAGTCACCATGGCTGATGAAAATTGGCTGCTTTTCACCGCGATATTTTCCGATATTCTCTTCCATTTTGTTGACAAGTGCCTGAATGGACTGTTTTCTTCCACGAACCTTTGAAATAGAAACCAGTTTTCCTTCTGGATCAACATGAAGAACCGGCTTAATGCCAATCATGGTTCCAACCAAGGCAGTGGTTTTGGAAATTCTTCCGCCGCGCTGAAGATATTTTAAATCCTCAACAGTAAACAGGTGACAGATGTTCTGGATGTGATCTTCCAGCCACTTTGCGGTTTCTTCCATGGTTTTTCCCTGCTGCTGCAATTTGAGCGCATAGTCTACCAGCAATCCCTGTCCCAGAGAAGCACACAGAGAATCAATCACAATGATCTTGCGTTCTGGAAACTCCTCCATCATATTTTCTGCCGCCAGTCTGGCTGCATTGGCAGTACCGCTCAATCCGGAAGAAAAAGCGATGTGAAGGATATCTTTTCCTTCCTGCAAAATCTCGCGGAAGACTTTTTCTGTATCCTCAATGCTTGCCTGTTGTGTTTTGGTCATAGAACCAGCACGCATTTTATCATAAAAGTTTTTTAATACATCTGAACTCGGGCAACCATTTTCTCCGGTCACACCATCTATACTATAAAACAGGGTTACCAATGGAAGATGGTGCTGTTTCACATATTCCAGTGGAAAATCACAGGAAGTATCGGTCGAGATAATATATTCTGCCATAAATCATTCTCTCCTCTCTGTTTGGTTTATCTTTTTAATTATACTCTATTTCTAACCGTGATTCAATTATTTTTCTGTAAATTCCAGGTCCTGCCTATAATTTCATGTATCCTTTTTGTAGAAAAAAGGGGAATTTTGCAGATAGCAAAATCCCCCTTTTACTATTTATTCAAAACTTAGCGAGGCTCTCGATTTTGTTTTGCCTGAAGAAGAACCTGATCTGCTTTCATCATCAATTCATGATAGGTCGCACCTTGTTCCGGATAGCAAGCAGCACCAACTGATAAAGACAGATTTACGTTATACTTTGCACTAAATTCAGATGTAAAGTCGTTCTGAATTTGAACTGCCTTGCAGTTTAAAATTTCTTCTGAACAAACTCCCTGCATGATAACCGCAAACTCATCTCCGCCAATTCGTGCAACAACATCACTGGAACGAAGATGATGCAGCAGAAAACCAGAAGTATCTTTTAACAGTTGATCTCCGTTTTCATGTCCGGTATCGTTTACCTTTTTAAAGTAGTCGATATCCAAGATCATCAAGCCAAACGGAGCATCTGGTTTTTGCAAAATCTGGCGCTCCATCCAATCTTCCAAAGCTGGTCGATTGTATAATCCGGTTAAATAATCCTGAAAAGCTTGTTTTTTCCAATGCAGTGATTCTGATTTGAGACGATTAATATTGGTGATTTTCCCGATATAATCGCAATATTCTTCTTTTTCATCAAAAATAGCTTTCAGGACAATTTCAAACCACTCTTCAGAACCATACTTTGTCATCAGCTTTACTTCCGATCGAAGAGTTGGATTCTCTGGAGAGAGTTTTTCCAATTCAGCGTAAATGCGTCGACGGTCTGCATCATCGATATGTTCGGATTTTTTCATTGCATCCGCTGCATGCAGAACAACATTTGTTCCACCAAAAATTTCACAGTAACGATCTGTGTATTCAATGGTATCCGTTTCTCGATCATAATCGAACAGGATTTCTCCCGACATCTGGGAAAGACAGCGATATCTTTTTCTCTCTCTTTCCAAAAGCTGCAGGGTACGAACCGATAAATTTGATTCCTCCTGTGGCTTAATAGCACTCATCACCGGTTTTTCCTTGATGATATCTTCCTCTTCCTGCACTTCAGGATGTGCATATAATTGCTCGTGCAAGATATCCGCTACCGCAAAAAAGCTTTCCAGGAGCTGTGGATTAAATGCTCCGCATTCTCCATTTGCAATCATGGAAAGTGCCTTTTCATGGCTGAGTGCTTTTCGGTAAACACGATCGCTGACCAGAGCATCATAAACATCTGCCAAAGAAACTACCTGAGCGCTTAACGGAATTTCATCTCCCTTTAAGCCATCCGGATAGCCTTTTCCATCCCAACGCTCATGATGATGGCGACAGATTTCGTAGGCATGCTGAAAAATTGGATCTTCAGTAAAGAATGGAATGGACTTCAACATATCGCTTCCGTAAATGGTATGTTTCTTCATCTCATCAAATTCTTCTTTGGTCAGTCTTCCCGGCTTATTCAGAATATAGTCAGGTACCGAAACCTTTCCAATATCATGCATAGTAGCTGCCCCGGAAACAAGTATAATCCACTCTTCACTCAGATTATATTCCGGACAGATTTCCGCCATGTTTTCCAGCAAAATTTTTGTCGCTTTTCTAATTCTACGAACATGTTCTCCTGACTCACCGCTGCGAAATTCGATTACCGAGCTGAGCATATCGATGATAGATGTTTTAGTTGTCTGTAAATTTTCATTCTGCTTGCGGATTGTTTGTACCTGCTCTTCTACCAGACACTCCAGATTACTTCTCTTTTGATACAGCTCAATCGCGTTATAAACACGTTTGCAGATAATAGCAGGATCATTGATCGGCTTATTGATAACATCAACAACACCTTTTTCAAATCCACGCATAATCGTATCAACCGCAGTTTCTGCTGTAATCAGAAAAACAGGCAGTTTTTCGATCATATTCTGTTCCGAAAGAAAATCAAGCACACCAAATCCGTCAATGTCTGGCATCACAATATCTAACAGCAATGCTTTGATGTTTGTCCCTTCCTTTTTCAGGATTTCGATTGCCTGTCTCCCACCTTCTGCCTCGATTACTTCATAATCTCGGCAAAACATCTCACACAAAATCGCGCGATTGAGTTCAAAATCATCCACAATCAGGATTTTTTTGTTATTTTGTTTTTTCATACGGTTCCCCTATTGTTTACAGCAGTTAATTGCATCCAAAACCTTTTGGTAAACTGCTTTTAACTGTTCCCACTCTTGTTTTATCATATCCCGGTATCCTTCCGGACGCTGACGTACCAACTGTACAATCTGATTGGCGTGCTGACTCAATTGGTCAAATCCCAAATTGGCTGCTACTCCTTTCAAAGCATGAGCCTGTCGCTCAATTTCTTCATCCTCTTGCTTGAGGACGGCCTGTTCCAAAGAGGAATAGGTAGGGTCCTCTGGAAAGCGAAAGACAAACTTTTTCCAAAGCATCTCCATTCCAGAAAATCGTCTTAACACAGTCTGTGAGTCTACTCCAATCGACTCCATCACTGCCAAAAAGTCCATATTTATTCCTCCTTATCATTTTTATTACACATAACAGAAAAGCAGGGTAGACATTCCGTCTCCCTGCTATCTATTGTACGTTATTCTATCATCAATGTCAATAAAACATCCGATTCCTGTACTTTTGGCAAATTTATTCTTCTAGCAAATTAGTTTCAGCTTCCATTTTTCTCAGCTGTTTGAGTGAAATAAATCCCATGACAAAAGCCAGTACCGCTGCGGCAAAGTCAGCTACTGGTCCTGCATACATAACACCATCGATTCCAATCAGCATCGGCAGAATCAAGATTAATGGCAGCAAAAAGATGATCTGACGAGTCAAAGCCAGAACCGCACCTCTGGTAGCCTTTCCGATTGCAGTAAAGAAGTTGGATGTAATCGGCTGGATTCCGTTGAGGAAGGTAAAGAAAAGGAAGGTTCTGAAATAGTTTTCTGCAAAGCGGAAATACTCCTCGCTTCCCTGTCCAAACAAAGAAGTAATCTGGCGTGGGAAGAGTTGGAAGCATAAAAATGCTAATGTAGAAACAACTGTTGCAGAGATTAAGGCAAGACGATAGGTATCGTGTACACGGCCATATTTTCTTGCTCCATAGTTAAAGCTAACAATCGGCTGTAATCCCTGCGAAATACCAATGATGATGGAGAAATAAATCATGTTTACCTTAGCGATAATTCCTGCACATGCCAATGGAATTTCGCTTCCATAAGCAGATTTTCCGCCATAGTAAGTAAGGGTATTGTTCATGGTAATCTGAACCACCATCATTGCCAGCTGGTTAAAGCATCCTGCCAGACCAAGCGATGTAATCTGAACTACTCTTTTTCCTGACAGTTTCAGATCGTTCAACGAAAGCTTCACCGTTTTCATATGGCTTAAGTATACAATTACCATCAAACCCGAAACAACCTGTCCGATTACTGTTGCCCAGGCTGCACCTTTCATTCCCATGTCAAATCCAAAAATGAACAACGGATCCAAAACAGTATTAATGATAGCACCAACCAACATACACATCATCGAATATTTCGGGCTGCCATCTGCTCGAACAAGGTTTGCACCACCGTTAGCAATAATCAAAAATGGAAATCCCCATAGGGTAATGCCGGTATATTCCAGCGCATAACCCAAAACATCCGGTGTTGCGCCAAAAAATCGCATCATTGGTTCCAGTAATATAAAAGAAAACAAACTCAACAGAATACCGCTGAGCAGCAAAAGTGCTACTGCATTCCCCACAAAATGTCTTGCGCGTTCTTTATCTCCTGCACCCATGCAAAGATTAAAATTGGCTGCACCGCCTACACCAAACAGCAGACAAAGAGCCACACATACTGTGCTCAAAGGAAAGGCAACATTGGTTGCCGCATTTCCCAGAACACCTACACTGTGTCCAATAAAAATCTGGTCTACGATATTGTATAAGGCGCTGACCTGCATGGCAATGATGCTTGGTACCGCAAATTTTAACAGAAGCTGCCCGATTGGCTGCGTTCCAAGGATATTTCCCTGTTTGTTTTCCATCCTATTTTCTCTCCTTTTCCCGATTGTTAAATGCAATCGCCTGATCCGATAATCTTTCCAGAATAAAGAGTAATTCCTCTTTTTCTTTTCTCTGCATGGATTGTGTTACATTTTCCCAGAACGCTGCCTGCATCTGTTTGCACTCCACAACAAAGCTTTCGCCTTTGTCTGTTACTTCCAGGATATGGGAACGTGCATCCTGAGGATCTACACTTCGTACAATCATCTGCTCACTTTCCAGTTTTTTCATCACTCTTGTACCAAGCCCTTCATCAATTCCCATCTCGGTACAAACCTTTTTCTGGTTGCTCCCCTGATTGTGATAAATATACATCATAAATCGTACTGCCGCTGAGCCCATTCCACGGCTTTTCAGCATTCGATTCAGATATTTGCGTTCTTCCCGATAGAGGGAAGAAAGATATTTGCTGAAAAGATTGTCTACCAAAATCATTCCTGCCTTTATCTCCATTTTTTTCGTAAAAGATCATAACAGACAATAATTGACATGTCAACTATCTCTCATCGATTTTGGTTGACATGTCAATTATTTTGCAAAATCTCCCAGCTCTTTGGCATTTTTCCCAAAGCGAAATGGTCTCCTTTCAGAGGAATAACCATTCTAAAATCGTTTTCTTTTTCTGTTTTTCGTGTTATACTGAAGTCAGAAGAATTGAAAGGAGGAATACCATGACCCGAGAAGAAATTTATGCTTCGATTTACACTCACGAAGAAATTTACCGACCACCGCAGGAAGACAGCAGCGCCTGTCTGGAAGTTGCTTTGGGATGCAGCTGGGGAAAATGTAAATTCTGCGACTTTGCAAAGGACAAGTTCCAGATTCACCCTATGTCCAAAATTGAATGGAATCTGCGCATGTTAGGACGTCTGGAACCAGAAAAAACACGATTGTTTTTCCTAGGAGAAAATGCATTTGTCTTAAGCTTTGAGCAGCTGTCCAAAATCATCGAAATGACCCACACCTTTATGCCAAATATACGCGAATTTTCGATGTATGCCCGCATTGATGATGTCCTGCGCAAAACACCGGAAGAACTCAAAAAACTGCGGGAAATGGGGATCTGCGATCTTCACATCGGTGTAGAATCCGGCAGCGATCCTATCCTTCTAATGATGAACAAAGGTGTTTCCTCCTTTGATATGATCCAGGCTTTCAAAAAGCTTGATGATGCCGGCATCGGATATTACATCACCATCATTCTGGGGCTCGGCGGAAAAGACTACCGCAACCTTCATGCTCTGGAAACTGCCCGTCTGCTCAACCGCCTACACCCAAAATGCATTTGGGCGTTAAAATTAAAAGTCTGGGAAAACACCCCATTGGAAAAAATGATTAAACGGGGAGAATTTACCCCTATGACCAGCTATCAAATCCTGTTCGAGGAAAGGATGCTTTTGGAATCTCTGACCCTGACGGATTGCTTCTTTATGGACACTACCGTTATGGATCGTTATACCATTCAAGGATTCCTTCCAGAAGGAAAAGAAGCGATGCTGCAAATGATTAATCGGCTGTTAGGTTAACTGACAGCCGATTAATTTTTGCACTATTTTTAGATATAAAATTTATAAGTACTTACAATATTTGTCAAAAAAGGTCGAACTTCTCTTCTTTCTCTGATACAATGAGATTACCAAAATATTCCAGCAAAGGAGAAGTTTTGCCTTGAAATCGTTCTATCGTCTATTCATCTGCTGCTTTCTGTCTTTTCTTCTTTCTTTTCCTGTTTGTGCCGATTCATTTACCGATTCCTGCTCTTCTGACGAACCTGGCTCCCTGCGTGAAACATATAACCTCAGTTCTGCCTCTTCTCATCTTGCCGAGGTCGATTTTCCTGCAATGGAAGATACTACCGCTTTGAGCGTCTCAGATCTCACTTCCCCAGGTGAAATCATCTATGCTGTTCAGGGTGTGGAGGAAGTCAGCGTTTCACTCTATCGTTCTTATGCTTCCTTTGTTGTAGAATATCCTGACGGAAAGCTGGAATACAACGTCCTTCCACCCGAAGGAGAAGAATATCACATCCTGCCCCTCTGGCTGGATGAAACAGATGACTCTGTCTATTGTCTGAGCAACGGTAACTATTATCCTCTCTTTTTTGACTCATTGCAGCAAAAAATTCTAGTCTCCGATGAACCTGTCGTTCCAAAACCTGAACTTGTGATCTATGGACTTAAAATCATGGAATCATCTGATGGTATTTCTTTCCAAGAAGTTGATTATAAAAGAACCTATACCAGTCGTTATGTAAATTCCACTTCCGACTTTTTATTTGATGAAACCTTTCATGCTTCTCTTTCCCCTTCATGCCGCTATTTAAAAATTCAAATCAAGCAATTTTCTCAAATTCAAACCCGATCCCCAAATGGAATAACCGGTTCTACAGATATTGTTACTCCTTACAGTGCCATGATTCGAAAAGTTACCTGTACTGGAGAAGACCTACCGCTCAATCCTGATGGGGGCGCCGATCTGCCAAGCGGCGAAGAGGAAAATACTTTTTATGGAGAAAAAGACAAAGAAACATCCTCTTCCAAAAGTTCAACCTCTTCCAAGACAACTTCCTCCAGCAGTTCTGGAAGCAAGTCATCTTCCGGAAGCACCTCTTCCTCTATTGAACATTCTTCCAGTACCAGCACCACTACAAGCGATTCCAACAATTCCAGCACATCCACCAGCTATACAACCAACTACTATTATTTCAGTTTTTCCCCAGAAGATAAAGCTGCCTTTGAGCAGGTCATGCAGCAGATGGGAATTGAAGCGCCGGCAACTTCTTCCGAATCCGACAATACGGATTCGGAAATTGTCAGTGCTGACAATTCGGTTTCGGCAGAGATTGTTTATGAGGAGCAAACCATAGGTTCCTCAGGGTCTAGTGAAATCACGACAGAAGAACAGCCTTCCACTCCAGCTCAAACGGAACAAAAAGATGATCGGATCATCTACATCGTTGTGGTTGGCATCTCCATTTTAATCATACTGGAGATTATCCGTATCCTGAAACCATCCTGGAAAGCTTCTGGAACAAAGAATAATTTTGATGAGGAAGACGATGATATTTAAATAAAAAAGGTATCCCAATTGGGATACCTTTTTTCTGTCATTATTCTTCTTCTGGAGCTTCCCAGTTGTGGTAAACTTCCTGAACGTCATCATTGTCTTCCAGCATATCCAGAAGTTTCTGCATTTTTTCGCAGAGTTCTGGATCATCGATCTTGGTGTAGGTGGAAGGAACCTTCTGGATATCTGCCTCTACAAAGGTATATCCTTTTGCTTCCAGAGCTTCACGAACTGCGCGGAATTCGTTTGGATCGCTGGTTGCAGAGATTTCGATGACACCATCGCCAAATTCAAAGTCTTCAGCGCCTGCCTCCATGCAGTCTTCCATGATCTGATCTTCGGTATATTTGTCATCCTCGTTATCGATTACGATAACACCCTTGTCGCTGAACATGAAAGAAACGCATCCGGTCTGACCGAGGTTTCCGCCGCATTTATCAAAATAGTGACGCAGATCACCAGCAGTTCTGTTCTTGTTATCGGTCAGTGCCTCAACGATAACTGCAACGCCGCTTGGTCCGTAACCTTCGTATACCATATCAACATAGGTATTCTTGTCGCCTTCACCAGCTGCTTTTTTGATGATACGATCAATGTTATCGTTTGGAACGTTGTTTGCTTTTGCTTTTGCAATAAGGTCACGAAGTTTACCGTTGTTGAGAGGGTCTGGTCCGCCTTCGCGAACTGCTACTGCCATTTCACGGCCAATCTTGGTAAAGATTTTACCCTTCTGAGCGTCTGTTTTTTCTTTTTTACGTTTAATATTATTCCACTTGGAATGTCCTGACATAACTCAATCTCCTTTTCTGAAAACGTTGTCCTCTTTTTTCGGCATCATAAGGCCGCATAAACCGAATCCATTTTAGCACAATTTTTCCCATGATACAAGCATTTTCGAAGGAATCATTGCTCTGTCCACACCGATACATACGGATAAACTTTATGAAATCCGTTCGTTCCCTGCTGGGAAGCAAAGATCAAATAGCCAAAACTGATGGTTACTACTAAAACAGATGCCAAGAAAACCATTTCTTTCTTTTTCTGGTTATGCGTATTCTTTGTTCGTTTGGATACTGATTTTACCCGCTTTTTATCTGCTTTTTCTACTTCGCTGGTTTGGCAGAATGTACAGACCAGCTTTGGAAGCAGTACCATTGCATACATAAAAAGATAGATGGAAAAGCGTTCGAGAATCATGTGATGGGTACTGAACACATACAAGATCAGCACATAAAACGAGGAATTAATCAGGATTCGATTTTTCTCATCCTGATTAAGCAATCTCTTTCGGAAAAACCATACTGCAGCAAAATAAATTGCTGGAAAGATCACATAACGTTTTCCCAGACCTGCCCAGTAGTGCGAACCGATATAGCCGGCATAATTTTGAAACAGATAATGGGTCAAAAACTGTGCTGCCTGCGTGCTGAACAGGTAAATCGGGAGAGAAATCGCTGCAATCACACCGTAGATTCTGCCATCAACCTTCCAGTTTAAAATCCAGTAAAATGGAAACAGGAATAGAGCCGAAATGTGAAATGCAGAAGCCAGCAGAACCACCAGAACAAACAAAATCAATTTGCGTTTCTTTAAAAAAGGAAATGCCAGCAGACAGATTGTCGCTGCGATGGATTGCCGAAACAGATTCATGCTATGTGCAAAAAACTGCAGCGTCAGATAAAGATATGCACCCAGCCATGGTAGAGGAGAATATCGCTTGAGAAACCAGAACACGATCACTGTTAAAATGATATTTACCACAAACAGAAGCATCCGATAACTTAGCCCCAGTTCCCAGCACAGGTGGGTGAAGATCGAATAACCGATAAACTCACGTCCGACATGATCTGTAACAAGTTGCTGGATCGATAATGGTCCCAACTGCTCATAGAGATTTTCATAATTAAAGTAATCGTATCCTATTCCATAGCGAAAGGTTGCAACAAAAATAAAAATCAATGCTGCTGTCATCAAAAACAGATTTTGAAGCTGTTTTCGGTTCTTTTCTAAAAACTCTCCCTGAAGCGGAGAGGTCTGTTTCCAGAGCAGTGAACCTGCACATAAAAAGGCTGCCATTCCAAAATAGATTGACAAAACGCATTCCCTTCCTTTTTTCTTGATTTTTTTATTATAGCGGATTTTCGTGAATTTATCAAACATCTATCGTAAAATCTCATACATTTTGACCCAATTTTTAACATCCTGTACTATTTGCAGTCATCGTATTCTCTAAAATTTTTTCTTTTTTTCATTCTAAACTTCACTACTCTATTGTTCTATTCCAAACAAAGTGTTAAAATAATGAAATATTTTTATGCTTTGTGTCAAGTTTCTTTAAAATGTGTTGACACAAAAATTGATTTTGAAAGGATGGGTATTCTTGTTTTCCAAAAAAGACCTTCAGCGCCTGATTATCCCGCTGATCATCGAACAATTTCTTGCCATCACCATCGGTATGGCCGATACTGTCATGGTTTCCAGCTGCGGCGAGGCTGCTGTTTCCGGTGTATCGCTGGTCGATGCAATCAACATTCTGCTGATCAACATCTTTTCCGCTCTTGCTACTGGCGGCGCCATCATTTCCTCCCAGTACATTGGTCGTGAAGAACCGCATAAAGCTTGTGAAGCTGCCAAACAGCTCGTACTTTCCGTGTTTGTTCTGTCCATGGTAATTGGCGGAATCTGTGTCTTTGGCGGACCACAGATTCTGGGACTGATCTATCATGATGTTGAGCGTGCGGTTATGGATAACGCTGAGATTTACTTTTTCCTGACTGCTCTTTCCTATCCTTTCATCGCTCTTTATAATGCCGGTGCAGCATTGTTCCGTGCTATGGGAAACTCCAAAGTTTCCATGACAATCTCCATCATCATGAACTGTATCAATGTTGGAGGAAACGCAATTTTTATCTTTGGCTTTAACATGGGAGCTGCTGGTGCAGCACTTGCAACCCTGATTTCCCGTATTGTAGGTGCAATCTTCATTTTGATTCTCTTAAAACGTCCTGTCAACATTATTCATGTTGACTCTTATCTCCATTTAGAATTTCGTCCTCAGATGGTCAAAAACATCCTGGAAATCGGCATTCCAAATGGTCTGGAGAACGGAATGTTCCAGCTTGGAAAGATCATTGTTCAGGGTATGATCGCCTCTTATGGAACCGCTGCCATTGCAGCAAACGCTGTCTGCAACTCGATTGCTGGCTTCCCGATTATCCCTGGTACTGCAATTGGACTTGCTATGGTAACTGTAGTAGGACAATGTGTGGGTGCACAAAGATATGAAGAAGCAAAAAAATACATTGTTCGTCTGACCGGACTTGCCTATATCTTTATGTTGATCCTCAATATTCTGATTGCTGTTTTCTGTGGACCGATTGTCGGATTCTTTAATCTGTCAGCGGAAGCAACCTCCACTGCAGAACAAATCATGCTCTGGCACAGCCTGTTCTGTGCGGTCCTTTGGCCAACAGCATTTACAATGCCAAATGGTCTGCGTGCTGCAAACGATGTGAAGTTTACCATGACCGTTTCTGTTCTCTCCATGTGGATCTGCCGTATCTGCATGAGCTACGTTTTTGGAACCATGTTAGGCATGGGCGTTCTGGGTACATGGTTTGCAATGTTCCTTGACTGGGTATTCCGCATCATTTTCTTTGTCGTTCGTCTCCAATCCAACAAATGGCAGCACCGTGAACTGCAGCAAAAACTCTCTGCACAAGGATAACTAATAAAAGCCACCGATTTTGATAATCGGTGGCTTTTTTTACTGGTTTTGTTTTTTAACAAATTTTTCTGTTTGCTGCTGATCCAGCACTTCCAACGCAAACCAGAAGGTGCTTCCCTGATTTTGTTTGCTTTCTACCCCATATTCAGCCTGATGCTGCTGGAGAATGTTTTTTACAATACAAAGCCCAAGTCCGCTTCCCTCTGCAGCAGAAGTTCTGTTTCCCTGCTCGATTCGATAATATCGATCCCAGATACTGGAGATCTTATCTTCTGCAATACCCGGGCCATTATCGGTTACTCTCACAAAAACTTTTTTATCCTGTACAAGCTGTTGTACACGGATTTTTTTATCTTGTCCTGTGTGGTTGATTGCATTGCAGATAAAATTATAGATTACGCGGCTAATCTTCGTTTGATCTGCTCTTACCCACACCCTGCGATCTTTCTCAAAACTAATTTCCCACTGTTTTTGTGCTGTCAATTTTTGATAATGATATACTGTCTCCTGCAATAAATCAGTAAGACAAAAAGTTTCAAGCTTCAAACGAGGCGCTGCCTCTTTCATTTTGGAAAGATCCAAAATATCGTTAACCAGCATAGAAAGACGATTTGCCTCATCTATCATAATCTGAACATTTTCTAGTGTATTCTCACCAGGAATTTCCTGCATCATCTGCGCATAGCCGATCATCATAGTCAGCGGCGCACGCAGATCATGGGAAATATTTGCCAGGAGTTCTTCCCGGTTTTGTTCAGTTTCTGAGAATTTCTTTACTGCGCAGTTAAGCGACTCTCCAAGATCTTTCATAAAAGAACACCCTTGTACCGGAAAACAAACATTAAAATTTCCCACAGCCAGTTCCTGAGCAACTTCCTTGTACTGCCCTATTTTGCAGCTAAACCTTGTTTTCAGGAAGAGACAGCCTGCAAGCGCAAGCAATAATAATGTTATGGAAAGAAAAAGCATCTGAGTCCACATTACATCCATATTTATCCCGTTTTGCGTGATAATTGAACGCATCAAAACCAAAAGCTCTGTTCCATCTTTTTGTTTTACCAGTTGAGCACAGGTAATCATCCTGCATGTATTGGAGTCTTTATAAAAAGCCGAATCTGTTTCTTCATCCGATTCATCCGCAACATCAAATTTGGTCAGGTGTTCCCACATGATTCCATTTTCTGAAACCTCATCCTGATACAAATCAATCAGCTGCTCTGTTGTGTATTCTGCAAGAGAAGTTTGTTTTGTATTCAAACGGTCCACTCCATTTGAATCAACAATTCTGACTTCTATGCCGGCAGATTGAATCTTCGAAATAATTTCATCCAGATTATTTTCGTCAATATTGTTTGATACTTCCACTAATGCGGATTTTACCATGTTCTTCTTTAAGAATTGATAAACATCGTCCAGAAAGAAAAGCTGAGCAAACCAGGCCATCAGCAACACACCGATGAAAAACACCAGGACTGCCGCCAATCTTTTTTGGGACAAAAGGCCATGAGCACCCATGGTCTTTACTGTGCTTCAAAGCGATAACCAACACCGCGCAGGGTAACGATATAGCGGCTGTATTGGCCTAAAGCTTTTCGCAGCAATTTAATGTGTGTATCCAGGGTACGGTCATCTCCAAAGAAATCATATCCCCAAACATCATTGATCAGTTTTTCTCTGGTCAATGCAATTCCGCGGTTGCGTACCAGGTAGAAAAACAGCTCATATTCTTTTGGCGAAAGCGAGATCTGTTCCCCATCTACATACACCATTCTTCCAGTAAAGTCTACCTTCAGTCCTTCAAAGGTAAGGATCTCTTTGCGTGGTGCAGAATAACCGCTGCTTCTCTTAATAATTGCCTGCACACGCAGCATCAATTCTTTCGGAGAAAACGGCTTTGTAACATAGTCATCCACACCCAGTTCAAATCCATGAATACGATCGTACTCTTCTCCCCTCGCGGAAAGCATCAGCACCGGAATTTGAGAAAACTTGCGGATTTCTCTGCATGCTGAAAAGCCGTCCAATTCCGGCATCATGACATCCAGTATCATCAAATCGAATTTTTCCTGTCGGCATAATTCGATTGCTGTCATTCCATCCGCAGCTTCTTCTACTTCGTATCCTTCAAATTCCGCATACTTACGAATCAGGACTCGAACTTTTTCTTCGTCGTCTACCACTAAGATCCGATACATTTTTCATCCCCCCAAATGATTTTGCCGCGGGAAAACGGCAGTTTCTGATTCCAAAAGAGAATCACTCCCAGCATAATCCTGCAAATTTTATCCTATCATGAATTTGTGACGGTAGAATGAACAGAACAAGGACTTTAAAAAAGATTAAAGATTCTGTATGTTTCTTGTTAAAAACAACAAAGACTTCCCGGCATTTTTTCTGTACTGCCGAGAAGTCTTTTGTATTTTTTCTGTATCTTACGGATTATCCTCTTTGTCCGAATAAGCCGCTTACACTATCCCAGAAACTGCCATCTTCATCATCTTCACTGCTGGAAGATGTGCTGCTATCATTTTTCTGAATCACTTTTCTTCCACCGGATGTGCTGCTGTCACTGCTGTTTCCTTTCGCTGCCGAAGACAGAGAAGAAGAGCCAGAAGAGCTGGAAGAAGAGCTGGAATCCGAAGAATCATCGGAATCTGTGGTGTTGTGATCATCTTCCTGAGTTGCTGAAGAAGCGCTTCTGTGGAGAATACAGGATGATGGAATATAGGTTTCCTTATACCAGCCAGTTGCTGTGGACGGACAGTTTTCCGTCGCAAGGTCACCGGATTCCGTACAATACTGCATTGCCTTTACATTTTCGGAATAGGTGAAATCTTTTGCTTCCAATCCTTCATGAATTGGGAGCATCAGATTCTTCCAGAAAATTGGGGTTGGATAGGTGGAATAATAGATTTCTTCCTGAATATCGTAACCCATCCAGACACCAGCAATATAATATGGAGTAAAGCCGATAAACCAAAGGTCAGGGTTATCGATAGCAACTTCCACACCGTTAACATACTTAACGCCGGTGGAAGAACCTGTTTTACCTGCGGTGGTAATTCCGGTTTCATTTTTCAGATTTGCTTTTGCACCGGTACCCTGTGTTACAACAGTCTGAAGCAGTCGGTTGAGTACCGTTGCGGTTTCTTCCGATACAACTCGAACCTGTGTGGTATCTTTTTCCAGGACAATGTTTCCTTCCATATCTGTAACCTTGGTATAGGTATATGGTTTTACATATTTACCACCGGTTACAAAAATCTGGTAACAGCCTGTCAATTCTTCCAATGTCATACCGGTAGTCATACCACCAAGTGCCATTGCAGAAAGGCTGGTTGCATCCAGTTCATGCAGGGTGCTGACCTGGAATTTATTCTTCAGAGTATCATAGCAAACCTGCGGAGTCAGAATATTGACAATCTGTGCTGGAACGGTGTTGATAGACTGCTGGATCGCATACTGAACTGTCATTGGCTGATGAGTATAGCTGTTTGAATAGTTCTGCGGCCACTGGAATGTTTTTCCGTTTTCGGTCAGAGTCAGCGGCTCATCAACAAAGGTAGTCGACCAGGTAATCAGGTCTCGTTCAAACGCATTGAGGTAAGCCGAGATCGGTTTCATGGTAGAACCCGGATGACGCTGCGACTGAGTTGCACGGTTAAACAGTCGGTTGGAGGTCTTTTCGTTGCCGCCGATCATGCCCTTGACACTTCCGTCCGGAGCAATAACGATTGCTGCTGTCTGCGGATATTCCGAGTTGTTCAGCGGCGGGAATGTGGAGGAATCAGCATAGGACGCTTCCAGAGATTTCTGTACTTTCGGGTCCATGGTCGAATAGATTCGGTAGCCACCGCTGTAAACCATATCGGTAGCATAAGCACGGGTATAGTTGTATTCTTCCTGAAGGTCGGTAATGACATCCTCGATAACCTGGTCAGTATGCCAGTCGGTCAGAGCGGTCATACCATCCGAAGTGGATTCCACTTCTTCTCTTTCAGCAAGCTGTACATCATAATTTACCCATTTTTCATATTCGCTTTGTGTCAGCATTCCGAGGTCACGCATTTCGCCCAGAATATATTCACGGCGTTTTGCGTTTTCCTCCATACCGGTACCCCATCCATACGTTTCATTGGTGGTTTCACGCAGTGGATTATATTTGGTCGGAGCGTTTGTAATCGCAATCAATGTTGCCGCCTCGGCCACATTGAGTTCACTGATATCCTTATTAAAGTAGAGCTTGGACGCACTCTGGATACCGTAACACTGATTAGAAAAGAACGCAACGTTCAGATAGGTTTCCATAATCTGTTCCTTGCTGTAACTCTTTTCCAGCTTCAATGCAGTAAAAATTTCCTGAACCTTTCGTTCCGGAGTAACCTCATCATTACCGGTCAGGTTCTTGATTACCTGCTGAGTAATGGTGGAACCACCCTGAATTCGACTGGAGCCACCAAAATAGCTCAGGGTCGATTTGATCGTTCTGAGCCAGTCAACACCATGATGTTCCCAAAAACGCTTATCCTCCGCAGCAACCGTTACGTTGACAATCATCTCCGGAATTTCATCATAGCTGACCCATTCACGGTTCTGACCGGAATACAGTTCCTTAACAACAGTTTCTTCCTGCGTTTCCGGGTCAGTGACGTAGATATAGGATGTATTGTTGAGGTTTACTTCGACATTGGAAAGATCGACAACCGGCGCTCCCTCCAGAGAGTTGAACACATAAAGTGCCATTACCGATACAACGATCGAACCGGTAATAATTCCAATAAAGATCAGAATGGCAAAAGTGCGGCCCAGTCCTCGAAAAAACCTTCTGACCGGTCCCGGACGTTTTGCTGTTTCCAAACAAATCCTCCTCCTTCTATGATTCGTTCTCCGCTTCCGGTATTTGCGGAGATGGATTTTCATTCGTTTGCTGTACGACATTTGTGACTTATATGTACACGCTACTTATTATACCACAATAAAAGTTAAAAATCTTAAAATTTTGAAAAAATTAGGAATTTAGCTAAATTCACAGTTTCTTCTCCTGTAAAATTTGTAAGTTTCCCGTTTACTGTATAAATTATCCTGAGTTGGACAAATTAAGGATAGTATCATAATCGTTCTGTCAGCTTACGATGAAACCATAAAAAAGAAAGGGTGCGCTCTATTGAGACAAAATATCCTGCTTACCTGTGCCGCACTGACTGCGGTATGCATCATCACCGCATTTCTTCTTACTGTTTCCGATCTGAGCGCTTCCCAACCTCCTTCTGAGGTTCCAGGCCAAGAAACCAGTGAGCAGATGTCGGATATCCCTCTTTCTCAGACAATTGGGGAATCTGACAGTAAATCCATCTCACCGCAGTACTATCTGCGGGAATACGATGGAAAGATTGCTGTCTTCCTTCCGGATAAAAATGTTCCGGAAACTGTATTTGAAGTTTATACCTCCACACTGCCTTCCTATGATCGCGGTCAGCTGCAGCTTGGAATACCCATCCAGAGTTATGAGGAGCTTGTGAAACGGATAGAAGACTATATCAGTTAATGTTATTCTTCTGTTCAAATGGTTACCAAATTGTAATGGAACTTTCATCGGAAAAGGATGATTTTTTTCTTGCCATGGAATATAATAGAGACATAGAAAAGATTAACCCGATGAAATGACGAGACGAGGCGATTCCGATGAACTTCAAATTTGCGCACAATAATATCAATGTACTCAATCTTGATGAGAGCCTTGCCTTTTACAAAGAAGCACTTGGTCTGACAGAGGTTTCGCGAAAAATCGCGGAGGACGGCAGCTTTATCTTAGTTTACCTTGGTGATACCTCCACTAAACACCAGTTAGAGTTGACTTGGCTTAGAGATCGCCATGATCCTTATGACCTCGGCGACAATGAAATCCACATTGCATTCACCACTTCTGATTTTGAGGCTGCTCATGAAAAGCATAAAGCAATGGGCTGCATCTGTTATGAAAACAAAGCAATGGGAATTTACTTCATTGCCGATCCAGACGGCTACTGGCTGGAAATTATTCCAGAAAAAAATTAGACTACTTTTTTCTCCATAAAATTATTCTCCTAACCTAACAAAAAAGGAACCCGTTTTGGGTTCCTTTTTTTGTATCTGCACGCAAAAAATAAGACAGGATATTCTCCTGCCTTACTTTTTACCAAAAACTATTCAGCTTTTGGAGCGCCTACTGGGCAAACACCAGCGCAAGCGCCGCAATCGATGCATTTGCCAGCGTCGATTTCGTACTTATCAGCTCCTGCGGAAATAGCGCCTACTGGGCACTCTGCTTCACATGCACCGCAGCTGATGCAATCACTGCTAATTTTGTATGCCATAACGTAACACCTCCATTATTTTATGTTCCTTCTTTAGGACAACGTACAAGCGTTCATCCTGTACACCCCTATTTTATCACATCATAAAAAAAAATCAACCAATATTCAGAATTTATTTCCGCTTTTTTGTTTGCCTTTTCTCTTATTTTTATACAAAATAAAATGTTTTGTGATATTTTGTTCTTTATTTCTTAGTCAAAACATCCACAAAACATCACAAAAGGACACCAGAATCATGGTGTCCTTTTGTATGGAGTTTATTTGATTTTATGCTAGTTTTCCAGCTTTTTCAGCTCTTTTTCCTGTTTGGCATCCGCATAATCTTCCTTCTGCGGACGAGCATCCTTGAGCACGCGAACTGCTTCGCGTTCAAACACCATTGGTGCACCATCACTTGCCTTGTCCAAGCGGACCTTTACCAGTCCTGTAAGCAGGCTGATCTCGGTTACGGTACCTTTTCCTTCGCTGGTGGATACATAAGCTCCTACTCGTGGTGTAATGCGGATCAGGTCTTCATACGCGTTCTGTTCATACTTTAAGCAGCACATCAGTCTGCCGCAGGTTCCGGAAATTTTGGTTGGATTTAAGGACAAACCCTGCTCCTTTGCCATTTTGATCGATACTGGCTGGAACTCTCCGAGGAAGGAAGAACAGCAGAATGGTCTGCCACAGATACCAAGGCCACCCAGCATTTTTGCTTCATCGCGTACACCGATCTGTCTTAATTCGATTCGTGTCTTAAACACCGATGCCAGATCTTTTACCAGCTCACGGAAGTCGACCCTTCCATCTGCTGTAAAGTAAAACAGGATTTTGTTGTTATCGAAGGTGTATTCCACATCAACAAGCTTCATATCCAGTTTATGCTTTTCAATTTTTTCCAAACAAAGCTTAAAAGCCTTTTTTTCTTTTGCTTTGTTTTCCTCAATATGCTTACGGTCTTCCTCTGTCGCAATTCGGATTACCGTCTTAAGCGGTTTTACAATGCCTTCATCGTCAATTTCACGATTTGCAATTGCAACCTCACCGCACTCGATTCCGCGTGCAGTTTCTACAATTACCTTTTCTCCAATTGGCATCTGTACTCCGTTTGGAGAAAAATAATAGATCTTGCCCACCTGCTTAAAGCGAACACCAATTACTTCGGTCATGGTTTCCTCCATTCTATAACGAAAAATAGATAAACATTTTATTCTGTCAATTTTGATTGCTATTCAGAAATCGACTTTACTGCAGCACAAAATGCTGCTGCAACCAGCATAAGGCTTACATTCTGCGATACCTGCCAGGTTGCTTTATCTATTATATCAAGAATCTGCATGGCCTGCAATGTGGTCAAACGATTTTTCACCTGCATTGGGATATCGGAATAATTACCAGGGACGGCATTTTTAAAGCGGATCAGCTCCCAAAAGTAAGAACGAATCTCCTGAAGATACTGCAAAAACTCTTCTCTTTTTTTGTTTCCCGTATACTCCTGCAAACAGCAAAGCAGCTCAAACTCCTGTCCTGCACAGATAATTTCTGCGGCATGTCTTGCACTGCAGGCAAGCTGAAGTTTTTTCTCGTCCCGCAAAAGCTCCAAGGCTTTGCCGATATTTCCTTGAGAGAGATGTGCTGCTTCCTCCCGCTGTTCAGCAGTTACCGAAGCATCCGCAAGTGTTTCCAATGCCTTGGCACATTCCTGCGGTGTACAAACGCTGATTGGAATTACTGCTGCTCTGGAAAGAATCGTCTGTAAAATGCGGGCACGGTTATTACAGGTCATGATAAACACGACCTGTGCCGGTGGTTCCTCAATAATTTTAAGCAGTGCATTTTGTGCCTGCTCAGTCATATTGTGGATATTTCGAAGGATGTATACCTTATACTCTCCATCATTGGGACGAATATAAGCGGTACTGCGGATCTCACGGATCTGATCAATATGAAACGCATTTGCCTTGTTATCCGAAGATACGATCTCCACATCTGGGTGGGTGTCGGACAAAATCAGGCGGCAGTTTCTGCACGCTCCGCAGGGACGGTTTGCCCTTTCCTGCTGGCACAGAACAGCTGCCGCGATCATTTTGGCAAAGGTTGTTTTTCCGCATCCATCCTCTCCTTCAAGCAGGATTGTATGCGGCAAACGCCCGTCAGTTATAAAATTGACGAGCGTTTGTTTGGCTTTATCATTGCAATAAAAGTTATTCAGCAACAATCTTTTTCTCCTGAACGTGTCTCAGTTAAGATTATACTTTCTCGAAACGTTCAACGTCCATTACGAAGATGGTTGCGCCGCCGATCTGAACTTCTACCGGATAGGTTGTGTACATACCAACACCATAAGAAGCAGAAGATGGAACCATCTGTTTACGTTTCTTGGAGTGATCTGCGATGATGGTGATAACTTCATCTACCTTTTCATCCTGAGTACCGATCAGGAATGTGGTGTTGCCCGAAAGGAGGAATCCACCGGTAGTTGCAAGTTTTGTTACAGAAAAGTGATTTTTGGTCAGCGCGGAAGATACCTTTGCACTGTCGTCATTCGAAACAATCGCTAAAATTAATTTCATATATGTAACCCCCTCTGCACAAGTAGAGCTTCCATTGCTACCTGGCAAATGTTTTTTAACTGGAATATCAGCTGTCTGAATCTTCCGTACTCCTATTTTACCACATCTATAACAAAAATACCAGAGTTTTTTAAGATTTTTATAATTTCTTTGTGCAATCTTTCCCCAGGCATAACAAGTGGAATTCCTGGCGGACAGGTAATTTTGACCTGTGCCGCGATTCTTCCTTCAGCTTTTTCCACTGGGACACTCTCTTTCGGGGATAAAAATGCTTCCCGAAGGCTCATAACCTTCTCTGATGGCACAATTGGAAATGCGGTAAACGGCTGGTTTTGAATCAAAACCTCGTCAAGCAAGGCTTCTGTTCGTTTAAAGTCCTCTTCCCTGTTAAACGGAGAAAACAGAAGGACACATCCGCTGTCGCTCAAATATTCCTCCATGATTTTGTATTTTCTCAGCAGTTTACGAAAAGTCTGTGCATCCCATCCTGTTCCGGCAAGCGGGAGCGTTAATCGCATCGGGTCGCAATGCTGCGGAAGGACAAAGCCCTTCTCCCTTGCTTTTTGTCTTAATTCCTCACATCGTGTTACCGTCTGCTGGATTCTTTCTGCTCCATCCTGCATCAAAAATGCAGCAGTGCTGTCCATCGAAAGCATAATCAGATAGTTTGGACTGGTTGAACCAAAAACGGTCATCGCGCCTTTCATCTGCGGACAGTATTTTGCATCGGAGGTGTGAAGCAGCGCTGCCCCAGTCAATGCGGGCATGGTCTTGTGCAAAGAGTCACAGCAAAGATCTGCTCCCAGCTGCATCGGGTGGTATTCCTCTTTCAAAAAGTGAAGGTGTGCACCATGCGCATTATCCACAAGCAGCGGAAGTCCATATTCATGAGCGATTTGGGCAATCGAGCGGATATCACTCATTACACCAAAATAGTCCGGGGACGTTACATAGACCGCACAAAGGGAATCCAATGTGCCCGCCTGTTTTTCTTTTTCCAGAACGCTGCGGATTGCATCGGGAGAAATCTCCCCGATCAGGCGTTCTTCCTGCTTCCTGTTTGGATAAACCCAGACTGGTTCCAAACCTAACAGTGCCATTGCGTTGACTGCCGCAGCATGGATGTTTCTTCCTGCCAGAATTCGGCCTTCCTTTTTTGCCACCATACGAAGCATTGCCTGAATGCACAAGGTAGAACCGCCGGCACTCATCACCGTTCCTTTTGTATCATAAAGTCGGGTAAAAATTTCTTCCAGCTCTTTGAGCGGTCCGTCATCCTCAAACAGGCTGTCCGTACCTTCCACCTCTGTTACATCATACGCCATCAATTCCCCAAATGGGCTGATAGATGTCCCTTTGTGTCCCGGCATGTGCAGTCTGGCATAATCCTGACGGATATATTCATCCAATGCCCTTTTGAGCGGTGTATTATCTGTCATCCTCGTTTGCTCCTTCCAACAATTGGATATTTCTCAAAATCGTCTTTTTTCCGCGATAGTTATATGCTCTCGTTTTGAGCAATCTTTCTGCTGTCTGAGCATCCAGTACCGCTACGGCAGATTCCAAAAATTCCGGTACCGGCGTCAATACTTTTGCTTCTTGGTTCATCGGGCAGACATCGTTGCAGATATCACATCCCCAGATAAGCCCCCCATCCTGAATCTGCCCGATTTCCCAATCGCTCAGCTCCCCTTTTTTCTGGGTAATATGGGAGCGGCATCGTTCCAGACAGACACTTCCATCCGATTGAAGTGCCCCCTGCGGACAAACTTTTTGGCATTTCCCACATCCAATACATTCTCTGGGATTCAGTGGCTGGTCCGGCTGCAAAACAAGATCGGTGACAACCTCACCAATAAAAACATAACTTCCATATTTTGGGTGCAGGATCAGCCCATTTTTCCCCCGTCTGCCCAAACCTGCGTGGAAAGCTGCGCTCACTTCCCGAATCGGGGAATTATCGGTAAACGGCTCAAATTGATTTTGTGGAAAAACTTCCTGCAAAGCTTTACAAAAACGATTGAGATACTCTCCTGCAATCATATGGTAATCGGTCACCATCGCATATCGGGAGATATTGCGCTCTTTGTGCTCCCCCGTATAATATGGAAACAGGCATACCAGCACAGATGCTGCGTCCTGTGGAATTCTCTGTTTTGCCCTGCACTCCAGACACGGCAAAATCTGTTCAAAAGAACAGATTCCAAATGGAAATGCTTCCTTGCCTGACAAAATCTTTGAAGCGATTTCCTTTACTTTTCCGGTTGGTTCCATCCTGATTTCATCCTTTCCTCTTCTGTTATTACTTTAGCATATCCAAAAGCCTGCTGCAAGTTCTGCTTTTTTATTAGAATCATAGGGAGAAAATTGATTTCAATCTTTATCCGCACCGGAATTTATGCTACAATAAGGACAGGCTATTTTTTTAACCACAAATCCAATACAGGGAGGATTTCTGTTATGAATATCAGCATGTTCGATATTCTTGGACCGATCATGATCGGTCCTTCCAGTTCTCATACTGCCGGCGCTCAGCGTATCGGTAAGGCAATGTACAATATGATCGCAGACAAGGAACTGACTTCGGTTCACTTTATGCTGCACGGTTCCTTCCACCTCACTCTGCGTGGTCACGGTACCGACCGTGCACTGGTCGGCGGTGTTCTGGGAATGAACGCAAACGATCCACAGATCAAAAATTCTCTACAAATCGCGCAGGAAAGAGGCATCGAAGTTTCCTTTGAAGGTGCTGACCTCGGTGATGTTCATCCAAACACCGTTCGCATCATCGCAAGAACCAGCGACGGCAAAATCGTTTCTCTGATGGGCTCCTCGATTGGCGGAGCAAATATCGAGATTGTGGAAATCAACGGAACCGCTGCTAAATTCTCCGGAAAATATCCGGCTGTTGTGATCAACCACACCGACCGCCTTGGCATTATCAGCCATATCACCTCGATTCTTGCAATCAATCAGGTCAACATCGTTACTGTTCTCAACTCTCGTGAGAACAAAGGTAAATCCGCTGTCACCATGATCGAAACCGATTCTCCAATCAGTGCAGCAGTAAAACGCGAGCTGGAAAGCATGTCTGCTGTCCACAGTGTTGTAACGATGGAACGCGTGATCTAAGCATTTATCGACCTTAATCCATTTTTCGAAAGGAACGTTTATTATGTACTTCTCTGCCAAGGAAATACTTGCTCAGCTTGATGGCACAGATATGCGCATCTGTGACCTGGTAATCAAAAATGAAACCGAAATTTCCGAGATCAGCCGTGAAGAAATTTTTTCGATGCTGGAAGAACGCTATCAGATCATGTACAATTCCGCTCACGACGCTCTGGAAAAAGAAATCCGTTCTCTGAGCGGACTGACCGGCGGCAGCGCAAAGAAAATGTGGGAATACTACAAAAAAGGCTCCAGCATCTGTGATAATACCATCATCCGCGGTGCAGCCTATGCACTCTCCTGTCTGGAAGTCAATGCATCGATGGGACTGATCGTTGCTGCTCCAACTGCCGGTGCCTGCGGTATCCTTCCAGGTTCCCTGCTCACCGTTGCAGAAAAATATGACATCCCACATCAGCAGGTTCTGGAAGCTCTTGCAACTGCTTCCGGTATCGGTCAGCTGATTGTAAAGAAAGCTACCGTTTCGGGTGCAGAAGGCGGATGTCAGGCAGAATGCGGAAGCGCTGCTTCGATGGCTGCTGCTGCAATCGTTGAAATGCTCGGCGGTACTCCTGCTCAGGCATTTGATGCTGCTGCAATCGCTATGCAGAACATTATGGGTCTTGTTTGTGACCCGGTAGCAGGACTGGTTGAAATGCCTTGTGCAAAACGTAACGCTTCCGGCGTTGCAAACGCTCTGGTCAGTGCAGACCTTGCACTCAGCGGCATCTTCAGCGAGATCCCATTTGATGAGGTAGTGGAAGCAATGTACAAAGTCGGCAAAGCATTGCCTTCTTCCCTGCGTGAAACCGCTCTGGGCGGTGTAGCTACCACACCAACCGCTCTTGCCATGAAGGAAAAGATTTACGGCAATCAGGAGACATCCTCCTGCACCGGAAATTGCGCTTCCTGTGGCGGCTGCAACTAAAAGATCATCTCTTTTTTGGGTCCTGTTAACGCAGGACCCTTTTTTATAAGTTATGAACGTAAGTTTTTACATTTTTTCTAAACCTTTTTCCTAAACCTTGCAGCAAATAATATAGAATATTTACAAAAAGTTCTATTTTTATTGTAATTTATTTATTAAATTGTTATACTTATATCAGAGTTTCTTTTCATAAAGCTGCAAGGAGAATCAGTATGGAACATACAACACACTATCATCCTCCCAAAATCGGCATGCGGGTAATCAAAACACTACTCTCGGTACTGCTGGTCACTCTAACCTATGATTATATATTTGGCGGGCGCAACGCCTGTTTTGCTTGCATCGGAGCGGTTTACGCTATGGGCAACCATTTCCACGAAGGATTCAAATTTGGATTTAATCGCTTTGTCGGCACATTATTTGGGGGATTGATTGTAATTCCATTCTACTGGCTCTACTACCATCATCCACTTGGAATTCCAAAAGAGTTTTACCTTGTTTTGGGGCTTTTATGTCTGCTTTATCTTCACATCTTGTCAGGAGCAACTACTGCCATCCAGCCGGGAGCTGTTATTTATTTTGTTGTTCTATTTACTCAGCCGGTCAATACCTACATCGGCTACACCATCGCCCGCGTAATTGATACCGGTATCGGTGTTATTTTCAGTCTGGTACTGAATTTTCTTCTTCCTTCCAAACTGGATAAACGAAACGGATTTGATTTTCCGCACACCTTTCAGCGTTGGTTTAAAAGTAATCAGCGCCCTCCAAATGAACGATATCCGGTCGACCCGGAACCGGAAGTCAATCCGGAACAAAACTACGAAAAAAAAGGCTCTTAAAAGAGCCTTTTTTTATTATCTCTTTTTCATATTGGGATGAGGATGGGATTCCATCGCTTGACAGGCATAGGACTCCATTGCCTGGCAGGCATGGAGGTAAAGTTCATCCATATTGTGGATCTGATTGGTGCTCTGAATCAGTGCCCCCTGCGCATTTTCGGGAAGGGTTAGAAAAAACTGTTTTGCTTTTGCATCTTTTGCCAGCAGATCATTTAAGTTTTTCAATCGAATCATCACCTTTCTAAAAGCTGGTATCAAATCTTTCCTGATTAGTATACGCACCTTTTTTTGCGGCATACAAAAATCAAAACAAAAACTTTTTCTTTTGTTCTTCTTTCTTTTTCTGATCGAAGCATAGATTTTCCGCACCTTTTCTCCCTGCAATTTCTATACTGTAATAAGCTCGTGATTTTGCAAGGAGGTCTTTGTTATGTCTGAAACTGCACCGATCCGTTTTTTTCTGGGCTCCAATTCCCCACAGGGATTTGTTTCTCGTTTTGATCAGCTGGATTATGGTGATCCTCAGTGGCATACCTTTTACATCAAAGGAGGTCCCGGATGTGGAAAATCTTCCTTTATGAAGCGGCTCGCCGCTGTGTTCGAAAACCGCTGTCCATTGATGGAACAGATTCCATGCTCCTCCGATCCGGATTCTCTGGATGCGGTCATCTTTCCGGAATGGAAAGTCTCGATTGCAGATGCTACTGCTCCTCATGCGCTGGAACCAAAGTATCCCGGACTTTCAGAAAGTATCCTGTCCTTTGGCGATTTTCTTGATCCATTAAAAATAAAACCTTATGGAGAAACCATACGTCTGATTTCCCAGACCACTTCCAAAAATTACTCTCAGGCAATCGATTGTCTTGCCGCTGCCAAAAGCTTTTTGAACGACTCCCATCGCATTGCACTGAGCAGCTTAAATCCGCAAAAACTAAATGCTTATGCAAAACATTTTTCCTATAAAAACTTCCCGAAAAAGCCCGGTCGCGGAAAAGAAAAGGTCCGTTTTTTAAGTGCCATCAACGCAGAAGGAATTGTAAGCCTTGCTTCCACTGTCCGCTCGCTTTGTCAGGATATTTGTTTTATCTCTGATGATTGGGGTGCTGCATCTTCCCTGTTTCTGTCCGCTCTTCGCTCTCATGCGCTGGAAAACGGTCAGGACGTCATTACCTGTTACTGTCCGCTTTCGCCTCATACCAAAATCGATCACCTGATTTTACCGGAACTTGGTCTTGCTTTCCTGACCGAAAATCGCTTCCACGATCTTTCCGGACTGATAGATCAGCCCACATTGATCAGTCAGCGCCACATTCATGCAAAACGTTTTCTGGATCTCGATTCTCTGCGCCGACATAAAAAGAGACTTTCCTTTAATCAAAAAGCCGCAGCCCAGATGATTGCACAAGCTGTATATCTGTTATCAGAAAACAAAGAACTGCATGACCAATTGGAGCAGATTTATCTTTCTGCCATGGATTTTTCCATGATGGACGATGTACTGGAAAGTGTGGTTGCACAGATGATTGATTTTAAGATTGCCAGAGAAGGTTCTTCCCTGCTGTAAGGCAGCTGTACTTATGACACCAATTCTGTTATACTGAAAAAAGAATTGGTGGTGTTTTTATGCAGGAAAATCAAAATTTTGTAGGAAAGGCTTCGTCTTATCAAAAAGGCCGTTCTTCCTATCCCGATCAACTAAAATCTGTCTTGCACACACTCGTTTCTCCTCACACAGCTCATCCTCAGGCTGCTGATATCGGGTGTGGAACAGGAATTTTTTCTCGTTTGCTGATTGATTGTGGTTATCACGTATACGGGATAGAACCTGACACTTCCATGCTTTCCTTAGCGACAGAAGAGCTGGATTCTAGGCTGTTTACCCCTGTTTCAGGCACTGCGGAAGATATTCCCCTTTCGGACAACAGTGTTGATTTGGTTTCCTGTGCACAATCCTTCCACTGGTTTGACAGCGTCTCTTTCCGGGCAGAATGTGACCGGATTTTACGACCAAACGGTAAAATTCTTCTGATATGGAACACAAAGGACACTGATTCCCCGATTATGCGAGACTATCAGGAAATCTGTACCCGAATTTTAGGAACACGGTTTTCAGGATTTCACAACGGGTTAAACCTTAGTGGAAAAGAAGTGCTTTCCTTTTTCCATTCGCATGAACATACCCTTACTTTTTCAAACTACCAATTTGTATCGATGGAAAAGTTTCTCCATTGGTGTCTTTCTTCCTCTTATTCCCCTCAAAAAGACGACCCATGCTATCTTTACTTTCTGGACGAATGCCAAAAGCTGTTTGTCCGCTACTGTGTTTCTGACAAAATCCTGCTTCCCAGCAACACCATTGTTCATATCGGAAATTAAAAAAGCAGCTCCAATCGGAGCTGCTTTTTTATTAGTCTTTCAAAATCATCTTGTACATGTTGACATAGTCGCCAGCAGATTTGTTCCAACTAAAATCGGACTCCATTGCTGACAGCATTGCTTTTTTCCAAAGAGGTTTGTTTCCAAACAGTCCTTCTGCTCTCTGGATTGCACCCAACATATCGTGTGCATTGTATGTCTTGAAGGTAAAGCCGTTTCCGTTCTTGTCACCCATATCGTGGATGCTGTCTTTCAGGCCACCGGTTTCGCGAACAATTGGAAGGGTTCCGTATCTTGCTGCTACCATCTGTGCCAATCCGCAAGGTTCGCTCTTGGATGGCATCAGGAATGCATCTGCACCGGCATAAATCTTCTTGGAAAGGCTTGGAATAAAGCCAATCTTGACAGCAACTCTGCCTGGGTAACGATTCTGCATCTCGCGGAAGAAGTTTTCGTAAACTTCCTCACCGGAACCAAGGATTACAACCGAAACATTGTCCCTCATCAGGTCATGGAAGATATATTTAACCAGATCCAGACCTTTGTGAGAAGCCATACGGCTGACCATACCGATCAGCATACGGTTTTCATCCGGCTCCAGTCCCATCTCTTTCATCAGTTCCAGCTTGTTTACTTTCTTGTCCTCGATATGTTTTGCATCATAATTCTTATAAATGTTTTCATCGGTCTTCGGATCATTGTCTTTGATATCAATTCCGTTGAGGATACCGATGACGCGATCGCCTTTGATGTTCAAAATTGGGTCCAGACCATGTGAGAACCATGGATCATGGATTTCCATTGCATAGCTCGGGCTGACGGTATTGACGATATTGACCTGCATAATCGCTGCTTTCATCATGTTCAGGCAGCCATTATATTCCAGTACTGGATGCTGATATTCTGGAATTCCCAGAACATCCCAAGCAATTTCCATACCGTACTGACCCTGATACTGGATGTTGTGGATGGTGAATACTGTCTTGATTTCATGATATTTTGGAATGCTGCGATAGAATGTATTGAGATAAACCGGAACAAGTGCAGTGTGCCAGTCATTTGCATGAACAACATCCGGATCAAAATCAATGTAGTTGATCATCTCCATTGCTGCCTTGGAGAAGAACGCAAAACGCTCTGCATCATCATAATATCCGTACAGGTTATCGCGTTTAAAATAATATTCGTTATCCAGAAAATAGTAAACAACTCCCTGATGACGGATCTTGAATACGCCACAGTACTGATTACGCCATGCCAGCGGTACATTGAAGTTTCTTACAAACTCCATTTTTTCTCTGAACTGCTGTGGAATATTTTTATAAAGTGGAATTACAACACGGCACTCGTGCCCCAGATCACACAACGCTTTTGGAAGAGAACCTGCCACATCTGCCAAACCGCCGGATGCGATAAAAGGTCTTGCCTCACTTGCTACAAACAAAATTTTCATTCACTGTGCCCCCTTCAGATACGCTTGATTTTGAAAAGGGAAGTCCCTTCCTTGGATGACAAGGAGGGACTTCCTGCATCTTTCATTTTATACTGCGGTACCCTTTTTAACAAAGAATGGATACTCTTTGCATCCAATCAGGGTCTTGGAATCGCGAATCATAACATCCTTATCGGTAACAACACAATCAAGTACGCTCTTTTCACCGACATAAGTTCCCTGCATCAGAATCGAGTTTTTAACAACCGCACCTTTGTCAATCTTAACACCACGGAAAATAACCGAATTCTCTACTGTTCCTTCGATGATACATCCGTCTGCGATCATGGAATTCTTTGCACTTGCATTGATACCATATCGAACTGGAACTTCATCTCGTACTTTGGTGTAAACCGGACGTTCCGGTGGGAACAGCTGACGGCGTACGTCTGGATTCAGCAGTTCCATTGTGCAGTCGTAGTAAGACTGAAGCGACTTGATGTCTGCTACATAATTATCGTAAGCATAGCCGTAGATTTTCAGACGCTGATTTCCCTGCTGCAGAACACCGCGGGTAAAGCTGTAGAAGTTTGTGCTGGATGCCTCGCTGATAATTCTTTCCAGCAGGCGTTTGCTGATTACTGTCATGTTCAGCAGAACATTGCCCTCTTCCTGCTCAGGGTTAATAAATGCACCGTTAACACGTTTGTTTTCATCCATGCTGATGGTGATAACATCACGATGGATAGAGTCGGTAATCGGTTTATGTTTATATACTACCGTAATATCGGCATCTTTTTCTTTATGGTAACGCAGCACATCCGAATAGTCGATGGAGGTGATGTTATCGCAGTCTGTCATAACAACGATCTCTGCTTTCGAAGAACGGATATAGTTATAAATATTTCCCAGTGCTTCCAGACGACCACGGTAAAGAACTGCCTCCTGGCTTCCGTATGGAGGAAGGATGGTCAAGCCGCCTTTCTTACGGGAAAGATCCCATTCCTTACCATTTCCAACATGATCCATCAAGGACTGGAAATTACTCTTTGTGATGATACCAACATCCTTGATGCCAGAATTAATCAGGTTAGATAATACAAAGTCAATCAGACGATATCTTCCGCCAAATGGCACAGAAGCCATAGTACGGTTTTCTGTCAGCTGTCCCAGCATGGAATCATGCATATTGGAAAATACAATTCCCAGTGTTTTACTCATCATTTCCGTCCACCTCCGGTATATCCTGTTCAATCATTGCTTTTGCCGGAACCTTGACGTTTTTGCCAACATGGATTCCCTTTGCAATTACGGTAACGCCCCAGCTTGCTTTGTCCTCAACATTTTCCGGACGGCAGCCTACTACTGCGTTTTCTCCGATTACTGCGTTCTCTGCCACGATCGAATATTCCACTACTGCACCTGCTTTGATAACCGAACCAGGCATTACGATACTGTCGTGAACCACAGCACCTTTTTCTACCACAACGCCGGCAAACAAAACAGAGAAATCAACTTCGCCCTCTACAAAACAACCTTCGCTGATCATTGCATTCTGGGTAATAGCTCCATCTGCAACATACTGCGGCGGCATAACTGGATTTCGTGCATAGATCTTCCAACTGTCGTCGTACAGGTCAAGCGGTACGTTTGGATTGAGCAGGTCCATATTTGCTTCCCACAGGGAATCGATGGTTCCTACGTCTTTCCAGTATCCCTGGAAAGCGTACGCATACATTCTCTCACCGTTTTGGAGCATTGCTGGAATAACGTTCTTTCCAAAATCGTTTTCAGAATCTGGATTTGCTTCATCTTCTTCCAGATATTTTCTCAGTTTGCTCCAGGAGAAGATATAAATTCCCATCGAAGCCAGATTGCTCTTTGGTTCCTTTGGTTTTTCTGCAAATTCATAGATTTTTTGTTCTTCATCGCAAGCCATGATACCAAAACGGGATGCTTCTTCCCACGGAACTTCCATAACAGCAATGGTACAGTCTGCCTGTTTTTCCTTATGGAATTCCAGCATCTTGGAATAGTCCATCTTATAGATATGGTCACCGGAAAGAATGACAACATATTCCGGGTCATAGCGGTTGATAAAGTTAATGTTCTGATAGATTGCGTTTGCTGTACCGGTATACCAGTCCGAGTTGGAGCTCTTCTGGTAAGGCGGCAGCACATAGACACCGCCATGAATGCGGTCAAGGTCCCAAGGCTGTCCGTTGCCAAGATATTCGTTGAGCTGAAGCGGCTGATACTGGGTCAGTACGCCTACCGTATCAATTCCCGAGTTTACACAGTTGGAAAGAGGAAAATCGATAATTCGATATTTGCCTCCAAACGGCACTGCCGGTTTTGCGATATCTCTGGTGAGTGCGTGCAGACGGCTTCCCTGTCCACCTGCCAGAAGCATCGCGATCCATTCTTTCTTTACGATCATGTTTATCCCCCTCTGGTAATGAGTTGCTCTATTTCCGGTTTGACCGGTTGTTTTGATACAAGATTATTCTTGTGTTTTTGTTGTTTTACGGGTACGCTTTGTCTTTTCAGCAGTTTCCTGCTCTGTGCTTTCTGCTGCTGCCTTTTTGCGGGTACGTTTTGGTTTTTCTTCTGCTGGCGCCGCTGTTTTCTCTGCTGTCACTGCCTTTTTGCGGGTACGCTTCGGTTTTTCTTCTGCTGGTGCTGCATCCTCTGCTGGTGCCGCTTTCTTGCGAGTGCGTTTCGGCTTTTCTTCCACTGGCGCCGCTGTTTCTTCTGCTGTCACTGCTTTTTTGCGGGTACGCTTTGGTTTCTCTTCCTGCTTGGATTCTTTTGCAGGTTCTTCGGTTACCTCAACATCAATAACATTGTCCTCTTTTGATTCCGGCTGAATCTTAGAAGGTTTCAGATACATTACAGACATTGGAGGGATATCCACTGCAATCGAGTTTGCTTTACCATGCATTGCAATTTTTTCAGAAAGGATAATCTCTTTTTCTTTAATGCCATTTCCACCATATCGGATATCATCCGAATTGAGCGCAATTTCATAATTCTTTTCTTCCGGAATACCGAAACGATATCCATCACGTTCTACCGGAGCAAAGTTACAGATTGCAATGACATCGTCGCCCTCATCATTGGTGCGGCGGAAGATCACAACATTCTGGGTGTTATCATCATGAACCAGCCACTGGAATCCATCCCAGCTGTCATCAATTTCCCACATTGGAGAATTTTCCAGATAGAAATGGTTAAGATCCCTTACAAAGCTTTGCAGCTTGCGGTGGCTTTCATAGGAGAGCAGCTGCCAATCCAGTTCTTTTTCAAAGTTCCATTCGATAAATTGTCCAAATTCCTGTCCCATGAACAAAAGTTTCTTGCCTGGGTGCGCCATCATGTAACCGAGCATGGTGCGCATACCTGCAAACTTCTGGCTGTATTCTCCCGGCATCTTATTGATGAGCGAACACTTGCCGTGAACAACCTCATCGTGGGAAAGTGGAAGCACATAGTTTTCCGAAAAAGCATACATCATGCTGAAGGTCAATTTATCATGGTTATAGGAACGGTAAATCGGATCAAGCGATATGTAATTGAGCATGTCATTCATCCAGCCCATATTCCACTTAAAGTTAAAGCCCAATCCTCCCACATACGGCGGTTTGGTTACCAGCGGCCATGCAGAAGATTCCTCAGCAATCATCAGGACATCGGAATGTTCTCCTAAAATTGCAGAATTAAGTTTCTTTAAAAATTCTACTGCTTCCAGGTTTTCGTTTCCGCCATGAACATTTGGTGTCCATTCCCAGGATTCTCTTCCGTAGTCCAGGTAGAGCATCGATGCCACCGCATCAACGCGCAGTCCATCAATGTGGAATTTTTCGACCCAGAACATTGCGCTGGAAATCAGGAAGCTCTGCACCTCTGGACGTCCAAAATCAAAAATTCTGGTTCCCCAATGCGGATGTTCCCGTTTTTGAATATCCTGATATTCATAACACTGGGAACCATCAAACTCGTATAGTCCCTGTGCATCTTTCGGAAAATGGGCTGGAACCCAGTCCATAATGACACCGATATTGTTTTCATGCATCTTGTTGACAAAGTACATGAAGTCCTTTGGGGTGCCATAACGGGAAGTTGCTGCAAAATATCCGGTTACCTGATAACCCCAGGATGGGTCAAACGGATATTCAGTAATTGGCATCAGTTCCACGTGAGTATATCCCATGTCCTTGACATAAGATACCAATTCATCCGCACATTTGCGGTAATCAAAAAACTGTCCATCCTCGTACTGACGCCAGGAACCAATGTTTACCTCATAGATGTTGATTGGCTCACCCACATGGTTCTGCAGTTTTCTTTTATCCATCCACGCCTGATCTTTCCAGAGATATTTTCCAAGCTCATAAAAGCGGGATGCTGATTCCGGGCGGGTCTGCATGTGAAATGCGTACGGATCGGTCTTGAGCAGGATCTTTCCTTCCTGTGTCTCAATACTATACTTATACAGATCGTACTGTTTTATGTCCGGTACAAAACCTTCCCACAATCCATTATCGCTGATTTTTTCCATTGGATTTTGTGTTCGATTCCAATCATTAAAATCACCGACAACCGAAACACTCAGGGCGTGTGGTGCCCATACACGAAAAATCGCACCGGATACGCCTTTTCGCTTAGACGAGTGGGAACCCAAAAACTCGTATGCCTTATAATTTGTTCCCTGATGGAACAGATAAATTGGTACTTCATCTTTTTTGTTTACTTTATACATACTATCAACCCCCTCGTGTTTAGCATTATCATACCAGAAAACCAGCATTTTTTCAAGCATTTATTGTATAAAATCATGAAATATCATTTTGAGCTTTACAAAAACTTTGTTGTATATTAACAAAATTTCGCACTGTTCTAAGCCTTTTTATTCTGTCACGTTATGACACTTTATACAGTTTGAAGTGTTTTTTTTAGTAAAACGATATAGGAAAACTGCCAATTTGAACTTATTATTCTGCTTTTCTGGTATATTTCTGACAAATCCGCAGCGTTAATCATAACATACTTCTTTCCACAAAATTTATCGAAAGAAAGTCGCTTTTGATTTTTTCTTTTCCGTTCTTTTACATAAAAAAAGCCCGAAGCCAGAGGCTTCGGGCAAAATTTTCCTGTCTGATCTTATTCTTTTGGAGCATCATGATCTGACTCATCCAGATTTTCCAAGGCATAGTTCAGGCACTGAATCACCACCCGATTCAGTGAAGTATTGTTTTTCGCTGCAACTTCTTCTAATTTTCTTATCATACCAACCGGTAAACGAAACGTTTTTGACTCCGTATCATACCCTTTTTGTATCCTAAACATCATCTGCACCTCTCTATAATCAAATGATAGCGTGCATTTTTCGATAAATCTGAAACTACAACTTTCCCTCAAAACAAAGTTTTAAACAATTTACAGGGTTAAACCGTAGTTTTATGCGCGCAAAAATCATCCACTGGATAATTTTTGCTGGTCCCCTGCTACTTATAATTGGTTTTCGAGAACCTTTTCTCTTGCAAAAAGGTTCTCGAGCTCTCCCAATGAGCG
>ERZ832522.82-NODE-82-length-112447-cov-13.935387_pt1 | contig 112447 bp, 146 predicted proteins | sample MGYA00519951_ERZ832522 | MGnify/ENA primary metagenome ERZ832522 (study PRJEB31850, sample SAMEA3708728) | human gut metagenome | biome: human gut; feature: human-associated habitat; material: faeces | place: China | collected 2014 ... | reverse complement strand
GCGACTACGGCAAGACTCCCGCTCCCATCAAGCCCGAGTTCACCAAGAAGATCCTGGGCGACGAGCAGCCCATCACCTGCCGCTTTGCCGACACGCTGGCTCCTGAGATGGACAAGCTGAAGGCCGAAGCCGCCAAGTGGGCAACGCAGGAAGAGGATGTGCTGACCTACGCCATGTTCCCGCAGGTGGCACCCAAGTTCTTCGACAAGCGCAATGCCAAGAAGCAGGGCGTGGACGGTGACCATGTGGACTACACCAATCAGTCCCACCCCGTCTGATCTGCTCATCTGAACTGAACAGCGAGCCTCCCGTACACAAGCGGGAGGCTTTTTGTTTTGGCAAAAACAGGAGGATTTCGCCTTTATGCAACTAAAATGCAACAAATACACCCACTTTTTACCAGAAATCTGACACAACTGCATTGACTTGCCACGGCATTCCTTTTATAATTAACAATCATATCAAGTGTTATTCTGAGCAAAGGGGGTTATTGCCATGAGGCGTATTACCGAAGAGCACCTCGCCGACCTGTGTGAAGCGGATTACCGGAACCTGATGGGGGTTACCCGGGAAGAATTCGGCCGCATGCTGCAGGCGCTGGAAGAAGGCTACCGCCGGGAACACAAGCGCAAGCCGCGTTTTACCAAGATCACCATGGTCGACAAACTGATCCTCACCCTGACCTATCGCTGCCAGTACCGCAGCATGGACAGCATTGCAAAGGAATACGAAGTCTCGCTGGACACCATTTCCGACAACATCCACTGGGTGGAACAGACCCTGCTGAACGCAGATCTGCTGGAAAGCAGCGTGACCTGCGTGTATAAAACGAATGCCGGAACAACGGCTCATTGACCCGGAAGCCCTGACGCGATCTTTATTTTCAGGATCGCGCCGGGGCTTTTGTTTCGCACCTGCGCGCAATGCCGTATTCCGGCCCGGAAAGAGCCTGATCCTGCACCTTGAATTTTTCAGAAAAGAATAGTAAAATGATGCTATATGTATCGTAACATGGGCTTGTATACCCAAAGGCGGATACATATGCCGGAAACTGTACGCAAACACACAAAAAAGGAGAACGTATGATTTTAAGCATGACCGGTTTCGGCAGGGGAACCGCAGTGCGCAGCGGCCGTGAGATCACGGTGGAACTGCGCAGCGTAAACTCCCGCTATTTTGAGTATTCCTCGCGCATTCCGCGCACCTGCAGCTACCTGGACAGCCGCCTGAAAAAGCAGCTGAACGAGCGCATTACCCGCGGCAAGGTGGAGCTGAGCATGACCATCCAGAACGTGGATGCCGCCGATACGGTGGTCACCGTGAACATGGAACTGGCCCGCAGCTATCAGCAGGCCATGCGGGATCTTTCGGAGCAGCTGGGGGTCAAGAACGACATTTCTGCCGCTGTCCTGACCCGCTTCCCGGATGTGCTGGCTACCCGCCACGCCGATGTGGACGAAGAGCAGCTGTGGGAAGATGTGTCTGCCGTCACGGCCCAGGCACTGGACCGTTTTGTGGAGATGCGTGCTGCCGAGGGTGCCAAGATGAAGGCCGATGTGGAAAACCGCCTGAACTTCCTGGAGGAATGCGTCGGCAAGGTGGAGACCCTGAGTGCAGGCCGGGTGGAGGCCTATACCAGCCGCCTGTACGAAAAGCTCAAGGTCATTCTGGAGGACCGCGACATCGACGATGCCCGCGTGCTGACCGAGGCCGCCATCTTTGGCGACAAGACTGCCGTGGATGAAGAGACTGTCCGCCTGCGCAGCCACATCTCGCAGTACCGCGGGATCCTGCAGCTGAACGAGCCGGTGGGCCGCAAGCTGGACTTCCTGACGCAGGAGCTGAACCGCGAAACGAATACCATCGGTTCCAAGTGTCAGGATCTGGACATCACCCGCATCGTGGTGGACATGAAGGCGGAGATCGAGAAGATCCGCGAGCAGATCCAGAATCTGGAGTGATACAGACTTTTTCGGAGGAATGCAATGAAGCTGATCAACATCGGGTTTGGCAACATGGTCAGCGCGGGCCGGGTCGTGGCAGTGGTCAGCCCGGATTCTGCGCCGGTCAAACGCCTTGTCAAGGAAGCGCGGGAACGCGGCATGCTGATCGACGCTTCCTATGGGCGCAGCACCCGTGCCGTGCTCATTATGGATTCCGATCATGTGGTGCTCTCGGCCCTTCAGCCGGAAACGGTGGCCAACCGTGCGGCCGGGCAGGAGAGCAAGGGAACAACAGAGGAGGAACAGACCCATGGAGAAGGATAAATTTCTGTTTGTTGTGTCCGGTGCCGCCGGCACCGGTAAGGACAGCGTGGTCAAGGCACTGCGCGAGGCCCATCCGGAGATCGAAAAAACCGTGTCTGCCACCACCCGCAGCCCCCGCCCCGGGGAGCAGGAAGGTGTGGATTACTACTACCGCACCCAGGAGCAGTTCCGTCAGCTGATCGACACCGATCAGGTGGTGGAATACAACTTCTACAACGGCAACTACTACGGCACCCTGCGCGAGGAAGTGGACAAGCGTCTGGAAGCCGGCAAACTGGTGGTTCTGGTCATCGACGTGCACGGCGCTGCCAACATCCGCCGGATGTTCCCGGGTGCTACCACGGTGTTCCTGCTGCCGCCGTCGGTGGAAGAACTGGAACACCGCCTGCGTGGCCGCGGAACCGAGACCGAAGAAAGCATCCACGAGCGTCTGGCCACGGCCCAGAGCGAGCTGGCCGAGCAGGATAAGTTCACCCTCAAGCTGGTCAACAACGAGGTAGCATCCTGCGCAGAAGAGCTGTATCAGGTCATCTGCCGCCGCGCCGGGATCGCACAGTAAATCAAACCGCAAAGGAGCCCGTGCCCATGCCAAAAACGGTGGGTGTTGCCGTAAGCAACGCGACCTTCCATTTTGATAAACTGTACACCTATGCCGTTTTGCCGGAGCATCAGGACAAGGTGCGTCTGGGCAGCATGGTGCTGGTGCCCTTTGGCCGGGGCAGCCGCGCCCGCATGGGGGTGGTGCTGGCCTGTGACGCCGAGCCGGAACATTCCAAGCTCAAGTTCCTGTTCGACGTGGCCCCGGCGTCGGCCTGTCTGACCCCGGAGCTGCTGCGGCTGGTGCACTTTCTGAAGGAGCGCACCTTCTGCACCTATTACGAGGCGGTCAAGGCGGTCATCCCCTACGGGGCACAGTACAAGCCCACCGTGGCGGCCGATGGGGTCACGCCCGTGCTGCAAAAGCAGCTGGTCCGTCATACAGAAAATTCCTACCGGTTGGCCGGTACCCTGCCGCAAAAGCCAAAGCCCACCGCCAAACAGCTGGCGGCCGTGGCCCTGCTGGGCGGCGGCCCCCGCACCCTGACGGAGCTGGAAGAAAAGGGCATCAGCCGCGCCGTACTGGACAATCTCTGTACCAAAGGCGTGCTGGAATGCACCAAGGTGAACAAATCCATCGACCTGTATGCCTCCATCCCGTTGCAGAATGAGCCCATCGTGCTCACGCAGGAGCAGCAGGCCGCTTATGACGCGCTGCTGCCGAAGCTGGAGGACGCCGCCCCGCATTCGGCCCTGCTGTATGGCGTGACCGGCAGCGGCAAAACGCTGGTATTCTTAAAGCTCATTGCCCGGTGTCTGGAGCTGGGCAAACGTGCGCTGGTGCTGGTGCCGGAGATCAGCCTGACACCGCAGATGATCCTGCGGCTCAAGCGGCAGTTTGGCCGTCGGGTGGCGGTGCAGCATTCGGCCCTCAACCACACCGAACGTCTGCTGCAATGGCAGATGATCCAGGACGGCGGTGCCGACATCGTGGTGGGCACCCGCAGCGCGATCTTCTCGCCGCTGGAAAACATCGGCCTGATCATCGTGGACGAGGAACAGGAACATACCTACCGTTCCGAGTCGGCGCCCCGCTACTCCGCCCATGAAGTGGCCCGGCAGCGTGCCTCCGAGAATGGCGCCCTGCTGCTGCTGGCCAGCGCCACCCCCAGCACCGAGAGCTTTTACGCGGCCCGGAACGGCCGCACCCAGCTGGTGCGGCTTACCCAGCGTTACGGCGGCAATCCGCTGCCCACGGTGCAGATCGTGGATATGCGGGCCGAGCTGGCCTCCGGCAACCCGCGGGAGATCAGCCTTGCACTGGAAGATGCCATCCGCCGCAATCTGGAGGCGAAAAAGCAGACCATTTTGCTCTTGAACCGCCGGGGCTACCAGACCATGGCCCAGTGCGAGGACTGCCGCGAGGTACTGAAATGCCCCAAGTGCAGCGTGCCCATGGTGTATCATAAGTCAGCCCACAAGCTGCTGTGCCACTACTGCGGCAGCCAGATGGACCCGCCGCCCACGGTCTGCCCGACTTGCGGCGGCAAGCTGCAATACCGGGGCTTCGGCACCCAGAAAGCTGAGGAAGAGCTGGCAAGGCTGTTTCCGGAAGCACGGGTGCTGCGCATGGATCAGGACTCCACCGCCGCCAAGGACGCTCACGAAAAACTGTTGGCAAAGTTTGCAAACCACGAGTACGACATCATGGTGGGCACCCAGATGGTGGCCAAGGGCCTCGATTTTGAGGACGTGACCCTTGTGGGCGTGCTGGGCATCGACTCGCTGCTGTTCGCACAGGGCTTCCGCGCCTACGAGAATGTGTTCAGCCTCATCACGCAGGTAGTGGGCCGCAGCGGCCGTGCAAAGGACCCCGGCTTTGCCATCATCCAGACCACCGACCCCGACAACCCGGTGCTCAACCTTGCCGCCGCACAGGACTACGACGCCTTTTTCGAGCAGGAGATCGCGTACCGGAAACTGGGCCTGTACCCGCCCTTCTGCGGGCTGTGCGTCATCGGCTTTGCCGGGCCAAAGGAAATCGAAGTGGCCCGGGCCGCCGCCCGATTCTCGGCATTGCTGGGGCAGCAGGCGGCAAAACAGCCCGACCTGCCTTTGCGGGTGCTGGGCCCTACGCCGGGCAGCATTGAAAAGATCAACGACAGCTACCGCTACAAGCTCACCGTCAAGTGCCGCAACGACCGACGCTTCCGTGACCTTGTGCGCAGTACGCTGGACTGTTATGAACAGGAAAAACTTCCGTCCAAGGCCACCGTTGTGGTGGACCTGCATTCGGACGGTGATATCTGATGATTTTTGGAGGTACCATTTATGGCAATCCGCAACATTGTAAAAGAAGGCGACCCCATCCTGAACAAGGTCTGCCGCCCCGTTACCAACTTTGACGATCGTCTGGCCACCCTGCTGGATGATATGCGTGAGACCATGATCGCCGCCGACGGCGTGGGTCTGGCCGGCCCGCAGGTGGGCATACTGCGCCGCCTGTTCGTGGTGTGGGACACCACCGACGCACCGGAAGAGATCCCGGAGGATTACGAGTACAAGTTCATCGACTTTGTCAACCCGGAGATCCTCGCGGTGTCTGAGGACGAGGAGACCGCCTATGAGGGCTGCCTGTCCTTCCCGGGGCACAACGGTGCGGTGACCCGTCCCGCCGCCGTCAAGGTGCGTGCACAGGACCGCCACGGCAACTGGTTTGAACTGGAAGCCGAGGACCTGCTGGCCCGCTGCATCCAGCATGAGAACGACCATCTGGACGGCATCACCATCATGCAGTCCAGCGAATATTTCTACGAGGACACCGAAGAGGGCAAGAAAGCCGCCCGTGAAGCGAAAGGAAACAACTGATGCGCATTCTGTTCATGGGCACGCCGGACATTGCCGCCGAGTGCCTGAAAGCCCTGTATTCCGCCGGGCATGACATCTGCGCGGTATACACCCGGCGCGACAAGCCTGTGGGCCGCAAGCAGGTGTTCACGGCCCCGCCGGTCAAGGAAGTGGCACTGGAGCACGGCACCCCGGTATTCCAGCCCCGCACCCTACGGGACGGCAGCGAGGATGCCAACATCCGTGCCCTTGCCCCGGAACTGATCGTGGTGGTGGCTTACGGCTGCATCCTGCCCAAGTCGGTGCTGGAACTGCCGAAGTACGGTTGCATCAACCTGCACGTCTCGCTGCTGCCGAAGTACCGCGGCAGTGCTCCGGTGCAGTGGTCGGTGCTGAACGGTGATGCCGAGACCGGCGTGTCCATCATGCAGATGGACGAAGGTCTGGACACCGGCGACGTGCTGCGTTGCGAGAAGATCGCCATCGGCCCGGAGGAGACCAGCGGCGAGCTGTTCGACCGGGTGACGGCCGTGGGTGCCCGCGTGCTGTGCGAGGTGGTTCCGGCCATTGCTGCCGGGGCCCTGACGCCGCAGCCCCAGGACCATGCAAACGCTACGCTGGCCCCGATGCTGAGCAAGGAAATGGCGGAGTTCCGCCTGACCGAGTCCGCCGCCCACATCCACAACTGGGTGCGCGGCATGAACCCCTGGCCCTGCGCCTGGTTCGTGACCTCCGGCGGCAAAAAGGTCAAGGTGATGGAGTGCCGTGCGGTCGCCTCTCAGGGGAAAGCCCCGGGCACCGTGCTGGCAACAAAGCCCCTCACCGTGGCCTGTGCTGACGGCGGCATCCAGCTGCTGCAGGTGGTGCCGGAAGGCAAAAAGCCCATGGATGGCACCTCCTTTGCGGCCGGTCTGCGACTGAAAACGGGGGACGTCCTCTGATGGCGGCCAATCCGCGGGCGGCGGCGGTCGCCGCGCTGGTGCGGCAGGAGCAGGACGGCTTTTCCAACCTGATCCTGGACGCCGAACTCAAGCGCCAGAAGCTGGAAGGCCGCGACAAGGCCTTTGCCAGTGCCATTTTTTACACAGTGCTGGAACACCGGGGCACACTGGACTATATTCTGGAACAGTTTCTGCCCAAGGGTCTGGCAAAGCTGGATGCCCCGGTGCGCGAGATCTTGCGTGCTGCGCTGGCACAGGCCCGCTATATGCAGGTGCCGGTGTCGGCTGCCGTCAATGAGGCGGTCAAGCTGACCCGGAGCTTTAAAAAATCCAGTGCATCCGGTCTGGTCAACGCTGTGCTGCGCCGCGCCTGTACCTATGATCTGGACACGGCAGTGTTCAGGGATGACATAGAGCGCCTGGTGGTGCTGGGCTCGGCCGGGCGGGATGTGGCAGAATTCCTGCACAAGAACTACCCGGACGAAGCAGTGGACATCCTCACCTACAAGGCAGACGGCGGCCTGACCAGCCTGCGGGCAAACCCGCTCAAAGCGGACGCCGCTGCGCTGTGCGAAAAGCTCACTGCCCTCGGTGTGCGGGAGGTGCGGCAGGGCGTAGTGCCCGGCAGTGTGCTGGCCCGGTTCGAGGGCAGCCCCGCCGACCAGGAACTGTTCCGGCAGGGATATTACCATGTGGAGGGGCAGGCCAGCCAGCTGGCGGCCCTTTGTGTGGAGGCAAAACCCGGTGAGACCGTGCTGGACCTGTGCGCCGCGCCCGGCGGCAAGACCCTGCTGCTGGCCGAGGAAATGCAGAATACCGGCACGCTGTACAGCTGCGACGCGGCGGAGAACCGCGTACAGCTCATCCGCACCGCCGTGGAACGGATGGGGTTTACCAATGTGAAAACCCTGTGCAATGACGCAACGCAGACAAACCCGGCCCTGCCGCAGGCCGACCGCATTCTGGCGGATGTGCCCTGCAGCGGTCTGGGCATTCTGGCAAAAAAGCCGGACCTGCGCTATAAAAAGCTGGACCCGGCCCGGCAGGCTGAATTATTGGCCACCCAGGCGGCCATTCTGGATACAGCGGCCCGGCTGCTCAAGGCCGGCGGGCGGCTGGTTTACTCTACCTGCACCATCGAGCCGGAAGAAAACCAGCTGCAGATCCGCGCATTTCTGCAGCGGCACCCGGAGTTCTGCGTGGCAAAGCCTGCCGTGGCCTTCCCGGCAGGCATGACGGTAACCGAATATGGGGAGCTCTCGGTGCCCACCCGCACCGGCATGGACGGCTTTTTCCTCTGTGCGCTGCAAAAAACGCGCTGAGAGGTGCAATGCCGCCGTGTACTGGTTCGTATTGATCAATAGGAGAACACAATGGAACAAAAACGCTGTATTTCTTCGCTGACGCTGGCGGAGCTTTCCGCTGAGCTCAAGGCGCTGGGGCAGCCGGGCTTCCGGGCCAAGCAGATCTTCCACTGGGTGCACCAGAAGCTGGTCACCGAATTTTCGGCCATGACCGACCAGCCCAAGACCCTGCTGGCCAAGCTGGAAGAAGCCTTCTACATCGCTGCCCCGCAGATCGAGCGCCGTCAGGAAGCAAAGGACGGCACCGTGAAGTATCTGCTGCGCATGGCCGACGGCAACTGCATCGAAACGGTGGTCATGCGCTACCACTACGGCAACACGGTGTGCGTGTCCACTCAGGTAGGCTGCCGCATGGGCTGCCGATTCTGCGCATCCACCCAGGCCGGGCGTGTGCGCAACCTGGAAGCCGGTGAGATCTGCTCCGAGATCTACACCGCCCAGAAGGACATCGGGGAGCGCATTTCCCACATCGTGCTCATGGGCATCGGCGAGCCACTGGACAATTTTGACGAAGTGATGCGTTTTCTGGAAAACATCACCTCGCCGGAGGGCGTCAACATCGGCATGCGCAACATCAGCCTGTCTACCTGCGGCCTGGTGCCCAAGATCGACATGTTGGCCGAAAAGAAGCTGCAGCTCACCCTGTCGGTGTCGCTGCACGCCCCCAATAACCAGATCCGCAGCAGCATGATGCCGGTCAACGACGCCTACCCGGTAGAACAGCTGATCCAGACCGTGCGCCGCTATCAGGACACCACCGGACGCCGCGTCAGCTTTGAATACTCCATGGTGCGCGGCGTCAACGACTCCGACGCCTGTGCAAAGCAGCTGGCGGACCTGATCCGCGGCATGGGTGCTCACGTCAACCTGATCCCCATCAACCCCGTGGACGGCAGCCCCTACTCCGCGACCGATGCGGCCAATGTGCGCCGTTTCCAGCAGAAGCTGGAAAGTCTGGGCGTCAACGCTACGGTCCGCCGCCGTCTGGGCAGCGAGATCAGCGCCGCCTGCGGCCAGCTGCGCCGCGATGAAATGAACGGGAAGGCATAACAGAGGGAGAAGCCTATGAAACTTGCAGGAAAAACGGACGTCGGGCTTGTCCGGCAGGACAATCAGGACGATTACCGTGCTGGGCAGCTGCCCGGGGATGCGGCTTGGGCCCTGGTGTGCGACGGCATGGGCGGCGCACGCGGCGGCAGGGAAGCATCCCAGAGCGCATGCGATGTGATCGAGCGCTGTTTTCAGGAGCACTACAACAAGTGTCTGCCCGGAGAGGAAGAGCTCTTTCTCAAACGGACGCTGGTCAGCGCCAACCGCTTTGTGTTCCAGAAGTCCATCCGGGAAGAGTCTCTGGCCGGTATGGGCACCACGGCGGTGTGCGCACTGGTGCGCTCCGGCAAAGCCTATCTGTGCCACGCAGGCGACTCCCGTGCCTATCTGTTCCGGGACGGCAGCCTGGCCCAGCTCACCCATGATCACTCCTATGTGCAGGAGCTGGTGGACTGCGGCACCATCACCGTAGAGGAAGCCGAGCATCACCCCCAGAAGAACATCATCACCCGGGCGCTGGGCGTGGATTACCGCCTGGACCCGGAGTTCACCAGTGTGGCTGTGCATCCGGGCGACATTCTGCTGCTGTGCTCCGACGGCCTGACCAACGCGGTACCCCGGCCTCAGCTGGAACAGCTGCTGCGTACTGGCAGCTTCTACGACCTGCCGGATCTGCTGATCCGGGCCGCCAACGAGAACGGCGGCAAGGACAACATCACGGCCTTGCTGCTGGGCGTGGAGCCGCTGGAGGTGCACCATGGATAACCTGATCGGCAAAAAGCTGGATGGGCTGTATGAAGTCAAGGAACTCATCGGCTCCGGCGGCATGGCCAACGTGTACAAGGCGGTTATGCTGGGCCGCAACGGCCCGGTGCCCGCCGGTACTGTGGTGGCGGTGAAGGTGCTCCGGCAGGAGTACACCCACGACCCGGAGCTTGTGCGCCGGTTCAAGAACGAATCCAAGGCCATTTCGCTGCTCAACCACCCCAACATCGTCAAGGTATACGACGTTTCGGTCAACGACCAGCTGCAGTATATCGTCATGGAATATGTGGACGGTATGACCCTGCGGGAATACCTCAACGAGCGGGGCGGCAAACTCACCAGCCGGGAGACCGTGCACTTTATTTCCCAGATCCTCAAGGCGCTGGAGCACGCCCACGCCAACGGTGTGGTGCACCGGGACATCAAGCCCCAGAACATCATGCTGCTGGACAACGGCCAGCTCCGCATGATGGACTTTGGCATCGCGCGCATCTCCCGGGCCGAAAACCAGCTGCTCAGCGGCAAGACCATGGGCAGTGTGCACTATATCAGCCCGGAGCAGGCCAAGGGCGACGAGACCGACTGCACCAGCGATATTTACTCGGTGGGCGTCATGATGTACGAGATGCTCTCCGGTCAGCTGCCGTTTGATGCAGAGGACGCCGTGGAGGTGGCCATCAAGCAGATCTCGGATCAGCCGAAATCCCTGCACGAGATCGCTCCGCAGGTGCCTGCCGCACTGGTGGAGATCACCGAAAAAGCCATGGCGAAGCTGCCGCAGAACCGGTATGCTTCGGCCCGTGAAATGCTGGACGCGCTGGACACCTATGTGCAGAACCCGTCCGTCATGTTCGAGTATCAATATATCACAGAGGATGCACCCGAAAAGGTGGTGAAACGTACGATGAATCAGAACAAAGCTGCCCGCCAGAACCATCCGAACGAGTCGGCTGCCCCGCGCGGCAAAAATGCAAAGCGCAAGCGGCGCACCATTTTTCTGCCGGTCCTGTTCGGCATCACGATCGCTTTTGCACTGGCCTGTTTGGCCCTGTGCTGGCTGATCCTGAACGACTCGTCCAACCTGATGAACAACAAGGCCGATATCACCCTGAACGATTACATCGGCATGACCCAGGAGGAAGCCCAGGCCACCGAGCAGGTGGCTTCCGGCCAGATCAGCGTGACCTGGGAGCAGGAATACAACAGCAACTATGCGGCCGGTTATATCTACAAACAGTCGCCGGTGTCCGGCCGCACCGTGCGTGAGGGCCAGGGCGTGACCCTGACCGTCAGCCTGGGCACCCAGTATGTCACCGTGCCGGACCTGACCAACTATGTGCAGGCCGACGCCGAGCAGCAGCTCAAGAGCCTGGGCGTTTCTGTGCTGGTGACCCAGGCCGTGGACACCTCCGTGGCCTCCGGCGCCGTGATCCGCACCGACCCGGCAGCCGGCACCCAGGTAGAATCCGGATCCACGGTGGTGGTCTATGTCAGCCGCCCGCAGGTGGCCACCACCACCAAGGTGCCGTCGCTGTCCGGCATGAGCGTGGACGATGCCCGCACCCTGCTGGTGCAGAACCATCTGGGCCTGGGCAGCCAGACCGACCAGTACAGCGACCAGCCGGTGGGCACGGTCATCGGGCAGAACCCGGCGGCCGGTTCCACCGCCAAGCTGAACGGCCGCGTGAACATCACCGTGAGCGCAGGCCCGGAGCCCGCGCCGGTGGAGCCGGAAGCACCCAGCGGCAGCGGCAGCGACTGGTGGGGCAGCCTGTGGGGCGGTGACAGCAGCTCCTCTTCCGGCTCTTCTTCCAGCACCGAGACCGGTGAATCCGCTTCCAGCAGCGAAGGCTCCGGCCTTGCCGACTGGTGGGCTTCGCTGGTGGGCTGACGGAGGCAGGCATGAACGGTTATATCGTAAAAGGCATCGGCGGCTTTTACTACGTTAAAACGCCGGATGGCATCGTGGAATGCAAGCCCCGCGGCATTTTTCGCAAGCAGAAGATCACCCCGGTGGCCGGGGATGAGGTAACGCTGGAAACCGAGAACGGGGCTTCGGTCATTGCACAGATTGCCCCGCGCAAGAACGTATTCGTGCGGCCGCCGGTGGCAAACCTGGACGTTCTGTTTCTGGTGGCCAGCACCACCCAGCCTACCCCCAGCACCCTGGTGCTGGACAAGCTGTCCGCCATTGCAGTGGACAAGGGCGTGCAGCCGGTGATCGTGTGCACCAAGGGCGATCTGGCGGAGGCAGAGTTCCTGCGCAGTGCGTATGAAAAATCCACCCTGCCGTTCATCCGCATCGACTACGGCAGCGGAGCCGGGCTGGACGAGGTCAAACAGTGGATCAGCGGACGGCTGTGCGCGTTCTGCGGCAACTCCGGTGTGGGCAAGTCCACGCTGCTCAACGCATTGCTGCCGGATGCTGCCCGGGAGACCAGCGCCATCAGCCAGAAGCTGGGCCGCGGCCGCCACACCACCCGGGAAGTGACTATTTTTGAAGCCTTTGGCGGCCGAATTGCCGACACGCCGGGCTTTGCCAGCCTGGAAGCAAACCGGGCAGGCTTTATCCCTAAGGAAAATCTGGAGCACGCGTTCCCGGAGTTCGGACCCTATCTGGGGCAATGCCAGTTCACCGGCTGCTCCCACCGGACCGAAAAGGGATGCGCTGTGCGGCAGGCTCTTGCCGAGGGCAAGCTCTCCCAGACCCGGTACGACAGCTACTGCGCCATGTACGATGAGGTCAAGGACGTCAAGGACTGGCAGCGCCCCAAATTTTAAAAAGCAAGGAAGGTTTGTTTATGGCACGGTGTGTGATCCTTTCGGCCTGCCCGGTCTCTCCGGCGCTGGCCGGTCTGCTGCGGGAAGATGATTTTATCATCGCCTGCGATGCAGGCTACCGCAACTGCGCGCCCCTGCACTGCAAGCCCCATGTGATCGTGGGCGACTTCGACACGGCACCCTGCCCGCAGCAGGAGGACGACGAGATCGTAGTTCTGCCCCATGTCAAGGACGATACCGATACGGAATACGCGGCAAAGCTGGCCGTGCAGAAGGGCTTTGACGAGGTGCTTCTGCTGGGGGGCCTCGGCGGCAGGCGGCTGGAACACACCCTTGCCAACCTGTGCACCGGCCTCGGCCTGGAAAAGCGCGGTGTGCGTGCCATATTGCAGGACGAGCGCAGCCGCATCACCTTTGTGATGCCCGGCGAGACGCGCCGCTACCCCAAAGAGGATTACTTCTATTTCTCGGCGTTCCCCATGGAAGGCCATGCAGAGGGCGTCTGCGAGCAGGGTTCCTATTACGAACTCACCGATGCAGAGCTGACCGCAGGCTACCCGCTGGGCGTCAGCAACGAATACGCCGAAGGCTCCGACTGCATCACGGTGTCCACTCGCGAAGGGGCACTGGTCATCGTGGAAACGGTGGCGGACTGATCCTTTTCCGGCAATTCCGGAACATTCCGGCTGCAAACTGCTTATAGTGTGGTATCAGACGGAAAGGTGGGGATCGGGATGCAGGTGATCGTGCTCAAAAGCCCCAGACTGCTGCGCGGTGTGCTGCGCAGACTGTTTGGCATCCGCAGCAACACGCAGGAATAAGCGCAAGTCAAGCAAAGCTCCCGTCGGGCAGGCCCCGGCGGGAGCTTTTTGCTGCATATCTCCCGGCCCGGCCGCATACCGTGTGGTAGAAGCGGACAGGGAAAGGAGCATCTTGCATGGAACTGAAGATCTTTCGGGACACGATGCCGCAGGCGGGCACGGTGTGCACCGTCAAGGCAGAGCTCCCGCTGGAGACCGAGATCCTAGTCTCGGACTATCTGCCGCCGGTGTTCAAACTGGTCAAATGCTTTGCAAAGCCGGTCATCCTGCAAAAGCAGCTGCAGCCAGGCAGGCTGACACTGGAGGGTTATCTGCGCTGTACGGTCTATTATCAGGGCGAGGAGGGTGCAGGCCTCTGCCAGACCGAACAGAAACTGCCCTTTACAAAGCAGCTGGAACTGCCGGAATTTGACTTTACGGCCTGGACGGCGGTGGTGGAGGGGCAGACCGAATACCTCAACAGCCGGGTGGTCAACCCGCGCCGCATGGAGGTGCGGGGTGCCGTGGGGCTGGTGGCGACCGTGCGCACCCAGAACAAAGCGGAGGTGATCACTGCACTGGCCGATGGCGGCATTGAGCAGCAGCTGGACACCCTGCAGGGCGTGCGCAGCATTGCGGTGCTGGATAAGCTGATCTCGGCCGAAGGGGAGCTGGCTTTTCCCAGCCCGCCGACGGCGGTGCTGGACATTGCAGGCACAGCCACTGCACAGGAGGTACGGCTGCTGTCCGGCAAAGCGGTGGTCAAGGGCGAAGTACGGGTGCAGTGTGCCTGGCGTGCCGAGCAGGAAACCGAATTGCAGAGCCTGAGCACGACTCTGCCGTTCCAGCAGGTGCTGGATGTGGACGGCCTGACCGAGGACTGCAAGTGTCTTTGCGTGGTGGAGCCGGTAGGCTTCTCCCTGACGGAAGGACAGCCGGACGCGGCGGGCACCCTGTCGGCCAGCCTGATGCTGCATCTGCGGGCCTGGCGCAGCTACCAGCTGCAATATGCGGCGGATGCCTTTTCCACCCGGTTTGAAACGGAACTTGTCCCACAGGAGCTGGCGGCCGAAGAACTGGTCTGCCTGCTGAATGCAACCACGACGGTTTCCGGTTCCGGCCCGCTGCCGGATGCCGGGGCACAGCTGCGTGCCTGTTTTGTATCGTATGGGCCTGTCAGCATCTCGCAGCAGAGTGGGCAGGGCGGCGGCTGGGCGCTGACAGCCCGCACCACGGCCACCGCCTTTGCGGAGAACAGTCTGGGAGAGCTTGACAGCTACGAAAAAACGCTGGAACTTTCCGTGCCCATCCCGGCCGAGGTGCCCGCCGGGATGCAGCTGCAGCCGGAATGCTGGCTGAGTACCGACAGCGTACAGTGTACCTGCACCGGCGGAACTCTTACCGTAACCATCACCGCCCGGGCTGAGGGTGCCATCCTGGGACGCAGTACCCGCCAGGGCATTGGAAGCATTTCGCTGGGAGAACCCCTGACCACTGCCGACCCGGAGATCACCTTGCGCATCTACTATGCACAGGAAGGGGAGGCGCTGTTCGATATCGCGCGGCGGTTCCATGTGCCGCCGGCCCAGATGCTGGCGGCCAACGGACTGGACCCCGACACCCGGGTGCTGACGCAGGCACAGCATTTTCTGGTGCCGGGCCTCTGATCCCCAAAGCACAGACATTGCTCTTTCCGGAGTGGTGCCTGTGCTTTTTGTATGCCCGAACAAGTGATCCGGCCAAACGAAATCTTATGTCTGCCATAAAAATTTTTGAGCGTTTCTATCACAAAAAATGTTACAAGGCCCTTTTCTCCGGCCCGGCGGTGGAGTATAATAGACAATGTTTGGAACAGGAAAGGAGCAATTTCAACATGGAAACAAGCAATTCGCTTCTGGATGCGGACATCATCCGGGAGCAGAAGCCTGTGTGGGCCTTCAGCCGAAAGGTGTTTTGTGAGGGCATCCGGGATGGCGTGCCCATCGCACTGGGCTATTTTGCCGTCTCTTTCTCGCTGGGCATTGCAGCCCGCAAGGCGGGTTTTACCCCGTTTCAGGGGTTTCTGGCCAGTCTGCTGAACAACGCATCGGCCGGTGAATACGCTGCCTTTGCGCTTATTATGAGCGGTGCCAGCTATTTTCAGGTGGCCGTGATCACCCTCATCGCCAATGCACGCTATCTGCTCATGAGCTGCGCGTTGGCCCAGCGGTTTGCACCGGGCACGCCGTTCTGGCACCGGCTGGTCATCGGTTACGACGTAACGGACGAGCTGTTCGGCATCACCATTGCACGGCCCGGCAGCCTGAACCCCTGCTATACTTACGGTGCCATCCTGCTGGCAGCCCCGGCGTGGGCATCCGGCACGGCATTGGGCATCGTTGCCGGCAACCTGCTGCCGCTGCGTGCGGTCAGCGCTCTGAGCGTTGCGCTGTACGGCATGTTCCTTGCCATCATCATCCCGCCTGCCCGCAAGGATAAGGTGGTGGCTGTGCTGGTGGCCATCAGCTTTGCATTGAGTTTTGCCTGCAACTATCTGCCGGGCATCTCGGCACTTTCGGACGGCACCCGGACCATCCTGCTCACCGTACTTATTTCCAGTGTGGCTGCGGTGCTGTTCCCGGTCAAGGATCAGGAGGCGGAACATGACGCATAACAACTACATTTACATTGCGGTCATGGCACTGGTGTCGTATGCGATCCGCATCCTGCCGCTTACTCTGATCCGCAAACCCATCAAGAACCGGTTCGTTCAGTCGTTCCTGTACTATGTGCCCTATGTCACGCTGGCCGTCATGACCTTCCCAGCCATCGTGCAGGCCACCCAGAGCCCGGTGGCCGGTGCTGTGGCGCTGATGATCGGCATTGCAGCGGCCTGGTGCGGTGCAAGCCTGTTTCAGGTGGCTGTGGCCTGCTGCGCTGTGGTCTTTGTGCTGGAATTCTTCCTCTGAAAAAGTGCAGCTGCGCTCTGAAGCCTTCGCTTTGGGGCGCAGTTGCTTTTCTTACTGCACAAAATATGCTATACTGACAGCAAACCAGGGAGGGAGATAGTACCGATGAAACGCGTTCTCATCACAGGCGGCAGCGGCTTTCTGGGCGCACGCATCCTGCAGCAGGGGCTGGGGGATGCAGAGCTTTGCAGCCTGCCCCGCGGCTTTCTGGCAGCAGCCGGGGAGGCAGAAGTGACCGAGACCATTCAGAAACTACAGCCTGCGGCCATTGTGCACGCGGCGGCTCTGTCGGACACCGGCTATTGTGCACAGCACCCGGAGGAAGCCCATCGTGCCAACGTGGAGCTGCCGGTCTGGGTGGCGAAAGCTGCCTGCGCATCCGGCGCAAAGCTGCTGGCGTTCAGTTCAGATCAGGTCTATGCCGGAATCACACAGCCCGGGCCGCTGCCGGAGACATTGCCCCTGCAGCCGACCAATGTATATGGCCGCTGCAAACTGGAAATGGAACAGCGCGTGCTGGAACTCTGCCCGGACGCTGTGCTGCTGCGGGCCAGCTGGATGTATGACCTGCCGGGCTACGGGCTGCCCATCCGGGGCAACCTGCCGCTGAACCTTTTGCGCGCCGCCCTGCATGGGACGTCGGTGACCTTTTCGGCCAACGACTGCCGGGGCGTGACCTATGTCCGACAGGTGATCGCAAACCTCGCTCCGGCACTGAGCCTGCCCGGCGGCGTGTACAACTTTGGCAGCTCCAATACGGAAAATATGGTGCACACGGCACAGCAGTTCGCGCAGGAGCTGGACATTGCGGTGCAGATTGAAGCCGCCGACTGGCCGCGCAATCTGGTCATGGACGGCAAAAAGTTGGAAAAGGCCGGCATCCGCTTTGATACCACACAGCAGGGCATCCGGCACTGCCTGCGGGATTACGGCTTAGCCAGTCGGTAAAAGGAGAAAAACGATGAGCGAAGAGATCCGGCCGGGGCGTTACCGGCATTTCAAAGGCAAAGAATATGAGGTGCTGGGTGTGGCCCGCCACAGCGAGACCGAAGAGGAATATGTGGTCTACCGGCAGCTGTACGGGGAGCACAGTCTGTGGGTGCGGCCCGCCTCCATGTGGAACGAGATGGTTACCCGCGACGGCAAGACCCAGCGACGGTTCACCTATGTGGGCGAGGAAGCCTGATGTGCGGACAAAGAAATTGTAAAATCTCTGTATCGCACAAAAACTGAAAAAACTCTAGAAAAAAGCAGGGGATTCTGCGCGAAACCAGTCCATTCCGGGTGGAAGCGTGCGCGGAAAACCGCTGCTTTTTTGCTGTCTCTGACCCGGAAACGACCATCGGGCAATGTTGCAGCCGTTCACGGAAAAGTCATACTTAATTTACATCAAATAGCAACTTTGTTATAATAAATCCGCTTTTTGCAAAGCATCCGAAACCCAAAACGTCAAGATTCTGAGGAGAGTGGAATATTTGAAGGAAGTCAAACTTGAAGAGACTGCTTACCAGTTTGATGGCAAGATGTCTCTGCGCCAGGCCATCCCCCTGGGCCTGCAGCATGTCTGCGCCATGTTCGTGGGCAACCTGACCCCGCTGCTGATCATCACCAGTGCCTGCGGCATTGCCGGTGGTGAATTTGCAGACCTGCAGGTCACCCTGCTGCAGAGCGCCATGTTCGTGGCCGGTGTGGTCACGCTGGTGCAGCTGTTCACGGTCGGCCCCGTGGGCGGCGGCGTGCCCATCATCATGGGTACCAGCTCCGGTTTTATCGGCGTGTTCAACAGCGTTGTCGGCAGCATGGGAGGCGGTGTGCTGGCCTATGGTGCCATCATGGGCGCTTCCATCATCGGCGGCATCTTTGAAAGTGTGCTGGGCTTCTTCCTCAAGCCTCTGCGCAAGTTCTTTCCGCCTGTGGTCACCGGTACCGTGGTGCTGTCCATCGGTCTGTCGCTGATCTCGGTGGGCATCAATTCCTTTGGCGGCGGCAACAGCGCCAAGGACTTCGGCTCGGTGGAAAACCTGCTGCTGGCCCTGTTCGTGCTGGTGGTCATCCTGATCTTCAAGCACTGGACCACCGGCTTCCTCAGCTCTTCCGCCATCCTCATCGGCATTCTGGCCGGTTATGTGGCAGCCTTTGTCATGGGCTTTGTGCTGCCCACCACCGGTGTCACCGCCGACGGCGTGGAGTACACCAAGGCCTGGGTGCTCAACTGGGACAAGGTGGCACAGGCTTCCTGGTTTGCCATCCCCAAGCTGGTCCCGGTCAAGATCGTGTTTGATATGCGTGCCATCCTGCCGGTGCTGATCATGTTCATTGTCACCGCCGTGGAAACGGTGGGCGACATCTCCGGCGTGATGGAGGGCGGCATGAACCGCGAACCCACCGACAAGGAGCTGTCCGGCGGTGTCATCTGCGACGGCCTCGGCTCCACCTTTGCGGCACTGTTTGGCGTGCTGCCCAATACCTCTTTCAGCCAGAATGTGGGTCTGGTGGCCATGACCAAGGTGGTCAACCGCATGGCTCTGGCCTCCGGTGCCGTGTTCCTGATCCTGTGCGGCCTGATCCCCAAGCTGGGCGCGCTGATTTCCATCATGCCGCAGGCCGTTCTGGGCGGTGCTGCCGTTATGATGTTCTCTTCCATCGTGGTCAGCGGCATCCAGCTGATCACCAAGGAAAAGATGACCCCGCGCCAGCTGACCATCGTGTCGGTGGCGCTGGGCGTAGGCTACGGCATGGGTGCCAACAGCGGCATCCTGGCCAATACGCCCCATGCATTCCAGCTGATCTGCGGTGAGTCCGGTATCGTTCCGGCTGCCTTCGTAGCCATCCTGCTGAACGTCCTGCTGCCCAAGAACGATCAGGCAGAGTAAATCTTATCCCTTTTCCCGGACAAGCGCTTCCAGCTGCGCCAGTGCGGCGGGCGTATCGGTGTCGGCCAGCTCTTCCGGCTGTGCGATACAGGCGGTATGCACCAGCGTCGGGTACTTGTGCAGCAGGACGCTGCCGCCCTTGCCCTCCGGCAGGGTGAGCAGCTCCGGGAAAAAGCCGTTGCTGAACAGAACGGGGCTTCCCACAAGGGGGTCCGGGCCGTTTCCGGCCGGGGCACCCAGACGGAAGATCACCCGTTCTGTTTCTTTTTGCGTCTGTGCAAAGGCCGTCAGCAGCTGGTCCACCGTAGCCCGGCGCAGCAGGGGCTGGTCACCGGGCAGAAACATGCACCCGGTCAGTTCCGGATGCTGTGCCAGCAGCGCCGAAAGTCCCAGCCGCACGGTATCGTTCCGGCCGGGCAGTGCATGCAGGAGCACCGGCACCCCCTGTGCTTTGCACAGCGCCTGCACCTGCGCCGAGCGGGTCACCACGATGCGTGCCGACAGCTGCGGCGTGTCGGTGGCGGCAAAGGCCCGGCACAGCAGGGGCTGACCGTCAAACTGCGCCAGAAGCTTGTTGGAGCCAAAGCGGGTACTCAGACCAGAGGCCATGAGCACACACCCCGTAGAAGCATGCATTTGCATAAAAAAGACCTGCGCTTTCCGATGGGATTTTTTCCATTATAGCGCAATTGCCGATTGAAACGCAATCTGTGTCTGTGTTAAAATAGAAACAGCAAGGATAAAAAGAGAGGGACCTGCACATGATGACGATCCGAGAATACAAACGGGCCGAAAGTCTGGAAGAAGCCTGGCAGCTCAACCAGAAAAAGGCCAACCGCATCCTGGGCGGCATGATCTGGCTCAAGATGGAGACCATCAATGTCGGCACAGCCATCGACCTGTCCGGCCTGGGGCTGGACACGATCGAGGAAACGGATGCGGGCTTTTCCATTGGGGCGATGGTCACCCTGCGCCAGCTGGAGACCCACCCCGGACTGGAAGCCTTTACCCACGGAGCCGTCCGGGAAGCGCTGCGCCACATCGTGGGCGTGCAGCTGCGCAACCTGGCCACCGTCGGCGGCAGCATCTACAGCCGGTTTGGCTTTTCGGATGTGCTGACCCTGTTCCTGGCCATGGACTGCTCGGTGGAGCTGTACAAGGGCGGCATCGTGCCGCTGCGGGAGTATGCCGAGCGTCCCTACGACCGGGACATCGTGGTGCGTCTGCTGGTCCGGAAAGAAGCGGCCGATTACTGCTACCAGTCGGTGCGCAACAGCCAGACCGACATTCCGGTGCTCACCTGTGCCGCTGCCCGGCTGCAGGATGGCAGCTACCGGTTTGCGGTGGGTGCCCGCCCGCTCAAGGCTGTGCTGTATGAAGAACCGGCAGCTCCGGCGCAGCAGCTGGCCGAAACCATCCAACAACAGGTGGTCACCGGTTCCAACATGCGCGGCAGCGCCGAATACCGCCGCCACCTGACTGGTGTGCTGGTGCGGCGTGCAGCCGAAGAACTGGAAAACCGTGCCGGACAGGAGGAAACCTAAATGCAGATCAATCTGATGCTGAACGGAGTGCGCGTCTCGGACGATGTGGCTCCCGATACGCTGCTCATCGACTTTGTGCGCAGACATGGATGCCTGAGCGTCAAACGCGGCTGCGAAACTTCCAACTGCGGCTTGTGCACGGTCTTTCTGGATGACAAGCCGGTGCTGTCCTGTTCTGTGCTGGCCGCCCGCGCCGACGGTCACAAGGTGACCACGCTGGAGGGCCTGCAGGAAGAAGCTGCCGAATTCGGTGCCTTCATCGCCGATCAGGGCGCAGAGCAGTGCGGCTTCTGCAACCCGGGCTTTATCATGAATGCTCTGGCGCTGTTCCGGGAAAATCCATACCCGTCTGCCGAAGAAATCAAAGAATATCTTTCCGGCAATCTCTGCCGCTGCTCCGGCTATGAGGGCCAGCTGCGCGGCATCCTGAATTTTCTGGACTGGAAAAAACAGAAGGAGGCGGCTGCTGAATGAACACGGTCAACAAACCGTTCCGCAAAAAGGACGCCATGCAGCTGGTCACCGGCCAGCCGGTCTATATGGATGATGTGATCCCGCAGGACTGCCTGATCGTCAAGCTGCTGCGCTCGCCTCATGCAAATGCCATGGTCCGGACGATCAACACGACCGTGGCCAAAAAGGTGCCTGGCATTGAAGCCATCTTCACCTGGGAGGATGTCCCACAGGATGCGCCCCGCTACACCCAGGCAGGCCAGACCTTCCCGGAGGCAAGCCCCCGTGACCGTCTGCTCATTGACCGCCATGTGCGGTTTGTGGGGGACGTGGTGGCCATTGTGGCCGGCAAGGACGAAAAGTGCGTGGACAAGGCCCTCAAGCTCATCAAGGTGGAGTACCAGGTGCTGGAGCCGGTGATGGATTTCCACACCGCCAAGGACAACCCGGTTCTGGTGCACCCGGAGGACAACTGGGAGGCCCTGTGCCCGGTGGGAGCCGACAACAAGCGGAACCTCTGCGCCCACGACGAGTGCGGCAGCGGAGACATCGACGCAGTGCTGGCGGGGTGCGATGTGGTGATCGACCATGTTTACCACACCAAGGCCTGCCAGCAGGCCATGATGGAAACCTTCCGCACCTATTGTTCCATTGACACTTATGGGCGGCTGAACGTGCTCAGCTCCACCCAGATCGTGTTCCATGCGCGGCGCAACATTGCCAATGCCCTGCACATCCCCAAATCCATGGTGCGTGTTTCCAAGCCCCGCATCGGCGGCGGCTTTGGTGCCAAGCAGACAGCGGTCAGCGAGGTATACCCCGCCTTTGTGACCTGGAAAACCAAAAAGCCCTCCAAGATCATTTTCAGCCGGGTGGAAAGTCAGACGGCCTCCTCTCCGCGCCACGAAATGGAGATGCACGTCCGGCTGGGTGCCACGAAGGATGGCATCGTGAAGGGAATCGACCTGTACACGCTGTCCAACACCGGTGCCTATGGCGAGCACGGCCCCACGACCGTAGGCCTGTCCGGCCACAAATCCATCCCGCTGTACGGTAAGGCCGAAGCGTTCCGCTTTGTCAGCGATGTGGTGTATACCAACCACATGTCTGCCGGTGCCTACCGCGGCTACGGTGCGACTCAGGGCCTGTTTGCTGTGGAATCTGCCGTGAACGAGCTGGCCCACAAGCTGAACATGGACCCCTTTGCCCTGCGCCTGAAGAACACTGTGCAGGAGGGCGATGTGATGCCTGCCTACTACGGTGCCGTGAACACCAGCTGTGCGCTGGACCGCTGTCTTGTCAAGGTGCGGGAGATGATCGACTGGGAGCACAAATACCCGGCCCGTGATCTGGGCAACGGCAAGGTGCGCGCCGTCGGCATGGGCATGGCCATGCAGGGCTCCGGTATTTCCGGCATGGACGTGGGCAGTGCGACCCTCAAGCTGAACGATGATGGATTCTACTCGCTGATCATCGGTGCAGCGGATATGGGCACCGGCTGTGACACCACGCTGGCGCAGATCGCCGCCGAAGTGCTGGACTGCCCGCTGGACAACATTGCGGTATTTGGTGCCGACACCGATACCTCTCCCTATGACTCCGGTTCCTATGCATCCAGTACCACCTACGTTACCGGCAAGGCCACTGAGAAGTGTGCCATGAAGCTGCGGGAACAGATCTGCAAGCTGGGTGCCGAGCTGCTGGGCTGCCCGGCAGATGCTGTGGAGTTTGACGGCAAAGAAGTGTTTGAAAGCGCCGCCCCGGAAACGAAAAAGACCTTGTCCGAGATCGCCTATGCGTCTCAGTTCGGCCATATGGTCCCGCTGGAAGCCACCGAGACCCACACCTCGCCCCTGTCGCCGCCGCCCTTTATGGTGGGTGCTGCCGAGGTGGAAGTGGATACCGAGACCGGCGAGGTGAAGGTGCTGGAATTTGATACCTGCGTGGACTGCGGTACGCCCATCAACCCCAACCTGACCCGTGTGCAGGCAGAGGGCGGCATCCTGCAGGGCATCGGTATGACGCTGACCGAGAATGTTACCTATGACCGGAAGGGCTGCCCGGAAGAGAACTCGCTGTTCCAGTACAAGATCCCCACCCGCATCGACATCGGAAAAATCAACGTGGAGTTTGAGAACAGCTATGAGCCAAACGGCCCGTTTGGTGCAAAATCCATCGGTGAGGTGGTCATCAACACGCCGCTGCCGGCCATTTCAGACGCCATTTACAACGCCATCGGCACCCGTTTCTATGAGCTGCCCATTACTCCGGAGCAGATTGCCATGGCCGCCGCTGAAAACCACAAATGATCGGGGAACAGCAGTTTCCGTTTCTGGCGGAAAAAGGCCATGTGGTCTCGCTGGTGGGCGGCGGCGGAAAAACAACGCTGCTGTATGCCATGGCCAGCCATTGCGCGCAGAAAGGTTGGCGGGTGCTGGTGTCCACTACCACCCACATCCTGCGCCCGGAAAACGGACTCTGGGCAAAGACTGACGCCGAAATACAGGAACTCTGGGCCCGCGGCTCTTATGCCGTGGTGGGCTCTCCGGCTCCCAAGGGTAAGTTGACCGCACCGCCGGAAGCAGACCTTGCCCACTGGATGGCACAGGCAGACGCCGTGTTTCTGGAAGCCGACGGTGCAAAGCATTTCCCGTGCAAAGCCCCGGCGGAGCAGGAACCTGTTCTGCTGCCGCAAAGCGACATCGTACTGGCGGTGGCCGGGCTTTCCGCACTGGTCCACCCTTTGAAAGAATGCTGCTTCCGGTTGGAACAAGCCTGCATGCTGCTGGGAGTTCCGCCGGAGGCCTGCCTGACCCCGGAACTTCTGGCTCAACTGCTGGCAAGTGAGCAGGGCGGCCGGAAACGGGTGGGCAGCAGGGCCTTTTATGCGGTGCTCAATCAGGCAGATACGCCGCAGCGCCAACTGCTCGGGAAGCAGACGCTCTGTGTTCTGCAGGAACGTTATCGTGTGAACGGCGTTCTGACACAATTTGAAGAGGGAGAACGTGCATGAGCAAGGATGAAAAAATCGTATTCTGTACCGGGGGCGGCTGCACGGCAAAGCTGGGTGCCGGTGTACTGAGCCGCATTCTGGAAAAGCTGCCCCGCGGCGAAAAGGACCCGAATCTGCTGGTGGGGTATGACAGCCGGGATGATGCCGCCGTCTACCGCGTTACAGAAGATCTGGCCCTGGTGCAGACGGTGGACTTTTTCCCGCCCATGGTGGATGACCCCTACACCTTCGGGCAGATCGCAGCGGCCAACGCCCTGAGCGACGTGTATGCCATGGGTGGCGAGGTGAAAACCGCCCTCAATCTGGTGTGTTTCCCGGAAAATATGGACCTGAACGTTTTGGGCGAGATCCTGCGCGGCGGAGCCGAAAAGGTAGCCGAAGCAGGGGGCATTCTGGCCGGAGGTCATTCCATTGCAGACACCGGCGTCAAATACGGCCTGTCGGTGACCGGCCTTGTGGACCCGCATCATCTGTACGCAAACGATGCCGGCCAGCCGGGAGACAAGCTGCTGCTGACCAAAGCGCTGGGTGTGGGACTGCTGTGCACCGCAAACCGTGTGGGCGAGGCGGCCCCGGAACACATGGCAGCCGCCATTCGTTCCATGACAACCCTGAACAAGACCGCTGCGGAGATCAGCCGCCGATATACTGTGCATGCGGCCACCGATGTGACCGGCTTCAGTTTTCTGGGGCATCTGCACGAGATGATGGGCGGGAAACTTTCCTGCAAGATCAACGCCCGCGCCGTGCCGGTGCTGCCGGGCGCGGAAAAGGCGGCGGATGACTTCCTGTACACCGCCGCCGGGCAGCGCAACCGCAATCATACCGGGCCTTTTGTCCGGTTTGAGGGCGTTCCGTTTGCTATGGAAGAAGTCCTGTTCGACCCGCAGACATCCGGCGGTCTGCTGCTGGCAGTGGACCCGGCGGAGGCCAGCGCGCTGGAGAAGGAACTGCAATCCGCTGGTCTGCCCGCGAAGATCGTGGGCGAGATCGTTTCCCGTACCGAAACCGAGATCGCAGTAACATACTGACCTACTGAAAGGAGAAACGATCATGACTCATGTTGATGCAAGAGGAGACGCCTGCCCGCTGCCGGTCGTCAAGGCCAAGCGCGCTATTTCGGAGCTGAAGGGTGCTGGTCAGGTGGAAATTCTGGTGGACAACGAGATCGCCGTGCAGAACCTGACCAAGATGGCCCAGCAAAAGGGTTATCAGTACAGCGCCGAAAAGCTGGCCGAACGGGAATACCGAGTGCTGTTCACCATCGGGGAGGCCCCGGCGGCTGAAGAGACCCCGGCCGTCTGCATGCCGGACGCCCGCACGGATACCGTGGTGGCCATTGGCGCAAACACTATGGGTGCCGGGGCCGAGGAGCTGGGCAAGACCCTGCTCAAGGCGTTCGTGTTTGCCCTGACGCAGCAGGACAAGCTGCCCAAGACGGTTCTGTTCTATAACGGCGGTGCATCCCTGACCTGTGAGGGCTCTCCCATGCTGGAGGACCTCAAGACGCTGGAATCGGAAGGTGTGGAGATCATGACCTGCGGCACCTGCCTGAACTATTACGGCCTGACCGAGAAGCTGGCCGTAGGCAGCGTGACGAACATGTATGCCATCGTGGAAAAGCTGACCCATGCCGGGAACGTGGTCAAGCCGTGATTTATCTGGACAATGCTGCCACCACGCTGTACAAACCGCAGGAAGTGGACGCCGCCATTCTGGACGCCCTGCACACCGCAGGCAACCCCGGCCGCGGTGCCCATGAGCCGACCCTGCATGCTTCCCGGCTGGTGTATGCCGCACGGGAAGCGCTGGCAGAGCTTTTCCACGCGCCGGATCCTGCCTGCATTGCCTTTACGGCCAACGCCACCGGCGCGTTGAACACCGCCCTGTGCGGGCTGCTGGGGCCGGGGGATCATGTCATCACCACCGTGTGTGAGCATAATTCGGTCCTGCGGCCGCTGTACCGGCTGCGGACACAGGGGGTCCAGCTCAGCTTTGCCGGGGTAGACGCCAAAGGCCGCCTGCAATATGAAAAATGGGAAGAGCTTGTGCGCCCAAACACCAGAGCGCTGGTCGTGACCGGAGCGTCCAATGTGACCGGCAACTGTACCGATCTTGCAAAGGCTGCGGCCTTTGCGCACCGGCACGGCTTGCTGCTGATCGTGGATGCCGCGCAGACGGCCGGAGCCCAGTCCATCGACGTACAGGCGCTGGGTGTGGATGTGCTGTGCTTCACCGGGCACAAGGCTTTACTGGGGCCGCAGGGCACCGGCGGGCTGTATGTGCGTCCGGGTGTGCAGATCGCGCCCCTTGTAGTGGGCGGCAGCGGTGTGCACAGCTATGACGAGCAGCATCCCGCCCAGATGCCCACCGCACTGGAAGCCGGCACCCTGAACGTGCACGGCCTTGCCGGGCTTTGCGCCGGAGTACAATGGCTTCTGACACAGGGCGTGGAAATGCTGGCCGCCCGCGAAGCTGCACTGGCTCGCTGTTTTTACGAAGAAGTATGCGGTATGCCGGGCGTGACTGTATACGGCGACATTGAGACCGCTCTGCGTGCGCCCATCGTCTCTCTGAATATCGGAGACGAGGACTCTGCCCGGGTGGCCGATATCCTGTGGGAGGACTACGGCATCTGTGTGCGGGCCGGAGCACATTGCGCCCCGCTGATGCACAAGGCGCTTGGCACGGTGGAACAAGGCGTGGTACGGTTCAGCTTTTCACACAGCAATACCATGGAAGAAGCTCTGCACGCTGCACAGGCCGTGCGGGAGCTGGCACAGGAGCTGTAAATGCGCACAAAAAAGACCTATATCGTGCTCTCCTTCCGCACAACGGTGGAAGCCATGGCCTGGGAGAAGCACTGCGCCACGGCACAGATCCCCGGGCGGCTGATCCCGCTCCCACGGGAGATCTCCGCCGGGTGCGGCCTTGCCTGGCGCATGACGCCGGAGGATTGGGAACACTGGAACAGCCTGCTGGACCCGGCGGCTTACGACGCGGTGTCGCAGGTGGAGCAATGACGAACAGGAGAACATTTTATGAGCGCATTGGTTGATGCCCTGCAGAAAGGGCAGGTCACCGGAGACGGTACCCTTGCGGCGGTGCTGGATGGACCGGAGGCCGGCAGCCGGATGCTGCTGCGCGGCGGGTGCCCGGTGTGGCAGACCCACAGCAGCGGCATATTGCAGCGCAGCCTTTCTCGTTTGCAGGAATGCACAGCCACCGGGTTTCTGGAGCTGGACGGCACGCGGGTGTTTGTGGAACGATTCGGTGCGGTGCCGCAGATCGTTGTCTGCGGCGGCGGCCATGTAGCGGTATCGGTGGTACGGCTGGCAAAACTGCTGGGCCTGCCAGTGCTTGCTATGGAGGACCGCACGGAATATGCGCAGGACCTGCGGGATGCCGGAGCGGACACGGTCCTCTGCTTACCGTTTGCGCAGGCACTGGAGCAGGTGCCCGGCGGGGCAGAGACCTACTTTGTGGTCGTGACCCGCGCCCATGCCTTTGATGTGGCCTGCCTGGAGCAGATCTTGCAGAAACCGGCGGCTTACGTTGGCATGATGGGCAGCCGGGGCCGGGCCGCACTGGTACGGCGACAGCTGCTGGAAGCTGGTGCGGATGCTGCACGGGTGGAAGCTGTGCAGGCCCCCATCGGACTTGCCATCGGGGCCAAAACAGCCGAAGAGATCGCGCTGTCCATTCTGGCGCAGATCGTGGAAGTGAAAAACGCCCGCCCTCAGACCGATGGCTTTGCTCCGGCGCTTCTGGCGGCGATGGAGCAGGCCGCACAGAACGGCCAGCCTGCAGTGCTGGCGACGATCATTGCACGGCACGGCTCCACCCCGCGGGAGGTCGGCTCCAAAATGCTGCTCCTGCCCGATGGCACGACTGTGGGCAGTGTGGGCGGCGGCATCATGGAATACCGTACTCGGCAGGCCGCTGCTGAAATGCTGGCCGGGCATACAGCATCGGTGCAGACGGTCACATTTTCGGCCGACGGCAAAAACGAAGATGCCGCGGTTGCGGCCTGCGGTGGTTCCATGGAGCTTCTGCTGGAAATCATTCCGGAAGGAGGATCCATCGAATGAAACAGGATGCCTTGATCCTGGTGCGCGGCGGCGGCGACCTTGCTACCGGCACCATCCATCGTCTGTGGTCCGCCGGGCTGCGGGTGCTTGTACTGGAAACCGCTCACCCGGCGGCTATCCGGCGGCAGGTGTCGCTCTGCGAAGCTGTGTACGAAGGTGAAACAACGGTAGAGGGCCTGAGGGCTGTTCGTATCGACACACTGGAACAGGCTCCGACCGTCTGGGCACAGAATGCGGTGCCCGTCCTCATCGACCCGGCAGGCAGCTGCGTGGCACAAGCAAAGCCGGATGTATTGGTGGATGCCATTCTGGCCAAGAAGAACCTTGGCACCACCCGTGATATGGCACCGCTGACCATCGCCCTTGGCCCCGGATTTACAGCCGGACAGGATGTGGATGTCGTGGTCGAGACGAAGCGCGGCCATCGGCTGGGCCGTATCATCCGGGAGGGCGCTGCCATCCCGAACACTGGTATTCCGGGTGTCATCGGCGGTTATGGCAAGGAGCGGGTCATCCATGCGCAGACGGAAGGCATCTTTCAGGATGTGCGAAAGATCGGTGACCTGGTGGAAGCAGGGGAGATCATCGCACAGATCCGGACGCCGGAAGGCAAATCCATCCCGGTCACCACACAGATCGGCGGCATCCTGCGCGGTCTGCTGCGCAGCGGCTATCCGGTCACTCCGGGGTTCAAGGTGGCTGATGTGGACCCCCGCCGGGAAGAGCTTTCCAACTGTTTCCTGATCTCGGATAAATCCCGCTGTATTGCGGGCAGTGTGCTGGAACTTGTCTGCGCACAGCTGTGGAACTAACAACAAAAAGCGCCTCTGCTCCGGATGGAGTGACCATCCATGAAACAGAGGCGCTTGCTTTTTTATGAGATCAGTTGCGGTAGCAGCGGTCCTGGCCGACCAGCCAGTCCTCACACAGATGCTGGGCTTCCTCCAGGCTGCGGCTCTCGCAGTCAAAAAAGGCACCGTGCAGGGAACGATAGGAGTAGTGAACACGCGGAACACCGTTTGCGTCCTTGAATCGTTCGCAGCGTTCCTGTCCGGGCATCAGATAGCATTGTTCCATCGTTCATTTCTCCTTCAATCTTTTTGCTGCGGCGGCAGGGCACGCAACGCTTGCTATTGTATCACGCAGGAGAAAAGTTTGCTATTGCTGTTTTACCCAAAGATACATTTTGTTTTTCTATGCGGTTGTGGCACAAAAAGGCTTGACAAGGTTTATTCGTGCAGGGCACGCTCTTCTTCAAGGGATGCATTCATCCCATGGATGCGGCCCAGACCATAGGCCAGCAGAACGCTGCACAGCAGATTTACAATGGAAAACGTCTGCCCGTCTAGGATATTGACAACACCGATGATCAGATTGGCAAGGCAGATCAGCCAGAGCGCTTTACCGATGCGTGCAAGATGCGCAATGCGGGAATCTATGTCCGAAAACAGGTCAAACGACCCGAGCTCGGCTTTGCGGCGGAAATAGACCCAGTTCACACAGCCGCCGACATATTCTGCACCGGTTTCTTCCACAAAGCTGCGATAGTCCCGGTCTGCATTCATCTCCATGCGGATGATGTATTCGCCCGGCTCACAGCGCACGAAGGTGTACGAGCAAAACGCTGCATGCTCCAAAGCCCAGCCTTCCGCCGCCATTTCGTTGAGCCAGAGTTCTTCCTTCTTGAAATCCCATGCCAGATAGACTTTATGGATGATTTTGCGCGTGTTCATGGTCATTCCTCCTTCAGAATGCTTTCGCCGTTTGCAACCAGCTGCTGCAGCCGGGCAAGCTCATGCTTCAGGACTGCTAGACCCTCTGTGGTCAGCTGATATTCTTTTTTACGGCTCCCGCTTTCCATCGGCAGTTGTCGGATCCATCCTTTTTCGCACAGGGAGTTCAGCGCTCCATACAATGTCCCTGCGGCAAGGTGTACCCGCCCGCCGGAAAGCTGCTCGGTCTGCTGCATGATGCCGTATCCATGCTGCGGATGATAAAGAGAAAGCAGAATGTAATAGGTGGACTCGGTCAGGGCCATGGCTTCCATCGTTTCGATACCTCTCCGTTTCAATCGAAAGTCTTTATATCGCGTTCCGATATATCGTGAGAGCATTATATCGTGTGACGATATAATTTGTCAAGTGCATTTTTGCAATATGGAAAAACGATGGAAGCCGGAAAAATATTTTGTGCAATTTTCATAGTTTTCTTCTAAGGATTTTGGTGGTACAATATAGCTATCGAAGCAGGCACATCAGGAGGAGCACATGGCAGAAAAGAACATTGAACTGGATAGTGTAGAGATCGCCGCGGCGGTCTTTGGCAACTGCGACCGGAACATCCGGCTGCTGGAAAACGAGTTCTCCGTTACGGCCGTCTGCCGGGGCACACAGCTCCGGCTCTCCGGCGAACCGGCCAACGTAGCGGCGGCCAGCCGCGCGGTGGAAGGCATGCTTCTTCTGATCGAGAACCATACCCCGCTGGAGGATCAGACTGTGCGCTACTGCATCAGCCTGGCCCATGACGGCGCTGAGAAACGGGTGCGGGAACTGACCGAGGATTTTGTAACGGTTACGGTCAAAGGGCGGCCCATCCGGCCCAAGACGCTGGGCCAGAAGGAATACCTGAATGCCATCCGGAACAATGCCATCACCTTTGGTGTCGGCCCGGCGGGCACCGGTAAGACCTACCTCGCCGTAGCTATGGCCGTAAAGGCCTTCAAGGCCAAGGAGGTGTCCCGCATCGTGCTGACCCGCCCGGCGGTAGAAGCAGGGGAGAAACTGGGTTTTCTGCCCGGTGATCTGCAGCAGAAGGTGGACCCGTATCTGCGCCCGCTGTATGACGGTCTGTTTGATATGCTGGGTGCTGAAACATATGAGCGTCTGGTGGAAAAACAGATCATTGAGGTGGCCCCGCTGGCCTATATGCGCGGCCGTACGCTGGACGACTCCTTCATCATTCTGGACGAGGCACAGAACACCACGCCGGAGCAGATGAAAATGTTCCTGACCCGCATGGGCGTGGGTTCCAAGGTCGTTGTGACCGGCGATGTGACCCAGATCGACCTGCCGGAACGCACCCGCAGCGGCCTTGTGGATGCGCTGCATGTGCTGAAGCAGGTCAAGGGCATTGCCCAGTGCTATTTTACCGAAAAAGACGTTGTGCGCCACCGCCTTGTGCAGGAGATCATCAAGGCATACGACAGGGCTGCACATCCCGAAAAACAACCAAACCAGAAAGGAGAGGACTGATTCTATGTCCAATAAAGTTCTGATCACCAATTCCCAGAAGGCCGTCAAGGTCCCGTCCGGCCTCCGCATCCTGATCCGCCGCGCCTGCAACGCTGTGCTGGAGTTTGAGCACTTTGAGGCTCCGGCTGAGATCAGCGTGACCTTTGTGGACAACGCGGCCATTGCAGAGCTGAACAACCAGTACCGCAACAAGCCCATGCCCACCGACGTTTTGAGCTTCCCGCTGGGTGTGGATGGCAAATATGATGTGGACGAAAACAACGGCTGCAAAATGCTGGGCGATATCGTCATCAGCATGGAGCGAGCCCAGGAGCAGGCGACCCTCTACGGCCATCCGCTGCAGCGGGAAGTGGCATTTCTGACCGTGCATTCCATGCTGCATCTGCTGGGCTACGACCATGAGAACGGCGGCCTGGAAGCTATGCGGATGCGGGAAAAAGAAGAGGCCGTGCTGCTGCAGCTGGGCCTGCCCCGCACGGTGAGCTACACCGAATGATTTGCCTTTGATCCAACGTGCATTTCTGCACACAGCAAGACAGGAGTTTGATTTTGAGTAACACGACGCCCGTTCAGGGCCATTACGATACGTCGTCGGTTTTTGTGGCGGTCATCGGCCGCCCCAATGTGGGCAAATCCAGCCTGACCAACCTGCTGGTTGGCGAAAAGGTGGCCATTGTCACCTCCAAGCCGCAGACCACCCGTACCCGCATTACCGGTGTGATCACCCGCGGCCCGCTGCAGTATGTGCTGCTGGATACCCCCGGCGTGCACAAAGCCCGCAACAAGCTGGGCAAGCGCATGGACAAAACCGCCAGCGATTCCATTGCCGACGTGGATGTTTCCATGATGCTGTTTGAGCCCTATGGTGCCCTGAATGAATCCGAGATGGTTCTGGTGGACATGCTGCGCAGCAGCGGCGGCCCGGCCATTGCCGTCATCAATAAGACAGACCTTGTCAAGGATGCCGCTGACCTGGAAGCCCGCAAAGAAGAGCTGAAGGCGCTGGGTGTATTCGATGACATCTACACGGTCAGCGTCCGCAACGAGGACGGCTGTGAAACGCTGTTCGATGCCTTGAGCCGCTACGCCGTAGAAGGCCCCCATTACTTTGATGATGATGCCTACACCGATATGCCGGAGAAGGAACTGGTGGCAGAGGTCATCCGTGAAAAGGCCCTGCTGTTCATGCGCGATGAGATCCCGCACGGCATCGCGGTGGTCGTGGAGCGCTTCAAGGAGCGCCCCGGCACCGATCTCATCGACATTGATGTGAACATTTACTGTGAGCGGGAAAGCCACAAGGGCATGGTCATCGGCAAGGGCGGCGCCATGCTGAAAAAGATCGCCAGTGCGGCCCGTGCCGACTGCGAAGAGTTTCTGGGCTGCCGTGTGAACCTGCAGTGCTGGGTCAAGGTGAAGTCGGACTGGCGGGATAACGAGTTCCTGCTGAACAATTTCGGTTTCAAGCAGAACAACGGCAACCGCTGAGACTTTCCAATGCAGGGCGGGTTTTCCTCGGATAACGCCACCGCCGCCAGAGAACACTGACGGCAGTGGCGCTGCCCGGAAAGGAGACCCGGCCAATGGATGTGCAAACAAGCTGGCAGGCCTTTGCCTGCACGGGAAACATTCTCCGTTATCTGGAGTACAAACAGACACAGATGCCGGACGAGCATCCGGCAGGAGACACGGATCATGGAGACCTTTGTAACACTGGGTCTGGTGTTGAAAGAGACCCGCTATAAAGAATCGGACCGGATCCTCACGATCCTGACCCCGGGGCTGGGGGTGATCTCGGCTTCGGCACAGAGCAGCCTGCGGCTGAAAAGCAAATTGTTCAGCGCGTGCGGGCTGTTTTGCTATTCGGAATTCACGCTGGTGCCGGGGCGCAACATGTATACTGTGCGCGAAGCGGCCGTCAAGAATGTCTTTCACGGCATTTCTTCCTCCATCGAGGGGATGAGTCTGGCCATGTATCTGGCCGAAATGGCTGCTGCGTTGACCCCCACCGGACAGGAAGCTGAGCGGGAACTGCGTCTGCTGCTGAACTGCCTGTACATGATCAGTGAGCACAAGGCGGACCTGCGGGCCATCAAGGCCGTTTTTGAGCTTCGCACCATGAGCGAGTGTGGCTTTCTGCCGCAGTTGGTGTGCTGCCGCGACTGCGGCACCTACGATGCAGGCGATGCCTTTTATCTGGATGTGCAGGAGGGCTATCTGCTCTGTGCTGATTGTGCGGCCAAGGCTGGGAAACGCTGCAATCTGGATCGCAATGCACTGTTTGCACTGCGGCACATCTGCCTTGTGGAGGACAAAAAAATATTTTCGTTCAAGATTTCTGTGGGCAGTCTGGAAAAGCTGGCAGCCGTAGCGGAGCAGTATGCGCTAACGCATCTGGACAAGCCGCTGAAGAGCTACGACTTTTTAAAAACGGTGCTGCCCTGAGCAAAAGGATATTATGGAAACAAGCTACTTAAAAACATTAGAACTGGATAAGATCATCGCCCGTGCTGCGGAGGGCTGTGTATGTAAGGAAGCAAAGGCGAAGCTCCTGGCACTTGAGCCGCAGTGTGACCCGGACGAGGTGCGCTATGCGCTGGAGCAGACGGATGCCATCAATACGCTGCTGATCAAGAACGGTTCGCCCCGTTTCGGCGGAGTGGAGGGCGTCAGTGCGCTGGCCGCCCGTGCGGTCAAGGGCGGCGTGCTTTCCATGGGCGAGCTGCTGATGGTGGCCGGTGCTTTGCGCAACTTCCAGAACCTGACCAACTGGTACGGTTCTTCGGAGCACGATATGCTCCCGACCGATGATCTGTTCTACGCGTTGTCCCCGGAGCCGGGTCTGGAACAGCAGATCTCCAGTGCGATCCTTGCCCCGGATGCGATGGCCGACACGGCCTCCCGCACCCTGAACGACCTGCGCAAGAAGATCCGCGCGACCGAAAACAGCATCCGCGACCGTCTGGAAAGCATGGTGCGCAACATGGACACCTCAAAATATCTGCAGGAGAGTGTGGTCTCCATGCGCAACGGCCGCTACGTTGTCCCGGTCAAGAGCGAATACCGCGGCGAAGTGAGCGGCATCATCCATGACGTTTCCTCTACCGGTGCAACGGTGTTTGTGGAACCGCAGGCTGTCGTGGAAGCCAATGCCCGCATCCTGCAGTATCGTGCCCAGGAAGCGCAGGAGATCGAGCGCATTCTGGTAGCCTTTACCGCACAGGTGGCAGCCATTGAGCCGCAGTTCCAGTACAGCTATCAGGCCATGCTGGACATTGATGTCCTGCTGGCAAAGGCGCGTCTGGCGCTGGAGCTCAAGGCATTCAAACCTGCAGTGCGCACCGACAATTCCTTCTCGCTGATCCGGGCACGCCACCCATTGATCGACCCACAGAAGTGCGTGCCGGTGGACATTGCACTGGGCAAAGAATATGATTCGCTCATCATCACCGGCCCGAACACCGGCGGCAAGACCGTCACCCTGAAAACGGCCGGTCTGCTGTGCGCGATGGCACAGTGTGGGTTCCTGATCCCGGCCGACGAGCGCAGCGAGGTCTGCGTGTTCGATGAGTTTCTCGTGGACATCGGCGATGAGCAGAGCATCGAACAGAGCCTTTCCACCTTCTCCGGCCATATGAAAAAAATCACCGGCATTCTGGAGCTGGCCATGCCGCACACCCTTGTGCTGCTGGACGAGCTGGGCGCCGGTACCGACCCTGCCGAGGGTGCCGCGCTGGCTGTGGCCATCATTGAAGAACTGCGCCGCCGCGGCGTGCTGCTGATGGCCACCACCCACTATGCAGAGCTCAAGGTGTTCGCACTGGAGACCAAGGGCGTCGTGAACGCCAGCTGCGAATTCGATTTGGAAACGCTGCGCCCGACCTATAAGCTGAGCGTCGGTGTGCCGGGCAAGTCCAACGCATTCCTCATCAGTGAGAAGCTTGGCATCCCGGAGCGGGTCATTGAGGCAGCGCAGCAGCATCTGTCGGCCGAGGATAAGCGGCTGGATGCCGTTCTGGGTCAGCTGGATGATCTGAAATTGCAGCTGAAGGAAAGCCAGCACGAGGTGGAAGAGCTGAAGAACGAGGCATCCCACCAGCTGGAGGCTGCCCAGAAAAAGCGGGATGAACTGATCCAGCAGGGCGAAAACGAGCTGGAAGCGGCCCGCGCCAAAGCCCGTGCGCTGGCCCAGCAGGTGGAAAGCCAGGCCTATGCGCTGACCGACGAACTGCGTCAGCTGCAGAAGGACGAGCGCCTGAGCACCCAGCAGAAAGCCCAGCGTGCCCGTGAGATCGCCAAAAAGGAATCCGAAAAGCTGTTTATGGGCACCGAGGTGGTGCACAATCCGGTCAAGGAATTTGTGCCGCTGAAAGAGGTCAAGGTAGGGCAGGAGGTCTGCATTGCAGAGCTCAACCAGCTGGCCACGGTGCTTTCGCTGCCGGACAAGAACGGGGATGTTCTGGTACGGGCCGGCATCATCAAGACCAAGGTCCCACTCAAGGGGCTCAAACAGCCGGAAAAGCTGGTCAAGGACCCGAAACCGCAGACCAAGGCACAGCAGCGGTATTCCCGCCTGACCGGCGACGCAAACCGTCCGAATGGCCGCGTGGAGCGGGTGCACCGCAGCGCCAAAATGGAGTGCAATCTGCTGGGATTGACCGTGGACGAGGCCTTGCCAGAGGTGGATTCCTTCATCGACCGCGCCATTCTGAACGGCCAGACCGTAGTCTACCTGATCCACGGCAATGGCACCGGCGCACTGCGCACCGCCATCCACAAGCACCTGCGCGGCAACCGCATGGTCAAGAGCTTCCGTCTGGGCCGTTACGGCGAAGGGGAAAGCGGCGTGACCGTTGTGGAGCTGAAATAAGGGGTCATTTCAAAGCCTGCCCGCTGCTTACGGGCAGGCTTTTTTGCTTGCACTGCAGAAAAAAACCGAGTATACTCGTATTATTATAGGAAGTTTATCTGGACAGGAAGTACATATCATGGCAGAACGTCGCAAGCCCACACACCAGAAAAAGAAGCGAAGAGCGAAACGGAAGGAGAGTTCTTTTCTCCGCACGGCCCTCACACTCTGTTTCTGTGTGCTTGCCTTTGTTTTTTCGGCGTTTCTCTGGCGAGAAGCATTGCGGGTCTCCACAACGGAACAGGGGAATGCAAACACATTCGAAGGAGAGTTCCGGCCGCAGGTAGGCGACCCGCCGTATCGTGTAGCCATTGATGCCGGGCATGGCGGCAACGACCCGGGCGCAAGGGGAGTGGTGGAAGAAAAAGACATGACGGCCGCCACGGCCTCCGTGCTGCTTGCATGGCTGGAGCAGGACCCGAATTACATTCCGCTCCGGACGCGGGATGCCTTTGACCAGACCGCAACGCCTGCCGAGCGGGCAGCCGCCGCCAATGCGCAGGCTCCACAGTTGCTACTTTCCATTCACGGAAACTCCGCCGCAAACGGTTCCAGTGCAACCGGCTTTGAGTGCTATCCATCTGTGCCGGGGCGCACATGGCATGCGGAGAGTTATTACTTTGCTCAGAAATTGGCAGAGGGGATGCAGAACGCCGGAGCGCACCTGCGTGGGCGCGGCGGCATCCGTTACATTTATTATCTGGAAAATGATCAGAAGCAGCTGGTGGAGAGTACCCATACCGAAGTGCGTGCAGAACGGAGCTTCACACTGCTGGAGGATGTAAACTGTCCGGTCGTGCTGGCGGAACAATGCTTTGTGACCAATGCGGATGATGTGGAACGCTTTGGCAGCGAACAGGGCTGCAAACGAACTGCGCGTATTTACTACGAGGCCATCTGTGCATATTTTGGCACCACGCCGCTGCCGGATGCAAACCAATGATTCTCAAAACGGGGAAGAGACGTTTCCTGTGCCAAAAATTAAAATTCCGCAACCCAAGTCATCAGGGCCTCCGGATCGCAGAAACCTGCGTGAAGGGAAGGTCCTGATTTTTAGGATATGCATTTTCGTATAATGCACGTTATGTGAAACATAGGGAAGTAAAAAAGCCCTCTTTTCCAGATTTTGGCTCTTTTGGCGTCCCGCCGGCGTTCCGACCGCCCAAACCGCGTTTTGCAGGTTTTGCTGCAATTTATCTGTTTTTTATGATTTTTATATTTTGTTTTTATCATCATTTGATTCTTCGGACTGCACAGTCTTTACAATCTTTTTTGTCCGGCACTCGTTGTTTGCAGGTCATTATTTATATTTGTATCAGGTCGTCCCAATCTTTTTATTTTTCTGTGTACGACCATTTGGTTGTGTCGAACCAAATCGTTGGCTGCATTCCGGTTGACATTTTCGTGGGTATCTTTTAAAGCACCGATTTCGCTCTGCATAGACTTTTTTGATTGTGCCGACAATGCCCAGCTGCAGCCGTTTTACAAACGTGCCTTTATAGAATCTCTGCCGACTGGAAAACCAACAGGTGCCGCGGTGGATTCCTGTTGCACTCTGTAAACTTCGTTAATTTATTCACAGGACAAACAAAAAAGCACCTTTTGATTCTGAGATCATAAGGTGCCTGACAAACCATATTTCAATTACTTTTCCGTATCTGCGTCCGAATTTGCTGCGAGCGTCTCGGTGTCCAGTCCGAAACCCTCTTTTGCAGAGCCATCAAAGGCTGCCATGGGTGCAGAAGAATCTACCGCAGTTGCGCTGTTTTCTGCGGCTCCGGCAGTGCTGCCAGGCGATTCTTCCCTGCTCTCCCCTGTTTCAGTTTCTGTTGTATCCAAGGCTGCTTTGCCGGGCTTTTTGCGGGACGCTTTGCCCAGCGGGTTTTCCTCGATGGCGGCACGCACCTGGAATTCCTGCAGATGGGTATAGATTTGCGTTGTGCCAACACTGCTGTGGCCCAGCAGCTGCTTCAGGGTCAGGATGTCCACATTGCCGGTCTGGTACATCAGCGTTGCAGCCGTATGGCGCAGTTTGTGGGTGGAAAAACCTTTCAGTCCGGCTGCTTTCATGGCTCCGGTCACCAGCTGCTCCACCCGCCGGTTGGAAATGCGCTCCTTGCGCCGCCGGGTCACGAACACGGCACGTTCTTTTGGCGAAAGACCTTCCATCACATTGCGCTTGTTCAGGTAAAGCTGCAGCGCTTCCACGCAGGCATCGTTCAGATACACCATGCGCTCTTTGTGGCCCTTGCCGAACAGCCGGATCTGCCGCTGTTCCAGATCAATGTCATCCAAGTCCATGCCCACAAGCTCCGACAGACGCATGCCGCAGTTCAGGAACAGGACCACCATGCAGTAATCCCGCTCCGGGAAATCGCTCTGGGTCTGGGTGCTTTCCAGCAGATCCATGGACTGTTCTGCAGTCAGGTATTTTGGCAGGACCTTGTCCTGTTTGGGAGGTTTGATCGCAGCGGTCGGGTCGGAATCCAACCGGTTGACCTGATTGACCAGATAATCATAAAAGCCGTGGAGACTGGCCAGCCGCCGGGCAGTCGAGGACTTTTTGTTGCCGCATTCCCGGTTGAGGAAATACAGGTATTCGTAGATATCCTCTTTGGTCACGCTGGCCCAGAATGCCGTGTCCAATCCTTTGGGGTCGATGTCCTGCATCTCACTGTCCGCAGGGACAAGGCCGCGGCGGCGCTTCATAAAGCGGCTGAACCCGCGCAGGTCGCAAAAATAGCTGAACGCCGTATTGGCGCTTTTGCCGGCGATCACTTCCAGATAGCGTACATATTCCACAATATCCGGCGAAGCATCCTCAAAGGGCTTGTGTTTGCCGGGGTTCTTTTCGTCCAGATAAATCGACATGGCATCCTCTTACAAACGATCTGTTTTCAGTGCGTTGATGGCATCGGAAATATACGCGGCACCGATCAGCTTCATGCCCGGATAATCCGCCGGGTTCAGGTGGTTCAGGCTGTGCTTGGGCACCACGGCGCGTTCAAACCCAATGCGTTCTGCCTCATGCAGACGCTGTTCCAAGTTGGGCACACTGCGCACTTCCCCACCCAGGCCGACCTCGCCAATGGCGATCAGCTTGTCGCTGACCGGGCGGTCCAGCAGCGAGGACACCATACTCAGACACACCGAAAGATCACAGGCCGTGTCCCGCAAGGCAATGCCGCCCACAATGTTGACATACACGTCCAGATTGCCGAAGAAATAGCCTGCACGCTTTTCCAACACGGCGATGAGCAGATTCATGCGGTTATAGTCGTAGCCGCTGCAGGCACGCCGTGGGGCCGGGAAATTCGTCTTGGTGGCAAGGGCCTGGATCTCGCTCAGAATGGGTCGGCTGCCCTCCATGGTACAGGCCACGCAGTTGCCGGAAACGCCCAGTGGACGGCCTTCCAGCAGCATCTGCGACGGGTTTTCAATCTCGGCCAGACCGGTACCGGTCATATCGAACATGCCAAGCTCATTCGTGGAGCCATAGCGGTTCTTTGCCGCCCGCAGGATGCGGTATGGCAGCATCTTGTCGCCCTCAAAGTAAAGCACGGTGTCCACGATATGCTCCATGACTTTGGGGCCGGCAATGGCACCGTCCTTGTTCACATGACCCACGATGAACATGGGGATCTCCTGTTTCTTGGCAACAGCCAGCAGACGCGCCGCGCTCTCCTTGACCTGGCTGACTGTACCGGACGACGACGAGATGTCCATACAGCGCATGGTCTGGATGGAGTCGATGACCACAAGGTCCGGTTTTTCCTTTTCGATCAGGCCACAGATCTCGTCCACATCGTTTTCGGCGGCCAGAAAAATATTGTCCTGCGGGACCTTCAGGCGGGCTGCACGCAGCTTGACCTGTCGGACCGATTCTTCGCCCGTGATATACAGAACGCTATGCTGATTGGAAATGGCACCGCACAGTTGCAGCAGCATGGTGGATTTGCCCACGCCCGGCTCGCCGCTCAGCAACACAACGCCGCCCAGCACGATGCCGCCGCCCAGCACGCGGTCCAGCTCTGAAATGCCGGTCAGAATGCGGCTTTTCTCCTCTGTGGTGCTGATCTCGGACAGACGCCGGGCCGTCAGGCTGGTCACGCCCTCCGGACGGGCAGCAGCCGCCTGCCGTGCCGCAGCGGTGCCCGCTTTCGGAGCTTCGGCCACTACATCTTCATTCATGGTATTCCAGCTCCCGCAGCTCGGGCAGCGGCCCATCCAGCGGGGGCTTGTCTCCCCGCAGTTGGAGCAGACATAAACAGTTTTCAGTTTCGGCTCTTTCATAAAAAGACTCCTGCGTTTCTCATCCATTTTCCTTATTGTAGCATACCCGGGGCGGCATCGCAAGAAAAGCTGACGTTAAAGGATTTTTCCGCCCAGATAGGCAAGCCCTGTCGCTGCGCCGCACAGCGGCAAAAATACCACGATCACCAGCAGATACTGCCCCATCAGTTCCCGCGCCCCGGAACAGGCTTGTCCGGCCGTTTTTCGGAAGGAGTAGGCCCGGATGCGCCCGCTCACCTGCAGTGCTGCTGCACCGAACATGCACAGGCAGCCGGCGGCACAGGCGGCCGGAATGCCCAGCAGCAACAAAGCGAGGATGCTTTTCCCGTCTGCCCCCGCCAGCAGCTGCGCGGATAAAAGGCCGTTGCCAAGGCCGTACAGCATCGTAAACAAAAAGATGCACACCGGCCCCACAGCGGACAGGCCCAGCAAAAGCAGCAGCGTTGCCGCAGCGGCAAGGGCCGCATACTCGGCGCAGAACAGCCCTGCTGCAGACGTTGGCGCAGAAACCGAAAAGAGCCCGCACCAGCATTGCAGAAAATAGCTCAGCATCTCCTGCTGCGAAGCATCGCAGACCGCCTGCAGGCTGCCCGCTGCCGCTGTGCCGATGAGAAAGGCCGCCGCCAGCAGGCAGCAATCCCGGCTGGCATGCCGCATGCGGCGGTGCAGCCGTTCCGGTTGCTGTGCGACGCCATCCGGCATTGCTTCTCCTGCGTTTAGGGGCTCCGGAACCGGTTGCTTCGGGGTACCGGACTCTGCCGGGAGCTGCGGCAGAAGCGCCGTGGTCTCAGGCGATGTCCGGACTTCATCAGACGGATAGACCCACATCCTGCATCCTCCTTCAGATCCGACGTTTTTTCTCTCCGAGAGCCCGGCCCAGAACACCCCCGGCACAGCTGCAGAGAAGCACCGCTGCCATCCGGAGCAAAGCCGGGGTGTCAAACAGGCCGCCGGACATCAGCAGCAGACCGCTCAGCGCTGCCGCAAACAGTCCGCCCAACAGCAAGCCCGTCAAAAGACCCTGTTCTTTTTTCCAGAACGCCGCCAGTGCGCTGCCGCAGAAGCCCCCGACGCAAACCGACACCGTGGCCAGCGGCCACGCCATGGACGCCGAGCAGCCCTGCTTTGCCATCCAGGCCGCAGACCCCAAGATGCAGAGCGTCGCAGCCAACACTCCGGCCAGCGCTCCCAGCAGCAGAGCCGCCGGGGTATGAGTTTTTTCCAACATAAAAACGCGCCTCCCTGCCATACACTATGCAGAGAGACGCGTCGGATATGCGGTGATCGAAAAAATTACTTCTTGTCCGTCTTGCTTTCAGCCTTGTCCATGTTCAGCTTCTCGACAGAGCCGATGGCAGTCTTGGTAAAGCGGATCTTCACACGGTCTGCGCCGGTTTCCAGCACGAAGGTGTCATCCTTGATGGCAACAACGCGGCCGATCACACCACCGATGGTGGTGACCTGATCGCCGATCTCCAGGCTGTTGCGCATGGCGGCGTCCTTCTTCTCCTGCTTCTTCTGCGGACGGTAGATCATGAAGTACAGCAGGACCAGCATCAGTGCCAGCGTGAAGAACAGGCTGATGTAGCCCTCGGACGTGGTAGTCAGAAATTGCATTTGGCAAAATCTCCTCTCAAAATTCAGATAAGTTTATTATACCTTCTTGTTCGGCTGGTTGCAAGGCTTATTCTCAAATTCTGGTGTCCAGCAGCTTAACGTACCTGTCGTGGAAGGCCGTGAAGGTGCCTGCGTCCAGTTCGTCGCGGATGCGCTCCATCAGGTGGTTGTAGAACCACAGGTTGTGCATGACGGCCAGACGCATGCCCAAAATCTCCTCTGCCTTGAACAGATGACGGATATAGGCACGCGAGTAGTTGCGGCAGGCCGGGCAGCCGCAGGCGGGGTCGATGGGGCGTTCGTCGCGCTCATACTTGGCGTTCTTGATGTTGATGATGCCGCCCCAAGTGTTCAGATGGCCATGACGGGCATTGCGGCTTGGCATCACGCAGTCGAACAGGTCCACACCGCGGGAGACAGCTTCAATGATGTTGCCGGGGGTGCCCACGCCCATCAGGTAGCGGATCTTGTCCTTGGGCATATAGGGCTCTACCTGGCTGATCATCTCGTACATCACCTCGGTGGGTTCGCCCACAGCCAGACCGCCGATGGCATAACCGTCCAGGTCCAGATCTGCGATCTGCTTCATGTGTTCCACACGCAGGTCTGCAAAGGTGCAGCCCTGATTGATGCCGAACAGCAGCTGATCCGGGTTGACCGAAATGCCCTCATGCTTCAGGCGGGCCATCTCGGCCTTGCAGCGCTTCAGCCAGCGGGTGGTGCGCTCGCAGCTGGCCTTGGAATAATCGTGCTGGGCCGGGTTCTCCACGCACTCGTCAAAGGCCATGGCAATGGTGGAACCCAGGTTTGCCTGGATCTGCATGCTCTGTTCCGGGCCCATGAAGATGCGGTGGCCGTCCAGATGGGAGGCAAAGGTCACACCTTCTTCGGTGATCTTGCGCAGCTTTGCCAGGCTGAACACCTGAAATCCGCCGCTGTCGGTCAGGATGGGGCCGTTCCAGCGGGTGAACTTGTGCAGGCCGCCCATGTCAGCCACCAGCTTATCACCGGGGCGCAGGTGCAGATGGTAGGTGTTGCACAGCATCACCTGTGCGCCGATGTCCTTCAGATCCTGTGCCGACAGGCCGCCCTTGATGGCGCCTGCCGTAGCAACGTTCTGGAAAGCGGGTGTCTGCACCGTGCCGTGCACGGTCTTGAACTCACCCCGCCGGGCATCGTGTTCCTGCTTGAGGAGCTTGTAAGTCGTCAGTGAAGGCATTGTCTCGTGTTTCCTTTCTGCGCACGGAAAACAGCCGTGCGATCCTGCCGCAGAAACCTGCGGTATTCAGAACAATCTCTTACAGGTTTCGATCATGCGCCTTCACTCACAGAATGAGCATCGCATCCCCCATACTGACGGGAGTCGGGATGCCATACTGGAAAGCGTCGTAAGATCGATTGCTTTTGGCTTCTAGGAATGCCTGATTTCATTTGAAGCCATCGAAATGAAGATATATTTGTTCAGCAAAAAAGCCCCGTGAAGGGCTTCTTTGTTCGGCGTAACACCGTTCTTATACATTTTAGCAGATGACCATAGAGATTTCAACTGCTTTTTGAACATCTTATGTCCGTAGCGAAAAATCCACCCCGGCGAAGTTATCTGCGCTCAGGACGTAGGTCCCGTTGTCCCACGCATCCTTAGCCAGCATCTTGGCCTCCTCCCAGCTCGCCGCTTCGACGGGTACGACCTTCTTCAGGTATTCGACGATGACAACATCGTAGGTTCTGGTCCGGGGCGGAAGTGCTACCTTTGCACGTTCCATCATTCTGTCAAGAATCAGCTCATCCTTCTGAAGCTCGCTGAAATAGTCCGGGTCGCCGCCTTCTTTCCCCGCTTCCTCCAGAAGAAGCTCGCTGTTCATCTCCTGACAGAAGTCGATGCAGTCGCGGATGGTGTACGGCTGATCGTTGTCGGCATTCTCGCCGTCCTGATTGTCATGCAGGGCGAGATGGAACTTGTCATCCATCATCAGGCTGTAGTCATGCCCCTCCAGATAGCCCAGCAGCACTTTGGCCTCAATGGCGGCAAGCTCAACACCCTGCCGGACGGAAACGGCCATCAATTCTTCGGACTTCGTAATCAGCGTCATATAAGCTCTCTCCTTTCATTCCATACAGACTTTTCCGACCGAAAGCAGATACGAACACCAGCCGTAACTGATGCCGAGGTCTTTGGCCTTTTTGACCACCTGAGTGATGCTGTACTTCGGTTCCGGTCTTTTTGCGAGCAAAAGTTCCTCCAGCATCCTTTCCTCCAGCGCTTCCTGCTTCCGACGTTCAGCTTGAGCAAGGCTGCGTTCCAGATAATACTCGCGGTGCTTGAGATAAGACTTGTGGGATTGCGCGGCCTGACGTTTCTTTACGCAGTCAGGGCAGAACTTCTGGCGGTTCTTGGCGTTCGGTATGTCCCGTCCGCACATCTCGCACTTTGGGGTACTCATCTGAAAATCCTCCCGGAATCCTTGTCCATAAGAACAACCCGGCCCACGATCTCGAACCCGGCGAGATCGGCTACCTGCTTCAATGCGCTGACCAATGCGCTGATGGTGCGCATCCGGGCAGCTTCAAGCTGTTCCTCCTTGCGGATGTTCTTGTGTGCTTCATACGGCGTCGGGTCGTTGTAATGCTCGCTGTTCTTCAGTTCCACGGTCGGCACCTCCTCATCAACAGATCATCGGAATCAGAAAGAACCACAACGGGTACGTCTGCCCAGTTACGATAATGGCCGCGACAATCGCAGCTCCAACTGCCAGCCACTTGGCTGCATCAGACATTTCAGCCCACATCATACATTCTCCTCATTCTCAGCAACGTAGCACCAGCTTTGGGGCGGCTTGCTCAAACAGCAGCCATTGATTGCGCAGGTCGGTGGGAGCATATAGCTTCCAGACGGCTGATAATGCTCGCAACTCTCATTCCCACAGACATCGGTTCCGTTCATGCTTTGAAAATCAAAACGGCAGAACTCGTTCAGACTTCGGGGCTCATCGTAGATTTTGAGGTCGGAGATATGCCAGGCATATAAGAACGGAGCCTTTCCGGCATACTTGCTCAGGTCCGCTCTGCGAATGCAGGATTTTTTTACATCCGTTATCTCAACGGCAATATCATCATTTCCAAACTCATTGAGGGACAGGTAGCAATAATCAAAATTGTTGTCGATTCCCATCCGCTGGATAAAGTCTATACCGTTGCAAGTAAACTCGCCTACAACCATCCCATTTGCTTTACAGTCGAGCGAATCGTGCGGCCTCAAATCGAAACGAATACGGTTTGCGGCTTTCCAGTAGAAAAGAGGCGCACCATTTGTGCAATAGATGTAGCACTTGAAGGGCTCTGATATTACAGATGGCATCGTCTTACGGATTTCTACCGTCTTTTCCTTTGTGATGATTTTTTTGCACCATTCTGGTCTAATGCTGATGAGAACGGCCTTTTTCATTTCTCCACCTCCGGCAACTTGGGCATCGGCATCCAAAGGGGGTATTGGTCAGGGAATTGTGCGACCGTATCAAAGTCCCACGTTTCGGCCGCACCTTCAAAGGCACCGCACTTCTCTACGGCGAGAACTTTTCCGCACTCATCGGCATCTTCCTCGGTAGGAGGAGTCACATCGGTCTTCCTCCAATGCAGACGGTTCGCCAGATTGAGCAGATCAACGGCCTCGTTCATCTCCTGCTCATTCTCACAGTGGATGGTCACATCGAACTCGCTGTTGTACGCATGGGCTTTACCGTCTTCGCCAAACCAAATGCAGATTTCATCAGACATTGTTCTTAGCCTCCTCTCTTGAAGCCAATCTGTATTTCCAACGTGCGAGCTTCTGCTCCATGATCTCGACCATCCGGTCGCCGACCGCATCACACATATTGCAGGGGTCGTTGTCATCCAGCTCACCGCCGAAGAAGACGATGCTGCAAAGGTAAACATCGGCCAGCTCCTCGACCAGATTCTCGAAGGCGTCCTTCTCGGACACCGGCGTGGGGTTCACGCCGCTGCGCACCCGGCGGAGCTTCAGAGCCGCCTTGGACGCTTCCACGCATTCTTCCGCCATCTGGGCGAGGATTTCTTCTTCAGGCAGGGCATCGAAAATCTTGATTTCAGGCATTGCGGTCCTCCATCTTTGCGCCACAATTAAGGCAGTATTTTGAGCACAGAACTATAACCGGTCCTACAGTCTTTCCGCAGACAGAACAATTCCACGCTTCATCGTATCTATCTTCGCACCGAACCCAATGTCCCACAGGCCGTATGCTTACCAAGTCAACAGCGGGGGCCTCCAGTAGGTCCCCAGCCATTCCCGCAACGAGGTCGGCCGCTGCGCTCTTGACCAGCCCAGCGTTATAGTCCGGAATGTTCCCGCTGGTCATCAACTTTTGGGCCTCCCTTTTGTTCTCCAGCGCAGCAGTTTTCCAGCCATTGACGACCGGAACGATGTTGACCAATCGAATGCTGTCCTTGTCCATTTGTCTTTCCTCCATTCTTATACGAGCCACTGGCTCATCCAACTATCGAACTCGCTGAAGCGGAAGATTTGCAAGGCACGCCGCCGCTCAAGTGAAACGGCGAGCCACAAATCAAAAAGCGTTGCATCGTACATCTTCGTATTAACGCACAGGTCGTTGTGCATACAGTACGCAGTCCACAGGGCCATGAGCTGACTGCGACAGACGGCGTTGCGAAAGTCTGTCGTGTCATCCTTGACGTAATCAACGAGGAACTGCCATTCGGACTTTTCGGTCATCCAGATCATCTCCAATCTTGTAGGTCTTTCCCCGGCTGCGGCCAGTTCCCTTGCGGTACTCCGCAATCCAAACCGTCTTGCCGCTCTTATAGTGGCGGAAGTGGCCTCTTACGGTAAAGGAACAGGCCGGGCTTGCATGGTGGCCTCTAGGAACCACTGTAAGCTGTTTTCCGACCGAGTGAATGATGTATGTGGTGCTGACGGTGTGCGGCTTTGTAGGGCTTTTGCGTCCAGCAGGAGCCTTCGAGGTTGTGGTAGCCACGTCACCACGGATGCTGCCCGCTCCATACGTCATCAGCGCCATCAGGGAGCCGTACACGGTCAAAGCGCCCTGTTCGGTTTCGGTGGGGTTACAGTCCGCAGGAAGCGTGCTTACTTTCTTCTTCCACAGGCCGTTGCCCAGCGGAGCAAAGACAACGTGGCCGAGCTTCCGGGCCGGGCTGTCGAGGTAGAGCTTCAGCTTCTTGTCAGAGCGGAAGCACTTGATGGAGATGCCGCTCTCGACAATCTGGATTTCCACTTCTCGCAGGGGAACCGGCATCGAACGAACCAGATCGTTGTGCTCATCCCGCCATGCAAGGAGCTTTTCGATGTCCGCCGCTGTGACCACGATCTTGTCCATCATCCAGAATCCCTCCCAACGAATGTGCCGGCATAAAGCCGCCCGCCGATCATGTAGTGGTAGTATTCATGCCCACGCTGGATGTCGGCCTGTCTGCCGGGCATGGGCCGCAGAACCAGCGGATGCCCAGCAACCTGCACCACATACTCTCCAGCTGGGATGAGCGCTGCCATCCACGGCTCCACCGGGCTGGCCCGAGCCGGGCAACCATCCATGCAGCAGGTGGCAGTAATCGGGTCCACGTTCATGGTGAACATGGAAAGCTGCTCATATCTGCTCATTTTGCCACCGCCTTTTTGATGGTGAACCGCCATCCCGGCCCATAGGCCATGCGGTACTCGGCAAGCATCTTCAGAGCTTCGGGCCGGGTGTCGAACTCGTCGATGTCCTCCCACGGCTGGCCGGGATATTTACCTCTGATTTTGTACACTGAAGCCCACCTCCTTGACCGCCGCGCCGTTCTTGTCACACCAGACCCACTTGTTGCCGAGCGACCGCTTGGTATAGCCCTTGTGGAGCATCTGGCGTTCCTCCTCGGCCATCGGGTCATGCCACTGGAGACCGCGAGCCTTGTAGAGCGGTTCCCAGTGCGATTCGTAAAAATCGTAACCGGCACCATCAATGCCGAAGAAGTAGCCGAACTCGTCAGACTGATAGACGCGGAAGCCGCAGTCAGACATGGCTCGAAGACCGCCATTTTCCTCAAGCCACCAATCATCAATGTTGTCGCCAAACGACCACATCGTTCCCCACATCGGAAGAACGCCGTCCCGTTCAACATCAAAGTCATCTTCCTCGGCGGAAACGAGCTTGCCATCATACAGCTCGATGCAGTACAGGTCGCTCTCCTCGTTATAGCTCTTGATGGTGCCGCAATGCTCAAGGCTGTCAACCTCATCGGGCAGATCATAAACGTATACGGTGTCACCGGCAGCAGGCTTGGTGATTTCGGTCCAGTCATCGGTGTTCATGCCCATCAGCTTCTCAATCATCCCCTGCGGGATGGCATTCATTTCGCGGACCCACGCTTCAGCAGCATCACGGATGGTGCGATACTCAACGGTCATAGCAAATTCCTCCTTAATCTCCGATACTGAGGTAGTCGGAGTAAACGGTATCATCTTCCTTGCAGTAGTAGTAGCTGCGGTCGCCGTAAGTTTCCCAGTCGAGAAAAATGAAGACAAGTTTCTTGCCGTTCCGTGCCGCCTCAACGGCAGTCGGGAAAGACTTGTACTTGTGTGCCTTCAAGAACTCGTTGAGTGCTTCCTTCGATGGAAGAATGGTTTTAGTAGCGTCGTTCTCCATGCGGATGCTTCCCCTTTCAGATGGACGCGCAGAAGTCGCCGAGCTTCTGCCACAGGTGGAACGTCTTCCGGCCCATCTGCACGGTATCGGGAACGCCCCGGCCGACCGTCCAGTTGTGAGCCATGCGGAACAGCCGCCCTGCGGCCTCCCGCTCCGATTCGCTGAAGTCGGCCAGCCATGCCCTGCGGCGGCGACCGCTGCTCCAAGTGCAGCCGTAGCGAACCATGCAGATGAGGTCGTACGGGATGTTCGCCCGGACTTCCTCAACGGTGAGCTTCATCATCCGCTTTGCCATATCACTCATCCTCCTTAATCCTGAAAAAAGCCATTGCGCTTGCCTTGATGCTGCTCGGCCATCCGTCCGGGTAGGGCCGCTGCGTACCATCCGTAAAGGGAACCATTGCGGTGGCCTCTACGGCCAACATCTCGCCCTCGTACTGGTAGGGGCGGCAGCGGAAAGTGCGGAGCTGGATGCTCTCGCATTCCATCGTACCGGCTCCCATACGCCGCAGATCATCCGCATTGCGTGCCGCGTTCGGGTCATACCCGGCGGCTTTCATGTGGTCCAGAACCGTCATATCAGGCAACCTCCTTTCTGACAACATTCAGGCAGATGTAGAACCGGCCATCGAGGTCTTCAACCTCCCAGAAGTAGCCGCCGGTGTACTTGCCATCGGTCAGCGCCTTGTCCTGCCAGAAGCCTTCCTTGATGCACTCCGTGATGGTTTCCTGCCAGCCATCAAAGCGCTCATCCCCGGCCAGAGCCTTGAAGAAGCGGTTGACCGCGGTCTGCCACATCTTGCAGTCGGTGATGAGGTCGGCGCAAACCATGCCGTTCGGCTTGTTCACGATGGCAACCAGATCGACGTCCTGCTTGTGTGCGTCCTTCTCGAACTCGTCGAAGTTGGCGTATTCTTTGACTTTCAGCATCTCTCAGCCCTCCTTCTGCACATCCAGCAGCTCCCGGCTACCGTAAACCGCGCCCTCGCAGAACTCGCGGGCCTTCTTGCGGGCCGACGCGATGGACACGGCCTCAATTTTGCAGGTGGAGGTGTAGCCTCCGTTCTTGAGCTGCGGGTTATGGCGGAAATAGGTGACGATGTAGGTTTTCATATTCAAATCCTCCGTGTTTTGGTAAGTTGTTTTCTGTATCTTCATTCTAACTTACCAGTCTGGTAAGTCAAACTTATACTGAAGATTTCACAAAAAAATTTACCGTATACCGAAGGAACTTTAGCCAGCAGTTATGCTCTGCTCCCGAACCTCTCTAAGAACTGCTGGGCAGCACGGGCGCTTACCGGGGTGATGGTATGATGCTGGCATCCAGAAAGCTGGTAGAGGACGGTGAAGTAGTTCCCGGTGGCATCCTCGAACAGCTCTACATAGAAGTCCTCGAACATCACGACCTTATTCGAGCAAAGCGATTCCGCCTTCCGGGTGTCATATCGAACGCCGTCTACGGTCTGCGCCACAGCAGGGCTGGTGCTGTTGCCCAGCTCCGGGAGGCCCGCACCGTTGGCATCACTCATGGAGACCTCATAACCAGCAAAATGCAGAGCCTTTGACAGCTCATCGAAGGTGAGCGAGTTGTTCTTTAGCCGCCCGCTGAGGTTCTGCGGAGTCCAGCCCATGTGTTCGGCCAACTCTTTCTGGGTCTTCCCTGCTCCAGCAAGGGCTGCGCGTACCATATCAGATGCTCGCATACCATCAGCCTGCCTTTCCAGCCAGAACCCGATTCAGCAGGCTCTCGTACATGGTCTGGAGCATTTCACACTTGGCTTTCGCTGCGGCCAGCTCCGCAGCCATGTTCGGATTTGACGCCGGCGTAGACACCTTGACATCCCGGATGACCGGAACTTCTTTCGTGACCTCCACGATTTTCTCTACGAGCTTTCCAACTTCCAGCTCCAGCGAGATCAGCATTGCAACCTCCACGTTGGTCATCTCTGCCGGGGTCATGTGGCCCTTGTTGCCCAGCAGGCGGTCAACCGATACGGTCGTAATCTGCTCACAGATGGCAGTGCTTTCGCGCTCAGAGCTGCGGATGAGAACGTGCGTCGGCAGGTCTTTCTTCGGTTGGGTGGTCAGGTATACGACCTCTACCGTCTCTGAACTGGCGTTGTTCTTCTCGTTAGAGACGATGATTGCCGGGCGGCCTGCCGCCTGCTCACAGCCGGTGTAGTTGTCCTTTCTCACATACCAAATGTCGCCACGCTTGATTTCCATACTCTTACTCCTCCTTTGCCTGACGCTTCAGCTCGGAAGCATCAATGGTGATGCAGGTGGTGTTGGCGACGATGCCGTCAGCAATCCCCTTGCCATGCTCGTCCAGCAGGGACTCCAGCGAGGTCGCGGTGAGTTGCAGGGCAGCGACCATGAACGGGAAGTCCATCAGGTCATACCGGCTTACAACGCCCATCAGCTCTTTGGTCATCGCGGTGACGCACTCAGCAGAAATACTGCGGGCATCATCGGGCTTATTTGCAAGCACTGCCAGCGTCATTCGCAGCGCATAGGGTATCGTTTTCTCAGCCATTGTCTTTGTCCTCCTTATACTCGCTGACGACCTCCAAGATTGCATGATCGCGGTGGTACGTCCAGCTATCGTCATTATCAATGTGCTTCCGCATCAAGACCGCCGCACGCGGGGCGAGCGCATTGAGCGTCGTGCGGTCAAGCTCATAGGCTTCCATAAGCTCCTCATCGGTGAACTGTGAGATATATTCCCGCACGTCCTCCTCATAGCTCCGAAGCTCATGCTCGGAGTAGGAGCGAACCAGCTCACAGCCATCCAGCGGCTTCGGGCAGTAATCGGTGCAGCCATCATCATGGATGCCCGGCTTCTTCCCAGTCAGGAACGGGACCATGCAGATGCCCTGCGGGTTGAACACGCAGGTTTCAGAACAGCATTCAGTGCAGAGCTTCTGGCAGTGCAGCAGGCTCGTGATGCTTGCCGCGTTAGAGGCATCCTCGTTGTAAAGCAAGTAGGCAATGCCCTTGCTATGCCGTTCATCAAACCAGCGCCAGATGTCAACGCGGCTGGTTCCTGCCGGGAAATCCAGAAACGGGGCCTCCATCGTTTCGGTGGAGGGGTCCATAGGGACATCCCCGAACTGCTTCCACAATTCTTCAAGCAGCGCATCACGCTCTCTCAGTGTTCTCATTACCAACGCCTCCCCAGAAAGAGCCTCGCCAAGCCCACAACAGCCATCGTCCCGACGATTGCCCAAAAGGCAGCGCAGAGGATGTCCGTGGCCGCTTCGAGCCACTGATCTACCACGATCAACCATGCCATCATCATTCTGCACCCCTTTCAGCCGTACACTACTTCGCCAAACAGGGCGTACTGGATGATGAGGTCTGCCATTTCGCCGTCGATCTCGCAGGTGTCAACTTCGCCATTGCTGACAGCGCCGTAGCGATCGCCGCCGTTCTCCAGCCAGAGGCGGAAGCCCTGTGCGAACTTCTCCATGTCCAGCTCGTACCATTCGGTGTTCGCCTCATCAAATGGCTCATCAACATGAATCTTGAGCTTGCCGCCGCGAGAAATCTGTCCGCTGGCGTACTCGCTAAGGTAGCAGCCAACAACCTCTGCGCAGTCGGACCAGTAGCAGATGCCCCCCTCCAACGCAGAAACCATGATGTCATCAACATCCTGCTTGGTCAGCCGGACCGTAATCTCTGCATGAACCTCGAACTTCTTTTCATCGGTCATCTTTCTTCATCCTTTCCTCAAATTGTCGGGTCAAAAATCAGGCCATCCCACTTGCCGTTCAGACGGTCGGGGTACTTTCCGGTCGGAACCATATACTTGTCCGGGACTTCCGGCGGCAAAGGCCGCTCGTTCCTCAAATCCATACCAGCGTCGAACATCGAGAGCTGCACAGTCTGGCTGGTGCGTTCCCGCAGGAGCCGATACCAGTAGATGATGTGGTTCCGAACAAGGTTCAGATTCACGCCATCTGGCCATGCAGGGTCAGAGCAGCCGTTCTTTTTCAGGTCATCCCAGTGCTGATATTCAGCATCCAACTGCTCCCTGATCTGAGCTTCATTCATCTCCTCAGGGGGAATGTAGCGGCTCACAGGTGTGCCTCCTTTCGGCGCTCATCGGCGATGACATCAGCGGTAATGCGGTCAACGCCGAGCTTTTCGAGCTGTCGGTAGGCTGCTTCCTTTTCCTGCGGGCAGTCGGCCCGGACGAGATCATCAATCATGTCACTCAGCATACACCAGCCTCCGCTCTCGTGATAGTCCCGCTCGTCCATGCCCCGGTGCGAATGCCAATGCTGGGCAGGCGGGCCAGCAGGGCCTTTTTCATGCTATCAAGGTATCCCCGGTAGCGCCGCTTCTGAAGGCCGGCCATCCATGCGCTCTCACAGTCGGAATAGCCGTCTTTCTGGACAAGCTCGACGGCCAGTGACCACTCGTTATCCTCCACGCAGATGTAAAACAGCTCGTTTTCGAGGATGACCCGGCGCTCATTGCCGAGCCAGACGTTTGAGTCGGCCGCAGGCTGGAAGCTGGGACAGAGCTTCCGCAGTTCGGCACAAAAGCATTCGAGAACGTCTTCTTCCTCGTAACTGCTCCCGACCTCATCAAGAAGCCATTCACCGCTCGAAAAGTCTTCACAGCTGAGGTCGCGCTGTAAGCTGGTTTCCTCCTCTTTGGCGTAGGGGTCATTCCTGCGGTAGACCCGCAGATCATCGTTGTCGATGTAGAACAAGCCCTCATACGAGCCGGTCACACAAACATTGCCACGTCCCATATCACTCACCTCCATCAGTCACTCCAGCAAACGGCATTGGCTTCTTCGGGCCGCTGCCATTCAGGTTCTTCTTCAATGCCCCGGTCATCAGGCGGCTCCGTCATACCGCCGAACCGGTCAAGCCGGCCGGAGCAATCATACATCGGATTCATCGCTGTTCTCCTTCAGGTAGCAGTGGTCAACGACCCAGCCACCCTTGTTGCCGAAGTCCTTCATGTACCAGTCGAGGCGAACCATCTGGTCGGTGCCATCCAAGCAGGAACCGAACAGGCTGGTGGAGCAACAGCTCGACCGGAAAGCCTTGTTGTCGCTGCTGACCTCATAGGTGCGGCTGCACAGCGGGTAATGGTGGTCAGGCCAGTTGCTCTCAGCAAATACGATGCAGGCGCTCACCGGCTTTGCAAGCTGGGTCTTGTTGTGTTCAACGAACAGGTCCCGCAGTTCGGGATAGGTCATGTTCTGGTTGTCCATAGCTGATACCTCCATCAGAGAACGAAGCAGATAACGAGCAGGGTGACGGAAAAGGCTGCTGCGCCGATGGCAACGGCGTTCAGCACGTTGTTGAAACGCTCCCGGTCGGCATCCTTCTGGCGGCGGGCTGCGCGGCTCCGCTGCTGTGCGGGGCTGTTCAGCATCCGCAGAAAGCAGTTCGGGTCGTTCTCCCACTCACGGGTCACCTCAGCGGTCATGTTCTCGTTTTTCATAGCTAAAACCTCCATAGTATCAATTTCTTTACGGGTGGCTCCCGCGACACCCAGCAGGGCGTTTCGGCCGGCGCCAACGGCCATCATCAGGCGGGTTAGAATTTGAAGTCCCAGTCAATAACTTCGCCGTTTCTGAGCAATGCGTAGCGAGCTTCGTCGGCAATCGAAGGATTTTTCGCATCACCGAAAATCCTCGGGTAGGCGTTTACCTCATAATGGTAGCGGCCGGCCTCCCACGAACCGTACCGCTTGAGCATCTCTCTGGTGTAGCTGCTGAGTCTGTAACCTTTCTTCATGTTCCACTCCTCCATTCTCGAATCAGCCGAAGTACTTGCTTGCGAACTGAGCCTTGCTGAGCGTCTTCATATCATAAACGTACTCAACAGCGGATGCGACATCCATGTCGGCTCCAGTAACAAGTTCCTTGACCAAGTGGGTGAGGTTGTTCTCACGGATGTAAGACTTCATAGCTTCGAGTTTCATCATCGTCTGTTCCTCCATAATCTTACCGTTTTGGTATGTTTTTCTGTATCTTCATTCTAACTTACCCACCTCTGGTGTCAAACGAAAAGCAAAGATTTACCGAAAAAATTTATGGAGTACATCTGGGAGTTTACCGGCGGTCAATAGACCATGCCTTCCGGGTCGATGATGGCGCATTCCTTACCATGAACGTAGTAGGCGTTGCCGCCCTCATCCACCAAGACCCGGCAATAGCCAGACAGCCCAATTTCCGGGCCGCTGGCTACGCCGTCCCACTCTGGCTTGCGGGTCAGCTCGCCGACTACCGCAAAACCGATGTCCGCTGCATCCCGGCGGACAATGCTCTCAGTAGCAGGCATGAGCGGTGTTGACGATGCAGCGAACCATCTTCTCGATGGCCTTGTCAATCGGGCAGTTCAGGAATGGAAGGTCCTTGTCAGCTACAATCTCACTTTCAAGTATCCAACCGTGCTCGTTACGAGCCTCAACCCAGCATCTGCCATCGGCTTCGCCGAGCTTGATTGAAAACGACAACTCCGCTTCATCGCAGTATTCGAGGTAACCCCAGAAGATGCAGGCCACGTTCTTGCTGAGGCGTCTGACCGACCACTCCCAGTTGGGGTCGTTCTGGTTGGCCTCGGAAACCAACCGGCTAATCAGTTCCTTGTGTTCACGCAGATCATACATAGTTCTCAACCTCTTGACTTTCTCCTGCCCTCCTGATAAGATGGAAACGAGATGGGGCAGGTCCCATCCCGTTCCGTCTGGCTAGGTTCCCACAGGGTCGCAAACTGTGTGGGGAACCTAGCCTTTACTGTTTCTTAGACTCGCCGGTTGCGGGGTCGAGGACTCCGGCAATGCACTTAATGCACTGCGTCGCTTCCTCGTCCGTGTGACCGTGAGCTTTCAGCCAGTCGATCAAGCGGCTGGCTTCCAAAGCGGTCATGCTGCACTCGCCTTTCATTTTGTTACACCTCCTGCTCGTGCTTCCAACTTACCAGCCGGATGCTGGTAATTGTAGATAACTTACCTTTTTGGTAATTTATCTTAGTATCATTATAACTTACCCAACTGGTAAGTCAATCTGTTTTTTAATTTTTTCAAAATATTTTTTATATCCACTGGCTATTTGATGCCAAGCCGCTGGTAGCCTCTGGAAAACCTCTGAATTTGCATTTTGGTTACGGGTAAAAGTGTATTGGGAAACGTCTGGAACCCTCTGGGAAGGATTTGTCAAAAGTGCATAACAAAATTTGGCTATTTTGAGAATTGATTTTTCTGGCGACGTTGTTCCATCGAAATTTCCGTGCAAACAAAAAATCCCCCTCTGCACATAGAGTGCAAAGGGGGAGAAACTCCGACTTATGAGCCGATAAGCCAATCACTTTCAGGCTTAGCGATGAGACGAGCGTTGTTGTAAGCCATATCCAGCGTCAAGCAGGTGTGCCCTGTGTAAACACCATTACGCGCACCAACTGCGAGCGATAAGTCAACCTTTTTAGGATCGCCCAAGCTAATAGGGAGCAAGAACTGAATGCGTCCGTGATAATACTGAGGCACAGCCGCCTTATAGTTTTCTTTTACGCGAATTTTTGCGTAATCCAATGCGGCCCGGAACAACATGGGGAGATTGTTCATATCCCTATACTGTTCTGGAATACGCTTGCGATTCCTTTCGTCTTCTAAAATGTGGTCGATATTGATACGCATTTCGAGACGGGTGTCAAACATCAAATCCGAAATACTGTCAAAATAGCTTGCCCGTTCCGGCAATGGGGAGATCTGACTAAGCTCTACTGCGGATTCCTTATAAAATCCTCTGAGCTTCCATTTCGCCCGACGTTCAGCGTCGTTTCTGTCAAACAGAACAAAGATTGGTTCAAAGTTCGGTGTGAATAGACCTGTATTGAAGCACATCTCCGTGTCCGTTTCGTATATGTAATTGCGCTCGGGGTTAGTTTTTTGCTGCGCCCGGAGACGATTGAACGTATGGTAAACGTAATTTTCTAAGATGATGTTTTTCCGCGTACCGGGTGTTTCAGCGTAGTTCCAACGTTCCGGACGCGCCATATCGGCCAATTCCTGAACGGAGTTGCCGAAATTTCCAAGATACGCATATTTTCTGAGAGTGGGGACTGAATAATTAGTCATAAAAGGCTCCTTCCTATAAGGAATACGCCATTTTTATTCCCTGAAAGCTTGACATTTAATGAAACCTCTAGTATAATGTCAACAGGAAACGTTGTAGGCCGCTATTCCGCTAATATTTTAATGCTTACAGTAAATAGGCTAATGCCAGATACAGAGAGACACCGCAACGTGCAAGTTGGAACGGTGTCTTTCTCTTTTTAGAGGCTTCAACAAATATTATACCATATCTTCTTGTTTTTTACAACCCCCAACAAAAAATCCCCCTGCACCAGCCTTTTTACGGGTCATGGTACAGGGGGATTATCATTTTACGCTGACTTTACGCTGACTTTGCGCTGACTCAGCCCAGATTCAGCGTATTCTGGGCAGCGGCCTGCTTGGCGGCGACGTGGTTGGCGTCGATCTGGGCCTCAATACGATTTTCGAGGTACTGGGTCGTATCGCCGAAGGTGCTCTTGATGTAGTCCTGTGCGTCGCTGCTCATGCTTTTCAGGGCGGCAGACACGGCCCGCATCAGGGCTTCCTTCTGCTCCGCCTCATTGAACGTCCCGGCGGCTTTGAGGTCGTTGACGTAGGTCTGGTTCATCGCGGCCACGGCATCGGACACCGCACTGCCGATTTCGCGGACGAGGCGCTGCACCTTGATGTCGTTGGTCTTTGCCACGATGAACTCGATGAACACGGCAATGCCTTTCTGGATGCAGACGGTCACGATGGGAACGCAGACCAGCAGGGCAACGTACAGCAGGCTTCTCGTAAACTCATTCATATTCGGTTACTCCTTTCATTCAGTGAACCTGATTCTTCAGGCTGTTCATCCGCTTATCACCTTCGATGGCGGCAGCGGTAAAGCTGTTGTTCTTCCACCACGCAGCGACGCTGGTGGCAATGGTCAGGCCGGTGGTCACGAACTGTTCCACCTCCGAACTTTCGATGGGCAGCAGGGGCTTCCCGGCTGCGCTCGAAACCTGATTTGCCAGAGCGAACGCCAGAGCGGCCGTGCGGGCCAGCGTAGCGATGGACACTTTGCTATTCGTCATAGAGCCTATCTCCTCTCACAGGTACTTGTCAGCGCCAGACAGCGCCTTCCACGATGCAGGGCCGCAGATGCCGTCCACAGTCAGGCCATGCGCCTCCTGCGCTTTCATCAGGGCATTTTCCGTCCCCTCTCCGAACAGGCCATCAGCCTTCAGCTTCAGGAGCTTCTGGAGCATGATCGTCGCACTGCGGTTCGCGTCCCCGGTGCAGCCCCGGCGGATGGTGGGAAGCACGAACTTGTTGTAGGTCGTGCTGGGGTACTTTCCAGGCGTGGTGCAGAGCCACGTCGCTTTCGTGCCACGGGTGTCGGCGTGGACAAAGGCTCCACGGCTGTGCCAGTAGATGCCGATGCCGCCGAACCCCACGGCTTGAGCAAGGATGCCCAGTGCCACAGGGTTGATACTCCGATTCTCCGTCCTCCAGTCCGCTGCCATGCCGTAGCGGTGCTTGGAGTTCGGGCTTCCGCCCACGGCCTTGCTGGCGTTGTGCGTGATGCAGCGGTAGCCAGACGTGATCTTCAGCGGGCGGTTCACCTTGTCCCGGATGAGCTGGAGCTTTTCGGCCAGCTCCGTGTCCACCGACTGCTGTCCGCAGCCGCAGGGACACTCGAACTCGGACTTGGTAAAGTTCTTGGTGAGCGCGGTCTTATCCCCGCGCTGGAACGTAATGATGCTCAACTTGCACACCTCCTAAAAACCGATTTGGGTGAACACATAGCCGAGAAAAGCACCGATGATGGCCGTTACTGCATAGCCGACGGCCTTACGCCACAGCTCTCCATCGCGGCTCTCCAGAGTTTCCAGCCGTTTTCCCTGCTTTTCCTGCTCCCTGACCATGCTCTCCATACTCAGGGCCAGCTTCTCGACCGAAGTGGACAGTGCGCCCATTTTGCTTACGCTTTCCTCCAGCAAGGCGATTCGTCTGTCCTGACGGGCATTTTCTTCCTCGAGCCGACGCTTGAACTCCTCATGCTCGGCTCGCGTAATAGGCTGGTCCATCTGAACCTCCTCTCCTTCGTCATGCAAAAAAATGAGGGGAGCCGGTTCTCCCGACTCCCCTGCGCGATCACTCGACCTCGACTTCGAGGTCCTTCAGGATTTCCTCAACCTGCTTCCGAATCAGCGCCGGAACCTGATCGAGGGTCTTCTTGCCCTTCACAATGAGGGTTGCATAGATGACTGCCATGATGCCTTTCTCCTTTCTCAGTAATATTTTTAAGGCAAATTCCCGCAGGCGGCTCATGCGTTGCCGTCCGCCGCGAGAATGGCCTTGACTTCTTCCCGCAGGTGCTCAGGCACCTGCTCGATGGTTTTCCGCCACCGGTGGATGAGGTTTGCATAGACTTCTGCCATGATTATGCCTCCTTATCTGCGGCGGATGTGACCGCGATGAGCTGTTCGTACACGTCGCACAGCGCCATCTGGGTATTAACGAGGTTGGTTTCCAGAGAAGAAACCTTGGTTTTCAGGGCTTCATTCTCCTCCTGCAATTCCGCCATCGTTTTCTTCTTCTGCAACTTGGCTACAGAATCGACTCTTACTCTTTTCAAACCCATTACTGGAAACCTCCCTGAATCGAAGCGATATAACCGCTCTCGCCGCTTGCGCCGCGCTCTGCGGTAACGCGGAAATTGAATGCAAAGCCGTTGGTCGCAGTCTGGTTCGTGAACAAATGGTTCCGGCCATTCCGGGCCTCGGTGGTGGCGTCCTCCCATACCGGCGAACTGTCCTTGCCGTTGTTCGTGACCTCCACCTTGAACACAGCGTCGGCGGGAATCAGACCGCCGACGGTGATGGCGCAGAGCGTGATCTGGGCATCCGCCTCCATCGGCTGCGCCAGCGTGATGTTGGCGGCGGTGACGGCCTTCGTAAAGGTGAACTTCTTGGTGACGGTGGCTTTGCCATCGGTCACGGTAACGGTCATGGTGTGACTGCCGTTCGTAATTTTCTGGAAATATTCGCCGGTGACGGCGAAGCTGTTGGTGGTCTTGCGGGTCGCGGTGTAGGTGCGCTTGGTCGTGCCGTCCAGCTTTTCGGTGACAGTCAGAGTGTCCACCGCGTCCTCATCATCCACGGAATACGAGACGGTGAAGCCGCTGGACTTGGTGCCGAGGCTGGCCGCGCTGGAGGTCGTGATCGTCGGGGCGGTGTTGTTATCGACCGTGCGCTTGCTGGAGGTGGTGTAGCCGGACTGCGCATTGTAGCTGTCATACGCCTTGACACGGTACATCACGGTTGCCCAGCCCTTGGTGATGGTGTCGGTGTAGGTCAGAGCATTGCCCTTGTACACCTGCGTGTAGGTGCTACCGCCGTTGGTGCTGCGCTCCAGAATGTAGCCGGTCAGATTTCCGTCGCTGTCGCTGGCCGCAGTCCACGAGATCACCAGCGTGCTTCCACCCTTGACATCGTTCGGGACCGCGATGGACGGCGGCGCAGACGGGGCGTTGTTGTTGACCACCGTTACCTGCGAACTGGTGCGCCAGCTGGACTCCAGTCCCTCATCGTCATACGCCTTGACACGGTACATCACGGACGCAGTGTCAAAGGCGACATTGTTCGTGGTGCTGGTGGCAGTACCCTGATAAATCTGACTCCACGAACTGCCGCCGTTGGTCGAACGCTCTACCTTGTAGCCGGCGAGATTGCTCTCAGCATCAGAGCTTTTTGCCCACGAGATCGAAATGTTCGTGCCGCCCATGATGGACGAAGGAACGGAAATGCTGCCCGGGGTAGATGGTGCGGTGTTAGTCGAGACCGCGCCATCGTCAGACACCAAGAGAGAAGAGGGCAGAATCAAAGCGGGGCGAATGCCGCGCGAGTTGGAGCAGTTGGTGTCGCCACTGGTGCCAGCGGAGCCGACCGCCAGCGCGCGGTTGGAGGTGATGTTGCAGCCCGGAGAGCGGAGCCACCAGCCGACGGCAGAACCGTTGAGATAGGCAACACGCTTGGAATCCGAATCACTGTCTGCACAGCCCTTGAAATAGGCTAGCTCTGCACCCTCGCCTCTCGGCATATAGGAGTAGCTGAAACTCGTTTCGGTCGTACTGAGCAGGAAGATCTTCGCAGACAGGCCATTCGAGCCGCTGGTGACGGTCGTGGACGTACCGTGGCCCTTGCGATACGGAATCTTTACCTGTTTGATCGCATTCCTGATGTTCGACTCGAACAGACCCAGGAATACGCCGTTCAGGTAAGAGTGGATGGTACTGTTGGCATAATCGTTGGTGTTCGAGCTATCCCACTGGCGGCTTTCGTAGATGTCCTGCATCAGAAGCCACGTTCCGGCGCAGCTATCGTCATAGACGCTGGACGGCTTGCCCTGATGGACGACGATGAAATCTTTGGCAGAACCATTTACTTTCAGCTTGATGATGCTGCCGACTGCTTTGGAACCCAAGGTTACATAAGCCATAAAAAAGGCCTCCTTTTATTGAATTTCCGGCGTAAAATTTTGTTTCAAATTGAGCGGCGGTGAACGGGATAAGTTCATTCGTTTCATTAGAACTCGATTCTTTTTGCCGTGGTGTTCCAGACACCTTCCACCACCGTGCCGTCCAGCGTCTCAAACGTAATCGTGAACGGGTTCCCGGTGACGGAGGTATTGAACATCAGCTCCAGCAGAGCCAGACGGGCGGACACGTCGGAGATACTGTTCTGGATGGAGTGGTGGGCTTCTTCGTCCTCATCGTGGGCATCCACGAGCTTCTGGGCTTCCCGGAGGAATGCGGGAAGCATCGTGACCGAGCAATACTGCTCCACGTCCTCCGCCGTCATCCATGCCTCGCACTTATAGTCTACGGTGACGCCCAGCCCCTCGCCGATGACGATGCACACCGGGAAGCGGCGGACGTCCACGCCGGTGTCAGAGGCGGCGCTGACGTACTGCGGATAATCGCCCAGCGTTCCGTAGTAGATAAGGACTTCGCCCTTGTCCGGGTCAAAGGCGAATACGCCGAACTCCCGGAGCCAGAAGCCGTGGTCAAGACCACCGTTCAGGTCAGAGCGGTATTCAACGATCATGCGGACGCTGGCTCCATCATAGACCGGCGCAGTCGATGTGCCCGCAGCGACCGGCTCAACCAGCGCGGTCATGGATGCAGGCTTCACATCATCCGGGACGATTCCGCTTCCCACCATAATCTTCGAGATCGGGAGCTGCTGCCCTGCAACCAGCTTGGCAATCAGCTCTCGACCGCTGTCCGTAACAACAAAGCCATAGTAGCTCATAACTCATCCTCCTCGATTTCGGGCAGTTTCGTCTGCGTGATATTCTGTGCTGCGGGGACCGGCAGCACGGTGTCGATAAAGTCCTCGCCAACTGCTATCTCCGGCAGGGTCGTGGTCATATAGCCGCGCCCCAGAATGGCCTGCATCGGCACATCTGCGACCATTTCTGGTGATTCAGTCTTTGCAATCACCATGATGGCCACGCCTGCGGCCTTGATGAGGGGTGCATTCAGCAGCTTGGAAACATCATCCTCCGGCGTCAGGGCGTCGGTTTCAAAAATCATGGTGGCCGGAACATCCGGGTCCTCGCGGTAATGCAGCGGCTTGTCCCAGAACATTTTGAACGCCCGGATGATGTCGTAGTAGGTGCAGCGGTTGGTGTTCTTCCAGATTTTGTATATCAGGTACGTTCGGTAGTCATCGTCAGTCAGGACGTAGACCGATTCCTTGGTACAGGCCAAAGCACCGGCTTCAAGGCGGGTCAGAACCGCATTGTCGCCGATGCCGTCAAGCTGCTTTCCGATTGCGGTCTGGATGTTCCGCTTGTTGCGCAGGTCTTCGTAAAACTGCCGTACCTCGTTCAGCTCATCACCAACTGCTTCCATGAGGGCGTCGATGACGGGTTTGTCCTTAAACTGCTCCACGAGATCATCCCGGAGCTTCTGGATGTAATCAACCATCCATGACCACCTCGATTCGGTTCTCATCGGTGACGGCCCGTTCCCGCGCCGAGATGGACACGCTGCGCTGATTGTAACTGCCGCCCGGCATATCTCCGTCATTCGGCGTTGCGTACAGCCACACGTCGATGTAGTCGATGCCGGACACCTGCAAGTTGAACTTCTGCGGGATGACGTTCTCCCCTGCCTCAAGCCCGGCCATCTTTTCCAGAATCTGCTCCTTGATAAGTTCGGCGTAGTTGGCCGGAGGATTGATGTTCGGACTCAGGGTGACTCCGACACGGAACCAGACCTTGACATACGTCGGGCGGTTGAAGCGAATCACGATGTCCTCGCCATAAACGCCGTGCAGGGTGGTTTCTACGCTGCCGAAAGTGTTGATGCCGCCTGCCTTCGTGTTCATGATTTGCTGGGCGATTTCTCCCGCATCGCCGCCCTCAACGACCACTTCAATGCTGTGCGGCCACCGGCCGACAGAATCCACTTCGTTTGTGCAGTTTTCATAGGGAGCTACGCTCACCACACCCTGCACATTCTTCAGGATGGCGCTCTTGATGCTTTCCAGCATGGCAGACGAGCGGTTGTAGATTTTGTTCGTGTAGGACTTTCTGAACTCCACATCACTCTCTGCGAGCTGACCGGCAACATAGCTTCCCACGTTGACCACGGACTCCATGCCCGGAACAGCTTTCGTGATCTTCGTGATTACGCCGTTCGGAATGAAGATGTCGCCCGGCTCGGCAGTCTCAAATGTGACGATGCTGCCCACAGAAGCAGTAGTCAGGTTTTCTGACAGGACCAGCGTATTGGAGCTGGTTTCATCGACCGCCTCGATCACGATGGTGTCGTTGATGACCGTCACATGGAAGTCCTTATCCGTGATGGCTGTTCCCAGAGCCTCTAGGGCTTCGCTGGTGCTTTGTTTGGCATCAGGGGTAATGGTGTATAGGTTTCCGTTAAGAGCTACCCCAAGGGCTGTTTTTGCCTCCGGGGACGCGAGGATAACGGTGGCCTTGTTGAAGGATGCTCTCGTGATCTCTGCGTCTGCGCTGGAAACAAGGTTCGTGGCCGGGCTGGTGTCGGATGCAATTGACGTGCCGACCGGAATAGCCGTACCGTCCACGCCGGTACAGAGGATGCTGTAGTAGGACTTTGCAGCCATTCCGCGCGTGGAGCCGCCGAACTGCGCTGCATAGTCAAGGCTCACTCCGGTCGCGCTGGAAACGTACTCCGAGTGATACACATCCACGCCAAATTCCCACAGCTCTGCGATTTCATCTGCTACATTGGTCAGCAGGTGATTCAGCAAAGACTGTGGGTTCTGGCGGGTGTTCACGCCGAGGCGGGCCGACATTCGTTCGTGCATATCATCGAGGATTGCATCCAGACGTTTCGGGTTAGGTCCCTGCGGTGTTAAGCCATATTTTGCCACGGTATTCTGATCTCCTCTCTGAACCTGTCTTCGTCCGTAGTAAACGAGATCGCAACGGACGCACTGCGGTTCTTTTTGTCAATGTCAAATGAAATATCCGTCACATCCTTCACTCCATCAACGCTCATCACGGTTTCCCGGATAAGATGCCGGAGCTTGGACTCATTCGGATTTTTGACCAGCAGGTTCTCAAAGTACGGAAAGCCGAGCGAAGGCATCAGCCGCCACTCTCCAAAGAACCAGAGCAAACGAATACGGACAGCCTGTACGATGCTGTCCGTAGCTGAAATGTCGCCTGCCGCCGAGAGTTCTAAGTCCCCGGTGGCATCGAGCTTCAGGTCTATCACGCTTTTCCCTCCTTTACTGCGGCTTCCCGGTCATGCCGCCGCTGTCGCCCCTGTGGACGTGGTTTGCAAGGCTGATACTGCCGTTGGATGCCTTGACATCATCCCTTGCGGTGATGCCACCCTTGACCGTGAGCTTTCCGGTGATGTCCACGCTGTCGGGTGAAATTGCCAGCACCGTGCCGCCGACTGTGATCTGCACAAGGCTCGGCTCCACTTTGACCTTGGCCGAACCGAGAGTCAGTTCTGCGGTCTTGGGCGTGATTTTGGCTTTTGTGTCGCCTGCGGCAATGGCTACGGCATCCTCATCGCAGGCGAGCTGCATGGTGCTGTTGCCGCCAGATGTGAGGTTTGGAATGGCAATGGCGTTGGTCAAGTCGAACTTCAGCTTGGTGTCAGTTTCCTTGCCGTACATCCAGTAATCGAGCGCCTGTTCGCTAAAAACCAGCAGGCATCCATCGCCTTTCTTGATGGGCCATGCGATAGTGACGTTTTTGCTCTGCGGAAACGCGACCGGGACCCCGGAGATTTCCGGGAAGTCCATCGTGCTGCCATCGGGCTTTGTGAACTTTGCTTTCGGTAACACGGTGGCGACGCCCTTGCCCGGGTCGTAGCTTTTTATCTCGCCCGGCAGAGCCGTGTGCATATCCTCCGTCGCGCTGCGGGCGCTTTTATTGATTTGGTCAACAAACTCCTGCATCATTTTTGCTTCACCTCCAGCAGGCGGGCCGTGCAGCTCCATGAACCTTCCATATTGTCGCCCTCAATCCGCACCGAGTAGACCCGGAAATAGCCCTTGACTACCTTGCTGTTCAGGTACACATAATCGTCCAGTCCGATTGCGGCGTTCATCAGGTACTCCACGTCCCAGCCGTAGCTGTACCCCTTGTCCTCATTGGAGATTTGGACACGCTCTGGGAGGCCCAGCAGGCCCTTTTCTGCCGAAAGCTCATACACCTCGCGGCTCATCGTATCGCCCGGCTTTTTGACCTGCAAGACGCCGTTGTTGATGCTCCACGTCAATCCGCTGGTTTCGCAGGCTTTCGTCAGCACATTTCTTGCCGGGCCAACATAGCTGTAGCCATTCGGGATGTCCTTGAACTCTGCGTTGTAGGAGAAAGAAACCGTCACGCCCATCTGGTCTGCGGTGTCCTGTATCAGGGTCTTGCAGTTTACAGCCCCGGCATAGCTTACGGAAACGTAGGTGTCGCGGACTTCAATGCGGTTATCCACCAGCTCGATCTCCGTTGCCCTGTCTGCTCCGTCAGCTTTTGTCGTAGCAAATGTGACTACGCCGGTGAAGATGAGCGGACGGGTGTTGCCATACCCTGCATGGAGCACGACCACGCAGTCATTTTTACTCAGTTCTGCAAGGTGTTCATCATTCAGGTTCCAGATGGTCACCTTCGCTGTGTTCTGGCTGTTGGTGTCCGCTTTCTCGACGGAAAACGAAACGTGCAGCGGGCGCTTTCCGCTTCCAATCTCAAATCCTGTAGAGCCGGCCTTTCCGGCCGACAGCCGGTACTGCCTGTCGAAATTTTCCACGGCATTCTCCCCTTTCGATGGCAACAAAAAAGGCCGCGTTTCCGCAGCCCTGAAGGTTTCCTCTTATCAACTCACTCCTTTGTTCTTGAAAGAAGCCCGCTGACATGATATAATCATAGAAACGGAACTTCTTTGGATGTTTCCGGGCAAGAGATTGGAACCAGCGGTGCTTTTGTAGGGCGAGCCGCTGGTTCTTTTTTGTTTGCCCGGTTCACATCTTCATTCTTATCTACCGTTCTGGTAATACAATGAAAGTGACCAATGATATGAGCGTTTTTCAAAAGTTTCCCGTTTTGGTCAGTCCGAGGACCGTCCGGCGGACAATTCAACGGATTCTGTGTAAAATCGGCCATTTTGAGCAACATTCATCCCAAAACCTCTGAAAAGCCTCTGATTAAACCCGGACTTTACCAGTAAAAGTATATGGAAATTTGTCTGGAACCTTCTGAGAACGAATTGTCAAACCCGCTATCGAAGATTTGTTCAAAATGAGAATTGATTTTACCGGATGATTTGTTCCAGCATCATGCCGGGACAAACACAAAACGAGCCGTCCCATCGGCAAAATCCTGCCGACCGATGCTCTCCTTTTCGGTCAGGACAGCGAAGATGCCGCTGGGCATATCATCCCGGCCGAACAGCAGATTGAGCGGAAACTGCGGGACCATCTTGACACCGAGTAGCAGTGGCGTTCCGAGTGAATCCATCACTCCGAGCATCCAGTAGCCGCCGGTGTCATTCCATGTGAATCGCAGTTGATACAGCCTGCTTTGGAGGGAAACTTTGACAACGCTGTCGTTCATGTCCGGGACTTCGATGACGAAGTAGTCCACGAACGCCCTCCTTATCCCAGTAAGCCGAAACTGCTGGCAGCGTTATAGAGAACGGAACCTCTGCTAGAGCTGGACGAAGAACCTGATGCAGAGGAGCCGCCGGACGAGCTGCTTCCTGCCGTACTTGCAGCGGTTGTGCTTGCTTTTCCAGCGGCTTTTGCTGTTTTGCCCGACTTGCCGTAGCTGGCCGGGATTTCTGCGGTGGCTGTTTCCGTCACCTCGATCTTCTTGAAGGCTATCGGAATCTCACGGGCGTAGCCGACCTCCACAGACTTCTTGATGTTCATGCTTGTAATCACCATGTTGGAATACACGCAGTCAGTGGTCGTGACTTCGAGAATCTTCTTGGCGAAATACAGGTCCTTCAGCCGACGAACAACGCCCTCCGTCTTTCCGGGGCCGGAGCCTGTACGCTCCCTCCATGTCACCGGCGTATCGGTCACATAGAGCGTCATATTCAGTGTGTCGGCCTTCAGCACGATGGTGTCGCTTACACTGAAGCCCTTTTCGGTCGGGTACTCAGGCACATCCGCTTCATAGCCTTCTTCGGAGTCGATCAGGGCATCAAACTCGATGTCATCGACGCTGACGGGCTGTTTTGCTCTTGCCATGTACTCTCACCTACTTTGCAAATGCCAGCGCACGGGCCATCTCGCCGGTAGCATCGCCTGCGGCTTTATCCATAGCCTCAGAACTCTTTTGCTGCCCGGCGCGGTCGCCGTTGAACTGGTTGTTGATGTTTACGTTCTGGGTCACAGTGCGTCCACCGGTCGTTCCGCCGGTTGCGCCCCGCCCGGTAGCTTTGGAAACCACATTAGCCTTGGCAATGACCGACATTTCGCCGGTCATGCCTTCCAGTGCATCCTTCACCTTCTTCTTGCCGGAAGTGATGCCCGATGCCATCAGGTCGATCATGTCCGGCATATAGGTGTGGAAGTCGCTCAGGGGGCCATCCTCCGGCTCCGAGAAGCCGAGGAACGACTTGATCTTATCGGCTACGCCTTTTACAGCCTCGCCTACACGACCTACCGCAGACTGGATGCCTGATACGATGCCGTCGATGATGTCGGAGCCCCACTTCAGGGCTTCAGCCGGGAGAGATGTTATCCAGTCGATGGCCGCTTGGATGCCTGTCACAATGGCATCGCGGACGTTGCCAATCGTAGTCTTGATGCCTTCCAGCAGATTGCCTGCTGCCTCACGAATCTTGTCCCAGTTCTTCCACAGCAAAACGCCGATTGCGATTGCAGCGGCGATTGCCAGAATGACCGGGCCGAAGGCGCTGGCAAGAACAGAGATTACTGCACCGACTACCTTGATAACGGTGATGATGCTCTTTACAACAACAAAGGCCAGCTTAATAACGGAAATGACCGCTTTCACAACAGAAATAACGGTTGTAATCACGCCAAAGATAGCTGAGACGCCCTTGACAGCGGCTATGACAGCCACCACGCCTACGGCAATTCTGCCGATGGATTCACCGATGTCTGTCCATTTTTTCTTATCAACCTTCCCGCTCGACAATTCCTTGAAGAACTGAGCGATACCGGGGGCTACCTTGGCTACGGCTTGCTGTATCTCCTCAAACGCCACCACCGCCGCAGTTCGGATGCCCTCAAATATGGGGACAACCACATTACGGATGCCTTCGCCGATGTAGCCGATGGCCTGCTTGATCTTCGTCCATACTCCGACGATGTTCTGGCGCAGCTTTTCGCAGTCTACGCCAGCTTGTTCGAGCATGGTTCCGAGCAGGCTTTTGTCGCCCCGCATGAACGAGATGAAGTCCTCGATCACGAGGGCCAGCAACAGGAAGACCGCAAAAAAGGCCAGCGCCTTTCCGTGGCCCAGCCCTATTGCCCGTGCCAGCTTCGTAAAGCCGCTTATGACTGCGCTGATCTTCTTGAGGTTCATTGCCACGAACATGGCCGTGAACGCCGCAGCCAGAACAGACAGCACACGCTGTGAGCCGCCCAGCTTATCCGTAAGGTCGGTGAGCTTCTGGAGCCAGTCACGAATCATCGTCAGGCCCTTTGCGCCAATGCTCAGAATCTTCTGATAGGTCGGCAGGAAGAACTGGCCGACTATCGTTTTGATTTCCTTCAGCTTGGCGATGTACCGCTTTTTGGTGCTTTCGTAGCTGTCGAGACTGCGCTGGCAGTCGCCAATGGCATCCGGGCTTTGCTGGAGGATGGCCTGATAGTTGACCTGCATCTTCGTGAGCTGGTCCAGCTTATCGTAGGTTCCTTTCAGCCCAAGCGTAGCCATCGCCTGCGCTCTGGTGCTGTCGTTCAGGACCGCACCCAACGTCTTGGCGGCTTCAGACTCGCCCATGACAGCCTTCGTCATGGCGTTTACGGACGCTGTTTCGTCCATGTTCCCAAACGAGGCAAGGTCGAGGGCCAGCGAGGTCATCTGCTCGGCCATTTCAGCGCCAGCTTGGCGGGTCATGCCAAAGCCGACAAGCAAGTTCTGCTGATCGGCAAGGTAGGTCTTGATGTCGTTTTTGTTGCGGCCAATGGCATCGGAGTATTCCTGCGCCCATTTATCGACCTCATCCCGCATATCGCCGAAGACAACATCGAACTTGTTCTGCATCTCCTCAATAGAGGATGCCACCTCAACGCAGCCATCAATGGCGCTCTTGATTCCCGCGACGGACAGCGTGATGCCGACCGCGCCGAGGACTTTAGAGGCCATCGACTTCAGCGACTTGATGCTGCCCTCTACCTTCTGCTCGGAGGATTGATCGACCTTGTAGCCAAACAGGATGCCGATGTCGCGTATGGTCATACTGGTCAGCTCACCTCCTTAGCCATATCCTCTACCCGGCCGGCTTCCACGTCCTGCTCCATGCGGTACAGTGCATAGAGCTTCAGAGCTTCGTCCAGCGTATAGCAGTTCTTCAGCTCCCACATGGATGCCAGCCGAGCCTTGATGAGGATATACATTCTCAGCTCAAGCTCTGTGAAACCGCTGAGGTCGAGGTCGCCGTAGCGTTCCGGGCCTGAGCCATCGTCCTCTCCGCCCACTCGGCGACTTTGCCAAATCGGTCGCCGAGCTTCTTGAAAAAACCGTTGTAGTTGGTGCGGATGACCTCAAACGCCAGAATAAACATATCCTGCACATCGGTGCAGAACACCTCGTTGGCGAGGTCTTCCGTAAGCAGGCGCGCCTTTTCGCCCGGCTGCTCCACCGAGATGTTGCTGCCCGCGATCAGCAGGTGCTTCAGGATTTTCTCAACCTTATCGCCATCGAGCGAAGAGAAAGCCCCCGCAATCGCGGGAGCTGCATCCTCCACCTTGATGTCGAGCAGACCATTGCCCTCCTTTTCCGTGTCCACGGCGGACAGCAGCGGCGCAAGGCCAGACACGAGCGGCAGAACGAGCGCTGCCAGTTCGCCGGTCATGTTTGCTGCTTTGAACGCCGGGAGCGGACGGATGTAGAAGATGTTCTCGCCCACGTTTACTTCGCGGGTTTCGAGCTGCTTCAGATTATTCATCAGCGTCCTCCTTACTCTTTCAGGGTTGCATCGCCGGTGTCAAGCTCCCACTCGCGGTTGTTGGTTTCCTTGCCGCGAGTGACCGGGGCTTTCTTTACGCACCATGCGGCTTCCGTGCTGAACACCAAACCGCCCTTCAGGTCCTTAATCAGAATCGGGAACAGGCCGTTGCCGGTGTCGCGGTCGAGATCAACCATGCCGGAGAAGTACGAATTACTGTCGCTGGTCTGCAACAGCGTGAGCTTGACTTTGTAGGTGTTATCCGGCGAAATCGAGCGGGCAATTTCACCATCACAGCCGGTCTTCTTGGTGATGCCGTCTCCGTTCGGCTCAATGCTGATGAAGCTGTCATCCGCATAGCCGGTGACGATGTGCGTACCACAGGTGACGATAACTTCCTTCGGGTTGTAGGTCTTAATCTTGCTGGACATTTATTTTCCCTCCCTTACAGGTTCTCGTAGGTCAGGCAACCCTTGATTTCCACCACATGGATAGCGCCAGCAATGCGGGCCGAGAACTTGCAGTCCTTCAGAATGCGGGATGCTTTCTGCACGCTGGTCAGGTCTGCCGCCAGCGGCACAGACGTGGTATAGCCCGGAATGGCATTGCCGTCTGCATCATACTCCGTGGGAGCGATGCCGCCGTACTTCTGGCCGTCCTTCAGGGATGCGAGCATCTGGTTCTCAACAAGGCCGATGCCGTTGTCGGTGTAAGGAATCTTCGGGTTGACGATGAGCAGGTTCACGACACGAACCTGCATATCGTTCTGGAGCCAGTCGCGGAAGCGGATAACATCAATCCACTCACCGCCGCCGGTCTTGCCGCCCTGCGTGATATTCTTGGATGCCACGGTAATGACGTAGTTGAAATTTGCAGCCTCCAGTTTCTTGATAAACGTGCTGGTCAGCTTTGCAGGAGAAACGGTCGCAAGCGGCATCAGTGCCCACGTTTCCTGACCGGCGTGGTAGTTCATCGCCTTGACGGCCGCAGCTACAGCCATGCCGTACAGGTTCTCAGCCGGGATGTCGTTCTCCAACTGGTCGGCCGTTTCTTTCGGGAAGAACGGGAAGCTGCGCAGATAAAGGCCGGCATCCACAATGGGTTTATCCGGATCCTTGTCGATGTAGCCGCACAGCTTGTTCTGGGTTTCGGTCCACTGGATGATTTCCTTGACCTTTTCATCCGCCAGACCGACCGGGCAGATGCAGTACCAGCCATTGACGGCCAGCGCGTTCTCCAGAACCGCGCTTACGGTCTGCAATGCAGGGTCTTCACTCTCTTTGTCCACGATGTCGCCCATAAAGGCAACATAGACCTCATGGGGTCTGGGAGACTGCGAAAAAGCCACCCGTGCAGCCACGCCAACAGGGTCGGCGCGTTCACCGGTGGCAACGATGCCCAGCGCCGTCAGTTCCTCCAGACTGTTGTACACGCCAACGGCAGGTACATCTTCAGTCGGATTTGCGGGTGCCGGACCCAGAATCAGGATATTGTCGAAGTTGGCATCGTTGGAGATAGGGGACGCCAGCGAAATGTCCACGGTACAAATCCTATCGAGGTTGTTGCTCATGTGTCATCTTCCTCCTTTACGAGTCGGTTGTTTATCTCGGCGTTCGTGAAATATTCGCCCTCATGGGCAGTCATTTCCGAACTACCACCGCCGCTGGGTGTCGGGGTCACCTGCGGCTCGATCTCGATGACATCATCAGCTTGGATGTCATCTTCGCCACCAGAATGCTTCACGCTGTCGATGTCCAGCGTTCCAGTAAAACCGATGGCGGTCATGGTGAAATACACAGCGATTTCTAGCATTGCTCGGAACTCGTAGTTGGTATCATGCACCAAATCGGTCAAATCCTGAACCGCCGTGGGAACGACAATGGCAATGTCATGCTGGTGACACCACTGCGTTACGAACGGCGAGTTCAGAAAGCTCTCAAAGGCCAGCATATCATCCTCAGCCGTGTTTTCGGCAATGGGGGTGAACCCCGGTGCAATTTCTTCCTGCCTGCCATGAGTGAACAGGTCAATCTGCACAGGAACGGATGCAGGATAAAAGGCCACCGGTGTGCCTTCAATGATTTTGACCGGTGGGTTCCTTGACCGGTTGACGGAGCCGGTGGTCAGCGTGACCAGCGGACTGCTGGGCTTTGCTACAAAGCTCTGCTTGGCATACGTCACGGTTGCTCCGGCAAAGTACGTTTGGGTGAGCTGCATAAGCAGCTTCTTCAGGTCATAAAGCGTCATACGCAGCAATACCCGCCTTTCCCATCTGCTCGGATTTCAGGGCGCGGCATACGGTTGGCCTCTGCCGCCGAAACCTGAACAAACTCGCTGCGGCAGTGACCCACCATCGTGTGGTCCCACCCCAGCGAGCTGACACATTCATACCAGTGTCCTTCCGGGTCCATCCGCCCCTGATAGAAAAGCCAGTCGGCTCTGCGGCCGACAGAGCGGTCTGCGGTATGGAAAACAAGATCGCCGAAAGCCTTCATGCGCTTTACGGTGTTCTCACCTTCCGGGAGTGCCTGAAGCTCATCCTTGGAGAGCGGCTGAACATTCAGGGACGCAATGAAGTCTTTATACCCGGAAACCCCATAGCCATCGACAATGTTCTCCTCTCCGAAGCGACGCACAACAAAAGCTCTGCGGAAAATGCCCAGACCCATATCAACCACTTCCCTTCTTGCGAATGACGTATTTGACAGACTGCCGCATCTTGCCGGTATCAATCAGCGGCTTGTCCGATTTTTTCCTGCGGATGGTGGAGGGAGCGTTCGGCTCGTAGCTGCCACTCTCGATTTTCTCTTGAACTAAACCAACGCCAAACACGCCGATTTGCTTCAGGCTTTGCTCGGCCGTTCCGCCCGCAGTAATGGACTTTAGCTGCTGGGCGCACATGGCGTTGATGGGGTCGGCGTTCTCATCAACGCTCTTGCGCAGGAACGTCCGGGAGGGCGCGGTCGAGGTTCCCAGTTCGTTCCACATGGCGATTTGCGCCATATCAACGCCCCGGTCATCCGCGACCTTGCCCGCTTGGAAGCCTACAAAGACCTCCTTGTCCTGAAGCTCATCAATTTGCCGGAAGAACTTCTCCCCCTCTGGGGTCAACCGGTCCCACCCGCCGGTCACCGGCATTCACCCGCAGAATGAATCGAGATCACGACCAACCGCCGCAGCGTCAGATACTCCAGACCGTAAGGCGTCAGCGCCAGTTCAGCATCCGCCATCAGGGTGGTTCCCTGATTTACGTTGAAACTGACGGACGTTTCGCCCTCGGTGTAGCTTCCAACGCGCAGAGCGTCGCCTACGCTTCCGTACTGGTTGTCGCCATAGCCGGCCATTTTCAGGCGATGTGCCGTCAGGAGCGCGATGGCTTGGTCATACAGCTTCCCGAACACCTTCTTGCTGATGAGCGGCGCTGTGAGGTTCAGCCATGCCTCAACGGTCTCATCGTTCAGCACGTCGAACTCGGTGGCAACCAGCTTGAAAATTCTGACGGCATCTTCCATGACTTATTTCTCCTTCGCAGCAGTGCGGCTCTTGACCTCGGACAGGTTTCCCTGCCCGATGAAGAACTTCACGATCTCGTTGTCATCATAGCCGGTGACTTCCTTGGCTTCACCCGGCAGGATCACGGTAGCGCCGATGCTGATGATTTTGTTTCCGATATTCTTCAGTTTCATATCATGGCTCCTTTACAAAAAGATAGGAGCCGCCGCATAAACACACGGCAGCTCCACGGGTGAATCAGCAGATGCCAGTAGCAATCAGCATGGACATGGGGTAGTAGATGATAGCGCCTGCGGTGCGGGCCTCGCAGGGAACGACCATCTCCAGACCTTCAGGCTGAACCGGGTACTGCATGAAGGACAGCGGGTTCTCGATAGTGAACTTGCGGGGGTCGTTTTTGAACAGCAGCGCAACGCCCTTGCCATCGCTTTCTGCCGCATAGGGGTTGGTGTCCACACTGTCGGGGTCCAGCTCCGGGCAGGAGACGATGCGGGCAATATCCTTGATATTGTCCTGAACGTACTTCAGCACGGTGGTCGCAGTGCTTTCGATACGGCGGTTCTGAATCTCGATATACGCCTCGGACGGCAGGGCCAGAGTGTCCGGCTTCTCCACCTTCTTGGTGGTGCGGGCGACCTGCTTCAGCATACCGGTGATGTCGGCCAGAATCTCGTCCTCGGTCTTGTCGGCCCACTTGGTAGAACCCTTTGTGCCGGTTGCAGGGACGTACAGCGGCACATCGTTGTCCTTGGACAGAACGCCGCGCAGGCCGGTCTCGGCATCGCCATTCCACGCGATCTTGTTGTTCAGGTAGTCGATCTGGTAGCGGGCGGACTCAGCCTTGCGGGCATCCAGCGACTTGCCTGCCATAGCAGAGGCACGCATTTCCTGAATGGAGTAGCCGTAGCTGTCACCCAGAGACTTGATGATGGCGGTGGTGGGCTTACCCTTCACATCAGCACGGGGCAGGTCGGTGGCGTAGTTGCTGATAATCTTCGCCATGCCGGTCTTATCGTAGCTGTAGTAAGTGACGGTCTCGGCACCGGGGTTGATTTCGCTGGAGACCGGGAACAGCTTCAGCGCGGTGAACTCCGGGTACTCCACATCGTAGGACTGAGACTTGACGTAATCCAGCTCGCGGGCGAAGAACACGGAGGCATCGCTGGCATCATCGAAGTTCATCTGCGGAGTTTCGACCAGAGCGGCCGGAATCTTGGAGTGCAGCAGAGCGTCGTAGTCGTTCTGGTCGTATCTCATGGATTTCTGGTTAGTGTTCATCTGATTTTGTCCTCCTTCTCTCAGACAGTAGGCTTGGCATCGTCGGTGGATGCAGCGTGACCGTCAGCGCCACTCGCGGCAGGAACGCCGTACAGCTCCACCGGCGCAACGCCATTGCTGGCCGCACCGATGAAACGACCGGGAATTGCGATGCCGCCCTCCTTTGCGAAGCAGCCTGCCTCATCGCCTTCCACGATCATGTGCAGGGCATCACCATAGGCGGGTGCAGCGCCGGTTGCCAGACGCACCCAAACGCGGCCACGGCGCATAACGCCAACCGTCTGGTTGTTCAGGACGTAGAGCTTACCCTCCAAATCCTGCTGGCGGTCGAAGCCGTTGATGACAACGCCCTCGAAGTTATCAGCAGTGCTTGCACTGGTCGGCAGCGCAACGCCGCTGCCCGGAACCTTGCCGGTGACAACGCCGACACCGAAATGCAGCTTGCCGGTCGCCTCCTCATTGAAACGGGAGTCCACCGGGTAGTGGAACATATCGTAGATGCCACCTGCAACGCCCTTGCTGGTTGCATAGCCGTAGGTTTTCTGAACACCCATCTTACTTTTCCTCCTTCTTCATTCTGCGGTCGATCATGCGCTGGCGGGCCTCGGAAGCGGAGCTGGTCTGCTTCACAGGGGGCTTGCCATCGCCGTGCATCATCTGGGAACGCTGATAGTTGGTGTCCTTGCGCTCCTTCATCTCGGAAACGGCCATGTCGAACGCTGCGTTGACATAGGCAGCGCTCTTGCCATCCAGATGCAGTGTGGGCTTCAGCTTGCCCAGAACGGCCTTCTTGGCATCCTTGACGCTCATTGCCTCCAGACCATCCATATTCAGGCGGTCGCCGACACGGACAACGCGCAGCAGCTCACGGAAGTCATTGGCGGAATCTGCGCGGTCTTTCTTATCCTGTGCGGTGTCGCCGCCTTCATCAGCGTTGCCTTCAGCGCCCTCGCCGTCGCCATCGGTCTGAGTGTTGCCGCAGTCGCCCTCAGCGCCGTCAGTGGTCGTGCCAGCAGCTTTCAGAACGTCGATAACTCCCAGCAGGGTGTCGATGTCCTCGTCCTGCTGCGCGATCACGCCCATTGCGCCGGGCATATCTGCCGGGTCGCCCTCAGAATCGCGGCGGTCACGGCGGTCTTTGACCTGCTGAACTGCATCCGGCTGTTCGCCTTCAGCAGCACCGGCGGTCTGCGCAGGCGGCTCTGCGGTAATACCGCCGTCGGCCGCAGCACCAGAACGCTCTGCACGGCGTTTCTTGAACGCCTCCACAGCAGCGGCCAGCTCCTCCGGGGTGGGAGCGCCATCAGTTCTCTTGGTGGTGTTTTCCATGTTCAGTTTTTCTCCTTTCATGCAGTCGTGGCCCTGCCCATCAATGTTGAGCCGGGCCTGTTCACCAGCCCTCGCCTTATCGACAAGAGCAAGATGGTTGATTTCGATGTCCCGCTGAATGGCATCATAGGGTTGCCCCTCCCAGACACCGGGCGTTTCGTCCAGACGCAGGTTGTAGCCGCAGGACAGCTCACGCATTTTGTGCTTTTTCAGGCTATCGGTGTCGTGGATGATGATTTCTGCACGGACATCATCGCCGTCCCGGTAGCCCTCCGACAAAATCGTGCCGATGCTCTCCTCTTTCACGTTGTCTGTGTCAACGTAGCCAGCATCATGCGTTACGATGATGGGCTTTCCCTTGTAGGACGCAAGGCTCTTTTCAGCAAAGACTTCTTCAGGCAACCGCAGCTCCCGGCGCTCGGAACCGTCCGGGTTGTGATAAACAAAAATGCCCACCGATGTCACGATGGGGTGGTCTACAAGGTAGCCCTCATCTGTGAAATAGGTGGCATCCAGCGGCAGGCTGTCAAAGCGCTGAACCTTCATATCGTTTTCCATATTGAACAACTCCCCTCTCAGGTCTTACAGGATGGTTTCATCCACGGCCATCGCCCCCTTTCGTGACCGGCAGGTCAACGGTTTTGATGTTGAAGACCGGCAGTGCGCAGCAACGGCACTGGTAGTCTTTGCCGGGGTGACAGCGCCGTCCGGTCTTTTCATCGACCACCGGCGGGTCATCCCAGCGGAACCGCTTATGGTTCAGCGCAGCATGGCTTGGGCGGACGCGGCTATCGCCAGAGGTTGACCAGACGTACTCCACCACGCCAGCGTCCTGCTGTTGCTGCTGGGTGATGTCACCGTTCAGCTTGGCGATCTGGTCGCGGGCAAGCAGTTGGGCGTGCCGCCGGTCTACGCTGTACGTCCGCTGAATCTGCTTGACGATGGCCGTCGTAGTTTCGCCGTTCCGATAGCCCTCCAGCACGATCTGGCGCATACGCCCCAGACTTTCCTGCGGGATAGTCTTGATGAGCGCCACGTTATCCTCGACCCAGCGCTCCATCATCGTTCTGTACAGCTCGCCGGTGTAGTAGTCATCCATCAGGTCGATGCCCAGCGTGGACTTGACGGCTTTCTTCCACTCCCGGATGCTCAACTTCCGCGTGAGCTTTGCCATAGACTCGATCTTGCTGTGCAGGCCAAACATAGAGGTGCGCCGCTCCAGCTCCACGGTCATCTTGGAGAAAACCGTTTTGACCTTTGCAATCAGGTCTGAAGCGTCATCATGGCGCTGACCAGCTTCACGCTCTGCGCGGGCCGCGTCCCTGATCTCCGGCAGATACTCCTTCAGCAGTTCGTTCAAGATACGGATGTAGGCATTGGTGAGCCGCTGGAACTCGCGTTCCGCCTGCACAGGGTACTTGGATGAATATTTGCATATCAGGTTATCGTGACTGCCGAAGCGGTGGCGGAGCAGGTCTTGTACCATGTGTCCGTGGACGGTATCATTCACTGTTTTCGCCTCCTTTTCTGGTTCTTAACAGCAAAAAAGCGGCGATTTGCACCGCCGCAGTTGAGATTATGGCTTAATGCCCTCTGAGAACTTCTGATGAGTGCCGGGAAACGTCCCAAATGTGCTTGTGGGATAATTTTGTGTCAGAGGATTGAAAGCCGCTGGATGGCTTTATTTGCGGCAGTTGCAAAAAGCCCCTGCCTGATGCTCGGCCCCGCGCCTGCACCGTTGGCAAATTTGAACGAAGTGAAAATTTGACAACAGGTTACGGTTTGGTTGGGTAAGGTACGGTTATAGTCGGACGCTCCGCCGGATTGTCCGGTGGACGTTCCTGCGGATTTTGGCCTGTTTTCGGCCATTTTTGAATATTTATCCAAAAACAGGTGGATATATTCCAAAAACAGCCAATTATGGGCTTTGCGTTTTCCGACCATTTCGGTGATTGCGGTGGAAAAGCGGCTCTTTTCCGGTTTACAATCGCCATGATGCAGGTTTACAATGCGGTGAACTGCGGTAAAACAGGCGGTTCCTTACACAGTAGGCGGAAGGTTTCACGGCCCTTTGGGGTGATGAGCGTCTGGGTCCCGGCCCAATCATTGTGCCGACCCTTGCCCTCCTTCACCTCGAACAGACCGTTGTTCTTTGCCGCATACGGCATCAGCTTGTTCTTCTGGTCACGGTAGACGTACTTATGGTCGAGCAGCCAGCCGATGAAGTCCTTCTCCTTGATGCCCAGCTCCTTGGCGGTTTCGCGGAAGTTGGTCAGCAGGTTCCGGGCCACCAGCTCGTCAAAATACTCAGCCTTCGGCTGCATGATCTGGTTCTGCGCCGTCAGCTCCTTGATGCGAGCATCGCGGTCAGTCAGGGTCTTCTGCGCGACCAGCAGGGCCTTTGCCATAAGCTCCTGTGGGGAAAGCTCCTCCTGCCCGGCAATGTAGCCGCCGTTCTTGCGGATGCTGGGCAGCACCACGGCCGTGACCCACTTGCGGAAGGGTTTGGCCTCCGGCTTATCGCTGCGCAGGATGACGTTGTACAGGCCGGACTCGCTGATGATGGTGGCATTCTGCACGCCGCCAAGGGTGTAAATCTGACTTACCCCCTTCTCATCCTCGTCCAGACGGTCCGCAACCATGCGGCTGTTGCCCAGCCCTAAGACTTCGCACACATCCCGCAGAACGAACCACGGTTCGCCGTTCAGGTTCAGGGTGCGCACGGGTTTGTTTTCGTCATATCTGTAAATCGTAACCTTGTTCATGCTCTTTCTCCGTTCCGTTTTTGAGATGGGAAATTCGGGCAAAGAAAAAGAGCGGTGGTTTCCCGTCGCTCTTACACAGCAGAAAAGCCGCAAACCTCACATGAGGCTTACGGCTCGCTGCATCAGGCTATTCTGTTGTAGATACTCCAGTCCACGAAGGGTTATCCTCGTTCTATGGCCGAAGACCTTGATATATCCAGCATCCTCCAGCAACCTCAGGATGCGGTAGATTGCAATGAAGTTGTACATTGCAATCACTCCACCTTCTGCCCGTTCTTCCATGCCTCGCGGGCTTGGTTCAGGCTCATGTGGTTCTCGCAGTCCTCCTCATCAGGAAACTCCTCCTGATAGCGGTCATGGAACCACTTGCAGACATCGCAGACATCGCCGTCATCGACAAGTTCGGTCTGCCCGCATACCGGGCATTTAACTGCCTTGCTCATCGTCTACCTCCTTCAGGTCCTTTTCCCTGTTGAACTCGTAATACTTCATGGCGACTTCGGACCGTGCCTCGCCAGTCTTTCGGTTGCACTTGGCTTTCATGTAGGTCTTAAGCGGCCCGCCGGGAACACCGGTTGCGTACTCTGTCGTTTTGGTGTTGAACCGAACAACTACGCCATCAGGCCGAGCATAACCAATAACATCACCGCCACAAGGCTGCTTCAGAAAGTCGATGCCCTTCTGCTGGTATTCCTCTTTCGTCGCATAGCCCATCTCAGCCAACCCGTGGCGGGTGGCATGATCTTCAAGCCTTGCAGGAGAAGCAAACCCAGTGCAGGGGACGTTTTCGCCTTCGGGAGATACCGCAGGCCCGCTTTCGGTGGAGCCAGAGCTGCTACCCTCGCCCCCTGCGAACTGCCCGTTTTCATCCCGTGGGTGGTCGGCTTCGTTGAAGTCCATCCTATCTTTCATCTTAGCATTTTGTGCATCTGATGTCAAACCGGGATTTGACGATAAAACGTCGAGCAGCGCTGTGATGCTCTGGGCAAACGGCGGGAACAGACGTTCCGGATTCTGAGTGGACAGCTCGGCCACCTTTTCGGCGGTGATGAACCCCGGAGAGGTCATCTCGCCGTCGGCACACTTGATGCTGCCGTCAAAGTCTGTGCAGAGGAAAACGTGGGACGGGCAGTACGGGTCTTTCAGGTCGCTCAGGAAAGCAACCGGGATGAGGCCCTTCGGCGTGATGCCGAACTCTTCCTGCGTTTCCCTGATGGCTGCATCTTCAGGGGACTCCCCTGCTTCGATGTGCCCGCCCGGCCCGCCGATGGAGCCTTCCTTCTGGCGTGTGCCGCAGAGGAACCGGCCATCCTGAACGACGAGAACGCCGACACCACGGTCAGTGTCGGCGGCATCGGCATTGGTGGTCGGCGGAGTGGCCGTAGGTGCTACGGTAGCGCTCTGTTTCTCGCCGCCCGGAGCCTGCCCCTGCTCAATGTTCTTCTGGGCGGCTTCCACGTCGCTCATGGCGCTCGGCTCAGTTCCCAACAACGACTGCAACAGATCATTCTCGTCATCCTCGGAGATGATGTCTTCGACATCAAACTCCTCATCGGACGCAAGGCGGCGGCGCACCTCGGTGGGGTCGAGCGCCTGCATATCGACGTATGCCTGCGCAGTCTGGGCTTTGACCAGTGCGGTCTGAGCCTTAGTCTGGTCAACCGTGGCCTGTTCCGTATCACTCAGGCTCCACAGCGGGTTGAACTCCAGCTTATAGTCGGGTTCCTCCGTCACGTCACCAGAGGCGATGCCCGCCCGGAACACAATGTCCAGCAGTGTGCGGAGGTTACGCTTCAGCATCAAGCGCTGAATCTTCTCCACAAAGTTGTAATAGCTCTCGAAGTCACTGTCGCCGGTGGCGTTCATGCCGGCCGGTGAACGGCCAAACAGAATCGTCTGGGGGATGTTCGTCAGCGCGGACAGCATATTGCAGGTCGCGTCGATGACATCCTTGACACCGGAAAACTGGAACGTCTTGAAGTCGTACTGCTCTCCCTCGGAGTCAATGGCGATGCTGTTCAGCAGACCACGGGAAGTGTCTACAAGCTGTAGGCGCTTCAGCACTTGGTTCTCGCCGTCATCCGTGGTCAGCAGAGAAGCAAGACCCTTCATGCTGTAGATAGCCTGCACGCTCCGCTCCAGCAGCTTCACGCTGTCGGTGTGGGCTGTTACGGTTTCCCGCAGCGCCCGGCGAATGCGGACGTATTCAGGCATACCCCAGAACAGGTAGGTTGCATTGGAGGTCTGCTCCGGCAGAACGCCATTGCGGAACACCAGACAGCGGCTCTCATGGACCTTAAAGGAACCGTAGATACTGGAAACATAGTAATATTCCGGCTGTCCGAACTTGGACACCCGGTTCCCCACGCCCTTCCCGCCGTAATCCTGCTGGTACAGGCTGGCGTAGTCGGGCTGCACGATGGAGCGCTCATAGACGCGCAGCTCATCAATGCTGCGGATATGTTCCCAGTCAACAGGCTCTTCCAGCCCGCGCCCATCGTCGATCAGCATGACGATAAGAGCGCCGCCGTAGAGTCGCGCCCACTTGATGGCGGTGGCGGCCTTCTCCTCCCATTCGAGATCATCCAGAGCATCTTCCACAAAGGCATTCACCTCATCGCTTTTCAGGTTCAGGTCGAAGCCATGTTTCAGCGCTTCCTCGGCAGGCGTATCAATGATTTTGGAGAACAGACCGTTGCCCTCATACAGCCCGGTGAGCTGCATATCAGGGATGACCGGCTCCCGTTCAAACTTGTACGCCTCGGAGTTATCCTGCTTGGTTCCGTACTTGTTCAGGAGGTTCACATAGCCATCCTCACGATGCGGACGCACAGCGCCGTTCTTTCGCCGCAGGATTTCGCGTCCCCGCTCATTTAAGCGCCGACGTTCGGCCTCATCTTCAGGTATGTGCATTGCGCTCCCTCCTTCCTGTTAAAACTCAATGCGTCCATCGGCCTCATTCCAGATACCGCTGGACACGACAACATCTGTCAGGGTGTTAAAGGTGACGTAGTACGGATTGCCGGTAACATCGGCGCTGAGAATCAGCTCCAGCAGCTTCACGCGGGCCAGCAGATCATTGATGTTGGACTCATGACCATTGAGCAGTTCCTTCAGCATCGTCCAGAACAGCAAAAGGTTCCCGCTTCCCAGATACTTTTCGGCAGGCGAGATCATGCTGCTGTAGATGCTCTTGATGATGCTATCATCAGCCTTTTCCACTGTTTTCTGCTGAACATAGCCTGTGAGATCGACCTCGGCAGAGCCAACGATCTCAAAGATGCCGTGGATGAGCTTGTACGCTCTGTACTGCTTCCCAGCCTCACTGTTGTTCTTACGAAGGAAATAAATGGTGTCAGCGTTGGCCTCACTGGGTGCAGGGAGAGCATCGACAGGGACGGCTTTCAGATGCCCTACTCCGTTTACTCGCTCGTCTACATCGTCCGTCGTAGCGTAGCCGGAGTCGTTTTCCAGAGCGGATGTCTTGGTCGGCACCACGATGTTCACGACCTTGTTGTCGGGAGGGATTGCCTGCCCGTTGCGCTGAATGCTGACGATGACGTTTTCTTCCGCATTGGCGGGAGCATGAGCCGAATGTACATGATCTTCGCAGGTCTTCAGGGAATCGTTGATGTCCTTGATGATGTCTTCCATCGCAGAAGCCAACGCTGCAATCTGTTCTGCCGTGTAACCCTTTGCCTTCAGAGAAGCAAGCCTAAGCGCTTCAAGCGTGTTGAGTTTGTCGCTCATGTTCGCTTTCCTTTCCAAAAACAACAGCGGCAGGAGTCCATTTCCCTGCCGCTGCATTCTTACTTATGGGTTATCAGGCGGTTGCGCCAAAGACCTCGGTCAGCATCTCAGTGACCTCAGCGTCGGTGGCGATGGTAACGACCGCGGTCTCCACGCCATTGATCTTAATATTGCCTTCGGTGGTGCCGGCCTCGACCTTGGTAGCGCCCTCAGCAATACCTTCAACCTTGGTGGAGGTGGCGTCCCACTTTTCCTTATCGCCGGTAGCGATCTTGTCCAGCTCGGCCGCATTGGCGTGAGAGTGCTTCTTGCTGACGGCATCCTTGATGTTGGCGTTGGTCTGGTCGTAGGTGTCCAGCAGTGCCTTGTTGGCGTGCTCATGGGCCTTGTTCAGGGCGGTCTGCACCTCGGTCTCCAGCTTTGCCTTAGTGATTGCGCCGTCGGTGATAGATGCGGTGACCTTATGAGTCTGCTCATCAATGGCGATGACAACCATATCACCCGCAGCAGAGCCGGAGGTAACGTACTCGATCAGGCCGCCGACATCAATGTACAGGGTGTCGTTGGTGGCATTTGCCAGAACCAGCTTGATATAAGTGCCTTTGGGCTGGCCGGTGGGGTTGGTCACAACAGAGCCAGACTTAACCACCATATCCTTCGGAATGTTGATAGCCGCGCCAACGGCAACGCCATCCTTCATGAGCTGGTAGACAGCAGCATAGTCGCCGGACTTCTCAGACTTCTCCACAGTGTAGCCGGGAACCTTGATGTCCACAGCCTTATCCTCGATGTTCTGCACCACGCCGTTGACCTTAATGGTCTCCAGCACGTTGGCCTGTGCGCCAGCATCTTCCAGAGCTTTAACACGAGTAGCAACAGCGTCGCTCTCGGCCTTAGCTTTCTGTGCGAGCTGCTTCAGGTGCTTCAGGCGGGCCAGCTTTTCCTCATTGTATGCCATATCGTTATTCCTCCATATCTTTATCAGGCGTTATCGGTGGAAAATACTTCACTCAGCATTTCGCTCACCTCAGAATCGGTTGCGATGTCAACCGCCGCAGCGCCCAGCGGGGCGAGATCACCGGCGGCGTTCTGGATGGTGTACGAGGTGGCAACCCCGTCCACGACCACGGAGAGGACCTGACCGATGTAGGCGGTCGGGTTCGTCTTCGCATAGTTCTGCGCGTCAGCCATAGACGGCCACACGCAGGTAGGGTCAAGAGAAAAAGCGTCCTGACGCTTCATGCTCAGGGGGAACTCCATGTTGGAGTAGGTCTTTGCGGTATTGTTCACAGCCATGTTCAGTTCCTCCCCTCTTAGCCCAGCGTAACCTTGAGGACTGCGGCATTGCCATAGGCAACGGCAGGCTCAAAGACCCAGACATTGTAATCCTTCGCCGCATAGCCATTTGCGCCCTCGACGGACACGGTAGACTTGGTGAAGGTGCTGGTGACATCCGCGTTCATCGCGGTTTCGTTGATGACCTTGGTGACTCCCTTTGCGGTAGCAATGCAGGCGATGGCCACACGCTGCGTACCGGCAGGAACATTCAGGGTCAGCGTACCGGCTGCGTACGCCTTGCCGGTTTTGCCCAGTGCGCGGATGGCCGCACTGTCCAGAGCAGGCTTGCCGGTAGACGTGCCATAGAACACATTACGGAACGGGCTGTAGGATCCGGTGTCCTTGGTCTTAGTGCCGGCCGCAATGGCCACGACAGGGCTGGATGCCGCGCCGAGATTATCCTTTGCGGTCACACCTGCGCCGTGGGTGGCGGTGACGCGGTACTTCAGGCTGGACACGGCATTATCGCCGCCTGCATCGCCGATGATGAAGCCCGCGCCACCGGCGTTATCAGAGCCAGCGGTCAGGGATGCTGCATCAGCAGTAGCCACCTGCGTGGTGGCCGCATTGGTGATACGCTCGACCTTCCAGTTGGTGGCGGTAACGCCGGTGGCCGGGCCGTACTGATAGGAACCTGCATTCAGGGATGCAGCAGAGTAGGCCGCAGAAGCTACCTTGGTGCCAGCCTCAACTGCACCAGCACCGGTCAGGGTAAACGTACCGATGGACGGCTGGGCGGTGATGGTGGGCTGGAGGCGCTTGCTGAAGATTTCGGTCAGCGCATCCATAACACTCTTGCCCTTGGTGGAGAAGATTGACGTGCCGTTCTGGCTCTTGGTCAGGTTGCCCACCTGCGTATAGCCACCGGCCAACGTGATGTTATCCCGCAGGATGACCTTATCAGCATCGACGTTGCCGGTCATGGCGACCCACGCCTTGCCGTCGTAGAAGTAGGCGGACTTCTCGTAGGTAGAGTTGCCAACGGTTGTCGTGACCACGAAGACATCGCCCTTCTTGACGGCCACGTCGGTGTGCGCCTTGAAATACGCGGCGATAACCGAATCATCGGATGCAGACAGGTCTTCCTTCGTGCCTGCATACACCGTGCCGCCAATGCCGCCAGAAACGGCATTCAGCTGTTCGATGGTCGCATAGTTGCTCAGGTCAACGGTGGTATCATCCAGACGGACGACTTCCTCACCGACCTTAGCGTAAATGTCGTAGTACCCGGTGGCAGCATTCATCACCAGATACAGCACATTATCCTGCGCCTCATCGTTGGAAGGAACCTTCTCAACTTTCTCGAAGCGTGCATGAGCAGACTTTGCAATGGCGGCGGCGATGGCACTGTTGATTGCCTTGGTCGTCATACTGTCTGCTGCATCCATCTTTCCGTCAATAACGGACTTCAGAGCAGCCGAGAGATCAGCTTCCGAAATTTCGCTCTTCTTGGCGAGGGAGCCAAGCTCGGATTCCAGCGTGTACTTCGCCAGCTCCTGCTTCACTCTCTCCGCCTGCGCCTGTAACTGAGCGAGGGTTACAAGTTTGCTTGCGGATACGGGCATTTGCATACCTCCAAAATTTATTTCACAGCAGTTTCCATACCGCTATGACAAATTAAGGCCCTCTTTCGAGGGCGAGAGGACATCAACCGAATACTTTGTCGAGCATATCGGTCACGTCCTTATCAGTGGCGACATCGTCCTCACTGACGTTCTTGTCATTGGAGTCCGAGCCACCGGGGTCTGGTTTGGGAGCTTCCGATTTGCCAAACACAGTGTCCAGCATATCTTTGACTTCTTCGTCCTTTGCGACTTTCCCGTCGGCGACCTGACCTTGTGCCAAATATCGCAGCAGGTCACAATCGCCGCCATCGCCGCACTTCTGAACGGTGATAGCCTGCATGATGTCCCACTTCTGCGTAGTTTTCTTCCGGCCGTCCAGCCCGAAACCGACCACGGAAACGTAGAGCTTGCCGGGCTTCAGCACATCCTTCGGGATGTAGAACGCCTCATCGGCAAACTGCACCGGGACGGGCTTGGGACAAGCGCTGCTCGTGAAGACGACGATCTTGTCCAGTTCATCCCACGAGCTGTCAAATTTGAACGCAGCCTGCACAATGTCTACGCTGCCTGCGACAAGTTGGCCTTTCAGGTCATGGGTGATTTTCTGGTCATTGACCGAGAAAATAATCAGCATTGCATTCACCTCTTTTCTTACGTTATCAGCGAACGAATATCAAACGTGTTGTCGTTGTAGTAGGCGTTCGCCTGCGAATAGCAGTCAACTTGGTCATCGTGCGCACCGCTTGGGAACGCGGCCATTTCTTCCACAAAGTCCATCACCCACGGGCAGGCAGATGCCGCTGGAATGTAGACGTTTCCAGCTTCAGCCACCGCGGTGGTCGCATGGGCGCGGACCACCTTGCCGCCAAACGGCTCCACCGGGATGATTCCGGGGATTTCTTTCTTCAGAACGTCGATGACCGCCGTGCCGTTGGCCTTGTCCTCGACCAGCTTTCTTGTGGTCTGGGGCCACTTGGAGGAAAGCCCGCGCATGGCATCCAGCGTTTCTGTGAAGCTCATGCGGCCACGCACCTGATCGAGCAGATAGCGGTCTGCGCCTTTCCTTGCCCAGACCTGCCCGACAACGAAGTCCGAGCCGTCCTTGTCCTTGAAGGTGCAGTCCCACGACTGGATGAAGTCATGCAGGCCGGACGGCAGCGCCGCCCAGCGTCTCCACCACTCTCTCTTGAACATACCGCCGGAGCTTGGTGTGGGGGTCTGCATATACAGAGAAGACCATGCGTATGTACCGACGGTCTCTTTCTGTTGTGCAGCCCATGCTTCGTCGTAGCCGCCCGCAGGCCACAGCGCCTCGCCTAGCTCACGGCCCAGAGGGTCGGTAGCCGGGTCTTCGCAGATGGCCGGGAGCGAGATAATGTCCCAGTCCTCAACCTTGCCGTACTCCGGGTTCAGGAGCCGGGCGGCAAGGTCATCTTCGTGCCAGCGGGTAAGGATGATGATAACAGCGCCGCCTGCGTGCAGTCGGGTACTCACCGTGGACTGGTACTCGTCCCACAGCTTATCGCGGTAGGTGGCAGATTCAGCTTCGGCGCGGTTCTTGATGGGGTCATCGACGATAAGCAGGTCTGCGCCATAGCCGGTGATGGAGCCGCCGATACCAACGGAGATCATGCCGCCCATGCCGTTGTCGAGGTTCCAGTTCGTTTTGGTGGCCTGCACTTGGGAGATGGTATGCCCAAACAGCGCAGGACCGAACTCCTCGACCTTATCGCGGTTCCGCTTGCCGAATTGCTGGGCAAGGTCGCCGCTGTAGCTGATCTCGATGACACGCTTCTCTGGGTTCTTTCCCAGATAGAACGAGGGGAAGGTTTCGGTCACGGTCATGGACTTGCCGTGGCGCGGCGGCATGAATATCATCAGCCGCTTGGTCTTTCCCTCCATAATGCTTTCCAGCTTCTCACACACGAGGTCAAGGTGTCTGGCTCTTTTCCACCTGCCCATGTGGACGTACTGGACATAATCGGCGTAGTGCCGTTTCGCCAGCGCAATCCGGGCATTGGAGCCGAGGTACTTGCGCTTGGCAGGCGAAACATTATTCTGCGTCGCCATCAAGGCCCTCGTCCATTTGAGCCAGACGGCGGAGTTCATCATCCGTCAGGTTATCGAACGGGGATGTCTGAACAGCTCCGTCAAGCGTAACCTTCTGTGTCTGGGAGAACTCATCCCGGCATCGGTTGTTGAGCCAGTACATCTGCGCCATCGTATCGGGGACGGCTTTCTTGGTGAGCGTTCGGACCCGCACTGGCTTCTGTTCGCCCGTCCGGGGGTCCACGTCGATGACGCTTTCCTTTTCCTGATACTCGAAACCTACGGCACGTTCATACAGCGACCGCTTCACCTTTGCATCGGCGACTTCCTTTCCGTGCTGGCAGGCCTCATTGAACGATGGGTACGTCTGCCGCCAGCGGATGATAGTCCTGCGGGCAACATGGAACGCATCGGCAATGTCCTGATCGGTTGCGCCCTTGATAGCAAGTGACCATGCCCAGTCATCGTGGTACGCCGGATTGTACTTTAGAGGCGTAGGCATTTGCTATCACCTACTTCCCTGCCAGATAATCCGCAGCCCAGTATTCAAGGGCCTGCCACTTGTTCTTAGGGCCGATCTCGCCCTCCTTGACCATCTTGTCGAGCGCCTGCATGATGGTATCAGCCGCCTCTTTGGGGATGGCCGGGGAGCCAAACAGGTTGGGCAACTGCACCCACTCCTGACTCTCATCGAAGTGCAGGTCGTCGAACAGGGACTCCGTGGCCTTAATCATGGCATGGATGGCAGCGCCGGTGTTCTTGACATTGGCGAACTGCTGATACTTTGTGATAGTTTCGATGAACTCCTCATGCTGGTCAATATCTGCAACGCCCAGCATATCGGGGCTGAGGGAACCCAGAACCTTCACAAGCTGGTCCAGATCACGGAGCTGGTGCGGCAGGAAGGTGAATGTGACGTTCTTCCAGTCGAACTCCACCTTCGGGGACAGCAGCTTCTCAAGCTCGGCCATAGGCTCGCCGATGATGTCCTTGCCAATGTAGCTTTCCAGCATATCGTCCACATCGTCGATCATCTTGGCGATTTCCTTCAGGGTGGACTGGTCATCAAAGCCGCTGATGGCGTTGTGCGCCAACTGCTTTGCGGCCACCTGAGAGCGCCGCAGGCCGGTGGTGTCCAGAATGACAAAAAGCTCCGTCAGCACACCGCTGTCCTTTGCAGAACGGATGCGATGGTGGCCGGAGATAATCTCGATTTTGCCGTCGATGAGTGCACAGAACGGGAGGCTTTCAAGCTGGCCCCGCTTTTTGATGTTGTCGGTGAGCTGCTTCTGCATCTCGGTCTTCATAATGCGAGCGTTGATGTCCTGCTCGCGGAAGTCGGTCAGCTTTACTTTGGCAATGACCAGACCGGAACCCATGTCGGCGACCGTTTCATACTTTACGGCTGCGCTGCTGACTTGGTTTTCTCGCGCTGTTTCTGCCATCGTTCTTCCCTCCCTAACCATTCATTCAATGCCTGTTTGGCGTTTCTATCGTACAAGGGCGACTCGTATGTGAGCCGGTAGCCCATCTTCTTATCCGGGACTTTCTTGGTCAACTCCATCAGCCCCCGCATTTCCTTGGCCTCCGGGTACTTGGTCATCTGCACCGTCTTGAGGGACTTGGCCTTTTCCTTCTCCAAATCCGTGCAGATATTCATAATCAGCGGCCTGTTCTGTGCAAGCATGGTCAGAAGCCGCCCCAGCCGGTAGGTCTTATGGGGAACGGTCATGCCGTACATGAGGAACACAGCATCGGAAACCTGCGTACCGAAGGCACCCATCGTGAGTGCCGACTTGTCCAGCCCGAACACACCTGCCAGTTTGCCGTCGATGAGGACGGCCATGTTGATGGGGGCAGACGAGCCGACGAAGTTATGCGTCCACAGCTTTCTGTAATACTGGGCGGCGGTGCGCTCGATCTGAGTAATCTGAATCTTGCTCTTGCGGGTGATTTCATAGTCACGCGGCAGGATGCTGCAATCCAGAGGCTCCAGCTTGCCCTCGTTCGGGCGGGTAATCATTTTACCCTCGGCAAGCATGGTCGCCTCATCCGGGCGGTTGGTAGTCAGGTACACATTGATGCCATCACGCACGCCATACCGGGCAAAGACGGGATGCCCGGCAGTGAGACCCGGGGCGTTCTCCTCGTAGCACATCAGAAGGCACTTGGCATCGTTCATCTTGTCGAACAGATCATTCAACCCGGTCTTGGGGTCAAAGATGCCGTACTCCGGCTCCTTCCATGTCATGCGCCCGCCGGTGTCATACCACTTTTCAAAGCCAGCGGCATAGGTGGGTGGGTTGGCAACCACAAGGCAGTGGGGGTCATCATAGCACGTTTCAAGGTGCTTCCACATATCCAGCGGGCGGTAGCTCATGCCGTGCAGAGACTGCTTTGCCCTGTCGAGCTGTGCGCGGATTTCCGCCAGATGCTCCTCCTTGCGGTATTCCAGATCGCGCATGATGCCGTAGAAGTACTCCTTCCCGGCGTTCTTCACAGTCCGCAGGTACAACTGCGCATAGAGCGCAACCGCAGGGTCAAGCAGCTCCTCATTCGTGAAGCCGTCCGCTCTGATTTCCAGCTCCTCAAGGGACTGGCCCGTGATGGCATATCCCATGATGGAGGTGAACATCGAAACGTCGCTGGCCTCGATCTCGCTGGGCTTGTACCCACACTGCGCCGCGATGTGCGACATGGCGAAAGCGCCGGCGCACGGCTCAACAAACCGGGTGTACCCCTGCTTGCGGGCATTTTCTATCAGCGGCTTCAGGAACTTCTGCTCCTGAGCCACGAGCGTTCCGAGGAAGAATGCTCCGGGGTTCTGGAACTTAGCCATTCATATCACCGACCTTTCTTTCAAAATTTGCCCTCTGGTTTCGACTGGAGTAATTGCTTTCCAGAGGGTGGGTTGTTTCCAAAGACGTGAACGTCTGGAAAGCCCTTGTTCGTAGGCATAAAAAATGGGAGCCATGCTGTTTCCAACATGACTCCCTATGGTTGGTCCGCCGAGCAGGGATTGAACCGTGCGACCCCCTGATTAAGAGTCAGGTGCTCTACTTTCTGAGCTATCGGCGGGTATTACCACATTTTCATCTGGACTGCATCAGGCTCAACCGCTTTCTGCGGTTCAGGCTGTTTCGCCCACTTGTTTGGTGACGGGTCAGGCAGCTCCTCGATCATTTCTCCTGTTCTCTGGAGCCACCATTCTGCGAACACCAGTCTATGACACCACTCTCCGGGCTTTCGGACATCTTCGTAGCAACAAAGCACCACGGGCTTGCCCATGTCCTCATAATGCTGGAGAATCTGAGCAATCCGCGCCGTCCCTACTCTGTCCATGTGCTGGAAGTAGGGCGGCGTGAACCGCTCCCGGTTGTATTCGTTGAACAGATAACCCGGCGGCGCGATCTCCATGATGTTGCCTGCAAGCGTATATCGAAGAGGGAACTTAGGCGCTCCCCGCGTTATCCCAACGACTGTGTAGTTCCCGGTCTTGAGTTCCGGGTTACTGTACCGGCTGGTGTAAATCATGTGCCTCGCTCCTTCCGTACAAGCCCACCAGAATCTTCACGCCCTCAGCAATCTTCTCATCGAGATCATAGCCGAGCTGCTTGTAGAATCTTCCGTGGACCATGCACTCATACGCTCTTGTCATCGTGGAGGACTGCTCCTTCGTGATGCCGAGCCTGAAGTCCTTTGCAATCCGCAAAGCCCCTTTGAAGTCGCCGTCTGCAACCAGACGTCTAACTTTATCGGATTTTCGTTCCATCTGTCGCACCTCCTGACCTTTTCGGTAAGATTTTGGGCCTATCTTCATTCTAACCCTTTACCCACCGGAGTCAATCGGTTTGGCTTTTGTTGCGAAAATTTTGGCTTTACAGCTTGATACGAGGCGGGATGTGCCGCTCACGGTTTTTTCGGAGTGACACATCGGTTCACGCTTCGTATCTTACCACATCGGTAATTGCACGTCAATGGCAACTTTTTTGCAATTTTGCTAAAAAATCATTCGAGCCACCCGAAAATCAGGGCGCTCAGTTTGGAAATGCCTGCTTTCTGGTCGCGGAACACCGTCGAGAGGTCAACCTGTTCCTCATCAGCAATCTGCTGCTGATTCTTCGGTTCGTCTGCGATGTAGAGGCTGTAAATTGTCCGATACCGGCGCATTTCTTCCGAGCGCTTGGCGTGTTCGCAGATGAACTTGTAGCATTCCAGCATACGGTCAATGTGCTGGACGATGATGCGGGTATGGGCAGCACTCTCCTGAATGCTCCTCACGACGGGGACCCTCACCCTGCCATCCGTCTGGCTCATCAGCTCCTCCATCAACTCCTCGAAGTCATCGTCTTCCGAGAGCTGGCTGGCCTCATATACAGCGCTCTTGCTGTGCTCTACAAAGCAGTGGTAGTTCTGAAGCAGCAGCTTGGTATTATGCAGGCGCTTGTCCTTGACGGCCTTTCGGTTCCGCTCCGCTTCGTGCTGAAACTTTTCAATGGCTGTTTCCGATGCCACCCGTACGATCTCTTGCATCATTTCCGGGGGAATGGTGACGTTCATGTCTTCCTGTGCCATATCAAAACCTCCCATAACGGGCTATGCCGCTCCTCCCCCTTCGGGGAGAAACGGCTTGCCCTTACTCTTACGCTTCTGCTATTCTGGTGAGCTTATTCCTGACAGTACGCTTTCCACAGCTGCTCATCCATGTCGGTCTTCTCCCACGGGGGAACGATTCCTGTTACACAGCCGAAATGACCGTAGGCGGATGTCTGCTCGTAGATGGGACGGCGCAGGTTAAAATGCTCGATGATCTGGCGGGGAGTCAGACCAAAGCACTGTCGTACAGCCTTGACCAGCTTTTCCTCATCTGCTCCTCCGAACGTGTCGATGCGGACGGACACGGGTTCGGCCACACCGATGGCATAGGCAAGCTGTACCTGACACCGGCTACAGATTCCGGCATCCACGATGTTCTTGGCAATGTACCGGGCCATGTACGCTGCACTGCGGTCAACCTTTGTGGGGTCTTTGCCAGAGAATGCCCCGCCGCCGTGGGGAGCATAACCGCCATAGGTGTCCACGATGATCTTCCGCCCGGTCAAGCCGGTGTCTGCCGCAGGGCCACCCTGCACAAAACGCCCGGTAGGATTGATGTACAGGTTGTAGGTATCAATGTCAAGGTCACCACCATAGACACCGGCAAAGTGCTTGGCATACTTCAGGATCGGGGTGATGACGTGCTCCGTCAGAGACTCCAGAAGCTGTTCTTCTGTTGCATTTTCGTAGTGCTGGGTGGAAATGACGATGGTGTCAATGCGTGAGGGCTTCCCATCCTCCCCATATTCCACCGTTACCTGCGTTTTGCCATCGGGGAGGATAAAGGGGATGGTCCCGTCTTTGCGCCTCTGGGTGAGCCTGTAGGCCATCTGGTGCGCAAGCATGATGGGCAGAGGCATGAGCTGTTCGGTCTCACTGCACGCATAGCCGAACATCATGCCCTGATCTCCTGCCCCTCCTACATCGTCACCTGTACCCATCGCAATATCGGGGGACTGCTTATGGACTGCCACTTCGATCTTGCAGGTGTTCCCATCAAAGCCGGACGAGCCTCCGGTGTAGCCGATGTCACGCAGGACCCGCCGGGCAATGCCCTCAATATCCACATCGACCTTGCTCGTGATTTCGCCTGCAATGAACACCGTGTCGGTGGTGCAACAGGTCTCACAGGCCACCCGGCCGTTCGGGTCAACAGCCAGCACTGCATCCAGCACCGCATCAGAGATACGGTCGCACACCTTGTCTGGATGACCCTCGGTCACAGACTCAGACGTAAACAGCTTTCTCATGCCTTTTCCTCCTCAGCATTCTTCTTGTCTTCCTGCTCGTGGTGACATACAGCAGCAGCCTGCAAGAGTCTCATCAACTCATCCAGACGGACGCTCACCATAACGGGCTTCTCCCCGTGGACAGAGAACGAGACCGTTCCCCGCGTATAGCTGGCAAGCATATTGCATTCTGCCGTACCCATGCTTTCGATGCCAGCCGGTTTGCCATTGACCGCCGCAAAGGTGGTCACAGCTGCGTTCACCGTCATCTGCACTCCGTCAGGGATGCCGGACACCTGTGCAGGGACCTTTACGACATGGCCCATAAGGGGATTCTTATTTTCTTCCATGTGTTCTCCTTTCTCAGAACGGGATGTCATCATCATCGGGCAGCGGGCGGAAATCATCGTTCGTGGGTTCCGGCGCTGCCTGCGGGGTGGAGCCGCTATCTTTCTTGGACTCGCCGAAGAAGACCTGATCGCAGCGAACCTCCGTCCGCTTGCGCTTCACCCCGTTTTTCTCGTAGGTGCGTGTGGTAAGGACACCGCTTGCCTCGATACGCTTTCCCTGCTTGAAATACCGGGCGACAAACTCAGCTTTCTTTTCCCACGCCACGCAGTCGATAAAGTCCGTCTGGTCCTTAACGCCGGGCCGGTCAACCGCAACCGTGAACTCCACCACGGGCTTTCCGTTGGGAGTGGTGCGCAGTTCGGGGTCGCGTGTCAAGCGGCCGCTGATGGCAATAATGTTCATAGGGTAGCTCCTTTCATCATCGTAGTAGTCGAGTTCCAGATAGTTCTTCCCGAATGCCGCCCGGAAGTCTGCGACGCTGGCTTTGTGGGCCATCATGTACTTGATCTGCCAGAACTGCTTCAGGGCATCGGAGGTTTCCCTGCACTGGTGCGCCGCATACCGGCCGTTCCGATGGCAGCTCTCGCCGCACAGGCCCACCTTCAGGCCATACTTTTCGGACTTGTCCCGGAACGGCCCCGGGTAGACGTGGTGCTCTTCCAGCCAGCCGGTCTTTCCGCACAGAAAACAGGTTCCGTACCTCATTCGGCATCACCCTTCTGGACGTTGGGGTTTTCCGCATCCAGCAGGATGCCACCGCATTCCAGACACTCTACCACAATCTTCTCCGGCTCCTCATGGTCGCCGACCTGAACCGTGCCGAAGCCGTTGCAGGCGATTTCCTCTGCCAGATGAGGCTCCAGAATGCTGTCATCCACATGGCGGGGGTCTTCTGCGAGGTAGGCAGAACCGAGGGCGATGATGCCGTCTGCGGTCTCCACATAGCAATGGCCTGCACTCCGGCTCACTGTCATCCGCTCTCCCACAAGGACTTTGAGGATGCCCCACTGGTCCTTGATGCCGCACTTATCGGGGTTGCGCAGGATGTAGCCCTTGTCATCGCTGATGACCGTGTAGTCAACATCCACGATGCCTTCCGGGAGCTGGGGCGGTTCCTGCTCCACAGGGGACGCAGCATTCTGGCGGCTCTGGGCCGTGTCGAAAAGCGAGGTCTGCCCATCGTCGATGTCCTTCATCACATACTCCATCAGCTCCTCATCCCACACCAGCTTGCGGTTGCCGGAGAGGTTGCCGGTCGTTTTGTCCTTGACCTTTATTTCGGTGCTGATCTCGTGGCTGAAGCTGGGCTTCATCACCTGCACGGTGTCCCCCTCCCGTGCTGCGTCGAAGTTCCGTTCCGGTGCCGGGGTCAGCGCCACGCTGATCTTGCAGTTGATGGAGGCGCTATCGCTTTGGAGCTTGTCCATCTTCTGGAGCAATCGCTGGAGGGAGCTGTCGAAGTCCATCTTGAAGGCATTGAAGGTGTCCGCACTCAGGGACAGCACATACGTTTTGTCGCTCATAGTCTTTCTCCTTTACTGTTCATACGGTATATCCGAGATTTCAACGATAACACGCGGGGTGTCGGAGTAGAACTTCCGAACCAGTGCGTCTACGATCTGGGCATCATCGCGGTAGGCAATGCCGTTCAGGGCATCGCAGATGATTTTGCCCACATTATCCCAATCGGGCTTTCGTGTCGGGCGTATCAGGCGGTCGATCATGGCAAGGTGCTTTTTCCTGCTGGCCGATTTCGGAACGGAGTGGAACGCAAAAATTCTCACGCTCAACATGGCGTCATCAGCAAACCAAACCCCGGATTGGATTCTGTACTCGGTCTTTACGAGGTTTTCGTACAGAACCGTGTTTTCCGGGGTTCTGGCTGTCACATGGCCGCATACGGTTGAGAATTTCGGGCGTTCCTTACCTCGCGGCTCCCCGTAGATGCAGAATTGCGTCCTCATTCCCCTGCCGCCTGCTTCGGCTTGTCGTTCGGCGTGTACTCCAGATAGTATTCGTAGCTTTTCTTGCCCTGCCGGAGCTGCTTGCCCTGCCGGACGGTGTAGTCGTTCTTTACGAGGATGGCAGCTACCGTCAGCCGGTCCTCAACGCTTGCGATGATAACTTTATCCATCGTTGCCCTCCAAAAAGTTCTTCATCTCGTCAAATCTGCGGGCCGCTTCCGCCTTTCTCCACGACCTACCTGTGAACTGCATCGGGTAGCACATTTCAAAGATACGGTCATAGATGCGGGTGTAGCGGATGTCCGCAGATTCTTTCATTTCGGTCATGCTCAGGTTCGTGGTGAGGATGATGGGGAGTTTGGCTCTGTACCGGCTGTCCACAATGTCGTAGACCTTTTCCAGCGCAAAGTCTGTACTGCGTTCAGCGCCGAGATCATCAATGATGAGCAGCTTTGCCCTGTTCAGCCTGGCAATCAGGGCGCTGTCATCCTCACTGAAGCCCTGCATGGATTCCAGTAGCTTCACGAACGAGGTCATGACCACCGGAATTTTCAGGCTCAGGAGATGGTTTGCAATGCAGGCCGCTGCGAACGTCTTGCCGGTTCCGACCCCTCCATAGAACAAAAGCCCCTGATTCTTTGCCAGCATCTCGTCGAAATGCTTTGCATACCGCAGGCAGAGCTTCAGGTTGTAGGCGTTATCCTTAGTCTGCTGGAATCCGTCAAAGCTGATGTCCTGCAGGCGTTCGTCCATGAGGCTTTGCCGCTGAAGCGTTTGCGCCGCCCGCATTTCTCGGTCCTGCATGAGCATCTGCTCTTCCTGCTTCCGCCGTTCTGCCCGGCAGCGGCAGGATACCGGCATCTTGACCCGGACTTTCTTCTTAGGGTCGAACGGAACGGCTTTCAGGTCGGGCATATTGACTTCTACCTGCCGACGGGTGTGGCAGTTCCCGCAGACGAGGAACCCTTCATCGTCGTAGTAATCACCGTTCTCCGGCTGATTTGCCGCCTGCGCCTGACGAACAGCACCTTGCAGCAGGCTGTCAAATTCACCCACTCTGCTCACCCCACTCTCTGAACGGATTGTCTTCATCTGGTGCTGCCTCCCTCATGCTCTGCTGGAGCAGCCCCGGTTTCTTTTCCTTCACACGGTCAACTACCCAGCTCAAAATGGCCCGGTAGTCATCCTTGTACTTCTTGCCCTTCGCCCCCTTGTAGAGATCGAGTTCTACGATGCAGGCGTCCGCAAAGGCTTTGCCGTACAGTTTCACGAGCCTGTCGTAGTTTGCTTCGCTCATCTTCACGAACTCCGCATAGGATTTTTTATCGGGTTTCGGCTTTGCAGGCGGCTTGACTTCTGGTTCCACAGGAGGTTCCATCTGTTCCGGCTCCGGGGTCTTCGGTGTAGGCTTTGCGGCATCTCGCTCTATCTGACGGGCTTTCCGCTTTCGTTCAGCATCCAGCCTGCGGTTTTTCTGGAGCTTATACCACTGTTCCTGCCATGTGTCCCAGTCATGGATGTAAAAGCCATCGGCCACCACATCAATCCAGCCGGTGTCCACAAGGGCTTGCACCACTTTGCCCATGTCGAGCTGGCAGTCCTCGCCGCAGCCGTACAGGTATCGGCTCAGGACTTCGAGGTCTGCATCCTTGACCAGCCCGGTCTCATCGGCGTTCTTCATTCCCCAGAACCACAGGAAGTTCAGGATGCCGAGGGCTTCAAACTTGGAACACCCGATGGCACGGTATAATCTACGGAGCTTCGTACCGTCCACCTCCTGATGTACGCTTATCCACGGCATCCCCTCACCTTCCTTTTCCACCGGTGGCTTTATTCTTCAGCCGCACCGTCATTTTTGGTGCCTTCCTCAGCTTCCAGCTCCGCCTTGTGGGCCGTGCAGATCTCGACCAGCCGCTCGACCACCTTGTTGTAGGTGGACATCTTCATGCCGGTCGTAGAGGTCAGCCCCATCTCCTCGATGATGGACTTGACCACGGCGTTGCCCTTGTCCTTGCCGAAGTTTGCCTGCGCCGCCTTGAAAAGCTGCTGGCGCTGCTCCTGCGAGATGACCGGGTCTTCTTCCTCGGCCGGCTGTTCTTCCGGCTTCGGGTCATCCAACTCCCTGTATTCCGCCGGGATAGCGCCAGATGCAATCATCTCATCCTCGGAGTACACACCCTCATAGTCCTTCGGGAAAGCGTCCCTCACGCACTGGCTGACAGCGACCTTGTTGATCATGGTGGCAGGCTTGGAGTTCCAGTTTGCCTTTCCCTTGTTGTACTCGGCAAAGGCAACTTCCTTGAATGCAGTGCGTTCCTTGCCGTTCCGCATGAAGGTAACGCGGCACCAGCCGCCAACCAGAGTTTCACCCGGATAGAGGCAGCATCCCTCTTTCTGGATAATCTCGTTCCCACGCTGTACCGTGATGCCGTCGTTCTTGAACAGGTAGTCCGGGTGGTCAAATGCTCTGCGGAGGTAGGCATCCTTGCCAACGACCATCTGCGCCGGGTCATCCTTGCTGTACTTGATGAGGTAGACCTCGCCCTGAACCAGCGGGTTGAGCTTCTGCTGGCGGCAGGTGCTCATAAAGAACACGATTTCCTGATTGCTTACCAGTTCTGCCCTGCCGCGAACGAGGTACTTCTTCACGAAATCCAAATCCAGCTCAACGTGCGTGCCAAGAACATCGTAGCTGACAACGAGAGCGTTGCTCTCAGCTTTGCTCATAGCAGTAGACATATTCTTTTACCCCCTGAAGCTCATTTTTGCGACCTGACGGTAGGTGATGCCGGGAATTTCGATCTGGCCCTTCGAGGCACGGATGAGGCGCATAACAGCGGCCTGATCGACCGGGCGGAGCTCAATGCCCGCCACCGTCAGCGGGACCGCCTTGGGGTCGATCTCGACGATTTCCCAGTCTTTCGAGGTGCTGACGCCGGAAACCTTCGGGGTGGCTGCGGCAGGCACTACCGCATAGCTTGCAGCATCATCCATGATGGCGGCTTCCTCAAAGGCGGCCTCCGCTCCATCTGCGTCACCAGCGGCTTCCAGCGTAGCCGCTTCCTGAATCTTGCGCTCCCGTTCAGCTTCCGCAGCCCGTCGAGCAGCTTCTTCAGCTTCCCGGCGCTTGCGCTCCTGCTCTTCAACATAAGCACTCATCGCCTGCTTGACGATTTTCTCTGCGTTGCGCAGCGGAGCCAGCATGGCCTTTTCCCTGTCGCAGACCGCCTTGTGTGCCTGATAGGCGCTGTCCTTCATCGGCTTGAAGAACGTCGTGACCTGCGATGCCTTCTTCTTCAGCATCTTGCCGAACTCACCAGCCGTGGCGTAGTCAGCATCCGACTGGATGACCAGCGACTCCGCCTTAAACTCGATGTCGGTCACGTCACGGGTGAGCTGCTGCTCATCCACGATCTCGGTCTGCGGTACGGTCGCTACCATAGTTTCTTTTTCCATCTGTCGAACCTCCTAAAAATCACTCGTTCATGTAGTTCTTAATCGTCATCAAGGACGAGAACACCGACCAGCATTTCCCGCTCCGGGAAAACTTTACTTCCTGATAGCCCTTCTTGGACAGGTGAAGAATCAGCCGGTCATCGACCTTGATGCCGTGGCTCTCCCATGCCCTGTCGTAGGCTTCCAACTGGACTGCACAGAGCTTGCTGTTGACCTGCGCAGATGTCTTGTAGTCCACCAACGTCAACCGGCCGTTGATAATACACAGCAGATCGACCGTACCTGCATACCGCAGGATTTTGTGGTAGACCTTCGTTTCGGTTGCCAGAACCTCCGGCTTGCGGCTGTTCCACCAGTCCCGAAATCCCTCAAAATATCCGGCATACATCGGCGGGATGTCCTCAATGCCGAACTTTGCATAGTTCTCCACCGCGTTATGGATGGCCGTGCCACGCTTTGCCGCCCGGTTCAGCACCTCCGGGTCCACCGCGCTGTAGAAGTCACTGGACAGCGGCTTCATCAGGGTGGTCACGCTGGGTACTTCCAGCCCGTTCAGGTAGTAGAGATGCCGTTCTTCCTCAAATGTCAATTCCGGGAACTGCGGAATTTCAGGCTTCACGCATTCGTTGCTCACGTTGCTTTTCTCCCTTCAGGTTGATTGCTAACCGCATATAGTAGTCGGTCAGCTCGGTTTCGTACAGAAACGGAAGGAAGCTCTCCGGCTGCTCTGCCAGCTCACATTTGCGCCGGGCATACCAGAGAACGCTGGTGGCGACCACATCCGGGATTTTGAACCCCAGCGAGCTTTCCGCTGCCTCCCGCGCTTCCGTCAGCTTATCGGCGCTCATGCCTTGTCCACGACCCTGCGGCGGATTTCTTCGAGCAACGTATCGGTCGGAACCTCGCTCAAGTCGGGCTTGTCCGCAGAGTCAAGCAAGAGGTCAGAGGGGATTTTCAAAGCGGGGCGGATGCCGCCCGAGACGGAGCAGCTGCCGCTGAACCAGTTGCCACCGGAGTCGACGTACAGGGCGTAGCCACCGTCCGACTTGCTGGGACCGCTCCAACCGGTCGCCAGCCAGCACCACCGCTCCGCATTGGGGATGATGTCAGCGTACTCGCGAGCTTCATCCAGCGTAAGCGGCGCAGCCTTCACCGACAACTTCCCATAGCAGCCGGAACCGTCCAGCGTGGTCAGGTCGATCTCGCGGGGGATGAGCTTGGCGTTGTCGAGGCCCCTCTTGCCCATGTCCTCCAACCACTTGTCCACGGCCTTCTTCAGGTCGCTCTCTGCGTAGTTGTTGGAGCTGCCAAATTCAGAAGCACCAACCGATTCCAGCGCCAGCAGGAACAGGCTGTCCGGCAGGCTACCACGACGCTCAACATCCAGCACCACAAATCTGGTTCCGGCCAGCGTAACGATGTCACCCGGCTCGTGCAATACTGCGTACTTTTTCATGTTTCGTTCCATCCTTTCTTACCGGCGATGCAAACACGCCGATATTCAATCCTCCGATTTTCTTCATGGCTTCGTCGAGTTCTCTTGCGGTTGTGATGCCATATTCTTCGGCCAGCAACTTCTTCAGCGTTTGGATGTCAGCCATCGTCTGCGCCTCCGTTCAGGAGCTTGGAGCCAATGAGCTTCAGCTCCCGCGCCGCCCGAATCAGTCCGTCGAGGTAGTCGAGGATTTCGGTCAGGTCTGCCCACTCATCCTTGGAGATGATGCCATCTGCCGTGATGTCGATGAGCTTTTCCTTGACCTGCTCGATGTCACCCTGCCGGAGCTGCTTCAGCAGCTTCATGGTCGTACGCTCTACCGAGGCAATTTCAGGGGACGGCATTTCGAGGCTCTTTCCGATAAGGCATTCCGACGAACAATACCACGCCATCAGCTCCGGTGCATTGTAGATGTCTGCCATCAGCACCACCTTATCCACCGGGATGACCTTCGTATTGCCCAGCTCGTAATCCGCAAGGCTCGAAACCGAGATTCCGAGCAGTTCCGCAGCGCCTTCACGGCTACCGAGCTTATCGTTGTACTTTGCGGCCTCTTTCCTACACCGGAAGCACTGGTTTTCACAGGCTTTTGCGGCATCGCGTCCCATTTTCTTTGCCCCCTTGATGCGTTATACTTTAGACATCAGCAAACCGCCATGCGTATACTTACCCTTTCGGTAAGTTGTCGTCGAAAAAAATAGCGTTGACCTGATCGCTGGTCAGGTCAAGCGCCTTGGCGACAATGCTCATTTCCTCATTGGAGAACTCGACTTCTCCGCGCTCCTTCTTGGAGTAGGTAACAAGCGATTTGCCGATCAATTCGGCCATGTTCTTCTGGGTCTTTCCCTTCTCGACCCGGATGCCCTTGAGCTTGGAGCTATTCATCTGCTCACCCCCTTTCCGTGTCTTCATTATAACTTACCAATATGGTATATGTCAATCTTAAAATGATAATTTTGGTAAGTTTTGTTTACTCTTTGACAAGTATGTTATAAACTTGGTAAGTAAGCTACATTGGGAGGTATCACTATGTACAGCAAAGCCATGTTCGCCAAACAGTTCAAAGAACTCATCGACAAGCGCGGCCTCACGCAACGTGCTGTCGCAGAACGTATCAACACGACGGAGACTACCATCTCACGTTATGTTTCCGGCGATAGAACGCCGAACATCGAGACCGCTGTGGAGCTGGCCTCTGTGCTGGGCGTGACGCTGGACGTTTTGGTCGGTGCCGATCTGCCCGCCGCAGGCCGTACGCCGCCCGATGTCAACATCTTAGTCGCCTGCTACGAGAAAGCGTCCATCGCAGACCGGCAGGTTTTGTGGTCGTTGCTTGACCGCTACATGACCCCGGAACAGCGGGTCATCATAACGTCCATGCAGCGTGAGGAAAAAGCCGACGTAGGCTAATACGAGTTGACTTTTCGAGGAGATGAAAACCATGACGAAGCAACGTACCGGGGACGAGCTTATCGTCTTCGATGATATGCCCATCGGCAAATCCTTGGGGGACTACTGGCGCTGGAACGCATCAGACCTGCTCAACAACACCCTACGAGGCTCCTACTGCGAGTTCATCGTATCGGCCGCACTGGGCGTTGATCTGAGCGGAACCAACGATGACTGGACTCCCTACGACATCTCTTTTCCCTACAACTGGGAGTACAACGGCGAGGCCCGCGATGAAGTGCGTATCGAGGTCAAGAGCGGCGCATACCTTCAGGCATGGTGGCAGGGTGACGGCCGACTGTCCAACATCCAGTTCAGCATCCGCCCAACAAGAGCATGGGACTCCATCAACGGCTATGCCGAGGAGGTCAAGCGGCAATCTGACGTGTATGTGTTCTGCCTATATACGGAGACCGTGCGCGAGCGTGCCGACCCGCTGGTGTTGGATGGATGGGACTTCTACATCGTACCGACTCATATTCTGGACGAACAGTGTGGCCCCCAAAAGACCATCTCTCTCACCATGCTACAAAAGTTGGAGCCATACCGCGCTGACTATGGCGGCATCCGAGATGCCGTTATCCATTCGCTGGATGTGTACCCCCCTCCCCATCCCGACAATTTGCATAATTCTTAGCGTTCTTTTTTTGTGCATAACAGAAAAGCAGCCCCGCACTACGCACGGAGCTGCTTTTTCTTCAGCTATCATTATCTTCTGGAGGTTTCGCAATGGGCTATGTGACGAAGAAGGCGGCACAACGCTTTGAGGAAAAGAAAGCCGCCATATACGTTCGAGTCTCAACGCAGTATCAGGTTGACCGGGCCAGCCTGCCCGTCCAGCGAGAAGAACTCATCAACTATGCAAAATACGCCCTCGGAATCTCAGACTATGTGATTTTCGAGGATGCAGGCTACTCTGCCAAAAATACCGACCGTCCAGACTATCAGCAGATGATGTCCCGAATGAGGACCGGCGAGTTCTCTCACCTGCTGGTCTGGAAAATCGACCGTATCAGCCGTAACCTTCTGGACTTTTCCGTCATGTACGCCGAGCTGAAAGAGCTTGGCGTGGTCTTCGTGTCGAAGAACGAACAATTCGATACCAGCTCTGCGATGGGCGAAGCCATGCTCAAAATCATCCTGATCTTTGCGGAACTGGAGCGCAAAACGACCTCTGAGCGAGTCAGCGCCGTCTTCGTGTCCCGCGCCAATGATGGTATCTGGAACGGCGGCAAGGTTCCCTACGGGTACTCCTACGACAAAGAGAGCAAGACCTTCTCCATCGCCGAGGACGAGGCCAAAATCGTCCGTCTGATCTACTCCCTGTACGAGTCCGAAAAGTCCATTGTCCGGGTTGCTCGGATTATGAATGAGCGTGGCCTGAAATCCCGCGCTGGAAACGACTGGAGTCCGACCACCGTCCACACGATTCTTTCCAGTCCATTCTACTCTGGAACGTATCGGTACAATTACCGCGACGAGTCCAACACAAAGCGTTTCCGCGAAAAGGGCAAGGACGAATGGGTATTGGTCGAGAACCACCACCCGGCCATTGTGTCCCCTGAACGACAGGCTGCTGTCGGTGTCATTCTGGAAAGCAAGCGCTACAACAAGAATGCTACCTATCAGCGGAAAAACGTCCACGTCTTCGCTGGGCTGCTCACCTGCGGCTGCTGCGGTGCCACGATGGCTGCAACCACCGATAAAGTCCGGGCAGACGGCTGGAGACCGTCTATGTATATCTGCTCGCGGCGACGCAAATCCGAGGACTGCACCAACAAGTATGTCTCCGATGTGACCCTCGGCCCATTCGTACTGAACTTCTTCGCCAACCTGATAAAAGCATCCAACTCCTTCGGCAGAACGACATCCATCGAAACATTGGAGAAGAAGCTGCTGCGTGGCGAAGCGCTTTCCCGCGTTGACCACATCGAGCGTCCGGGCCTCGAAGAACTATACAACCACCTGCGCAGCGGCTTTGACGAGAAGTGCTTTGAATCTCCTACCATCGCGGCCACGGAGTCCAGTGCGGACTTGAGCGAACGCGATCTGCTGCTCTCCGAGAAGCGCCGGCTTGAGCGCGCCCTCAACCGCCTGAAGACCATCTATCTCTACGGAGATGACGAGATGGCAAGCAAAGACTTCAACATTGAGCGTGAGCGCATCACAAAAGCCCTCAGCGAGGTAGACTCCCGCATCAACGAACTGGACATCGCCAATGCCTTCGACCTGTCGCTTTCCGATGAGGCATTCATGCAGAAGGCCAGCCAGTTCATCCTGACACAGCAGCTCTTGGATAAGCGCTATGTGAACTACGAGCGTTTCATCCGCAAGATCGACCCCAAAATCGTCAAGGATTTCCTCAACGAAACGGTCTCAAACTTTTGTATAAAAGATGGCCTTACCACCTCGATTTTGCTCAAAAACGGCATTGAACTACGATTTTCGTACAAAACCGCAGAATAAGAAAAAGGTCCAGAAACCCGCATGGCTTCTGGACTTTTTCATTACTTTTTATCTTCCGGGTCGTTCCCGCCTCGTATAAACATCGCATCACCGAAACTGAAGAAGCGGTATTTCTCTTCCACGGCCACCTTGTAGGCATGCATGGTCTTGTCGTAGCCATACAGTGCGGCAATGAGCATGATCAAGGTGCTCTCCGGCAGGTGGAAGTTGGTGACCAGGCCGTCGATGCAGTTGAACTTGACGCCCGGGTACAGGAAAATGGAGGTATTGCCGCTGCAGGCGCGGATCTCGCCATACTTGGCCGCCACGGCTTCCAAGGTGCGGCAGCTGGTGGTGCCCACGGCGATCACACGGTGACCGGCAGCCTTGGTGTCGCGGATGCGCTGGGCGGTCTCCTCGCTGATGGAATACCACTCGCTGTGCATCTTGTGGTCGGTGATCTCATCCTCCTGCACGGGGCGGAAGGTGCCCAGACCAACGTGCAGTGTCACCTCGGCAATGCCGACACCCTTGGCGCGGATGGTGTCCATCAGCTCCGGGGTGAAGTGCAGGCCGGCCGTGGGTGCGGCCGCGCTGCCCAGCTCCTTGGCATACACGGTCTGATACTGGCTCTGATCCTCCAGCTGCTTGGTGATGTAGGGCGGCAGCGGCATCTTGCCAAACTCATCCAGCTTTTCATAAAGAGTCTCGGTGTCGTAATAGAATGTAACGTACTTGTTGCCGTCCTCCAGCGTCTCGTCCACCACAGCGGTCAGGCTGCCGTCACCGAAGCTGACCTTGGTGCCGACCTGCATCCGCTTGCCGGGCTTTGCCAGGCATTCCCACTGGTCGCCCTTGACCTGACGGAGCAGCAGCAGCTCGCAGACCGCACCGGTGGGCTGCTTGATGCCCACGATGCGGGCGGGCAGCACTTTGGAGTTGTTCACCACCAGCAGGTCGCCGGGCTCCAGAAAATCCGGCAGATCCCGGAAGATCTTGTGCTGGATGCTGTCATCCTTCTGGCTCAGGACCATCAGGCGTGCAGAGTCGCGGGGGCTTGCAGGTTCCTGCGCAATGAGTTCTTTGGGTAAATCATACCAAAAATCTTTTTTTAACATACTGTGCATTTGCCTTTCCGATGATTGACACGGGTACCGCATCAATGATATTATAAAATTTGTATAGACAGTATCTATTATATTGCATAGAGTGTCTGTTTTCAAGTCTCTGTGCAAACCAGAGAGCACATTGCTCGTCTTTTTGAAAGGAAAGGTGCTGGAAATGGAAAAACAGTATAAAGTGGGTATCGTAGGCGCAACCGGTATGGTGGGTCAGCGTTTTATTACGCTGCTGGAGAACCATCCCTGGTTCAAGCTGACCGTCCTGGCTGCTTCTGGCCGCAGCGCAGGCAAAACGTATGAAGAGGCTGTGGGCAGCCGCTGGGCCATGACCACCCCGATGCCCGAGAGCGTCAAGGGGATGATGGTGCAGGACGCTTCCAAGGTGGAAGAGGTCGCCGCACAGGTGGACTTCATCTTCTGCGCCGTCAACATGCCCAAGGACGAGATCAAGGCTCTGGAAGAGGCCTACGCCAAGGCAGAGTGCCCGGTGGTGTCCAACAACAGCGCCAACCGCTTCACCCCGGATGTACCCATGGTGGTGCCCGAGATCAACGCCGACCATATTGAGATCATCCCCGCACAGCGCAAGCGTCTGGGCACCAAGCGCGGCTTCATCGCCGTCAAGTCCAACTGCAGCCTGCAGAGCTATGTGCCCGCGCTGCACCCGCTGATGAAGGAATTTGGTGTGAACAAGGCTCTGGTGTGCACCTATCAGGCAATTTCCGGTGCCGGCAAGACCTTTGACCGTATGCCGGAGATCGTGGACAACGTGATCCCCTACATCGGCGGCGAAGAGGAAAAGAGTGAGCGCGAACCCCTGAAGCTGTGGGGCCACATCGAGGGTGACCACATCGTCAACGCCGAGAAGCCCACCATCACTGCGCAGTGCTTCCGTGTGCCGGTCTCTGACGGCCACACCGCTGCCGTGTTCGTGAGCTTTGACAAAAAGCCCACCAAGGACCAGATGCTGGAGGCATGGGCAAACTTCCGCGGCCCCGCACAGGAGCTTGACCTGCCCAGCGCACCCAAGCAGTTCCTGCATTACTTCACCGAGCCGGATCGTCCGCAGCCCAAGCTGGACCGCAACACCGAAAACGGCATGGCCGTGTGCATCGGCCGCCTGCGGGAGGACACTCTGTTTGACTACAAGTTTGCCTGCATGAGCCACAACACTCTGCGCGGTGCTGCCGGCGGTGCCGTGCTGCTGGCTGAGCTGCTGGCGGCCAAGGGCTATTTTGACTGAGTATAATTTTTGCGTGAAAACGCAATCAAAGGAGTTTTTGCTATGAAGAATCCTGTCTTTACCGGTGCGGGTGTTGCCATCATCACCCCGATGTATGAGGACGGAAGCATCAATTTTGACGAGCTGGGCCGCATCATCGAGGACCAGATCGCCCGCAGCACGGATGCCATCGTCATCTGCGGCACCACCGGCGAGTGCTCCACCATGACCGATGAGGAGCAGCTGGCTGCGATCAAGTACACGGTGGATGTTGTGAATCACCGTGTTCCCGTCATTGCAGGTGCAGGCTCCAACGACACCGACCACGGCTGTGCACTGGCTGCCAAGTCGGCCGCCTGCGGCGCAGACGCCCTGCTGATGGTCACCCCCTACTACAACAAGACCTCGCAGGCCGGTCTGGTGGCACACTTCACCGCCATGGCAGAAGCCGGCGGCATCCCGGTGATCGTGTACAATGTTCCCTCCCGCACGGGCCTGAACATTGCCCCGGAAACGGCACTGGAGCTGAGCAAGCACCCGCTGATCAACGGCATCAAGGAGGCTTCTGGCAACATTTCGCAGGTGGCCAAGATCGCAGCCCTCTGCGGCGATGAGCTGAACATCTACTCCGGCAACGATGATCAGGTGGTTCCTCTGCTGGCTCTGGGCGGCAAGGGCGTGATCAGCGTGGTTTCCAATGTAGCACCGGAGCTGGTGCACAACTGCTGCCAGGCCTTCTTTGACGGAGATACCGCAAAGGCCCGCGACCTGCAGCTGGAGATGCTGCCGCTGTCCGATGCACTGTTCTGCGAAGTGAACCCCATCCCGGTCAAGTATGCAATGAATCTGCTGGGCTGGGAGGCCGGCGAATGCCGCCTGCCGCTGGTGGAGCCCAGTGAGGCCCATCAGGCACAGATCGAGAACACCCTGCGCGCAGCCGGTCTGATCCAGGAATAAGTTTCAGGAAAAATGCCCAGGGAGACGGTTCTCCGGGCATTTTTCCGTATTATTGCGTAAAAAGAAAGGAACTCAACTATGACGGAAATCGTGATCCAGGGCATTGGCGGCCGTATGGGCCATGTCCTGTGCGATATGATCGCACAGCGGAATGACTGCTGTGTTGTGGCAGGCATTGATGTGAAGGACGGCGAGCAGAACGGCATCCCCGTGTATGACAGCCTGGAAAAACTGAACGGCAAGGGCGATGTCATCATCGACTTCAGCTCCCCCGCTGCTGTGGAAAAGGCTCTGCCCTACTGCGAGGCCCACAAGCTGCCCATCGTGGTCTGCACCACTGGCCTGTCGGAAGAGCTGCAGCTCAAGGTCGTGCAGCTGTCACGCACGGTGCCCGTGTTCAAGAGCGCCAACATGTCCATGGGCATCAACGTGCTGTCGGAACTGTGCAAGCGTGCTTCTGCCATTCTGGGCGTGAACTACGACGTGGAGATCGTGGAGCAGCATCACCACAACAAGCTGGATGCCCCCAGCGGCACTGCTCTGATGCTGGCCGATGCCATCAACGAGCAGAACGACGGCGCTTACCACTATGTCTACGACCGCTCCTCTGTGCGCCAGAAGCGCGATCCGAAGGAGATCGGCATCAGCTCGGTACGCGGCGGCAGCATCGTGGGCGACCACGAGGTGCTGTTCTGCGGCCCGGACGAAGTGATCACCCTCAAGCACACTGCTTATTCCCGCAGCATCTTTGCCAACGGCGCCATCAACGCCGCCGTGTATCTGGCAAAGAAGGAGCCGGGGCTGTATAATATGGGCGATCTGATCGCTTCGATCTGATTCTTGCCCTGCAGATGCGGCACAGCGGTTTTTGGATAGCCCCTGTGCTGCAGGAGGTTCAACATGGCAAAGCATTCGACACCCCGGCGGCGGTCCGGGAAGCACTGGGTCAGCACGCTGCTCACAGCGGGTGCCGTCGTGGCATGCATGGGGCTTCTGCTCCGCTTTCTCCCGGTGGGCACCATCCCGACCGGCGGAGACGAACCGTCGGACAGTGCGGTGAGCAGCACGGAGCCTGCGGCGTCCTCGGTCCCGGAGCCCGAACCGGAACCGGTGGTGGAAACGCTCCGCTTTTCGGCTACGGGCGATGACCTGATCCATTCCCCCATCTACAAGCAGGCCGCCCGGCGGGCCGCCAATGGGCAACAGTACGACTTTGATTACTGCTATGCACAGGTCGCACCCTTCTATGCGCAGCAGGACATCAACTGGATCAATCAGGAAACGCTCTGCAGCGATGAGCTGGAGCCCTCCTCCTATCCCTGCTTTTCTACCCCGGGAGACTGTGCCCGGGCGCTTTACCGGGCCGGCATCCGGGTGTTCAGCCTGTCAAATAACCACACCTACGATAAGGGCGCAGCCGGTCTGGCTGCCACCCTGCGTTTCTGGGAGAGCATGCCGGAGGACGTAGTCACCACCGGCCTGTGGCGTGGTGCGGATGACTACAGCCGCATTCCGCTGCAGACCATCAACGGGGTGACCATCGCCTACCTTTCCTACACGGAGCACACCAATGGCATCCCCACCAGCAGCTCCATGCCCGCCAACGTGATCTACACCAGCCAGACGGATGTGATCGAGCAGCAGGTTCGTGCAGCACACCAGCAGGCCGACTTTGTGATCGTGGGTGTGCACTGGGGCGTAGAGGACAGCCACACCATTGTGGACGGTCAGCGCACACTGGCACAGCAGCTTGCAGACTGGGGTGCCGATGTGATTGTGGGCACCCACCCGCATGTGCTGCAAGATGCTCAGTGGCTGAGTGCAGCAGACGGAAGGCAGACATTCGTTGCCTATTCTCTGGGCAATTTTCTGAGCACGCAGAACCGGCCGGATCAGCTGGTAGGTGCTATCCTGAACCTGCAGCTGCAAAAGACCACCGAGCCGGACGGAACGGTGCAGTGTGCCGTTCTGGAACCGAAGCTCCTGCCGACGGTCACCCATTATGACGCTGGAAAATCCAATGTGCGCACCTATCTTTTCCGCGATTACACGCAGGAATTGGCAAAGCAGCATGGTGTGCGCGCAAAACATTCCGATTTCAGTCTTGACACCGTTCAAAAAATCGCGCAAAATAATATCAGCAGCGACTTTCTGGAGCTTACATAAAACCGTGGGAATCAATTGGAACGCCCGTGTGACGGGCAGAGTGGAGGGATTTTATGTACGGAGTATCGAAAATCAACATTGAGCCCAGCCTGATGATGATCAGTGTGCAGGACGTGGAATTCAAGGGCAACAGTCTGGCCCGTTATCTGCAGATTTTTGCAGACAACGGCGTTGTCGTGGACATGATCAGCCAGAGTGCGCCCCATGGCACCACCATTGACTTCAGCTTTACCGCTGCTGGCAGCGATCTGCCGCTGGTAATGAAAGCCATTTCAGCCGCCAACCTGGACAAGGATGCCAAGGCTTCCCCGCTGATCAGTGTCGGCTATTCCAAACTGAACCTTTTTGGCGAGGACATGGTTACCAGCTGCGGTGTGGCCGCTCGTGCCCTGAATGCACTGGCCATGGCCGGCATTGAAGTGCTTCTGATCACCACCAGCGACCTGGATATCTCGCTGCTGGTCCATGCCGAGAACGAAGATGCCGCTTACGAGACACTGAAAAAGGCGTATGAGCTTTGAGTCAGCCGAAGCAGTGACAGCTGCGGCCGTTGGAATCGCAGCCGCCATTCTGGCATGGAACCGCTGGATCACGGCAGACAGCATGCTGTTCGGGCTTCTGCTGGCCGGGCTGATTGGTCTGGCTGTGGCAGGTGTTGTCTTTCTGGTCTGTAAGGTCTTTTCGTATTATCGGAAAAAACGGCACCCTGAAGCACCGGTCGCTTCCTTCTTCTCTTCGGAAGGTGGAATGCTCATTGCTTCTCCGCTGGAGGGAAAGCTTCTTCCGCTGGATGGAATCGAGGATCCGGTATTTTCGGCGGAGGTCCTGGGCAAAGGCTGTGCCATTGAACCGGATAAGGGAGAGATCTATGCTCCGGCAGACGGTGTGATCCTGAAAATTGCCGAAAGCAGTCATGCCGTCAGTCTGCGGTGTGATTCCGGCGTGGACCTTCTGATTCATGTTGGAATGGACACGGTGGAACGGCATGGAGCCGGATTTGCTCCGCAGGTCCGGGCAGGCGAACATGTCCACAGCGGACAGCTTCTGCTGAAATTTGACTTGCAGAAGATCCGTGCCGATGGTTATCCCCTGACCACTCCGGTTGTGGTAACCAACAGTGATGCCTTCTCGGATGTCACTGTGGTGGCTTCCGGCAACGTGACCGAGGGGCAGAACATCCTGCTTCTCCGCTGAATGCAAACAAAAAAAAATACCGCTGTCCGGTTCAGAACCGGACAGCGGTATTTTTATTGCGGGATCTTGGGCAGATGCTTACAGGGTGACCTTGTGATAGACCTTCTTGCCCTTCTTGATCACAACGCCCTTCTTGAGCTGTTCTGCGGTAAAGCTGACGGTGGGAGCTGCAACCTTTTCGCCGTCGGCCAGAACACCGCCCTGCACGACCAGACGGCGTGCCTCACCGTTGGAAGCAGCCAGACCAGACTTGACCATCAGGGTCAGGATGCCGATGGAGCCATCGGTCAGATCCGCCTCGGTCAGCTGGGTGCTGGGCATGTGCTCCGTGTCCATTGCAGCACCGCCAAACAGTGCACGGGCTGCTGCCTGTGCCTTTTCAGCTTCTTCCTTGCCGTGGACCATGCTGGTCAGCTCGTAGGCCAGGATCTCCTTGGCCTCGTTCAGGCGCTGATCCTTCCATGTGCTCATCTCGTCGATCTGCTCCAGCGGCA